>Ga0209346_1000343_pt1 | contig 46800 bp, 43 predicted proteins | sample AutmiccommunBRH9_FD_187381 | JGI IMG/M metagenome (GOLD analysis project Ga0209346, IMG submission 187381) | Deep subsurface microbial communities from Mt. Terri, Switzerland - Autotrophic microbial communities BRH/9 (SPAdes) (version 2) | ecosystem: Environmental > Aquatic > Deep subsurface >...
ACGGGTTGAGCGGCGAAGGCGCTGGAGCGACGATGAGAAGCTCGCGATCTTGAAGGAGGCCACGCAGCCGGGCGCGATCGTGGCATTGGTTGCCCGGCGATACGGGATCGGAACGGGCCAGCTCTATCGATTGCTGCGACGATGCCGAACTCTGCCATATGCGATCGCAGGGCGTTGCTGATCTGCGTGCGTTGTCTGGTCAGGATCTTGCGCACGCGGTGCAGCATCATGGTCGCCTGCTGGTCTGGCGACTTCCCGCCAACGAACCGCATCGTGGGCCGGGTTACCGCTTCACAGATCGCCTCGGAATCGGCCGCATCGTTCTTCCCGCGCTTGACATAGGGCTTCACGTATTGCGGCGGCATCAGCTTCACCTCATGTCCCAGCGCCGCCAGCTCACGCGCCCAATGATGGGCCGAAGCGCAGGCTTCCATCCCGACAAGGCATGGCGGTAGCTTCTCGAATAGCTTCAACAGCTGCGGGCATCATCATGCCATGCTGCAACACCGAGGCGATGGGCATGCATCTCTAGGAGACCGCCTTCCATGTTGCCTCCGGCGCCCACGCCGTGGCTATCTTGATGAGGCTGGATGGCACGATTCCTACGAACTCGCTGTGCCACCAAGAATCTCCCTTTTGCCGCATCTGCCGCGATGCCCCGAACTCAACCCGGCTGAAAACGTGTGGCAGTTCATTCGTGATAACTGGCTCTCGAACCGTACCTTCAAACTCTATGACGAGATCGTCGACCACTGCTGCTTCGCCCGGAACAACGTCGTCAGCCAGCCATGGCGCATCATGGCGATCGGAATGCGACAATGGGGACATGTGTCGTGAGCGATGCGCGTGGGTATTAGCGCCTCTGGACATCAGAGGGCGATATATCGGCGCGAGGCGAAGCAATGCCCATTTTGATCTTCAGCGTGTCAGTATCGCGGAAGTGCGCTCAACATCACTCCAGCATAAATCGGAAGTGTTGATGGTCCTGTGCAAATCGGGTGAATTTGTGCAGACTCGCTTGCATTGCGGGCAGGCTCGAATCATGATGCTCAAATCAAGATCACGCTAGGGTGCCACGGCAAGGTACCACGGGGTTTTGACCCGCAGGGAAACGCAAGTCTTTTCAGTGACTTACATTACTTTGCAGTAATGGCAGGGGTGTGCGGACTCGAACCGCAGGCCCTCGGTTTTGGAGACCGATGCTCTACCAACTGAGCTACACCCCTGCAGCGCGTCGGAGCGGTGCCTTTATCGAAGGCGCGGGGGATAGGCAATCCTCTTTGCCGCCTGTATTCTGCACCCCGCCATGCACGCCCCCACCCGCTCTCCGATCCCGGTCGAAACCCTGCTGCTGGCCTATCGCAGCGGGATTTTCCCGATGGCTGACCACCGCGATGATGCCGAGGTGTTCTGGGTGGAACCGCGCGAACGGGCGATCATCCCGCTGGACGGGCTGCGCCTGTCGAAATCCTTGCGCAAGGTGCTGCGCGCCGACCGCTTTACGGTAACGGTCGACCGCGCGTTCGAAGCGGTAATCCGCGCCTGCGCCGAGCCGCGCCCCGATCATCCCGAAACCTGGATCAGCGAACGCATCGTGCAAAGCTATATCGCGCTGCACCGCGCGGGCCATGCCCATTCGGTCGAATGCTGGGCGGCGGGCGGCGATGGCGCGCCGGAACTGATCGGCGGGCTGTATGGCGTGTCGTTCGACCGGGTGTTCTGCGGGGAGAGTATGTTCAGCCGGGTGCCCGATGCCAGCAAGGTCGCGCTGGCGTGGCTGGTGGCGATGCTGCGCACGGCGGGGTTTGCGCTGCTCGATTGCCAGTTCATGACCGACCATCTGCGATCAATGGGCGCGGTGGAACTGGCGCAGGCCGATTATCGCTTGCTGGTTGAACGTGCAAATGGCCAGCCACACGCCAGCCTTGGCGCGGCGTGGCACACCTTCAGCGAATTCTATGCACCGGGTTCCAGAGCGGGTTCCGGCGCTGGTGTCACCGGCGCAGGCGTTGCCGACGGGCGCGGCGCGGGCTTGGCCGCAGGCTCGCGGGCAGGCGCGGCAGAACCTTCCTCTCCCGGGAAAGCCATCGTGCAATCCTTGACCCAGACATCATAGATCGGGTGTTCGACCACGTTGAGACTGGGCGATTCGCGAAACAGCCAGCCTGAAAAGATCCGGCGATGCTGCTGTGCCCCGCGTTCGCGAATATCGACCTGCACAAAAGCGCCGGTTTCCTGCGGCATTTCCCAAGGCGCGGTGCGCTCACACGCGGACAGGCGGATGATTACCGGGCCGATTTCGCGGCTTTCGCCGGGCCTGAGGCTGATGTCCTCAGAAACATTATTGCGTTTGTTGAGCAGGCCGATCACCGCGATGCGATCTGCCATCGGGGTCGCGCCGTAATCATCGGCCGCAGCAGCATCAGCCGCCGCCGCGTCCGTTGCCGCAGCAGGCGTCGCCTCGCCCAGCGCAACTTTTACCGTCTCGGGTTCAGACGCCCCTTCGCCGCACGCCGTCAGCACCAATGCGCAGGCGAGCGGCGCGGCAAGAATGGAAGCCCGCACCGCGAGCCTCAGCTATCCGCGCTGCCGGGCGTCCAGGCTTCGTAATCGCCCATCGCGCGCACGCGCTGACCGCCGCGTTGCAGCGCGCCTTGCGGGACATAGGCCTGCGCAGTGCCGGTGGCGTTGGGGGTGTAATCGACCTCCCACACTCGCGGCGGGGGCAGGTGGCTTTCGGGCACGTCATCATAGGTGCCGTGCAGCCAGCCGTGCCATTCAGCCGGAACGCGGCTGGCATCATTGGGGCCGGTATAGATCACCCAGCGTTTTTCGCGGCTGGTGTATGATCCGTCCGCCGGACCGTTCGTTTTTGGGTGCGCGCGGTAATATTTGTTGCCCGCCCCATCGGTGCCGACATGCTCGCCGCCAGCGCGGCTGGCCCAAAGGTGGGTGCCCAGCGTCGCGCCGTCCCACCAGGTGAAGATTTTTGCCAAGATTCCCATATCCGCGCGCCTAGCCGAATTGGATCACAGCGCCAAGATGCGATCGTCAGTGTGGGCAGGAGTCTTTGGTTTGCGCATCCGCCTCCGCGGGTGCGATATCCTCGCGCCTGCGGCGCTGCGGGCGGCCGGTCGGCCTTGCGGCCTGTCCTTCGGCAGGCCGTTTCAGCGCTTCCAGCGGGCGAGGAATTTAATCCTCCATTTCCCAGATCACCCGATCCCCCGGCACGATGCCCAGTTCCGCCGCACGGCCCGCGCGCAGTTCCAGCACCGCAATCGCAAAGCCCGAAGACGTCACCGATTCGAGCGAATAGGGCACGGTGTTGGCCGCGATATTGCTGATCCGCCCGTCGGCACCGACAAAGATGATATCGAGCGACAGCGGGGTGTTCTTCATCCAGAAACTGCGCGGTTCGGGCGCGGCTGAGGGAAACAGCATCCCTTCATCATCGCCCAACGCGGTGCGGAACATCAGCCCCTTGGCCTGCGCCTGCGGACTGGCGGCCAGTTCAACCTTGAACGGCAAGCGCTTGTCGCCGCGCTCCACCACCAGATCGATCACCTCCAACCCCGATACCGGGTGACGGGCAACCTCTGCGCTGACTGCGGCTGCGGATGCTTGCGCCCGCGCGGTGGCACCTTCGCCCGGCGAACACGCCGCCAACGCCGCGCCCGACATCGCCAATGTCGCCATTCCTGCTGCCAGCCATTGTTTTACCACGATCCGTCCGCCTGTTCTTCGTCGGCTGCTTCGTCCAGCCATTGTTCGATATCTCCGACGCTGTTCGCGCCGAGAATGTATTTCACGTGGGCATAGTCGTGGCCTGCGCGCAGCATTGCTGCAACGGCTTTTTCATGCGCCTTGCGCCGCGCCAGCGGATCATCGCCTGCCGCGCCCGTTACGCCCCATGGGCCAAGCCGCTTTTTCTGTGCCATCAGTGCAGCAGCGCGGCGGCTGGCGGCCTCGCCCGGTGCGTGGGATTGGCGAATCGCCTCATCCACACCGGCCGCCCACAAGGTCTGTTCGATCCGCCGCCCGCCATAACCGCGTGCGCCCAGATCGCGTGCGCGCATCCGGGCATAGGCATCATCATCAACATAGCCGAGTTCCACCAGCCGGGCGACGAGCGCGGGAATATCGATCTGCGCGATTCGCCCATCGGCATCCTCGGCCACCCCGCGCTCCTTCAATTTGCGCGCGAGGTATCCTTCCAGCCGCGCCCCGGTGGTGGCAAACCGGGCGGCGTAATGCAGCGCAAGATCGCGCAAAGCACGTTCATCCAGCGGCGGCTTTGGCCGCTTCCTTTCCGGGTATTTCCGCCCGGAATCCTCCCCGATATCACGACCGGGCGATGACGAATTCGCTTTACGTGAAACCATTTCGCCTTATTCGTGCCACCTTCCAGATTAAATGCGAGAGCATTGGAGCGAGCCTGACTATGACTGGCTCACGGGGGTTACGCTAGAGCGCGAGCGGGAGAACGCCATGGAAAGCGCCGCAACTTACGGGTATCGCTGAGAAATATGACCGACGCCGTATTAACGCCGACGCCGAATGATTGCGACCTGCCGCGAATCCGTGCGCAGTTTGCAACCTTCAATGATGCGATCGACTATGCCGCACAGAGCCGCAAGGGGCTTAATTTTCACGATATGCGCGGCGAATTGGATCGCGTTTACCCCTATGCCGAAATGCGCGAAGATGCGCTGGTGATGGCGCGCCGCCTGATCGCGGCGGGGATTGGCAAGCAGGACCGGGTCGCCTTGATCGCTGAAACCGGGGCGGATTTTGCCGCGCTGTTCTGCGCCTGCATCTATGCCGGAGCATGGCCGGTGCCGCTGCCGCTGCCGACCACCTTTGGCGGCAAGGAAAGCTATATCGATCAGCTCGCGATCCAGCTGCAAAGCGCGGATCCCAAGATCCTGCTCTATCCCGAAGAAATCGGTGAAATGGCCGCTGCTGCTGCTGCGCGGCAGGGGTGCGAATCGACCAGCTGGCAGGAATTCAGTCAGCGCCCCGCGCCCGATTGCACCATGCCCGAAGCCAGCCCGGACGATATCTGCTACCTGCAATACTCCTCCGGCTCGACCAGGTTCCCGACCGGGGTGGCAGTCACCCACAAGGCGTTGCTGCACAACCTGTATGGCCATGCCGAGATGATGAATCTGGGCGGCAATGATCGCTGTGTCAGCTGGCTGCCGTGGTATCACGACATGGGGCTTGTGGGGTGTTTCCTGTCGCTGATCGCCAACCAGGTATCGGCCGATTATTTGAAACCCGATGCCTTTGCCCGCCGTCCGCTGGCGTGGCTCGACATGATCAGCCGCAATCCGGGCAACACCTTGTCCTATTCGCCGACCTTCGGTTACGACATTTGCGCCCGCCGCATATCCAGCCAGTCGAACGTCGCGGAACGGTTCGACCTGTCGCGCTGGCGCGTGGCGGGCAATGGCGCTGACATGATCCGTCCGGATGTGATGCAAAGCTTCGTCAACGCCTTCGCCGGCGCTGGTTTCAAGGCTTCGGCCTTCACCCCGTCCTATGGCTTGGCCGAAGCCGTGCTGGCGGTAACGGTCATGCCGCCGGGCGAAGGCATCCGCGTCGAATTGGTCGAAGAAGAACGCCTGTCGGGCACCCCGCGCGATATCTCGCGCCCGGCCCGCTATCGCGCGATCGTCAATTGCGGCAAACCGCTGCCTGATATGGAAGTGGCAATCCGGGGTGAGGACGGCCACAGCCGCAGCGATCACCAGATCGGCAAAGTGTGGTGCCGCGGCCCAAGCGTGATGCATTCCTATTTCCGCAATGAAGAAGCGACTGCGGATTGTCTGGTCGATGGTTGGCTGGATACCGGGGACATGGGCTACACCGCAAATGGCTATCTGTTCATCGTCGGCCGGGCGAAGGACATGATCATCATCAACGGCAAGAACCACTGGCCGCAGGATATCGAATGGGCGGTCGAACAACTGCCCGGCTTCAACCACGGTGACATTGCAGCCTTTTCGATCGAGATGGAAAACGGTGAGGAAGCCCCTGCCGTGTTGGTGCACTGCCGGGTGGCTGATCCGATCGAACGGATCAGACTGCGCGAACAGATCGCGGATAAAGTGCGCTCGGTGACGGGCATGAGCTGCATCGTCGAACTCGTCCCGCCGCGCACCCTGCCGCGCACGTCTTCGGGCAAGCTATCGCGCGCCAAGGCCAAGAAGCTGTATCTCGCAGGTGAAATCGTGCCGATTCAACTGGCGGCGTAAGTCTCTACTCGGCTTCCTCAACCCAGCTGGCCCGCAATGGGCCTGCGGCAGAACGCAGCCGGACTTGCACGCCATTTTCGCGCAAGCTTTTGGCGGCCTGTTCGCCTTGCGCCGAATTACCGGTCAGCACCACCGCGCGATCCAACCGCTTGGCAGCCCAGCCGATCACCGCGAGCGCTTTTGCTCCTTCGGCGCTGGGGCCGTCATCCCCAAAAGCAATCGCCGCTGGCAATGCGCCCGAAGGCGGGATCAGCTCGATGGTCCACTCCGGCTCGGTCGCGGCAATCCGCGCCTCCAGTGTGCGATAGGCCGCAAGGCCGGCACTATCGAGCCGCTTGGCCCGCACCAGCGCGCGGCGGCGGTTGCGGTCGATCAGCACGTCTGTTTCGGGCACACCTGCCGCCAGCGACAACCGGGTCGTGAGCGCCTGCACCCGCGCCGAGGCGGCGGCTTCCTCCTGCGCACGGGTGGCAGAAAGCTGCGCGCGCTGCGCTGCGCCTGCCCCGGTTTCGGTCTGGGACTGGGTCAGCGTCAAGGCAACCGGCCTGCCCAGCCGTCGGGTCAGCGACCGAGTGATCTCGGCTTCGGCATCAGGGCGGATGACAGGCGTGAACATAATCGCGCTGACAGCAACCGGGTCGGCAGAAAAATCGATTTCCAATGCATCAAGCTGTGCGGGCCCATCAAACCTTTCGTTAATGGCATCACGCGCAATCCGCTGGGCATTGGTTTCCCACGCGATCTGCTGGAGCGAGAAAGCAAGCGGCACCGCCAGCGCGACGAACACCACGCTTAAGGCGATGTTCTGAAACATGGTGTTACGCGCGCTCAAGGCAGTGCGGAACCCATACAGCTTGGCCATCGCGAAGGCCGTCAGCGCAATTGTCAGGAAGTTGGTGACGAACAACAGCAGTGAACCGGAAAACACCGTCCAGTTGAAGGTCGCAAGGCCAAAGCCGACCACCGCCAACGGCGGCATCAACGCGGTGGCGATGGCCACGCCGACGATGGTGCCTTCACGCCCGCGGATCATCGCATAGGCACCCGCCAACGCCGAAAACAACGCCACGAACAGATCGAACAGGTTGGGCCGCGTGCGCGCCGCGATTTCGCTGGTGATGGTTTGAATCGGGGAGAAAAACACCAGCACCGCGCACAACAACACCGCCAAGACGCTGCCCACCATCAGGGTGCGTCCCGATTGTTTCAGCCAGTCCCAATCGCCGATTGCCAGTGCAAAGCCCAACCCCATGATCGGCCCCATCAAAGGCGACAGCAACATCGCCCCGATCACCACTGCAGGCGATGACAGCAGCAGACCCAGTACCGCGATCCCGCCGCTCATCGCGGTCATGAACAGGTATCTTTCAGACAGCGCGCAATCCTCGCGCCGCCGCATGATCACCTCGGCCTGATCGATCTGGCCGATGACATGCACCGTCCACCATTCCTGCACCCCGGCCAGTAAGCTGGCCAGCACCCCAGCCAAGTTTGTGGGTGTGGCTGCCGGGGCTGCGGTGGCGGAATCAGCCCTGGCTTCAGCCTCAGGCGAAGCGGCGGAACTGGTGGTGTCGTTCATCAGAAGACCTCTGGCAAAAGCATCATATTGCGCGCGATAGCCCGCCGTCGGGGAAATTGCCAAGCAAACACCGCGCAAAACGCATGGCATGATGGACGCAAGCCCCCTTTCAGGCTTACCATACACGCGCGCTTGAAAGGTGTGTTTTAGATCACTAATACAGTTAGGCATGAGCCCGCGCCCGGCGACGCGCGTTTGATGGAGTAGATATTGGCATGAGCACCGAAACCAAGACGGCGACGTTAGACGCAACGGAATTCTCGCTCACCCCGCCCGATCCGGTGCCGCAGGTCGCGCCCGAACAGGCCGCAGGGCTGGTGCCGGTCAGCACCGAAGAGAAAAGCAAGCTCGACACCAAGGTCGATGCCTTCGTCAACGAACTGGTGTCGGTTGACGCCAATTCGCCTGCGTTTGGCGAAAAGGTCGATCAGATCACCCGCATGGGGCAGGAACAGATCCGCGCCGCCGCCGCCATGTCGAACCGGTTTCTTGATCGTCCGGTGCGGGCGATGGATGCCGATGGCGCTGTTGGCAAGGACTTGGCCGAACTGCGCCGCACGGTCGAAGACCTTGATCCGGGCCGCAAGGGCAAGCTGTCCGGCCCGCGCAAGATCCTCGGCATCATCCCGTTCGGCAACAAGCTGAAGAATTATTTTGACAGCTACACCTCGGCGCAGGGGCACATTTCCTCGATCCTTCAGCGGCTGGATAGCGGCAAGAAGGAATTGCACCTCGATAATGCCGCGATCGATACCGAACGCCAGAAGCTGTGGGCGGCGATGGGCGAACTGGAACAGATGATCCACATCGCCAAGACGCTGGATGCGCGGCTGGAGGCGAAAGCGCTCGAACTCGACAGCTCTGATCCGGCCAAGGCCAAGGCGCTGCGCGAATCGGCGCTGTTCTACGTCCGTCAGCGCACGCAGGATTTGCTGACCCAGATGGCGGTGAGCGTGCAGGGCTATCTCGCGCTTGATCTGGTCAAGAAAAACAACGTTGAACTGGTCAAGGGCGTCGACCGCGCTTCGACGACCACGGTGGGCGCGCTGCGCACTGCGGTGACGGTGGCGCAGGCGATGACCAATCAACGCCTTGTGCTTGGCCAGATCACCGCCTTGAACAAGACCACCAGCGACATCATCGATTCGACCAGCACGTTGCTGCGCGAACAGACCGCGCAGATCCACGAACAGGCAGCGTCCAGCACGATCCCGCTGGAAACGCTGCAACGCGCCTTCCAGAACATCTATGACACGATGGACGAGGTCGACACCTTCAAGCTGCGCGCGCTCGATTCAATGAAGCAAACCGTCACCACGCTGACCGCCGAGGTCGAAAAGTCCAAAGGCTACATCGCCCGCGCCGAAGGGCAGGCGCAGGCGCAGTCCAAGGTCGCCTCGCAGACCCCGTCGTTGCTGGCGCTTGATCGCTGATGGCAAATTTGAGCCATGAAACTGATCGAGCGGTTAGCGACGCTCGGAGGCTGGTCGCCGACAACCGCGCTGGCGGGCGTCATCGAGTGGCTGGAAAAAGCATCGGCAAGGGTTCGGCGGAGCTCAAGCTAAAGAGCCTGCTCAAGCGGGTACGCAACATCGTAATTGCGGTGGTCACGATCTGGATCGGCGCAGGCATTGCAGGCGCGATGTTCAGCGGGATCGGCTTCTGGGGTGTGATGGGGGTGATTGTCGCCACCTGTCTCGCCGTCGCTCTGTTTTCCAGCTTCCCCAAGGTAAAAGTGCCCAAACGCGCCGAACTCACCCTCGGCAACCCGCAGCAGATGGTGGCGCGCACCGAATTGTGGCTGGAGGCGCAGCGGCCCGCTCTGCCCCCGCCCGCGCAAACCATCGTCGATCAATTGGGCGTGCAGCTTGATGCGCTTGGCCTGCAACTGCGCACGCTTGACGGTGCCCACCCGGCGATGGCCGAAGTGCGCGAATTGGTGGGCGAATATATCCCCGAAACGATCGACAATTACCGCAAGATCCCGGCGCACCTTCGCGGGGAACAGCACGCGGGCAAGACCGCCGACGAACGCCTCACCGAAAGCCTGTCGAAGCTGTCAGGCGAAGTTGACCGCGTCACCCGGCGGCTGGCCGAAGGGGCATTGGACGATCTGGCGATCAAGAGCCGCTATCTTGAATATCGTTACGGCGGGGCCGATGCGCTGGAAGATATGCGCTCGCCCGACACCGGCGTGCCGCTGCCCGATTTCTCGGCCAAGCAGGCCAAAGAGCAGGAACGTTGAGCGATGCGCGTCACCCTGCCCCATGATCTCACCAAAGACGAAGTGCGCCGCCGGATGCACGCCCATGCCGATGAAATCGCAGGGTTCTTCCCCGCAGGCATCGCCAAGATAGAAACCGATTGGCCCAGCGAAGACCGCATGGCGATCACTGCCGAGGTGATGGGCTATACGATCCCCGGCGGGGTCGATGTGCGCGACAATGAGGTGGTGATCGAAATGCAGCTGCCCGCGATGCTGGGGATGATGCGCGGATCGATCGAATATGCGGTGAAGAAAGAAGCGGGGCGGCTGCTCACGCCGTAAAGCTTGCCCGGCGTCAGGCCGCCCGCGTCAGCAGCGTTACCCCGGCGCGCGCGAAATCGAGCCCATCGAGGCTCGCCGCATAGAGGCATTCGCCCGCCCCCGCCCGCGCTAAACCATCGCGCGATACAACCTCGCCCGCCAGCGGCAGCGCCAGCAGCGCACCGGGATAGGCAGCATAGGTGGCCGCATTGGGCGCGCCTGCCACCCGGTCGAGCCGGAAATGCGGCCCATCGACCAGCACCTGCCCATCCGCGATGCTACGGCGGTGATGCGCGGCGTAAGGCCCGCCATCCGCCACCGCCAGCGCACGATCCAGATGCAGTTCGCGCGGGCGGCCATAATCATACAGGCGAAACGTCGTCTCGCTGGCCTGCTGCACTTCGACCAACGCGAGGCCGGGGCCGATGGCGTGGACGGTGCCAGCGGGCAAATAAAACAGATCGCCGGGGCGCGCGGCGTGCCAGGTGAGCAAGCTCTCAATCGTGCCATCGCGCGCAGCGGCGGCGATTTCTTCGGACGTCACCGCACGCTCAAACCCGATGGCGAGCTGCGCATCAGGCTCTGCATCCAGCACCAGCCAGCATTCTTCCTTGCCCGCCTCCCCGGCCTGCGCGGTGGCATCGGAGGGGTGCACCTGCACCGAGAGTTTTTCCGACGTGAACAGGTATTTGACCAGCACCTGCGGCAGTTCGGGCGGCGGTTCGAACCAGATTTCGCCAATCCGTTCCCCCGGCGGCGCAATGAAGGGCGCGGGCAGGGTATCGCGGCCCCACACCTTGGCCACCATCCGGTTGGGAAGCTGGCGTGCTGCGCTCACTGGTTCACCGCCCCCGGCAGCTTGCCGACGGCTTGCGCCCCTTCGCGCGTGGTCACCAGCACTTCGCCGCCCGATACGATGATGCACACATCCTCCAGCCCCACCGCTGAAATGCGCGGCCCATCGGTGATGGCGAGCACGCCGCGGCAATGGTCGAGGTCAACCACCCCGCCCATGGCCACATTGCCCGCCGCATCGGCATCTCCCGCCAAGGCATCGGCCAGCGCGGCCCAATTGCCGATATCCGACCAGCCCATGCGCGCGGGAACCATCGCCGCGCGCGCGGTGTTTTCCATCACCGCATAGTCGATCGAATCCCCGTCAATCGCGGCAAACGGCGCGGGCGCGGGATGGAAGCGAAAGCCCTCTTCGCGCCCGCCTGCCACCGCCTCTGCCACCAACCGCGCCATGTCCGGGCGGTGCGCGGCAAGCTCCGCCAGAAGATGCCCGGCGCGAAACGCAAAGATTCCGCCGTTCCAGCTGTAATCCCCGCTGGCGCAGTATTGCTGCGCACGCGCCAGATCGGGCTTTTCGACAAAGCGAGCCACTGTAAAGCCGCCCGCCAACGGCTCCCCGCGTTGGAGATAACCATAGCCGGTTTCGGGCCGGTCGGGCGCGATGCCGAACGCCACCAGGTAATCTTGCCGCGCCAGTTCAGCCGCAGCCAGCGCAGCCGCGCGAAACGCCGCGCCATCGGCAATGTGATGATCGCTGGGGCAGACAAGCATCACCGCGTCAGGGGGCAGCAGCGCAGCAGCCAGCGCAATCGCGGGCGCGGTGTTGCGCGCGGCGGGTTCAATTACCAGCCGCGCGCCGGGGGTATCGCCCAACTGCGCGGTGATCAGATCGGCATGGGCTGCACCTGCCACCACCAGCGGCGCGGCAAAGCGGGTATCGCCGGCCACCCGCCGCACCGCCTGTTCGAACAATGTCTCGTCGCTCACCAGCGGCAAAAACGGTTTGGGCACCGCTTTGCGGCTGACCGGCCACAGCCGCGTGCCGCTGCCGCCGCACAGGATAACCGGATGAATTGCTGTCACTTCAACTGCCTTTTTTGCTGGATAGGCGCGCTATATCAATCGCATCCATGACACCAGCATGAACGCCGCCGTCTGCCCGAAGTTCAGACCGCATTGCCGCAATCAGAACCACTGTTGACGCCAATAGAACGGCGCGGCCACCGGGTTTCCTTCGCCATCGGTCGCCGGACGAAAGCCAAGCCGCGTTTCAACCAGCTGGCAGGTGATACGGTCGGCCTGAGGGTCAGGACTGGGACGATAGATACTACAATTGCGCGCGCCCCCATCGGTGCCGATGATCACCCGCACAATCACCTGCGTCCCGCGCCGCGCAGCGCGCCCGCCGGACGGCACCGGAAAATCGCGCGCATTGTCGATGCTACCGGAAATGTGCACCGGCTTGGTCACGGCAATCCCGCCGCGCCCGCTGCCGCGGTTGCCGCTGCCAGTGCCCAGCCCCGTTCCCGCCGCCCCGGTGCCAGCGCCCGCATCAGCCGCGCCCGATTGGCTGGCCGTGCCGGTTGATGATGCGCGCGGCAGAGGGTCATCCTGTTTCAGCCTGACCTTGGGCGGCTGGCTGCTCACCGGCTTGGCCACGGCCTCACGCCCCGGCGCACCCTGCGCACCTTCATCGGGTTCAGGCTGATTTTCAGGCGGCGGCGGATCCGGCGGCGCGGTGATCGTGACAGTGAAAGCAGACACCACCCCGCGTTCAACCGAGGCGGTGAAATCCGGGGCCAGCGCGCGGGCAAGACCGTACAGCGCGGCGAGGTGCAACACCACGATCCCCGCGATCAGCGGCCAGCTGAGCCGCTTGCGCTGCGCGCGAAAGCCTCTCGCATTCCCCATCGACGTAACCCGCTCCGCGATTGCTCCATTCTGGACGAGGTTCCGTCCGCAAGCTTTCAAGTGATTCTATATCAGAACAGCATTATTTTGCGATGGAGCGCAGGATCGAGCGCGCACTGGATCATGAAGAAGGCGCCTTGGATGCCATCCTTGGCGCCAAAATTGACTCCGTCGGCTCTGAAACGGGCGCAACCGGCGGTGGGCAAGCTGCGTCTGCTCATGGCGATGTGGGGGCGGCGGGTTCGGGCCAAGCTGCTGGCCCTGTGCATCCCGGCACCTCTCCTCACGCCTCAGGGCCAGGTATCATCGGCCGTGCAAGGATCGCGATGGGCAATCTTGACCGGGCGAGCCTGCTGGCGGCGATAATCGGCGGGGCGGCTTTTCTGGCGCTCGCTTGGCTCAGCCTGCTCATTGCGCGCCCTGAAACGCATATCAGCCCGGTGTGGCTGCCCAATGCCTGCGCAGCGGCGTTCCTGCTCCGCGCGCAGCTTCGCAATGAAGTCCCGTTCCTGCTGGCCACCTTCGCTGCGGGGCTCACCGCCAACGCCCTCGTCCAGCTGCCCGATCATATCGCACTGGTGTTCGCGCTGGCCAACGTGGTGGAGATCATCGCCGTTCTCGTGCTCACCCGGTGGGTGGTGCGCGGGCAATCGGACATGAACCAGCTGCCAGACCTTGCACGGTTCGTATGGGCGGGCGGGTTCCTCGGCCCGGCGCTTTCCGCGCTGATAACAGTGCCGGTGATGGGCAGCGGCCTTGATGCGATACTTCGCGGGGCGACCAGTTGGTTCCTTACCAACAGCATGGCGATGGTGCTGATCGTGCCGACAGCCTTGTTGTTGTTCGACCGGGTCAAGGGCCGACGGACTGCAACCCCGGCGCATCCGGCGGAAAGCCTCGCTTTGTTGATCGGCGGGATGGTTTGCACATTTCTGGTGTTCAGACAGACCTATTATCCGCTGATGTTCCTGATCCAGCCGATCACGCTGATGCACGCGTTCCGGCTGGGCAGCCTTGGCAGCGCGCTGCATGTTGGCGCAGTTGCGGTGGTGGCGGGGGCCATGACCTGGGCCGGGCTTGGGCCGATTGCCGCTGCTGGCGGCACCGGGGGCATGACCGAACTGCATCTGCTGCAGGCTTTCATCGCGGCAAATTTCCTGACCGGTCTGCCAGTGGCCGCGATCCTTGCCGGGCGTGACCGGATGACCGCCGCGCTCGAAGCGAGCAAGCGGCAGATCGATTTGCTTACAGACAATATCACCGATGCGATCCTGCGTTACGATATGGACGGTGTGTGCACCTACGCCTCACCCTCGGTCAGCACGGTGATGGGGGTGCTGCCGGAAGCCCTTGTGGGCAATCCGGTGACTGCGCGCCTGCACCCCGATGCGCGCGACCGGACGATGCAGACGCTGGGCCGCCTGCTCGGCGGGATCAGCGAAACCGAACGCGTCACCTATCGCCGGTTTTACGATAGTCCAGATTGCACTGCGGTGTTTCTCGAAGCCAACTGCGCAGTGGTGCGCAACCCCCAGACCGGCGCGCGCGAAGGTGTGGTCGTGGCCGCCCGCGATGTCACCGAGCGGGTCGAGCTTGAACTGCTTCTTACCCGCGCGCGGCGCCATGCCGAAAACGCGGCGCAAACCAAATCCGCGTTCCTCGCCAATATGAGCCATGAAATCCGCACCCCGATGAACGGCGTGCTCGGCTTTGCCGAGTTGATGTTGCAGGGCGATCTGGCCGATGATCAGCGCCGCTTTGCCGAATTGATCGTGCAATCGGGCCGGTCGATGATGACGCTGCTCAACGACGTGCTCGACCTGTCCAAGATCGAAAGCGGCCAGTTCACGATTGATCGCGCGCCGGTGAACCTGCACGACAGCCTGGCCGAATGCGCGGCGCTGCACCGGCTCACCGCCGAAAACAAAGGCCTGACGATCGATTTCGCATGGGATCGGGGCGACGATACTGACCAATGCGCCGATGCCACGCAGCGCCCGTGGATCATGACTGACGGGCTGCGATTGCGCCAGATCGTGCTCAACCTGATCGGCAATGCGGTGAAATTCACCGAAGCGGGGCATATCCGGGTCAGCTGCCAGATCACCCCGGATGAGGTGCAGGTGATGATCGCCGATAGCGGGATCGGCATCAGCCAGGATCGCCTCGAAGCGATTTTCCACCCCTTCACGCAGGGCGAGGCCGATACCGCGCGGCGCTTTGGTGGCACCGGGCTTGGCCTGTCGATCAGCCGCCACCTTGCCACCCTGTTGGGTGGCCGGATCGAGGTTGAAAGCCACCCCGGTGAAGGATCGCGTTTCACCCTGATCCTGCCCGCAACGCTGGTGCAGCCTCCCACCCGGGACGAGCCGGCCGAACCGATGTGGCCCGCCGACCTGCCGCTTGCCACGCGCATCCTGCTGGTCGAGGATCACGACATCAATCGCCTGCTGATGACCGAAATGCTGGAACGCTGCGGGCAGGATGTGGCGGTTGCGCATGACGGGAATGAAGCCATCGCGATGGTGATCGATTCGATCATGCGCGGGCGGCCCTATGATCTGGTGCTGATGGATGTGCAGATGCCCGATTGCGATGGCTATGCCGCCACCCGCGCGATCCGGGGCGAAGGGATCGGGCCGGGTCTGCTGCCGATCATCGCGCTGACCGCCAACGCCTTCCCCGAAGATATCACCGCCGCGCGGGCTGCGGGGATGCAGGGGCATCTGGCCAAGCCGGTGGCCTTCGCGCAGCTGGCGCGGACATTGCAACGCTGGCTGCCAACCCGGATCGTCGAATCGGGCCAACCGATCGCCACAACGACCCCGGCGGCGCGCGCGTCCTTGCTGGCACACTCACCGCAGCTTATCACGCGCTGGCAGGCGCGGCGGAGCGAAGCTGCAGACGCGGTGCGCGCCGGTCTGGCTGATGGCCTATTCACCCAGCCTGCAAGTAACCCCTGCACCCGCCGTGATCAAATCGCCGCACTGGCGCACAAGCTGGCCGGAACCGCCGCGCTGTTTGATGAGCCGGAGCTGGGCCAATGCGCGGCGGCGCTCGAACGCGCGCTTAAACGGGGCGAAGGCGCAGCGCGGTGCGAAGCTTTGGCGCAGGATCTGCTGGCGCTGGCCGATGGAGTGAACAACGCTGATACCCAGCGGGCGGGCGGCAGCAGCAATTAGGGTCGAAGCCTGTCAACGCAAAAGGGCGACCCGTCGCCGGGCCGCCCTTTCGTTTGTTCAGCGATCGGTCTGCGATCAGAAGGCCACGCGGACCCCGAAACGCACACCCCACAGCGAACCATTGATGTTGGTCGCTTCAACCGGTGCCTGGAAGGTCGTGCCACTGCGGTTGGAGAACACGAACTGATCGCAAGCCGCGTTCGAGCAAGCAACGTTCGCGACCGCCGCAGTGTAGGGGAAGCCGACCTGGCGGATCGTGCCCCAATCGGAATCGATCAGGTTGAGCACGTTTTCGACATCCGCGAGCAATTCGATCTTGCCGCCGAACACGAACGGCACTTCCTGACGAACCGACAGGTCAAGCTTGTGAACCCACGGGGTCTTGGCGAGGTTCTTCGGCGCGATCTGGCCCTGGAAATCGTTCAGTTCCGAGTTCTGGATGAAACTCTGGAAACCGGCGAAATCGAAGCCCGGCGCATAGATCACGTTCGGATCAGCCGAAATGCTGCTGACATTCGGCACGTAGAGCAAGCCGCGCTGGTTGCGCCCGACGACCCCGAACACCGCCGAACGGTTGTTGCCCGATGCCTGATCGGCAAAGGTATAGCTGTAACGCTGTCCCGAACGGACATTGTAGAACAGTTCGATCCGGGTGTTGTTGTCCCCGAACAGTTCTGCGTCGTAACCAGTCACCAACCGGAACTGGTGATCACGCTGATAGTTCGATGTTCCCTGCGCCGAGAAGTTCGGATTGTCGCCAAACACGGTGTTGGTGAAGTTCGAAAACGCCACCGACGACGTGCCCGGGCTTTGATCCTTCACGTCCTGATAGGTGTAGGAACCGTTCAGGAAGAAGCCCGAAGTCCACCGCTTGTTGAACCGTGCGACCGCGTTCCAGCTGTGACCAAAGCTGGTGTTGGTGAGCAGGATATCGGTGTTGGTGCCGGTAAAGCCCGGCAGGATTTCAAAGCGTGTACGCCCATCGGGCAAGGTCGTGCCGCTATCGACCGAACGCAGATCGGTCCATTCGAGCGCGTTCTTGACCTCGGAATAGATCACGTCGACGCCGAGGTTCCAGCCATCTCCAAAGAAGCCGAGATCGGCTTCGTAATCGACCGAACCCGAATAACGCCACTGCGAAGGCGGCTTGAAGTTCGGGTCGAGCGCGTTGGTCGGTGCCGCTGCAGTGCCTGCCGTGCGGATCGCATCGACCAGCGCCTGCGGAATGCCGGTGCCGCCCGATACGTTGTTAAGCGTGGCTGCACCAATCGCCTGCACCTGCGCCGGGGTCAGGCCCGAAACGCCCGACACAGTAAACGTGCCATCCGCAGCGCGGCGCACCTGGGCGCGGCCGAGCGTCGGCCCGGGGTTCGAAAAGTTGTTCGAAATCCACACCAGCGGGTTGCCGCCGCCGAACAGGCCGGCCGAACCGCGCACTTGCAGGCGGTCTGTCGGCTGCCAGTTGAGGCCGAAACGCGGCTGGAACAGGCTGCGCCCGTTAAGCGTGCCGGTATTGGGGAAGCCGAAGCGGTCAAGGAAGTCCTGATTAAAGAACGGACGATCCGGGGTGTCGAACAGGTCGTAACGCATCCCGCCAACCACTGTCAGGTTGTTGGTCACGTCGATCGTGTCCATGATGCCGAAGGTCCAGCTGTTGTTTTCGAAATCAGCCGTGACGGTGTCGATCCCGCCGCGCAGCGGCACGGCAATGTCGACTTCAGCCGCCTGTCGCGCCTGGAACTGGTCGATCCCGTCGAACAGCCACGCGCCCGAAACACGCTGCGCGAACAGGTTGCGGACATCCTGCGTCCGGCGTTCGGCAATCAGTTTGACGGTGTGGTTGTTGAGTTTGAGCGTGGCAGCAAATTCATACGCCCACGACTGGCTGTCGAGCTCGTTCGCCTGACGGCTGATGTCCGGGCCAAAGTTCAGACGGCGCACGCCCGACGGGCACTGCAGCGGGTTGCCTGCCGCAAGCGGGTCAAGACAGACCTGGAACTGGCCGAAATCGCGGTTGCCGCCAACCGGCACCTGCAGACGTACGTAATCGGCATAAGACACGCGCAGCTGGGTCGAGAAGCTGTCTGACCACTGGTTGTTCGACTGCACGATACCAAAGTGGTTCTTCGCGCCCTGCGTGTAATTGTTAGACAGCAGGTTGAAGGTTGGGTTGGTGGCGTTGATCTGACCGATAGCGGTCTGCCCCGCCAGCAGGGAACTGTCATTGTAGATGTAGGTTGCGGTCAGGCGGTGGCCATCCGCAACGTTCCAGTCGAGCTTGGTAACCAGCTTGTCGTCCTTTTCGACGATCGAATCGGCCACGCCCAGCGTGTCAAAATTATAGACGCTCTGTGCGATGCTGCTGATCTCGGTGATCTGCGCATCGGTGATGCCAAGCTGCGAAGGTGCCACATCGGACGGCACGGTGTCGCGCGTGCGTTCATAAGTGACCGCGAAGAACAGCTTGTCCTTGATGATCGGGCCAGTGACCTGCGCCACGTAGACTTCCGATTCGAACGAACCGGTGCGGGTCAGTTCGCGCGCACGGCTGCCGCGCAGGCTGTCGTCCTGATAATAGGCCGCGCCGAGGAAGGAAAAGCGGTTGCCGCCTGATTTGAGCTGGGTGTTGATCGCACCGCCCTGGAAAAAGCCCTGCTGAATATCGACCGGTGCGACTTCAACCGAGAATTCGCCGATCGCGTCAAGCGGAACCGGGCCGCGAGCCGACACAAGGCCGCCCGATTCAAGGCCGAAGGGATCGCCGAATGCCACACCATCGACGGTGAAGCGGTTGAAGCGATTATTCTGCCCGGCAATGGTGATCGCGCCGTTATTGGTGGCGTCCAGTGTCACCAGCGGATCGCGTGCAGCCAGGTTGCGGACGTCGCGGTTGATATTGGCAACCCCGGCAATGTCGCGCGCGGTCAGCACGGTCGCAGCGCCGGTGCCGAGCGAAATCGACGACTTCTGACGCGTTCCCGAAACGATGATGGTCTGTCCGGCATCGGCCAGCGCCACGCTGATGCGCTGCGCCTGACCAGCAGCAAGAAATCCGATTTCCTGTTGCGCTGATTCATACCCATTCGCGGTCACACTGATAGTGAACGGGCCACCCAGACGCAGACCGGGGGCGTTGAAGCCGCCATTCGCATCCGTGGTCTGGGTTGAAGTGGTGCCCGACGGCACGTGCGTTACGGTAACCGTCGCGCCCGGAATGGCGTTGCCGTTCTGGTCAACAACATCGCCGCGAACCGACGAGGTGGTTTCCTGTGCAACGGCAGGCGTGGCGATGGTGGTGGTCGCAGCAAGGCTGACGATGCTGGCCGCGAGGAGGTATTTAAGCTTCATGTGTGGAGCCCCTGAAACAATGAAAAGTTATGGTAACGCGGGCAGCCCTAGGCCCGAACGCTTGCGGCAAAGCGACTGTTCTGTGACAGTTTGATGAAATACCCTGCCCCGATGCGCCGATTCCTTAATGCGCGCGTTTCCGAACGCCAGAAGACTCTCGGAATCGCCGCATATCCGCGCTCGGGTGTTGCATCGCCGCAACGCCCTGTGATTATTTCATGATGCGTTGTTTTGGGCGATTTCAGGCGAGATTGATCTCGCGCAGCCGCTGCATCAGGAAATCATGCGCGGTGATCGGTGCCGGCGGCGGAGTCGCTGCATCTGCAGCAATGCATTCGGGCAGCGGTTCAATCAGGAAATCGGGCCGGAAATGCAGGAAAAACGGCATCGAGAACCGCGCCCGCCGCGCCGCTTCGCCGCGCGGATTGACCACCCGGTGCGTGGTTGAACGCAGCCGCCCGTTGGTCTGGCGCTCCAGCATATCGCCAACATTGATCACCAGCGCGCCCGGCGGCACATCCACCGCGTGCCATTCGCCCTGACGGGTGAGCAGTTCGAGCCCGGCTTCCTCAGCCCCCAGCAGCAGGGTGATGGTGTTGATGTCTTCGTGCCCGGCAGCGCGAATCGCACCTTCGGGCGCGCCTTCGCCCAGCGGCGGATAATGCAGCAGCCGCATCACCGAATTGCCATCGGCAATGCTGTCCGCAAAGAAATCGCGCGGGCGGCCCAGATGCAGCGCAATCGCTTCGAGCACGCGCGCACCGGCCACTTCAAACGCGGCGAACAGCGCGCTCATGGTTTCGCGGAAGCCTTCAACCTCGTCCGGCCAGATATTGGGCGCCATGAATTCAGCGAGCGGGTGGCCCGGCGGCAGGCTGCGGCCAACGTGCCAGAATTCCTTCAGGTCGAACACCTCGGCGTCCTTGGCCTTTTCGGTGCCGAACGGGGTGTAACCGCGCGCGCCGCCGCCGCCTTCGATCTTGTAGGCACGCTTGACCGGGTCGGGCAGCGCAAAGAACGCCTTGGACACGGCCTCGGCCTGATCGATCAGATCTTGCGGGATGCCGTGATCGCGCACCACGGCAAAGCCATATTCGCCAAAACTGCGCCCCAACTCATCGGCGATGGTATCGAGCGGCTGGGCGAGCGAGACTGAAGCAATGTTGATCATGACCGACGCCTTACACCCGCGCCTACGCCACTGCCAAGAGGGTCATAGGTGTCAAATTACAGCGGCAAAAACAGTCCCGCCAGCGCCGCGCTCATCAGATTGGCGAGGCTGCCTGCCGCGAGCGCTTTCAGCCCCAGCCGCGCGATCACCGGACGTTGATTGGGGGCCAGCCCGCCGGTCACCGCCATCTGGATCGCGATCGAGGAGAAATTGGCAAAACCGCACAGCGCAAAGGTGATGATCGCCCGGCTGCGCGCAGTCAATTCACCCGCCTGCATCGCGCCGAGATCGATGAATGCGACAAATTCGTTGAGCACGATCTTGGTGCCGAACAATCCGCCGGCAATCTGCGCCTGATCCCAATCGGAAATGCCGATCAGGAACATTACCGGTGCGAACAGATAGCCCAGCAGTTTCTGGAAACTGATATTCGCCAGCCATTCGGCGGTCGCAGGCGCGAACGGCGCGCCGATCTGATCGGCAAAGCCCACCATGCCGCCGCCAATCCCGGCGAGCGCCCCGTTCGCCAGCGCCACCAGCGCGACAAACACCATCACCATCGCGCCAACCGCCACCGCCAGTTTGACGCCGGTCTGGGTGCCTTGCGCGGCGGCTTCGATGATGTTGGCGGGGCGATGGCCTTCTTCAAAGGTTTCGGCAGCCATCACTTCGTCGGACTTGCCGCTTTCGACCATTGCCGCAGGGCCAACCGAACTGATCCGCGCCTGCGGCAGTTCGACCTCGTGCCCGTTTTCGTCATACATCACCACGCGGGTCGCTTCGGCCAGCGAACCGGCTTTGCCGCGCGCGCGCGCCACGGCTGCATGGCCGACGGCGCTGTTATGTTCGGGAGCCGTTGCCTCCGGATCATCGGGCATGATGATCTTGGCCATCAATATCCCGCCCGGTGCCGACATGAACGCCGCCGCCAGCAGGAACGGCACCGCATCTTCACCGATAAAGCTGGCATAGGCGGCCAGAATCGTTCCTGCGACGCCCGCCATCCCCACGACCATCAAGGTGAACAGTGCGGGCGCGGGCAGCGCGGCAAGATAGGGGCGCACCACCAGCGGGCTTTCCGATTGGCCGACAAAGATGTTGGCGGCCGAACCGAGCGCTTCGACTCGGCTGATGCCAGTGATCCAGCCAATCGCTCCGCCCACCCAGCGCACCAGCCGCTGCATGATGCCAAGGTGGTAGAGGATCGAAACAATCGCCGCGAAGAACACGATCACCGGCAGCGCGGCGATCACAAAGGTATTGGCAAAGGGGTTGTTTTCCATCGGCCCGAACACCGATGTGATGCCGACCTTGGAAAAATCGAGCAGCGCGATCACGCCGCTGGAAAGCCCGCCGATGATGGCCACGCCCACATCGGTGCGCAGCACGATCAGCGCGGTGAACGCCTGCAAGGCAAACGCCGCGCCAACCACGCGCAGGTTGATCCTGCGCCGCCCTGATGACAGCGCAAAGGCAATACCCAGAATGGCGATGACCCCGGCAAGGCTCAGAAGGATCGGCGTGATACTCTCGTTCACGGTAGCAACGTGCCCCTTGCAATGTCTGAAAATAGTTAAGTGACGTGATCCCTGTTGCCCGCCGGTTGGCCCCCGCAGGCAATCATGCGGGCGTGACAGTTTGCGACGCCAGTTGCAAGCCGGATGACAGCGCGCAGCGCGGCGGCCGGGCCGCGACCGGTGACAGGCGCGCACGTGCCGCTTTTCTTTTGTGCGCGCGCTGGCTAGCAATCACGCGATGAACGATACCCCATCCGCAGCGCAAGCCGCTGTTCCGTCGGCGCCAGCCAGCCCCCTTGCAAACATGCCGCTGGGCCTGTTCGTGTTCACGCTGTTATATGGCGGGATGACGGTGCTGGCGGGGGTGTTGGCGTATAAGCAGGTGCAGTTGTGGCCGACCGATCTGGCGGTGGAGAGCGGAATTTTCGCGTTCCTGCTGCTGGTGGTGATATCCAGCACGATGGCGCAATTATATGGGCGCCAGTTTGCGCAGCGGATCGTGTGGTGGGGGTTTCTGCCGCTGTTGATTGCGTCGGCGCTTATGCAACTCGTTTTGTTGCTTCCAGCTTCTACAGAAATGTTATCTGACCCTAACCGCCTGAAGGATCTGGCCGCGTTTGAACGGGTGCATTCGACCGTGTGGCGCGTGTGGGCGGCTGGGCCGGCGGCCTATATCACCTCGTTGCTGCTCAATATCTGGATCTTTGACCGGTTGAGAGGCCGCAACAGTGGCGGCACGATTGATCTGATGGTGCGCGGCGCAATCGCATCGGCACTGTCGCAGGCGGTGGATTCGGTGATCTTCATCACGCTGGCGTTTTACGGGCTGTTCCCGATCACCAACCTGTTGATCGGACAGGTGATCGCCAAGGTGGCGCTATCGCTGGTGCTGGTGCCGTTCCTGATTACCGGCGGGGTGAGGGCAGCGAAATGGCTGGACGGGCGAGGCGCAAAACCGGGTGTTCGACCACGTTGAGGCTGGGCGATTCGCGGTAATCTGATTTCCGGGAATCAGGGAGGGTTCAGCATGAAAACCGGAATTATTATAGTCGTCGCAGGCACCATTGCGCTCGCAGGCTGCGCGCCGGTCGGTGGGCCGGGGGTGAGCAGCTATTATGATTGCGGTGACGGCATCCGGCTCAAGGTTGATAGTCTTTCGGGCGACCGCGTGATGGTGCAGATGAACAATGACAAGCCCGTCACGCTCCCCGCCGACAAATCCGCATCAGGCGCAAAATACATGAGCGCGACGCATCAATTCTGGAGCAAGGGCGACGAAGCCACGTGGACCGTGGGCCGCATGATGCCGATGACCTGCCGGAAAGTGGCGGTGCCAAGGGGGGTTTGAATATCCTCTCCCTGTAGCTGCGATTTCAAGGTGCTGATCGGTCGCAAAGCGACCGCAAGGGCGACCGCCCGCCCGCAGGCCCGAAAGGGCCAAGGAGATCGCATCGCGGAGGCGATGCGGAAAAAAGAATGGTGAGCCCGACAGGATTCGAACCTGTGACCCGCTGATTAAAAGTCAGCTGCTCTACCTACTGAGCTACGGGCCCACGCTTGATGGTCTTTGGCGCCGCGATTGTAGCGGCGAGCGCGCTCACCTAGGCAGGGGGCGGCGGCGGGTCAAGCGGGCATGAAGCTGAGCGAGCGTCAAACCGCTCAACGGGTCGCGCCAATCGGCGGCAATCGCGCGCGCCGGGATGAGCACAAACGCGCGCTGGCGGAAGGCGGGGTGCGGGATGGTGAGCGCCTGTGACCGCCGCCCCGAACGCCATTCTCCGCCGCTCCACAGCACAATATCGCAATCAAGCACCCGGTCGCCCCAGCGCTGCCCGCGCCGCCTGCCAAATTCGCGTTCGATCCGTTTGAGCGCGGCGAGCAGCGCGGGCGGGGCAAGCTCGCTCTCCAGCACCAGCGCGGCATTGGCGAATCGGCGCTGCGCCGCGCCCATCGCCGGGGTGGCGATTATCGGGGAGCGCGCAATCACCAGACCGAGCGCCGCCAGTTCCTCCATCGCCGCGCGCACCACTTGCCGCGGCGGGCCATATTGCCCGCGGTGCCGGTTGCTGCCCAACGCTATCAGATAATGGCTGCTCAAATGTCCTGCGCGATCCGGCCGTAAAGCTGCGGGCGGCGGTCGCGGAAAAAGCCCATGCCCGCCCGGTGCCGCACCGCGCGTGAGAGATCGAGCCTCGCCACCAACACGCCCGTTTCCTCCGCGCCGAAGGATTCGACCAGATCGCCCCATTCGTCAGCGATGAAGGAGTGGCCGTAGAACCGCTGCGCGCCATCCTCTGGCCCTTCCGCGCCGATGCGGTTGGCGGCCACCACCGGCATGCAATTCGACACCGCATGGCCGACCATTGCGCGCCGCCACATCCGGCTGGTGTCGAGATCGCTATCGTAAGGTTCAGACCCGATCGCAGTGGGATACATCAGCAATTCAGCACCCTGCAATGCCATCACCCGCGCCGCTTCGGGATACCACTGATCCCAGCAGATGCCGACCCCCACGCGGACGGTCGCCCCGCCCTCACCCGGCACATCCCACACCTTGAAACCATCATTGCCGGGGCGGAAATAGTATTTTTCCTCATACCCCGGCCCATCGGGGATGTGGCTTTTGCGATAGGTGCCCATGATCCCGCCATCGGGGCCGATCATCGCGAGGGTGTTGTAATAGTGATGCCCGTCGCGTTCGAAAAAGCTGGTCGGGATCGTCACCTTGAGCCTTGCTGCGAGCGCCTGCATCGCGGTCACGCTGGGGTGCTCAGCGGTCGGGCGGGCGAGCGCAAACAGCGCCTCATCCTCCTCACGGCAGAAATAGGGGCCGCTGAACAGTTCGGGCGGCAGGATCAGCTGCGCGCCCTTGGCAGCGGCGTCCTCCACCAGCGCGGCGACGGCGGCGATGTTGGCGGCTTCGTCCGCTGAACCAAGCGGCAATTGCAGGGCGGCGACGGTGATGGATGTCATGCCGCCGCTCCTACCTGATTACTTTGCTTTCTTGAACAATAGAGTCATGCGGTCGCTTTCGCCCAGATCTTTCAGGTCTTCGCGCTTGGTGCGCAGCACCGGGGGCATTTCCCACACGCCGCCTTCGTGATCGGCGGTATCTTTGGGGTTGGCGTTCACTTCGCTCGCTGCGACCAGTTCAAACCCGTGCAAGCGCATGAAATCCACCACGTCCTGTTGTTTGAGATAACCGCGTGTGCCGTTGGCGTAAGACCACGGCGCATCGGCCTTCGCCCGGTGCTGGACGATGCCGATCATGCCATCATCCTTGAGCAGATCGCGCATCGACCGGATTTCAGCAGCGGCAATGCCCGTCCGGGTGATGCCGTGCAGCCCGCGGATCACCAGAATGCGATCAAACGTGCCCTTTTGTTCATCGGGAACAGCATCCAGCGTGACAGCGGAAAACTTGTTTGCGGCAAGCCCGGTATAGCTTGCGACCTCATCACCAAAGCCTGCCGCCTGAACGCGGATACGATCCTGCACATCGGGATTGCTGGTCGCCAGCCGGGGGTTGCCATAGATGCCGACCAATTCGCCTTCGCCGCCCAGATAATGCCCCAGCAGACGCGAATACCAGCCGCCGCCGGGCGCATATTCGCCCACTTTCATATCCGGCGCGACCTGAAAGAAGGCCAGCGTTTCGGCCGGGTGGCGGTGCGCATCGCGCGCGCGGTCTTCGGCGCGGGTGGGGTGATTGATCGCACCCGACAGCGCCTCGGCATGATGCTTGAGGAACATCGCGGCCATCTTGTCCGGCGACATGTCCTTGTGCATCTTCGCCATGCCTTCGTTCCCGCCGTGATGATCGGCAATGGCGGGCGCGGCGATGGCAAGCCCGCTCGCGGCGGCGAGGGTAAGGATCAGTTTCTTCATGCTAAGGTCTCTCCCTTGAGATATCGCACAGTGTAAGCCACTCACCAGTGGCAAATCCGGTTTCCGGGCCTATCTCTGGCAGAAATCAGCGGAGATTTCGAGTGAGCAATTTGGAAACGATTATTGTCGCAGGCGGATGCTTCTGGTGCACCGAGGCGGTGTTCCGCGATGTGATTGGCGTGAGCAAGGTCGAAAGCGGCTATATCGGCGGATCCAAGGCGCACCCGACCTACAAGGAAGTATGCACCGGCGCGACCGGCCATGCCGAAGCAATCCGGGTGACGTATGATCCGCACGCGATCAGCCTTGGCGAGATGTATGACGTGTTTCTGGGCACGCATGATCCAACGCAATTGAACCGCCAGGGCGGCGATGTCGGCACGCAATACCGCAGCGCGATCTTCCCGTTATCGGACGAACAGGGCGCTGAGGCCGAGGCCGCGATTGCGCGCTGGAATGCGGAGAATGGCAAGCTGGCTGTCACCACGATTGAGGGACTGTCCGGCGGCGCGCAGACCTGCGAATGGTATCCGGCGGAGGATTACCATCAGGAATACTGGGACGGCGAAGGCCAGCGCAACCCCTATTGCCTCGCGGTGATCCCGCCCAAGATCATGAAATTGCGCAAGAGTTTTGCGGATAAGGTGAAGAATGCCTGAATCTGCATTCACACCGGGTTAAAAATGCGAATGCAAGTGATCGGTTTGTTGCAAAATCCACAATGGGTCAGATGAGGGGCTGAAATGGAAACCGAAAATCGCAATTTTACCATCGGCACAGCAATGTTGCGGGCGTTCCCAGCCATAATGTTCGGCGTATTGGCCGTTCCGCTTATGGCGGCGCAGGATCAGGGTGGTGCCGCGCGGAACCAGCCGGCAACCTCTGCGCAGGATGAAGCCGCACCCGCCGCGAAATTCAAAGCGGGCAAGGCTTTGGCTGATACGGTGAAGCGCAATGGAAATGAGGCGCAACCGCAAAGCTGCCAGTCAGCGACAGACACCCGCGCGGGCGATCCGGTGCCGGGCATCGGTTTACCTCGCGCTTTAGGTGACGCAAGTGTGGGTAAGGCCAGAAATGTTGCGCCCGGACAGCGAACAGCAGCAGCCCCTACGATTACTCATGAATATCATCGGGTTGGCGATGCCGAAGTTTGCCCCCCAGAAACGCCAGATACGCGTTCTGGCGATAGCGGCGAAAACTGAATGTAGCATCGCAATGGCGACGGTTCCGGCACGCAGGCCGTGTCCCTCGCATAGGGTGATCAATCCGGCCTGCGCCACCGCCCGACGAAAAACCCGTCCAGCCCGCCTTCGTCGGCCAGCATCCCCGGATGGGTGCGCAGCCAGCCTTCGGCGGTGGGGGTGAGGCCTGCGGGCAGTTCGTCCGGCGTAATCGGCATCGGCGCGAGGCCGCAATTGGCGTCGATCCACGCAGCCTGATCCTCGCCCTCCTCCACCTCCAGCGAGCACACCGCATAGACCATCACCCCGCCGGGGTTGAGCCATTCCGCTGCCTTGGCGGCAAGGCTGCGCTGCAGTTCGACCATCTCGGGGATTTGCCGCGCGCCGATGCGGTGGAGCACATCCGGGTGGCGGCGGCAGGTGCCGGTCGCGGTGCAGGGCGCGTCGATCAGGATCGCGTCGAAGCGGTGCTTGGGCTCCCACACCAGCGCGTCGGCGCGCACGGGGGACGCTTTCAGCCCGGTGCGTTTGAGGTTGTCTTTGAGCAGTTCCAGCCGCCGTTTGCTCATGTCGAGCGCGGTGACGTTCCATCCGGCCGCCGCCAGTTGCATGGTCTTGCCGCCCGGCGCGGCGCACAGATCAAGCGCGTGCTTACCCGCTCCCTCACCCAGCAACCGCGCCGGGATCGACGCGGCGAGATCCTGCACCCACCAATCGCCCGCCTTGAAATCGGCAAGGCTTTCGACCGCCGCGCCGCGCGGCAGGCGGACATGGCCCGGTGCCAGCGTCACCCCGCCCATCGCGACGGCGCGGGTTTCGGTTTCGGCAGCGTCTTTCAACGCCAGATCGAGTTCGGGCGGGAAGGCGAGGCCGGGGGCGATGGCGGCGGCGCGTCCCTCGCCCCAACGGGCGACGACCGATTCGGGCAAGGTGGGCGCATCGGGCAGCACGCTCACACCCGGCTTCATCACCGCCGAGAACACGCCATGCGCCAAGCGGCGCGGGCCGCCTGCCAACAGCGGCAAGCCGGTGGCGATCACCGCGTGCGGTGGGGTATCCAATCGCAGCGCCTGCGACAGCATGATCCGCAGCACCATCCGCGCCTTGGCGTCATCGGGCAGGCGCTGTTTGGTGACACTGTCGATCAGCGCATCAATGTCGGTCAGCCAGCGCAGTGTCTCACTCGCAATCGCGCGGGCGAGCGCGCGGTCGGGCGCGGTGCGAATGCCGCTGAGCGCCGCGCCCTCGGCGATTTCCAGCGTCTCCCCCCGGCGCAAAACCGCATCAAGCAAACGAAGCGCAGCGCGGCGCACGGGAAGTCCGGGGGTGGTGGGCATGGGCGGCCTCTAACCACTATTGAAACCAAGCGCCAGCACGCGCATTTGGGTGACATGACCAAAGAGAAATCCGAAGCCGCCAAGCAGTTCAAAAAGCCCGCGCATTGGACCAACGACCCGGTGCCTGCGCCCAAACAGGTCGACCCGCTGAAGGGTGAGCCAAAGGAACTCTCCCCCACCCGTTACGGCGATTGGGAGAAAAACGGCATCGCGTGGGATTTTTAGAAAATTTCGTCATTGCGAGCCGAAGGCGAAGCAATCCAGTTTCGGGCCTCGGCGTAAATGGCGGGTGGATCATGGATTCGGGTGTTGTAGAACCCGTTGATGGGAAGATGGCAGCCTCCACCTGACGCCGGTTTGGCCATTTCTGCCGCCAGATGAGTTCCGCCTTCAGGGATTTGAAGAACGTCTCGACGGCGGAGTTGTTATAGCAATTGCCTTTGCCGCTCATCGATGGACGTAGGCCATAGGCCTGCAGCTTCTTCTGATAATCGTAGGAGCAATACTGGTTGCCGCGGTCGGAATGGAACATGCAACCAAGCGGCGGGTTGCGCAGGCCCACCGCCATATCGAGTGCGCGGATAGCCAGATCCTTCTTCATTCTGTCGCTGACGGCCCAGCCCACCACACGGCGGCTATGCAGATCAAGAATGACAGCCAGGTAGAGCCAGCCTTCCTGTGTCCAGATATAGGTGACGTCGCCAGCCCACTTCTGGTTGGGCACAGCGGCAACAAAATCTCCGTCAAGCCAGTTCGCCGCAACACCCAGGCGGTGGTTGCTGTCGGTCGTAACCTTGTGTCTGAATGTCAGCAGGAACATGACGGCGAAGGTAGAACCGACCCCCTCGAAGAAACATCCCTCTGGTAGCAAACCGTGACTGAAACCGTAACAGCACGCGGACCACTTTTCCCATTATCTCTGAGACTTAGGGCTGAATTCTGGGCACTAAACCGTAGCAGTAAACCGTAGCAAACACGATCCGAAGGCCGTATTTGAGACGATTTTATGTTTGCTTTGAGTATGTTGGTGCCAAGAAGAGAAAACAATAATAACAAGTAATAAATTGTTATTATTTTTCAATGTAGTTTTGGTTATTCTCAGTGGCACAATGGCTAGCACTAAAGAAATTCACTAGAACGGTTCGTCACCCTATCTCTTCTAGGTTCATACTGTTTCATTACATTCCGATCCGCTTCTTTGCAATTCAAATTGTCCCGCACGATGCGATCCGAGAAGATGACGGTTGTCGTAGTTCTGCATCGGTAGCCTGAAGCCATATGGGGTTGCGACTAGTTTGGCTTTCGCGTGCTGAGCGATGAGCCACTCACAAACGGGCGCAACGCCCGATGCAGCGTCGTCTGACGATCAGTCGGTCAACGCCTTCTTCAATTAATCGATCAAACCGTCATTGGCAAATAACTCCTGGGGATCACGTCCCGCCAGCAACTGATCCAAAACTTCCTTGTCGATAGCCATATGATGGGTCCTTTCCATTTCCATCTATATGACCTCGCGCACAAAACTCCTGACAGTCCCAGAGCGTATCGTTCATTACACTTGCCGACCTGATCGGCGCTCTGGCGAAAGCAGAGCGCGAAGGCACCTTGCGCGAGCGGCTCCGGTTCTACTGCCGACCATCGCTTCTGATCGTCGATGAGATCGGCTATCTCCCGGTTATACTTGGCGGCGGCAATCTGTTCTTCCAGCTGGTCAATGCGCGCTACGAAAAGGGGGCGATGATCCTCACCTCGAACCGCGGCTTTGCGGAATGGGGCGACATCTTCGGCAGCCCCGTGGTCGCAACCGCGCTGCTCGACCGGCTGCTGCATCATGCCATCGTCATCCAGATCGACGGATCAAGTTACCGCCTGCGCCGGCATGCCGATCTGCTGCCCGAGCACATCAGGTCCAACGCCTTGATTACGCCACCCGCGCCCGTCGAGCCGCGACGCTGCGGACGCCCACCCAAAAATGGAGGCGCCGCACAAACCACCTGAAAACCCGAGCCGCAAAGTGGGGAATTTTACTTTGCCACTTCCGGGGATTTTTACAGTGTCGTTGACAGCGAGCTCTAATCGCTCAGGTGACCGGCACGAAACCGTTACAAATCCACTACACCGATGGACGGATATCGGAGGTTGCCTGCTGGGCCCACTTCCGGCGCGAGATATTCGAACGCCACAAGCAGCAACCGACAGCACTCACCACCGACCTGCTCGAGCGGATTGGCCAGCTCTACGCGATCGAAGCCGAGATTCGCGGCCAGTCCGCCGAGATCCGACGAAGTATCCGACAGGAGCCGTCAAGACCGCTGGTAACGGCGCTTCGCGCTGCGCTTGACGACGCCCTCAGAAAGCTCTCGCCAAAATCGCCCATGGCCAAAGCCGTTCGCTACGCCGCCAAGCGATGGATAGCGTTCACCCGCTTCCTCGATGACGGACAGCTCGAGATGGACAACAACATCGCAGAGCGCGCAATCCGCCCCGTAGCCATTGGCAGGAAAAACTGGCTGTTCGCAGGCTCCCAGGCAGGCGGTGAGCGCGCCGCCGCGATCTATTCCGTCATCGAGACCGCCAAAATGAACGGGCTCGAACCGCAAGCCTATATCGCCGATGTCATCACCAAAATCGCCGCCGACTGGCCCGCCTCGCGATGGGATGAGCTCATGCCCTGGAAATGGCAGCCGCCAATCGATCAACCCATCGCCGAAGCCGCCTGACCTGCGGCCGGCAGACCACGCTTACTGGCTTGCAGGCAAAGTTGCCCGTTGCACGTCGCCATGCCTGCCAGCGGACAGTCATCGATGGCGCAACAGCAAACCGCGCCGCTGCCGCCCGACAGTTCATCCCGCCGTCAATCGCCGACAAAACCCGCGCCCGCAAATCCATTGAAAGCGCCATCCATGCCGGCCTCCTTCACCAGTAAGGATTCTGAACCAGAAATCACCCCCCAGAAAGAATCCCCGATCGATTCAGAACGATCGAAAACCGCTCCAATCCACATCGCCTCCGACAAACCCGGGGCAGTTCACCAAAGACTTCGACCCCAATATCGCATCGGCTACAGAATGGCTGTTCATTGCCTCGATCCAATTCTTAGCACGGCACGCCGCAAGGCCATGAGATTATGATGGATAATTATGAATCAGGCTTTAACAATCGAGTACTAGACGGTCACTTTTTGAGCCCGAGCAGCAAATAAACATCTTTTTGCTCTCTTTTTGTTCTTGATGGCTCAGTATGAGGTCGCGATGATCCGGCTCGCCTTCGAGGACCGCTGTTTCGCAAGCCCCGCAAATCCCCTGTTCGCAAGAGAAAGGAACATCAATCCCGGCGGTTTCCAGTGCTTTCAAGATCGTCTGGCCTGGTTTGACCTGGACCGCGACATCGCTCTTCCGACAAATCACCGTGAAACCTCCTGCCTCGGCCTTGTCGATATTTCCTTGGAAGTACTCAAAATGGACTCGTTCGTCAGCAACGCCTGCAAGATCTGCTGCTAATCGGAATGAGTTCAGCATAGGTTCGGGCCCACAACAATAAACGTGCGCATTGTTAGGCAGAGTTGCTACGATTGAGGTGAGATCAAGCATCTTACCGCCGGGTTCTTCATCGAAATTGAGCCGAACCTCCCCAATTCCGCTTTCTTCAAGCTGGAGAATGTCGTTGAGCAGTGCCGCGCGCTGGCGCGTTCGCGCACTGTAATGGAGCACCCATGGCCGCCCCAATTCGTTCAATCGAGCCATCATCGGAATGAACGGAGTTACCCCGATTCCACCTGCAATGAAGACCGAGAGCGGCGCATCTTCTACAAGGACGAAATTGTTGTGCTGCGCACTAATATCCAACGTGTCGCCAAGCTTGACTGCATCATGCAGATAAATCGAACCACCCCGGCTGCGAAGGTCTCGTGCCACAGTCAGGCGATAGACACCGATATCCTCTGGCGTGTTGGACAGCGAATAACTGCGGGACAAGCCGTTCGGCAAGAACACGTCAATATGTCCGCCTGGTTCGGCAGGCGGCAGAGCACTGCCATCCAGTGAACGCAAATAAATCGAGATTATTCCATCAGCCTCCAGGTGCAACTTAAATACCTGTACGGCGGAAATCAGTTCAGTCATCTGTATCTATCTTTTTTGCCGATGGGGTTTACTTGAACCTTAAAAAACGCAGAAGGCGCTCAAGTCCGAGGGAGCCACACTGAGAACCAAAGAGGAATTGCATGCCCGATTCATTCGATCATAGCCAAAAAGTCGGACGGCTGGGCGAAATTTTTCGCCCAGCCGTACAGTGCTTCAGAAACTGTACCCCACCTGCATGGCGATAACTCTTCCGCGATTGAGAGAACCGACATATGCTCCGCCCGAGGCACTGACCCCGGTTGCGAAAGTCACATAATCATCATCTGTTAGATTGGTGCCAATAACAGATACTTCCAACCCATTAACGAATCGCAAGCCAATACTGGCATTGATAGTCTGATAGGCGTCCATCCGTGGTGCATTGGCCTGAGTAACCAGCGATTGTAGAATGGCTTCGCTGGCAAAATCGAAGGTCGCCGAACTAAAGAATTCGATGCTGTCGGATATGTCGCCTTCATAATTTATGTTAAGCTGACCCGACCATTCCGGATTTCGCGACAGGGGCTGCCCCTTGAGAGCGACCGAACCGTCAACCGGAAAGTCTTCCCGGAATTCACCTTTAGCATAGACCAGGCTGCCATCAACGCGCAAGCCTGGTGCCAGACCAATCGAACCACTAGCCTCGAACCCGCGCGAACGGATGTCCGCATTGCCAATCAAGCTGCGACTTACACCATTTACCGATGCGGTAAAGTTGTTCTGGAAGTCATTGACGTCGGTATTAAACAACGCAAGGGCCACATAACCTCTATCAATTGTCAGCTTCGCGCCGACTTCCATGCTGATGGCTTCTTCCGGATCGTAAGGAGCCAGTTCGGGAAGGGCTGCCCCATCCTGGTAGCCACCGCTCTTACTGCCTCGCGAATACGTGCCGTACAGCAGAAGATCAGGCGTCGGATTGTAACGTAGACCGGCGCTATAATCGAATGCATTAACACTCAAAGGTTCAAAGGCGGTTAAAGGAACACTAGGCAAACTCAAGAAGGCGATGGTTCCAGTTGAAATCCTTGACATTGAACCACTTTTTTCTTCGCGCGTAAATCTTCCACCAAGGTCTACAAAGAAATTATCGACAACCTCATAACTGCCCGAAGCAAATGCCGAGAACGCCTCTGTCCTTTGCGTGAGAGTGGTATCGGCAATACCTGTGATGGGAAAGCCCACTGTGTTTGAGATTGGCCCACCGGTCCTAGGATTATTGCCCCATTTATTCCAGTAGTAGAATAGCCCGGCAAGATACTCGAACCTACCCCCCAATGGTGAATTGATCCGCACTTCCTGGGTGAATGCTTTGTTGTGCTCATCCTCTTCGATGCCGAAAAGAAAAGCCCCAATCCCGTCGAGTTCGGTATAACGCGGATTTCGCCAATCGTGATAGGCAGTTTGTGAAGTAAGCGTGTGGTCGCCAAGCTCGACCTCCGCAATCATATGAACGCGATCTGTGTTTTGCTTTTCGAACTGCTCCGGGCCAGAGATTGGCACGCCCAATGCGGCCGAACCGGAATTGTTACGTCTGTCTGGAACGGTGTTGATAACCTGCCCGAAGGAGGCTGCCCAAGCAGAAACTATGCCTGCCGGGTCCTGCAGCAGTTCCCACTGAAAGCCGAGCTGGTCGCGGTCATCATGCTGATAACGCACCAGGATGTCGATCGTGTCGGTAGGTTGCCAGCCGACACTCAACCTTACTGAAAGGTCACGTAAATCTGGTTCCCGCCGATCCCGGAAGAGGTTGCGCACCATTCCTTCTTCGTCATTTGCGAGAAAAGCAGCACGGACTTGGAGCGTTTCGGTTACAGGGACATTCAGAAACCCTTCCAACCGATTGCCGTTGAGTTCGAAACTATGGGTATAGTTAATCCCGCCTTCCAGAGAACGTGATGGGCGATTGGTTTGCACACTTATGGCACCTACACTGGTATTCTTGCCCAACAGAGTTGATTGCGTGCCCTTGATAAATTCAATATGGCTAAGGTCATATACTGGCGACGTGTAGTCGCGTAGGTGACCAAAGTAGACACCATCGACAAAATAGGCGACCGAAGCTTCTGCACTGGGAACTGACGAATTTGTCCCCAGTCCACGGAAAGTTGTGGCAGGCAGGCTTCCGTTACCGTTCGTCTGCACCAGCCCCGGCACAATCCCGGTAAGCTCATTCGCCCTGGTTATATTTTTCGTCCCTAGAGCACCGGCATCAAGAATGGTGATACTGGCCGGCACTTCGATAGCGGTTTCGTTCTGCTTTCGCGCAGTAACAATGATCATACCGCTATCATTTTCCGCTCGATTGGCAGGCTCCTCCGCAGCACTTTGTGCAAACGCTGGCGATACATTTGCGGCCACGCCCGTCAGCAGAATGGCATATTTTACGATACTTTCCATTAATTCCTCCCATTATATTTTTATAATAATATTAGACAACTTTCTTCAGTTTTCTTGCTTTGTCTGAAGCGCATGATAGCCAAGAGCTTCGCGCGCAAGGTCCAACCGCATTCCCTGCGCGACCATGCCTCGAATTGCTTCTTCCGCGGCCTCTATCTCCTCGGCGAGATGCAGGACATCTTCGATTCTGTCGGCTGGAATAGAGACCACGCCGTCAGCATCTCCAACAAGCCAATCGCCCGGATCAATTCGGACCCGTGCAATCTGCACTGTCACATTATAGGCGTCAGCAGTAACGCGATCCTTGCCCGTGCGCATGGTGGTGCCCCGCGCAAAAACCGGATAGTCGAGTTCGACGCATCGGTCCGAATCTCGACACACCCCGTCAATCACGGTTCCCGCAATTTTCCGCTCGCTCGCCACCCAGGTCAGGATGTCTCCCCAGACCGTGGCATCCATTCGGCCATCGTTATCTATCACGACGACTTCTCCGGGCTTCACGTCGTCTATATAATCACCGACCGATCCGCCCTTGGTTCCGACAGGTGCCATCCGGATCGTGAAGGCAGGCCCCGCGAATTTCATCGAACGGACAATCGGCAAGATGCCCAAGGCTTGGCCATCAATACCTAACCGGTCCAAAGCATCTGAGAGCGCAGTTGTCCCTGCATTCAAAAGCTTGGCAGCTAGATCTGCATTTTTCATGTGAACTCATTTTCCCTTTAACATATCTTCGTAGTTGGCACCCAGGACGTCTCCGATCGGAGTTCCTGCCTCAATTGCTTCTGCCATGATCTGTTCGCGCGCAAAGATATCTTCCGCTGCTTCAAGAACTCGCTCTGCGACATCCTGTTTGATGAATACGATCCCGCTTCCATCGGCGATGACGTAATCCCCCGGAGCTACGGCTACACCGGAAAAGGTGATCGGCGAATTGAAATCGTGCTCGGCAACCCGGCCTCTGGCCGTGATCGGAACGGCAGCACGTGCATAGACCGGCAACCCGAGTTCTCTCGCCTCGTCAATATCGCGAAAAGCCCCGTCGATCAGAACGCCGGACACCTTCTTCATGAGCGCTCCTCGCGAAAGAAGCCCACCCCATCCCGACACGTCGGTTCTACCCCGATGCTCGACAACGATAACGTCACCTGCGCTGGCCGCCATTATCGCCCCCGCACCCAAATGGCGCTTAGGCAAACCATCCATTGGTGCCCCCAGCTTGACCGTCACCACTTTCCCCACAACAGTCTGCATAACTGTCATCGGCTTGATTCCGAATACCGCCCCTGACATTCCCAATTTATCCAACGCATCGGACAATGTCGGTGTGTCGAGTACTCCCAATCGCGAGGCAATAGAACCAGTCACAGATTAGATACCTCCAAATAGGCAAGGGCATCACACTGAACTATCATTGGTCCAGGCAGATACTCGTAAGTAAGCGTGTGGCGCGCTGGTCGCGATTTTTCATCGGGAAATGCCTTAAGCCATTCAGCATTGATTGCCTGCCGTGCGTCGGGAGATTTCACATATATAGTCATCCTGACCACCGCATCAAATCCAGCCCCACCGGCTTCGAGGATATTCCGCAGATTCGCGAACATTCGCTTGGTCTGATCTTCGGCATCACCATGCTCGCCAGCCTCAAGATCCAAGCCGTGAATCCCGCCGGTCACGAGAAGCGGACCGATGCGCGAGGCGGCAGGTATAGGTAATCCGCCATGACTGAAGCCCGCGACTTCTATGCTTTTTCTAGACATCGGCCTAACTCCACACTGCAAAGCCCATTCCGACACCTGATCCGGCAGGCGTACGCCGAACAGGGAAGTAATTCGCAGACTGTAATTTTAGGTGCGAGACCGCTCCAGCCGTAAGAACCCAGTTCAAGATCTCTGAAGAGCCTTCAAGCAACGCCTCGCGCGGGATGGCGCGCAGCGCCTCACCATCCGGATCGCCCAGCCCGGCCAACACCTGCCGATCGAGTTCCTCCTCGACCACAAAATGACTTAGTCCTCCCGAAGCCAATACTGCCACTCGCAGATCGCTGTCACTTTCCTCAATTGTGTCCCGAAGTTGCTGGCCGACATCGAAACAGCGCCGGGCGGTAGGGACATTTGGGGGAAAGTAGGTGTTCAGCATTATGGGAATGATTGGAATCTCTCGTCCGCCGAACAGGCGCTTGACAGGAAAGCCGAAAGCATGGCCAAATCCCGCCTTTTCAGGGTCAGGAACATCCTTGCACACGGCAATGTCAACATCCCGGTCCATCAAGCCATTTATAATCTCCAAAGCCAGTTTCGGGTGCCCAGGAAACTTGTGTTGGGCATCCATGGCATATCCTTGCGCCATGGACTTCATCCAGTCAGGGAACTGCTCGACGTTATGATTGTGCATGACGACTGTATCTCCCCAGAAGACACCGACCGACGGTGTGTTTCCGGGAGTGTAGAGTTCGTCCTGATCGTCACCGACAATAACGACGACATCCGGACTGGCATTCGCTATCACTTGCTTGAGGTTATCGAGTTCGGCCTGACAGGCATCCGAAAGTTCCTCGAATTTTTTCGGAGTCGCCACGTCTGCGTACTTTTCGCCCCGCTCCGCCACCAGTTCGTCATAGGAAAGCGAGCGACCGTCCGCCAACGTCAAGTTGGGGTTTTGTTTGTCCGCACTGGCGCGGTTGTGCCATTCGCTTCCCGGTATAGTTAACAACGGGCTATGCGAAGTGCCAATACCAAGAATTATTTTAGCCATCAGTACTCTCCTGCGCCTCAGATATAATTAACGCCGTTGAAAAATATCATTTTCATCGTCCCGACGTTCAATCAAAATTATAGACATCCATCGTACTTGCGCCATTTTTAAGCCGCTCAATGATATCCAATTCTTTCGCGTCGCGCTCCTCCGAAGCGGCAATCAATTCAGCAGCCTGCGCCGCCGGAAAAGAAACGACTCCATCCGCGTCACCAATCACCAGATCACCTCGTCTAATCACGATCTCGCCAATTCTTACGGGTTCACCCACGGCCCCATCGAGCGTGGTATCCTTGCCAGTTCCTAGAATTGACACGTAACTTGAGAAGGTAGGGAAGCCCAAGTCGATCAGCCTCAAACTGTCTCGAACTCCCCCTGAAATGACCAAGCCAGCAAGCTTGCGAGCTATTGCCATGCTCGCCATAATCTCGCCCCAGTAACCAAATTCGCCACCGTCGCCAGCGTCCACCACAAGTACATCTCCGGGCTCAGCCGCATCAAGGGCGTAGTGAATCCACAGATTGTCCCCTCGCGGACAGCGGACCGGAAGAGCCCGACCAGCGAAATGCATCCCCTTGTCAAGGGCGCGAATCTTCGCTGGCAGGGCTCCTCTGCGCCCGCTTACCTCGTGAATAGTCGCCGTGGAAAGCGCACTAGCGCGATCCACTAGACGATCATCCAACTCACCCGATTTGGAAAGGTGCATATCAATCAACAGCCCAGCTTTCCAAGGCCCGGGCAGACATGCGCAGGGTTCTTATTGAAAATGCCGATTTTCTCTTCTTCCGTAAGAAAATCAAACCCACCGATAACAGGAACTAGGTCATCCCCAGGGCGACCGGTTTCCGGCCTGACAGAGGCCCCAGATCCAGGCGCTTCCGTACCGAAGCAAACACGCGCCGGCGTTCGTTGCTTGATAGCAGCTTCAAGAAAATTCAACTCAGGAGCATTGGTGTCGAAAAACAGGTTCTTCGAAAGATCCTTCTGCGCAAGATGGTAATCGGTCTTTATAAATCGATCAAGCGCGCCGCCGCAATGGCAGATCAATACCTTCAGTCCGGGAAAGCGTTCAAAAACATCGCCATGGCTCAGCAATTGGGTCGCAAGATACTGTTCCCAGACAAAGCCGATCTGGTAGTTGTGCGGGATGATGTCGATGCGCGAATCCATGCAATTGGTTCCGTGCACCACAATCGGGATGCCCAACTCTTCACACTTCTTGTAAACCGGGAACCAATATGGTTTGTCCATCCCGGGTGATCGCCGGTCTCCTGTAGGATCAGGGCTGAGATAGACAGCCTTGAAATCAAGCTCGTTCACACAACGCTCAAGTTCGGGGAGGCAGTGCGAAAGATCGTCCGCATCGGCATTCTGAGGAAGTTGCGCCGCACCCACAAATCGGGTCGGGGCCATCGAAACCTGCTTCGAGATCATGTTGTTTACATAGCGAGTCCATTGAGGCAGCAAATGATGGTTCATCCATCCCAGCATCAAGAACGGGCGCGGGCCAATTAATTGGGCATCGATACTGTAGGCATCAAGCAAGTCCACATGCTTACCTACTGATTCCGCCCATGCTTCTTCGGTCAGGTTCAATCGCGGGTCGATAGCCTTACGCGGATCAATGCTCAACGGTGTGTTTGAAGCAAGCATGATGCCCAGCATCGGGGTGCCGTGCATGGGAGCAGAAACATGGCCATGAATATCCAGAACCTTTACGTCATTATACATCGATTTTTCTTCCTTCTTATTGGTCCCTGTTGGACCTTCGGAAAAGCATGGTGTGTTAATCCTGCTGTGTTGCCGCCACGATCGAGAGGCAGGCCGCAAGTGTCTCCCGCCCGAAATGACCATCGTGGAATGGCTTCCGGTCACGCATCACGAAGTCGCACAGTTCGTCGAGCACCTCACTGCGTCCACCTCCAACCCTGGGCGGCGGAAGCTTGATGAACTCCGGACCGGAATTCGAATAAACCATGATGCCTCCTGGCACGCTGCGCAGGTCGCCCCGCTCGCAGCTGACAATCAGGGTACCGAAATGGGGATGGTCCGCTGCGTTGGACATGGCATTCATTTGGGACCAAAGTTTACCACCATAACCGTAAAGTTGATTTCGCAGCACGGATTCACTGCTTTGCGAACGCATATTTTCCAGCCCGATCCGTGTCTGGCCCTGAGCCCCTTTCTTGGCGTTACCGCCTTCACCGACCCAGCCATGCAATTCATCACTGTCGAAATGATCATAACCGCTGTAGACAATGCTCGCGTGGGCATCGCCTTCGAGGCCGAGCATGGCCATTACCGCTCCCTCGGTGGCGCGCTCGGCATCGAACCGCCCGGCGGTCGCATTCACAGCGATGACCTTTGCGCCGCCCGCTATTGTCCTCACCATGTCAACCTGATGTGGCACCTGGTTAAAAAGAATGCCTCCACCCTTACTGGTATCCAGTTCTTCCGGCCGACGTGGCCGATACATGAAATCAGTGTAGTTGAAGGACACGATCAATCGCAGAGGACCGAGCCGATCACTTCCGACTATCTCGCGGATGGCAGCAACGGGTGCATCAAAGCCGTGAGTATGACCCACAATCAATGCGACACCAGCCTTTTCGCAGCCGCGGATCATCGCATCGCAATCGTCTACCTTCAACGCCATCGGCTTTTCGACAATGACATGCTTGCCGTGCGCAGCCGCCAGTAAAACGTGATCACAGTGCATCTGATGGGGAGTTGCGATATACACTGCGTCGATATCGGGCAGCCCGACCAGATCTTCGACTGTTGCTGTTGCGGGACATTGGTGGTCACGCGCGAACCGTTCGCGTAATTCGTCGTTCGGCTCCGCTGCTCCGGCGAGGATCACGTCAGGATGAGCCTCAATAGCAGGAATCATGATTGAACCCGCCATCCCAAGCCCGACAATTCCAATCCGGACCTGCTCACGATCACTATTATTACTCATGCGTTATTTCCCCGTTCCAGCAACAACCCAAGCGAACCAACTTTGGATTTCGCTAATTTTTTTGGCCAACGGGCGGCGCGGCGACGCACGAAAAACGCCGCCGCGCTTGATTCGAATTAGACAGTAACCGTAGCGCTCTTTGTCACTTGGGCCTTGCCGAGATCCCCATGCTTCTCCATCAATTCATCGAAGTCTGCGATCGGCGAAACTATACTTATCGCTCGCACACCGACATCACCGCATTGGGCAGCCGCTGGCTCAATCCCTTTCTCAAGGTCACTCACCAATTTGGTCAGAATGCGGCGCGCCGTCATGATGGAAAAATCAGACTTAACGAGCATTTCTTGCGATGTATCTACCACGCCTGGTTGATCTGGGCAGGCCCAAGCCATTGATTCAATCAACGCACGATCTTGCTCACTGATACCCCAGATACCTGAGTAGGTTTTGGTCTTTTGCACCTCGCGATCGATTAGATAGTCATTTTTCTTATTGGCAACAGTATCGTAGGCATCAATGACGTAGCCGTCATGCAATTCCACCGGTCTGTATTCTGTCCGCGGCGGGAATATAGCTCCGCTTTTGGCAAAATTCAGTTCCTCCGGGGTTAGCGGCCTGTCAGGGTTGTACATGTAACAATATGCCATCGTCGTTCGATCATCAATCGGCACCCAACCACGACCATTCCCAGCAAAGAATTCGGTCGTACCGGGGATTGCACTCCACATCGGCAACATCCATTGGGTGACACGCCAATAATACTGGTCCCCAAATTTGCGTCGCGACCCATACACATACCCGTAGTCCGTTTCGCGCAGGGTTATCTCGGGGGCCCCGTCAGAAGCCATTTGCAGCAGACCTGCGGTTGGGGAATCCGGGTCCGGCTTCGAACTGTGCAGGAAGCTGATATGAGACGTGTCAATTTCACCTTCCATCGGCAGGTGCCAGTTGGAATGGTGGATCCAACTGGCAACGTAAACATGGCCCTCAGGGAGATTCAGCCATTCGAAGTTGGGGATGGGCGGCTGTTTGCCCTCCGGCCCCATGTAGACCCAGACTATGCCGCCCGCTTCAAACGTAGGATAGCTCTTGATCCGGGCCTTCTCCTTCAGCTGCTCGATATTTGCGGCCTGCGGAATATTTGGAATGTCGACGCAATCGCCTTCCGTGTTCCACTTCCATCCATGATAGATGCAGCGCAGGCCACATTCTTCGTTACGGCCAAAATAAAGCGGCGCAAGCCGGTGACGGCAGTAAGCTCCGATAACGCCAACCTTGCCGCTGGAGTCCCTGAAGGCGAGAAGGTCCTCCCCTAAGATACGCAACCGCACAGGCGATCCATCTCGCTCGACAGCCTGCTCCGAGAGCAAGGCAGGCAACCAGAACCGCCGGAACAATTCGCCCATCGCAGTCCCTGGTCCGACGCTATTGAATACGTTATTCGGATTGTTTTTCAAGGATTCCTCCTGATCATAACGATCTATTTGAACTGAGTATAGCGATGCTTTTGAGCATGATTTATGATCTCATCAAAAACCGTAGCGTGCCACAAAGTCAACACCGCGGCACACCGGTGCCGTCAAAAATCACGGATGTGATGTTTTTCGCGAGAGGTGGCAGTTTGTACCAAACTGGCGCTTATTCAGAGATGTCCGTGCTGTATTTGTTCTGCTTGAATTTTAGTCAGTGCAACCTCGCGACGGTGTCTTTGAGAGGAGAACTTGGTTGGATACAATGGCACCCGCCTCAACGAACACGGCCATCGCTTCTAGGGGTCAGCGGCTTGTTATTCTGCTGTTACTTACGACGATTTATGCGCTGGCGTTTATCGATCGGCAAATCGTCAATATCCTAGCAGAACCGATCAAACAGGAACTCGGTCTGGCCGATTGGGAAATTGGGGTTCTCGCTGGCCCTGCATTTGCGTTGTTTTATGCACTGGGCGCGATTCCCTTGGCGCGTCTTTCCGAACGTTTGAATCGAGTCTATATTCTCTCCGCACTTCTAGCCATCTGGAGTGGCTTCACTGCCCTATCCGGTTTCGCCACCAGTTTCTTTCACTTGCTTTTAGTACGCATTGGAGTGGGAGCGGCCGAGTCTGGATGTGTGCCGGCGGCCCAATCGCTGATTAGCGATTCAGTCCCGAGAGAGGAACGCGCAACCGCTCTTGCGCTGTTTTCGACAGGCCTTCCGCTTGGTTCACTTTTGGGGTTGGCGATTGGCGGTATCGTGGCCCACCACTTCGACTGGAGGACAGCTTTCTTTATCGTGGGGCTACCTGGCATCATTCTAGCACTCATGCTGGTGATTTTCGTTCGCGATCCCCGCCAAACTTTGAATGCATCCCACACCAGCAGTGTCGCGTCCCAGCAGCCGGAAGTGCCCCCCCTCTTGGTCGTACTCAAGATTCTGTGGACTACGCGGAGCTTCACGTGGATGTTGTCTGGTGCAACAATTCTGAGTATTGCTGGGTACGGGCACATGACGTTTTACGCCTCATTCTTCCTTCGCAATCATGCCTCTGAACTTGAGAGCTTGGCGAGTGCTACGAATATGGGTGGGCCGATCGCCTTTCTCGGACTATCTTTGGGACTTGCAGTTGGTCTCACGGGGGCAATTGGCACCGCGTTGGGCGGCCGACTGGGAGATTGGCGAGGGGTAAAGAAATTCAGAGATTACATGCTTGTGCCAACTTTGGCCACGGCAATTGGCACACCGATCACGATAGGAGCCTTGCTGATTCCGAGCGTACCGGGAGCGTTGGGACTGTTCGCCTTTGCGGCGCTACTCAAGAGCATGTGGATCGGGCCGGTTTTCGCCACTTTCCAAAGTCTTGTGTCATCTCGAGCCAGGGCAACAGCGGTTTCGGTTTTCCTGCTGGTGATGAACGGCGTCGGTCTTGGTCTCGGCCCGGTGATTCTGGGAGCCATGAGCGATTTTCTGGGCGGTTTTATGGCGTCGGGTGATGCCCTTCGGTGGGCGATGGTCAGTACTACTATTCTCATCTTCTTCGCGGTCATTTGCTTCGCAATGGCGTGGCGAACACTCCCCGACGAGCCCGTCAGCTGAGGCATTGGAGCGGTTTCCGTTTGCTCAGGTTCATACCCGTAAGATTTGAAGTAATTGGCACATTCATTAGGTCTGAAGATGGCGACGAACCTGCCGATAGGGTCCCACACCCTGCTGACTGTGCGCTCACCAGCCTTGTGCGCAGCATTGCCTTGAGTCTCAATAACGCCTTCTCGATCGGGTTGAATTCCGGGCTTTTTGGACGGATGGAAGCGGAAGGTAGCACAGGATCGGGGAGTTTGATCGAGAAGTGGTTGCACATCTCGCGGCAGATCATGCGGACAGCATTGTCGTGAATCTTATCGGAAGTGAATACGCCCATTGCTGCAGGGCCGAATGGCTTCGCTGGACTAGCCATGACGGTCCGGAATAAAGGGGAAATCCTTGTCTGACATCAGCCCATCCGGATCCATCCTGGGAGCAGGGAAAGTCACGCTGTTGTCGCCGTTTCGCGAACTGATTTTCCGCCGCCTCTGGCTGTCAAGCATGATTGGCAACCAAGGCCTGATGATTATGTCCGTAGGGACCGCCTGGATGATGACCCGCATTAGCGATAACAGCGAGATGGTGGCGCTGGTGCAGACATCACTCATGTTGCCGCTTCTGTTTGTCGCCTTACCGTCTGGCGCGCTGGCAGATATGTTCGATCGCCGCACCGTGGCAATCTGCGCCGTCCTTTTGTCGCTGACTGGCGGAAGCCTTCTCTTCGCTATGGCACTTTTCGACATACTCTCGCCATTCTTGTTGTTGCTCATGTGTTTCGTCATGGGAACGGGTTATGCCGTGTTCGGACCCGTATGGCAGGCTTCGGCGGCGGAAATCGTCGAACGCTCGCAACTGCCCCAGGCCATCGCCCTCAACTCAATGAGCTATAACGCGGCCAGGACTATCGGCCCCGCGCTAGGCGGAGTCATCGTGGCAACGGGCGGTGTGACCGTGGCGTTCGGCCTGACAGCGATGTTGTATCTCCCGCTGCTCTTTGTGCTGATTGCCTGGAAACGGGCGTCGTTGCACTCACGTCTCGCTCCGGAGAATTTCCTGCGAGCAATGGGATCCGCAGTGCGCTTCGCAAGCAACTCTCCAATTGTTCGAAGCATGCTGGTAAAGGCTTTTGTAACCGGCACATGTGCAGCTTCGCTGCTGGCGCTGTTACCCTTGGTCGCCCGGGATCTCCTGGGCGGAGATCCACAGACGTTCGGATTCTGCCTGGGCGCTTATGGGCTCGGAGCAATCCTTGCTGCGCTTCTGATCCAGCGCCTGCGCGCGCGCTTCAATGACTCGCGGATCATAATTTGCTGCCTGTTGGCGATGGCGATGGCTCTAGTGATCATTAGCTTATCGCGAACAACGCCTGTGACCCTTCTCGCTCTGGTGATATTCGGCGGCGGTTGGCTGGCTATCGCGACCACACTCAACATCACTATCCAGTTGTCCGCCCCACGCTGGGTTACAGCGCGCGCAGTTGCATCCTATCAGGCATGCCTTGCTGGCGGCATTGCCTTGGGCAGTTGGCTGTGGGGCATCGTGGCCGACCGGACCACTATTTCCGAAGCTCTCATCATATCCGCTGGCGCGGTTGCGGTGACCATCCTGATAAGGCGGAGTGAAGATGTGATCCCTGTTGATAGAATGCACGACACGGTGGAACTGCCACCGTTCGAACCGGCATTCAAGCCGATCGACAGAAGCGGACCGATCCTGGTCGAAATTGACTATCGGGTCGATCCGCAGAATGCGGAGGAATTCTACTGGACGATGGAAAAGGTTCGCGCTTCGCGCGCTCGTCTTGGAGCTCATTCATGGCAGATCGCTCGCTGCCTTTCCGATACGTGGATCTGGACCGAGCGGTATCAATGGCCGACCTGGCTCGATTACATGCGGCACCGAACGCGCCATACAGAAGCCGAACGCGAAATTCAGAACTTGGCGCGCGCTTTCCACGAAGGCGAAAATGATATCTCGGTTCGGCGATACCTTGAAAAGTCATCCGGGTTCTTGACGGCGCCAGGGGAGGCGGGGCCGGGTCTTGAAGGCTCGGAACCAAGATCGATAAACATTTGACCAAGCCGATCACCGATTGCGATTGACAACTCTTGCCTCCAGAATTGCTGTAGGACGCGGAACATGTGCAATCTCGCTAGCAAGCCACAGGGTGGCGACATGCGATCCCGGTGGGCTGATACCGACCGTAAGCGATAATTTCCCCCCACATTTTCGAAAGCTTTGAGATCGCTATGTTGGTAAGCGTGGCGTGGAGGCCGCCTTGTCAGCGTGATTTTCTGGCTTGGGCGGCTTTTCTGGCGGCGCGTCGTTTGGCGATGGCGCCGATCCTGAGTTTTGCATCGCGTTCGTTGATTTCGTCAGGATTGAAGGCTTTGCCATAGCAGCCCTAGTGCCACTCGGTGGCATCCTTGTGCTCGGGGTGCTTGGGGTCGGTGACGGCTTCAAGGAAGGCTTCGAAGCCGGGGGTGCCGCCGCAGTCATCGGGCGAGGCGCGATGCTCGCCCTCGACATAGCACGGATATTTGGTTCCGGCTTCGCCATCCCTGACCGCTTCGACGGTGACGATGTGCTCCCAGTTGTCGCCCATGTCGTAGGTATAGAGGAACTGGCGGACATCGCGGTCGAGCAGCGCCTTGAGCCTGGTGTTTTTGGCCGCGAACAGGAGATCTGGACTTGTAACGGTTTTGCGCCGGTCACCTGAGCGTTTAGAGCTCGCAACAGGAGACCGACGAGATGATGAAGCATTCAGATGAGTTCAAGCAGGAGGCGGTGCGGATTGCGCTGACCAGTGGGCT
>Ga0209346_1000346_pt1 | contig 46702 bp, 29 predicted proteins | sample AutmiccommunBRH9_FD_187381 | JGI IMG/M metagenome (GOLD analysis project Ga0209346, IMG submission 187381) | Deep subsurface microbial communities from Mt. Terri, Switzerland - Autotrophic microbial communities BRH/9 (SPAdes) (version 2) | ecosystem: Environmental > Aquatic > Deep subsurface >...
CCAGCGCTTCGAGCGTCAGCAACTCGTGCGACCGCATGTTGTGATCCAGCACCCGTGCCTGCTCGGGATAGCAGGCGTCAAACTGCGCCCGCGCCTCCGCGCCGAAAACCTGCTGCCGAAAACTCGCTCTGTTGCTGATCCGGTTCATTGCGAAACCTCTGTCGGATCAAAAATTTCCCGCCCCCGGATCTTGCCCATCAGATCCTCGCCCAGCCGCAGACCGTGAAAGATAGTGCGGCGCGACAGACCCTCCAACTCGATCGAAAAGCGTCCGATATGGCGGCGGCCGGACCACAGGCTGTCGATCATCGAATGGTTTTCCGCCGCGCAGCTGTCCATCCAGGCAATCGCCGGATTTTCGAGCAACCTGAGATTTTCCAGTTGCAGCAGGACACCGGGCGAGAAGCGGGCAAAGGCTTCGTCAAAGGCGGTCTTGAAGGAAAAGCTGCCATGCCCGCTGTGGAAATTCACCAGCATCACCAGCGGCGCTCCCGCGAGCCGGATATCCAGCCGTTCCAGCTGGCCGGCCTGCGCCGCGCCAAATAGCGCATCGCGGAAAAATTCCCGCGTCTGCTCGCTCGAATCCAGCGCGGAACCGCCATAACCTTTCCAGCCCCGGCGCTCCAGTTGCAGAAATTCGTCAACCCACTGGTCGAGATTTGCATCGTCAGTCTGGTGGCTGAACCGAATGTCGCCCAGTTCATCCAGCCGCTTGGCCTGTCGTCGCAGTTCCTTGCGCTTTTTCCCGCGCACGGTTGCCTCCAGATAGGCCTCCGGGCTCAGATCGCTTTGCAGCAGAGCCCTCGCCTCGCTGTGCACCAGATCGCAGCGCCGCTGCTGATCGCTGCACACCGCCCGCAGCGCCCGATCCAGCGGCCCGCCAATCGTCATGCCGTTGATGTGCAGAAAGCCGGGCCAGTCACTGCTGTCAAGACCGGCCAGCAGTTGCTCCCAAAAGGCCTGCTCGTGGCCCGTGCGGACCAGCGGGGTGCCGAGAAAGCAATTGTGATGCATCCAGTTCTGGACATGCGCAACCGGCCAGCGCCCGAAATGGCTGTTGGGGCCAAGCGGGAGCAGACCCAGCAAAGGGGAATGAAAGGCTTCTCCCGCCCAGAGCAGAAACAGCCGCAAATCGGCAGGGCCAGCGAATTGCGCCAGTGCAGGACGCAGGAACCATTGTTCGTAGAATATATTGGGTTCGCTCGCTTCGCGAGCCAGATCGCTCCAGGCTGCGATCAGATGCGCATCAATGTCGGTAACAGGGTGAAAACCCGCGAGACAGGCGGGCGCGGACAGACCGTCGCGGAACCGATTGGCGCGGATATCCCTGCCCTGCAATTTCTGTAGCCCGCTTAGGTTCATTTCTGCCCGTACCAATCCCGAATCTGGCACAAGGGTTAACGCAAAAGGGGTAATATGTTCTTAACGACAGGCGGGCAAGGGCCGGCGCCCAGCGGCACGCAGAACCCCGCCGGAATCGCTTCCGGCGGGGTCTTTACCTAGCCAAAGATACCAGTTGAAGGTTACGCGCCACCCTGCGCCGCATAGAGCGCTGCGAGCAGCAGCAATGCCACGATATTGGTGATCTTGATCATCGGGTTGACGGCTGGACCAGCGGTGTCCTTGTAGGGATCACCCACGGTGTCGCCGGTTACCGCAGCCTTGTGCGCTTCCGAACCCTTGCCGCCATGATTGCCGTCCTCGATATATTTCTTGGCATTGTCCCAGGCTCCGCCGCCGGCTGTCATCGACAGGGCAACGAACAGGCCGGAGACGATCACGCCGAGCAGCAACGCACCGAGAGCCGCGAAACCATTGGCCTGTCCCGCCACCGCAGTGATCACGAAATAGACCACGATCGGCGCCAGCACCGGCAGCAGCGACGGCAGGATCATTTCCCGGATGGCCGCCTTGGTCACCAGATCGACGGTCCGCGCATAGTTGGGACGCGATGTCCCCGCCATGATACCCGGGTCCTTGGCGAACTGGTCGCGCACGTCGATCACCACATCGCCAGCGGCACGGCCAACGGCGGTCATGCCCATCGAGCCGAATAGATAGGGTAGCAATGCACCCAGCAACAGGCCAACGATCACATAGGGATTTTCCAGGCTGAAGCTGACCTCGAGGTTCGGGAAGAACTCCTTCAGGTCAGCCGTATAGGCCGAGAAAAGCACCAGCGCAGCGAGACCGGCGGAACCAATGGCATAACCCTTGGTCACGGCCTTGGTGGTGTTGCCCACCGCATCCAGCGCATCGGTCTTGTTGCGAACGCTCTCGTCCAGACCCGCCATTTCGGCGATACCGCCAGCATTGTCGGTCACCGGACCATAAGCATCAAGCGCCACAACCATACCCGCGAGCGCCAGCATCGCAGTTGCCGCAAAGGCAATACCGATCAGGCCGGCAAGCTGGAATGCGACAACGATACCGACGACGATCACCAGTGTTGGCAATGCCGTTGCTTCCATCGAAATCGCCAGTCCCTGGATCACGTTGGTGCCGTGACCGGTTTCCGATGATTTGGCGATCGACCGCACCGGACGATATTGCGTGCCGGTATAATATTCGGTGATCCAGATGATCAGGCCGGTAACCGCCAGACCCACCATCATCGACCAGAACAGGGCCATGCCGGTGAAGCCGCCGCTGCCGTCAAGCGCGGTGCCAATCGGCGTATCCATGTCGCCCAGCGTGCGCATGGTGACATAATAGATGGCTGGGATCGAAAGCACGGCGGTGGTGATGAAACCCTTGTAGAGCGCGCCCATGATGTTCGTGCCCTTGCCGAGCCGAACCATGTAGGTGCCGATGATCGAGGTCAGGATGCAGACGCCACCGACAATCAGCGGCAGCGACATCAGGTCGTACAGCATCGCGCTGCCAACCAGGTCACCAAAGAGAAGTGCCAGCAGCACCATGGTGGCGCCAACCGTCACCACATAAGTCTCGAAAAGGTCGGCCGCCATGCCGGCGCAGTCGCCGACATTGTCGCCGACATTGTCGGCGATGGTTGCAGGATTGCGCGGATCATCCTCGGGGATGCCCGCTTCCACCTTGCCGACCAGGTCGGCGCCGACGTCCGCAGCCTTCGTAAAGATACCGCCGCCGAGACGCGCGAAGATCGAAATCAGCGAAGCGCCAAAGGCCAGAGCGACCAGCGAATCGATCACCACCCGGTCATTGGCCGCCATGCCCATCTGGGTGGTCAGCACATAGAAGAAGATCGAAATGGCGAGCAGGGCAAGGCCGGCCACCAGCATGCCCGTAACCGCACCGGCGCGGAACGCGACGGTCAGGCCGGTCTGCAGGCTTTCGCTGGCTCCCTGCGCCGTGCGGACATTGGCGCGAACCGAAATGTTCATGCCGATATAGCCCGCGACGCCCGACAGGACCGCGCCGAGCAGGAAGCCCACCGTGGAAATGGTACCGAGGAAGATGAAGACCAGGATGGCGACGACCACGCCAACCATGCCGATGGCACGATATTGGCGGTTCAGATAGGCTTGCGCACCTTCCTGAATCGCCCCTGCGATGGATTGCATTTTCTCGTTTCCGGCCGGCGCATTGAGCACCTGGCGGCTGGTGATGAAGCCATATAATATGGCGACAAAACCGCATAAAATTGAAATGGTGACAACCGTCATCGCTGCATTCTCCCCTGTTTTTCTTATATTAAAACGCCCCTTATGACCGGGGCGATGGAAGGAATGGCTATAGTGCGGGAAACGCGAAGCGTGCAAGTCCTGATTTGATCAGTCGGGAAGTGGTATCCGGGGCCAGTCCAGCGGACTGGATTTAACCGGGTCAGCCGTGCACGAAACCCAGTTTCTCGGGCAGTTCCAGCCGTTCGCCATGGCTGTGCAGCGTCAAGCCCGCCCCCGACCGACAGGTTCCGACGCAGGTCAGCGGAATGGGCAGGACGGTTCCGGGACTGGCAGTGAGCAGCAACTGATAGTCGTCACCGCCCGAGGCCGCCTTGAGCCGGGCATCCTTGTCGTCGCCGACCAGGCTCTGGAACTGCGAGGACAAGGGTATTTCCGCCAGATCGATTTCGATCTGCACACCACTGGCCGCTGCAATCCGGGACGCGTCGAGCAAAAGCCCGTCCGAAATATCCATCATGCTGCTGACCAGATTGGACAATATCCGGCCCTCTTCCAGCCTGGGCGTCGGGCGGGTGTGCGCTTTCAGCAGCACTGCCGTGGTGTCGATATCGGTCGAGTGCAGCAATCCGGATGCGATTTGCAGTCCTGCCCAGGCATCACCGATGGTGCCGGTGACATAGACGGCGTGGCCCGGCCGGGCGTTGCTGCGCGAAGGCACGATATGGCCCTTTGCTTCACCGATGGCAGTCAGCCCGAAGGTTCGCGGCGCATCTTCACCCATCGCCACGGTATCGCCGCCGAGCAGCGGTACCGCAAAGCGGTCGATCGCCTGTTTCAGGCCCTCGACAAAGGCCGCGTCCCATTGGTCGCCGGACGTGCGGCCATAGCCGAGCAATATGCCAAGCGGCTTCGCGCCTTTGGCCGCCAGGTCGGACAGATTCACGGCGACGAGCTTCCAGGCCACATCGGCGGGATCGGCATCGCGAAGGAAATGGACACCCTCGACCATCATGTCGTGAGTCATAACCAGCTTGTGCCGTCCGAACGGCATCATCGCGACATCGTCCGCCAGTCCGCGGGCGGCCGGATGGGTAGTGATTGCCTTCAGCCGGTCAATAAAATCTAGTTCGCTCAAGACAGGGCGTGCTCCAGTGCCATTCTGATGGAAGCGTTGGCGCGCTTGCTGACCGCTGCCTGGGGGGCAAATCCGTTGAAACCGTGCGGCGCGCCTGGGAAGATAGCAAGCTCAACCGGAACACCGGATGAACGAAGCCGGTTGGCATAAGCAATATCTTCGTCGAGAAACAGGTCAAGGTCGCCGCACATGATATAGGCGGGCGGTAGGCCGCTGAGATCGGTTGCCCGCGCCGCTGCCGCATAAGGGCTGGCACCCTCTTCCTCCGCATAGAGCGACCAGGCGTGCAGCGAGGTTTCGCGGGTCCATGTCGATGGCGGGATGTCCATGTGGCCCGATGGCGTATCATGCTGGTCATCGATCATCGGATAGATCAGTAGCTGGAACGCTACCTCCGGTCCGCCCCGGTCGCGGTTCAGTAGCGCGGCGCTGGCTGCCAGCCCTCCGCCCGCGCTGGGTCCAGCGAGGATGATCTTGCGCGGATTGCGGTTTTTCGCCAGCCGCTCGATCACCGCACAGACGTCCCGGGCCGCGGCCGGTGCGCGATGTTCCGGCGCCATCCGGTAATCGACCGAGATCACCGGCGCGAGCGAGGAATAGCCTTGCGCCGACAGATCGTCGGCACGGCCCATCACATAGCCGCCGCCGTGCAGCCAGACGATCACGCAGTCTGGGAACAGCAGGTCCCGTGCCCGATATTCGATCACCGCAACCTCAGGATCGCCCTCCAGTCCGGGCATGTGATATTCGTCTTTCTGGCCCTCATATTCGGGCAGAGCGACGGCCATCTGGGCGAAAAGCGCATCCAGCGCCGCCCGCGCGCCCGCGACGTCCTGTTTCAATATCTCGAAAATATAGGGCCCTTCCGCTGCGATCATGTCGCGAAATGCGGGGTCGAGCCGGTCCAGAAAGTCAGACAAATTTTCCCCCAGTGCCAGCCGGGCTTTTGTTCAGCCCCGTACCTGTTTCGCGATGCTGTCGAGTAGCCCGTTTACAAAACCGGCATCCTTCTTGCTGAAAAAGGCATGGGCGACATCCAGATATTCGTCAATCACCGTTGCGACCGGCACGTCCTCCTGTGCGACCAATTCAAATGTCCCGGCGCGCAGGATCTGCAGCATGGTCTTGTCGATTCGGCCCAGGGTCCATCCGGAGGCCAGTTTCGATGCGACCAGCTGGTCGATTTCCTCGAGCCGCGAGGTCACGCCGATGACCAGATCATCGAAAAAGTCCCGTTCGGCCGGATGATATTGGTCATCCTCGATTTCCTTGCCGAGCCGGTGGTCGTGAAATTCCTTGAGCAGCTTCGGCACCGGCGTCTTTTCCATCTGGTGCTGGAACAGCGCCTGCACGGCGGCCAGTCGCGCGGCGGACCGGGATGTGGATTTCGCGGTCATGACCGTTTGATCCGTGGCATGCCGACAAAGTCCATCTTGCCGATCTTGAAGCCGCGCTCGCGGAGCAGATCATAGGCCGTCGTGGCATGAAAATAGAAATTGGGCTGGGCAAAGCTCATCAGGAAATGTTCGGCGGTGAACGGCATCACCGTGTCCTTGAACCGGAATTCCATATGCTGGCCGACAAAGCCTTCCATTTCGGCTTCGCTGACCGCTTCCAGCCCGGCCTTTGCTTCATCGAGCTTTTCATAGAGTCCTTCCCAGTCCGCGGGTGGTGCCGCCAGGCTCGGCGTGAACACGCCTTCTCTGACCGCTTCAATCGCACCAAGCGAATGCTCGCGGCAGCATTTCACCTGATAGGAAAAGGGCTGCATATCCTCGATCAGCCGCGCGCCGATAATCTCTTCCGGTGCCATGCCCTCCGACTCGCAATGGGCCTTGGCCTTGTCGACCAGCTTGCGGACCGAAGCAATGATCTGCAGCTGGCTCGGGATTACGGCGTCATATAGGGAAATCGTCATGGGCTTTTCTTTCTGTTGATGGTCAGCGCCGGTCGAGCCGCTTCTGGACGCTGGCGGCATGGGCAGGCAAACCCTCGGCTTCTGCCAGCGCGACGGCCGCCGGGCCGATATTGGCCAGCGCCTGTTCGTCGCAGTGGATGAAGCTGGTGCGCTTCATGAAGTCGGTCACCGAAAGCCCGGACGAGAAACGCGCCCGGCGGCCGGTCGGCAGCACATGGTTGGGGCCGGCAACATAATCGCCGACCGCTTCCGGCGTGTGACGGCCGAGGAATACCGATCCGGCATGGCGGACCTTCCTGAACAGCGCGTCGGGATTGTCGACCGCCAGTTCCAGATGTTCGGCCGCCAGCCGGTCGACCAGCGGCAGCGCCTGCTCGAGCCGGTCAACGACGATGATCGCGCCATTGTCATGCCAGCTGGTCGTCGCGGTTTTCGAGGTGGCCAGAACTCTTAGCTGTTCTGATATTTTTTCAGCAACTTGATCAGCGAATTTCACATCATCTGTGAGCAGGATCGACTGGCTAGTCGGATCATGTTCGGCCTGGCTGAGCAGATCTGCAGCGATCCAGTCGGGATCATTCTTGCCATCCGCCACCACCACGATTTCCGACGGACCGGCCACCATATCGATGCCGACGACACCAAATACCTGCCGCTTCGCCTCGGCGACCCAGGCATTGCCCGGACCGGTGATAACATCGACCGATTTGATCTTTTCCGTACCATAAGCGAGCGCTGCGACCGCCTGCGCGCCGCCAATCCGCCAGATTTCGTCGACTCCGGCCAGTTCTGCCGCCGCCAGAACCAAAGGATTGATGGCACCGCCATTGGCTGGCGTGACCATGATGATATGCTCGACACCGGCCACCTTGGCCGGAATCGCGTTCATCAATACCGAAGAGGGATAGGCCGCGCGGCCACCGGGAATATAGATGCCGGCGCGCTCGACGGCGTTCCAGCGAGCGCCAATCCGTACTCCGGCCTCGTCCTTATAGTCCCTGTTCTCAGGGAGTTGCCCTTCATGGTAATCACGAATTCTCAAGGCCGCCAGTTCCAGCGCGACCCGTAAAGATGCTTCCAATTCTTCCAATGCCGCCGCCGATTCCGCCTTCTCCACCCGCCACCCGGTCTGCTCCAGATCGTGCCCGTCAAACTTGCTGGTCAGCCGCGCCACCGCCGCATCGCCCTGATCCCGGACATCCCGGATGATCGCCCTGACATCAGCCGAAACATCCGCATCCGCCTCGCGCCGGGCGTTGACCAACGCGTCAAAGGCTTCGGCAAAGCCGGCGTCCGAAATCGAGATTCGAAGCGCCATCTTTAGCCCCTCCTTTTCAAAGGAGGGGTTGGGGTGGTTTCGTGCCGCTTGTCGCTAACGCGAGCGATGCTGACGCATCGCCACCACCCCTTGATCCCCTCCTCTGAAGAGGAGGGGAAAGATAGGTTACCCGAGTTCATCAGACCTGCCCCGCCAGCTCGCGGAACTTCTGCACCAGCGGCGTCAGCTCGGCGCTGCGCATCTTGAATGCCGCCCGGTTGACGACCAGCCGGCCGGAAATCTCGAGGATCCGGTCGGTCTCGACCAGATCATTGGCCTTCAGCGTGCTGCCCGATTCGACCAGATCGACGATATGGCGCGACAGGCCCAGCGACGGTGCCAGTTCCATCGCCCCGTTCAGCTTGACGCATTCGGCCTGGATGCCCTTGCTCTCGAAATAGCGGCTGGTGAGATTGGGATATTTGGTCGCCACTCTGAGATGGGAGATATTGCCCACCTCTTCCGCATCGTCCTTCGGCTGCGCCACTGACAGGCGGCAGCGCCCGATGCCGAGATCAACCGGTGCGTACAGTTCGCTATATCCGAATTCCTCGATCACGTCCGAACCGACAATGCCGATTTGCGCGGCACCATGGGCGACAAAGGTCGCCACATCGAACGCCCGCACCCGGATGATCGCCATGTGCGGCAGATTGGTCGCGAATTTCAGGCTGCGGTTGGACTTGTCAAAAAAGGCGTCTTCCGGCACAATCCCCGCCTGCTCCAGGAGCGGCAAGGCATCGTCGAGAATCCTCCCTTTCGGAATTGCAAAGATCAGTGGTTTGGCCATGGTGGCCGCGGCTTTACGGGTTCGCAGATGAAAGGGCAACGAGTTATGGACATTTTGGATGTCGAAGATATTGCTGCCGGAATGCGCGGCCAGGCCGAACATTGCCGGCGCAACGACGCGCCGGTGACGGCCTCGATCATCCTCGCCCAATTGCCGCTGATCGACGGCCCCACCGCCTGCGGGCGAATGATCGCACACTGGCCGGGAAAGCCGCTGGAAGACGCGATGCCGCTGCGCCTCACCGGCGGCCTGCACTATCTCTATCTGAGCGGCAAGGAACCGCGTCTGGGCGCAATTTATGAAGGCCGGATCACCGATCAGGATCAGATCGACAAGCTGATCGGGCAAGTCGTGGCCGATCATGACGCCGAACTGCTGCCCTGGTTCGACAGTCCGCCACAAACCAATGAATCCGGTCGATCCGCCAGTTTCATGGCCGGCCTGCTGTGGCTGTCAGAACGGGTGGGATCGCGATTCGAACTGCTCGAACTGGGCGCCAGCGCCGGGGTCAATACAATGATGGATCGCTACCACTACGACCTGAATGGCGTGCAAGCCGGACCGGCGGATTCGCCGATGCGGATCAAGCCGGAATGGCGCGGCCCGCCTCCCCCGCAGACGCCGGTCGAAATCGTCAGCGTCCACGGCTGCGACCAAAATCCGATCGACCTCACCGACGACGAAACAGCCGCGCGGCTAAAGGGCTATATATGGCCGGAAATGCCCGCCCGGTTCGAGCGGATGGAAGCCTCAATCGCGCTCGCCAAGCAGGACCCGCCCGATCTGGTCCAGGCCGATGGCGCCGACTGGATGGAAGAACAACTGACCCAACCGCAGGAAAGCGGTGTGACCCGGGTGCTGATGCACTCGATCGTCTGGCAATATCTGCCGCGGGCAACCAAGGACCGGATCACCCGTGCCATGGAGACGGCCGGCAATGCGGCGACCGCCGACCAGCCGCTCGCCTGGATATCACTGGAAACCAACCGCAAGACCTTCAGCCACGAACTGGTCATCCGCTATTGGCCCGACGGCGAGGAACCGGCGCTGCTAGGCCACGCCCACGCCCATGGCGCATGGGTCGAGTGGTTTGAAGGCTAGGAGCGCGTGCTACGCACTTGATGCGGAGCTATCGCGTCGACAGCGCAAACCTCCAGAGCTCCGTATCAAGTGCGGAGCACGCCCTAATCCGTAACCGTCTTCGGCCTGCCCTCGGGCAGCGGAATAAACTCATCGGAATCACCCGGAACCACCGGAAAGCGACCTTCCTGCCAGTCGGCCTTGGCCTGCTCGATCCGCTCCTTGCTGGAAGAGACAAAATTCCACCAGACGTGGCGTTCGGTGGCAAAAGCCTCTCCACCCAGCAGCATCGCACGACCCCCCGATTGGGATGAAAGCGAGACTTTCGCGCCCGGGGCAACGACATAGAGCAGATATTTTTCCAGCGGCACGCCATCCAGCGCCCCCTCGCCATCGACCAGCATCACCGCCCGTTCGTCGGCCTCCGCATCGATCGGAATCGCGCCATCGGCCGACAGCAAGATATCGGCATAAATTGTCTCCGCATGGCAGGTGGTCGGGGCCGTCTGCCCCCAGAGGCTGCCCATGATGATACGCGCCCTTACTCCGCTATCCTCGATGATCGGCAGATCGGCGGCCGCGACATTCTCGAACGCCGGATCCATTTCTTCCCTGCCATCGGGCAAGGCCAGCCAGGTCTGCATCCCGAACATCGGCTTCTTCTGATCGCGCGTGTCCTGCGGAGACCGCTCCGAATGGACAATCCCCCTGCCCGCCGTCATCAGGTTCACCGCGCCAGGCCGGATCGTCTGAAAGGTGCCCAGACTGTCGCGATGATCAATCGCGCCCTCGAACAAATAGGTCACCGTCGCCAGATTGATATGCGGATGCGGCCGCACAGCCATGCCCGGCCCTTTCGGCAGGCTCGCCGGACCAAATTCATCGACAAAGATAAACGGCCCGACCATCCGGCGATGCCGCGATGGCAGCACACGGCGGACCCGGAATTCGCCCAGATCGTGGGTTGTGGGAGTGATGGTTTGCATGATGTCAGTCATAGTCGGTCCAGATTGTTGACGGTTTTCTCGGTTATCACATTGCCGGTGTTCAGGGTCGTGTTGGGTTCGAGCATCAACACATGGCATTCGTCAGTCAACGCTTCCGGGCGATGTTCCACGCCATGTGGCACGATGATCATTTCGCCTTCTTCGAGATCGACATCGCCGGAACGCAAACCCATGCGCATCCTGCCCTTCACCACCAGGAACAGCTCGTCTTCCTCGTCATGATGGTGCCAGTCGAACTTGCCTGCAAACTTGGCAAGCTTGACCTGCATGTCATTGATATCACCGGCGACCCGCGGCGACCAGGGGTCAGAGAAACTCGCAAAGGCCTCAGCAAGATTGACCTTTTGCGGCGTCATTCACCCGGTGCCTTCGCCTTGATCACCATCGCGTGCACCGTGGCCCGCATCATGTCGCCCAGCGCCCTGTTGACCATGCGCTGGCGGTTGAGGCGAGACTGGCCTGCGAACGCCGCGGCCTCGATTTCGACGGTAAAATGCGATTCGCCGCTACCGTCGTCGCCGGCGTGGCCGTGATGGCTGGCGCTGTCGTTGATCACGTTGAGCGCGGTCGGCGCGAGTTCGGCGGTCAGCCGCTTTTCAATCTCGCTGTGGACTGGACCTTTGGGCATCGAATCTCCATATTGCTTTTTCGACTTCGACTATAACCGTTAGCCCTGAGCCTGTCGAACCGAAGGTCGAGCATGGCTCAACGGCGTTTCAACACAAAGGACAGACTGGCTTCGACAAGCTCAGCCCGCACGGATTTTGACCGAGACTTCCCCCAAGAGAAAACCCAACCGCTTTCACGGACGCGTCGAAACCGAGGGCCGCACCTGCGCAATCGAAGGGTGCCCGGAAAGCGGAGAATTTCGCGCGCCGCCGCTATATGGCAGCAGCCGCAGCCATGATGGTCCGGGCGAATATCGCTGGCTCTGCCTCGACCATGTGCGCGAGTTCAACCAGGGCTATGACTTTTTTGCCGGCATGGATCATGAACAGATTTTTGAAGCGCAGCATCCGGTGCGCGGATGGGACTCGGGCCGGCGAATCTATGACGCAGGGCCCAGCGTGCCGCCAGCCTGGAGCGATTTTGCCGACCCGCTCGACGCGATCGGCGCCCGATTTGCCGGCGGGATCCATCGTCGTCAGCGGACAGGCCCTGCGCTCTCCGGCGCCGACGAGAAAGCGCTGAAGACGCTAGGGCTTGGCGACGGTGACATCCGATCCATTGTGCGCAGCGATATCCGCCGTGCCTATTCGGCGCTGGTCCGCAAATATCATCCGGACCGCAATGGTGGCGACCGCAGTCACGAGAAACAGTTGGCAAAAGTGATCGAGGCCTATACGCAGCTTAGGGAATCACCGGATTTTCGATGAGAATCCAATTCCCGCTGGTCCCGAACCTGTCGACGGACGCTTCATGTCCTCGGCGCCTGTCGATTTTGATGAACGTCGTTCGACTGGCCCGATGATAGGGGTTTGGACCAGGGGATGACCAATTTCGAAGGGCGAACATGACTGAAATACCAAATACCAATCTCGACACCAGCGGCGAAACCATCATGGATGCGCCCGACAAGATGGTCGATGCGCGCGAGATGTTCGGGATTGACCTCGACATGCAGGTCCCGGCGTTCAGCCAGAAGGACGAACGGGTACCTGATCTCGATCCCGCCTATGTTTTCGATCCGGAAACCACGACCGCGATCCTCGCCGGCTTCGCCTTCAACCGCCGGGTGATGGTCCAGGGCTATCACGGCACCGGGAAATCGACCCATATCGAGCAGGTCGCCGCTCGCCTCAACTGGCCCTGCATCCGGATCAACCTCGACGCGCATATCAGCCGGATCGATCTGGTCGGTCGCGACGCGATCGTCCTGAAGGACGGGCAGCAGGTCACCGAATTCCGCGAAGGCCTGCTCCCTTGGGCGCTGCAGACGCCGACCGCGCTGGTGTTTGACGAATATGACGCCGGTCGCCCCGACGTGATGTTCGTGATCCAGCGCATTCTGGAGGCGGAAGGCAAGCTCACCCTGCTCGACCAGAACCGTGTGATCCGCCCCAACCCCTATTTCCGCCTGTTCGCCACCGCCAATACGGTCGGTCTGGGCGACACCAGCGGCCTCTATCACGGCACCCAGCAGATCAACCAGGGTCAGATGGACCGCTGGAATATCGTCGTCACGCTGAACTATCTGCCTGCCGCAACCGAAGCCAAGGTGATCCTGTCGAAAGTGCCGGATGCCGGCGACGACACGGTGAACAACATGATCAAGGTCGCCGACCTGACCCGGCAGGGTTTCATCAACGGCGATATTTCCACGGTAATGAGTCCGCGGACCGTGATCAGCTGGGCGCAAAATGCCGCGATTTTCAAGAATATCGGCTTCGCCTTCCGCCTCTCCTTCCTCAACAAGTGCGACGAGGCGGAACGGATGCTGGTCGCCGAATATTATCAGCGGGTGTTTGGCGAGGATTTGCCGGAAAGCGTGATGGGGGGATAGGCTTGAAGGTCGCTTGTATCGGCAAGCAAATCGAGTTATAACAACCGTATGAACAAGATGACTCCACGGCCCGCTGGCCACGCGCTTAAACTGGTCAAAATCGGCAACTCGACCGGCATGATTCTGCCCAAAGATCTGCTCGAAAAGCTGCGCGTATCGCAGGGAGACACCGTCTATCTGAGCGAGTCGCCTGATGGTGTCAGGCTGACCGCGATCAACCCCGATTTCCAGAAAAAAATGGCCGCCGCCGAAGGCGTGATGCGCGAAGATCGGGACATCCTGCGCGTCTTGGCAAAATGAACGACGATCGCATCGAGCTAATATGGCTTGGTGCCGACATTGCACTCGCCATTCACGACCGGCAGCTTGCCGAACATGGTGGACCATCCGGGGTTCGTGATCACGGCCTGCTCGAATCCGCTCTGGCAAAACCGGTCAACAAATGGGGTTACGGCGAGAATGACTTGTGCGCTTTGGCGGCGGCTTACGCTTTTGGTGTTGCCCGGAACCACCCGTTTACCGATGGCAACAAGCGCACCGCCTGGGTGCTGGCGCGGACTTTTCTGGTGCTGAATGACTGCCAGCTGGTTTTTGAGCGGGAGGAGGCAATTGCTTCAGTTCAAAGCCTCGCAGCCGGCGAACTCCCGGAAGACCATCTCGCCTCATGGTTCCGCGAACATATTGTCAAAGATTGATGTTCATCAGCACGCAAACGCTGTCCGAATATTTCTCCTCGCTTATGGCGTATTATTTTTGTAATACAGCCAATTGATGCTTGATCGACCCTTCTCTGAACCCAAGCCACGGCGCTGGTATTGGCCATTTGGCCGCAATAGGTCCGCCGAAACCACCTTTTACGAACCCTATGGCGACGCCATCCCGCCGCGCATTGATGAACCGGTCGCGCCGCTCAATAAACCACACGGAAAATGGTGGTGGGTCAGTCGCGGCTTGGCGGCAGCGCTGTTCGTCTTCATCCTGCTCATCGCCTATCTTGCGATCACCGCGCCGCTATCCAAATCCCTGCAGCCGATCGCGCCGCCGCAAATCACGCTATTGACCTCTGACGGACAGCCGTTCGCGCGCAATGGTGCGGTGGTCGACGAGCCCGTCCGGGTCGCCGAATTGCCCGACCATGTGATGCAGGCCTTCATGGCGATCGAGGACCGGCGCTTCTATTCGCACTGGGGCGTCGATCCGCGCGGCTTTGCGCGCGCCTTGCTGAGTAATATTTCGGGCAGCGGCATGACCCAGGGCGGCAGCACGATCACCCAGCAGCTGGCCAAGACCACCTTCCTGACCCCGGAACGCAGCCTTACCCGCAAGGCCCGCGAAATGCTGATCGCCTTCTGGCTCGAAGCATGGCTGAGCAAGGATGAGATACTCGAGCGCTATCTTTCCAACGTCTATTTTGGCGATAATGTCTATGGATTGCGCGCCGCATCGCTGCATTATTATTATCGCCAGCCGGAAAATCTGACGCTCGCACAGGCGGTGATGCTGGCAGGTCTGGTCCAGGCCCCTTCCCGTCTCGCCCCGACCCGCAATCCCGAACTGGCGGCAAAGCGGGCCAATCTGGTGAAGTCGGCGATGGTCAGCGCTGGCTATCTGACCCCGGAGGAGGCGGATCGGCTTGGTACGGCGAGGCTGGATGTGCGAGCCAAAAACGCCCTGCCCACCGGCACCTATTTTGCCGACTGGGCGATGCCGCAGGCGCGGGCGTTGACCGACCTGAGCTATGAGAAATTGACCCTGACGACGACGCTCGATTCCCGGTTGCAGGAAATTGCCCGCCGCGCGGTCGCCCGCGCGCCGCTCGGCCAGGCGCAGGTCGCGCTGATAGCCATGCGACCGGACGGGGAAGTCGTGGCGATGATTGGCGGCAAGGATTATGCACAATCCGCCTTCAACCGCGTGACCCAGGCCAAGCGCCAGCCAGGCTCCACCTTCAAGCTGTTCGTCTGGCTGGCCGCGCTTCGATCCGGCATGCAGCCCGATGACATGGTCGACGACACGCCGATTACCAAGGGCGGCTATCTTCCCAAAAATGCCGGCGAAAATTACCGGGGCGCGATCACCCTGAAAGAGGCTTTCGCCAAATCCAGCAATGTTGCTGCGGTGCGTCTCTTTGGTCAAGTCGGCGACCGGGCAGTGATCCGCGAAGCCCGCAATCTGGGGATCCGGTCGCCGCTGGCCGAGGATGATCCCAGCCTCGCGCTGGGAACATCGACGATGACCCTGATGGAACTGACCGCTGCTTTTGCGGGAGTGGCGGGAAACCAATGGCCGGTCGAACCTTATGCCTTCAGGAAAGAAGGACAAAGCTGGTCCGAATGGCTGTTCGACTGGCCCGGTCGCTACGAATCGAGAACCCATGCCAATATGGAAGCCCTGCTGCGGGCGGCGGTCAACAACGGCACCGGACGCCGCGCTATGCTGTCGATCCCCAATTACGGCAAGACCGGTACCAGCCAGAACAACCGCGACGCCCTGTTCGTCGGCTATGCCGGGGACGGCGATGACCGGCTGGTGGTCGGGGTATGGATCGGCAATGATGACAACAAACCACTCAAGGGCGTGAATGGCGGCAGCCTGCCCGCCCGCATCTGGAAGGATTTTATGCAACAGGCGGTACAAGCCAAGAAACCTGCTGGCACCACCAAGCCGGATCGCAAACCCGACCCGGAAGGCCCGGTCGTTCCGCTCGACCTTCCCGAAATTCCGGAAGCTCCGGCCGCGCCGGGCGATACCGAAATCCGGATAAATGGCGATTCCGGCGTCAGGATCGGCACGGATATCGGCGGCATACCGGTCGATGTGCAAATCGATGGCGATGGCGTTGCGATCGAACGGCGCCAGGAAGAAACGCCATCGGGGCAGTAACCCCCGACGACAGCCTGCGCCTAACAAAAATACCGAAAATTAGGCCTTTGATTCCCCTGCTCTTTCCGCTTAAAGCTGTTCGCTTCTATGGCCGACCGATCCAAACTTGATGACCTGAAAGACGTGCTCGGCGGCGCAGCGCGCGCGATCGCCCGCGATCCGGACGTGGAACTGGCCTATACGGCCGAAGCCCCGTCCCAGTCTGGCCAGCATCTCAAGGTGCCGATGCCGGCGCGCGACCTGCCGCCGGCACAGGTGGCTGAAGCGCGCGGCTTTGCCGACAGTTTTTCCTTGAAATTGCGTCATCATGATGAAGCGACGCACCGGAAAAATGCGCCGCAGGAAGCGGTGGCGCGGGCCTGCTTCGACGCGCTCGAGCAGGTCCGGACCGACGCTCTAGGCTCCCGGGGCATGGCCGGGGCCAAGGACAATCTCAACGCCGCGCTGGAAATGCGGATGCGGTCCGATCCGATTTCGCGGGCGCAGAATCGCGACGAAGTTCCCATTTCTACCGCGCTGGCCCTGCTGGCGCGGGAAAAGCTGACGGGGCAAGTGCCGCCACCGGGAACGGTCAAGGGTCTCGACATGCTTCGCGAGTGGATCGAGGAAGGGGCAGGCACCGATCTCGACGGCCTCAATCTGACGCTGGATGACCAGAACAATTTTGCCAAATTGTCGACGCAATTGCTGCAGCATCTTGACCTGATCAAGAGCGACGATGAATCCGAAGCCGAGGATAGCGAGGACGACAGCGACGAGGAAAGCGACGACAGCACCGATGACGGCGCCGACGAGGAAGCCACCGGCGATCAGGGCGAATCGGAAATGCGCTCGGAACCCTCGGACGACGATAGCCAGGACGGTGAAAGCGACCAGAACGCCGAGGAACTGGAAGAAGGCGCCGAAGAGGAAATGGGAGACGCCGGCGACGATGGCATGATGCCCGTCCGTCCCAACCGCGCAATGTCCGACCTGCCGCCGGGCTTCAATTATACCGCCTGGACCGACAAATATGACGAGGTCGTCAGCGCCACCGAGCTGTGCGACGAAGAGGAACTGACTCGGCTACGCGCCTTTCTTGACCAGCAATTGACCAGCCTGCAGGGCGCGGTCACCAAGCTCGCCAACCGGCTGCAGCGCCGACTGATGGCGCAGCAGAACCGCAGCTGGGATTTTGACCAGGAGGAAGGCATGCTCGACGCGGCCCGCCTCGCCCGGGTGGTCAGCAATCCCTCGCACAGCCTGTCCTACAAGATCGAGCGCGAAACCGATTTCCGCGACACGGTCGTGACCCTGCTGATCGACAACAGCGGCTCGATGCGCGGTCGCCCAATTTCGATTGCCGCCATCTCGGCCGACATCATGGCGCGGACTCTGGAACGTTGCGGCGTCAAGACCGAGATTCTCGGCTTTACCACCCGCGCCTGGAAAGGCGGCCAGACCCGTGAGGACTGGCTGGCGGCGGGTCGCCCCGGCAATCCGGGGCGGCTCAATGACCTGCGCCATATCGTCTACAAGAAGGCCGACGAACCCTGGCGCCACGCCAAGAAAAACCTCGGCCTGATGATGCGCGAGGGGCTGCTCAAGGAAAATATCGACGGCGAGGCCCTGCTCTGGGCCCACAGTCGCCTGATCGCCCGGCCCGAGGAACGCCGGATCCTGATGGTGATCTCCGATGGCGCGCCAGTCGATGACAGCACCCTATCGGTCAACCACGGTGCCTATCTGGAAAACCATTTGCGCAAGGTGATCGAATGGATCGAAAGCCGCTCGCCGGTGCAACTCGTCGCCATCGGCATCGGCCACGACGTCACCCGATACTACAAGAAGGCCGTGACGATCATGGATGCAGAGCAACTGGGTGGAACCATGGTCGAGCAACTGGCCGGACTATTTGATGAGGATTGATGGATAGCCTCGCAGTCCTAGAGAGAGGATATCTATATCCAAGCCCCGCCTCTAATCATGGAATAGAATCTGAGTGTCCGTTTTGCGTCGCCAGACACATTGATAAATACCGCCCCGGCGACCTGGCTGTGATGCTGCAAGGCTTAGAAGCTGGACGAATATTAAGATATACAGATGCCCAACAAATTGAAGAAAATTTGTATGAGTGGATTGATGAACCTGGCAAATCTCTGAGGCTACTGAGGGAGCATTGGCTCACCTTGCCGATTGAATTTCTCACGGTTCCGTTTTGGCTGCCCAAGCTTGAACTCAGATACTGTTTTATCATTGATGAGCTATGCGTTTGGGCCTGTAATGAGTGTTCGGCTGGAGAAAGGTTTCACTGGAATTCCGATGTTTTGACAGAGATTGTCCGGACATGCTGGCGAAAACGCATACCCGTAGAACCGACTGAAATTTCAAAAGTAATGCTCGCGCACGGAATGCCAGAGTTATATCAAGAGCGCACTGAGAATTTGTTCCAGTTTGGGATGAGGACACTTATAGCGAGTGAAGGTCGCAAGCCCTTAAAAAAATTGCGCAATAACACTTTTGCTGAACAACAACTTTATGAGATTTGGAAAAGTAGATGAACGTTACCGAAGCCGTTAATACCCGCCGTTCCGTCCGCCAGTTTCTCGACAAGCCGGTTGACCGCGCAACGCTCGAACGCGTTCTGGAAACGGCGCAACGCTCGCCTTCTGGCGGGAACACCCAGCCATGGAGCGCAGTTGTCGTCGGGGGCGACGAACTGACCCGGATCACCGCTGCCATCAAGACCAAGGCCGCGACTGCCCCCATGGGCGAAGGCATGGAATATGCGATCTATCCCAAGGATCTCGACGGCCGTTACGAAGAACAGCGCCGCGCAGTCGGTAAAGAGATGTTCGACGCCGTCGGTCTGGAACGCGGTGACACCGCCGGACGCGTCGCGCAAATGGCAAAAAACTGGGACAGTTTCGGTGCGCCGGTGCAATTGTTCACCTACACCAGAAAATATATGGGACCACCGCAATGGTCGGACATGGGCATGTGGTTGCAGACCGTCATGCTGTTGCTGCGCGAAGCCGGCCTGGACAGTTGCTCCCAGGAAATCTGGGCCATGTATGGCAGTTATATGCGCGAATTGCTTGGCATCGACGACGATCATATCTTCTTTTGCGGGATGGCGATCGGCTATCGTGATCCGGACGCACCTATCAATAATTTTGCCGTGCCCCGTGTTCCGATCGGTAATGCCATCGAGTTTCGCGGTCTTTGAACAGCGAAGCCTTTGACTTTTTGTCGGAATCCGAAAAACCGTCCCTAAATGTGACGGAAATCGGCTGATCGGGCGACGGTGTCGTTATTTTCCTATCTGGGACTCGGATTCCATCGGTAGATGTAGTAGCTGGATATATCGGGTCGCGATCGCCGCTGGCCATGTCTGAGGGGACTGGCCGGCGCACCAAATTTTGTGGGGAAACTTTCGTGCGCCGTACAGGTGTTTGCATCCTATCGACGATAGCACTGGCGACGAGTCCGCAAGCGGCCTTTGCCGAGGCTGTGTCGCCATTGTTGCGCGACAGTTTTCCGATTGGAAGCAGCGACGGCATATTGTGCCAGGTCCAGGACCGCAGCATCGAAAACAAGGCCAAGAACAACATGTTCGACCGCAGCTGGGCAGTGGTTTGCCGCGATTCGGCGCGACCGGTGGGCTTTGTCTATTCGTCCCCGTCGCCGGAGCAGGATCTGCTCGAGCGGATCAAGCCCCATCGTTCGGAACCCGTCACCTGCGCGACGACGGAAGCCCGGACCACGCTCAGCGGCTTTCGGCACACCGAATGCCACCTCACGGCAGAGCCGGTGGCCTATTCGCTGATTGTCGGGCAGAAAAACGGCCTTGCCTATGTCGCCGAAGGCCTGGCCGCCTATGACAGTGCCACGCTGCTGGCGCTCAAGTCCCTTTTGCAGGATGTGATTGCGGAGGGAAAAATAGACGTCGCTTCGACATCGGTCGAAGATCCCTTTGCCTTTGCGCGGGTGCAGGCGGCGACGCTCAAGCCGGATCAGGCTCTGGCGGAAGGTTACCGCCGCAATCTCAGCGGCAATTATGCCGAAGCGGCGGCCTTTTTTGAAACCTTGCAGCAGCGGACGTCCGGCCTCGAGGGGGAGGATATCAATCCGCATGAATATCTGATCAACCGGGCCCTGCAAAAATCCAATCTCGGCGAGTTTGCAGTGGCAGGCCAGTTGTTCGAACAGGCCAGTGCCCTGAACGACGGTGACCGAATCAACGAAAGGCTGCAACGGAATTTCGAAGCGATTCATCTGCTCAATCAGGGCCGGTTTGACGCCGCGATCGAACGGATCAATATTCCGCTCGAAACGTCGCATTCAGAGCAAATAGCGCTGACCGAGCGGCTGGAGATCACCACTCCGATTTCGAGCCGGATCAACGGCAACGCAAGAACACGCAACCTGCTCGGATTTGTGGATGAAACAAGATTGAGCGCCGAGGAGCGGGCGGAGATCATCGATGCACAGGCTCTGCAGCTTCTCGGCACGGCGCAGCGGCTAAGTGGCGACCGCACGGCGGCCCGCAACTCGCTGGTTTCGGCCTATGATCGCGCTGTTGCCGTGCGGGATGGACGGGTCACATCGATCACCCGCCTGAGAGCGCAGACGCTCTCCGAACTATCGCTGATTTCGGAAGCCGAAGGCAGCCTGGGCGAGGCCGAGCAATTGCTCCGCGAAGGACTGGAACTGCTGACCATACAATATCCGGAAACGCGGGCCGTGAACGGCGCCAAGGCCCGCCTCGCCGCCTTCTTGTTGCGAAGAGGAAAGGAAGCCGAGGCCCGCCAATTATTTGGCGAAGTCGTCGAAAGCTCGCTGGGCAAGCGGAGCGCCATCGCCGGCATGGCCAACCGGCTGGCTCCCTATTTCCGGTTGCTGGCCGAGGATGGATCGGCGACCGAGCAATTTTTCAAGGCAACGCAGATATTGGTGCGTCCCGGCGTCGCCGAAACCCAGGCGGTTCTCTCGCGCGAGCTCAGCGGAGGGACCGATGAAGCTGCACGACTGTTCAGGCAATCGACCAATCTTGCGCGCAATATCGAACGGTTGCGGATACGGTTCGCGGCGCTCGGCAAGATCGAGCGGACGGCTTCGGTCGCCAGACAGGAACAGGATCTCGCATCGGAAATCGAAGCATTGGAGAAAAGCCAGCAGTTCACACAGGTCAGGCTTTCCGAATTTCCACAATATCGGGTGGTCGGCGATCGGTTTCTAAGCCTGGCAGACCTCCGCACCACCATGAAGCCCAACGAAGCCTATATGCGTATGACGATCATCGGCGGTGATATCTTCATGTTCTACACCGATCTATCGGCCGCAAAAATCTACAGGGTTCCGCTTGACGAGGCGACGCTCGACCGAATGGTCGACACCATCCGCGCTTCCATTTCGGTTGTGGAAAACGGGCAAAATATTACCTATCCCTTCGACATCAAAGCGGCGCAGGCTCTCTTTGGCGCTCTTTTCGCTCCCGTCGCTGACCGGCTGACCCAGGCCAGGCATCTGATCTTCGAACCGGATGGCGCGATGCTTCGCCTGCCGGTCAATCTGCTGGTGGCGGATGAGGTGTCGGTTGCGCGATATCTTGCACGAACCGAAGCCCCCGATGCGGACCCCTTTGATTTCACTGGCGTCAAATGGCTGGGCCGGGATTTGGATATCAGCACCGCCGTATCGGCCCGGGCGTTTGCCGATGCCCGGCTGGCCCCCCAATCGGCTGCCACCCAACAATATCTGGGCATGGGCAGAAACCAGCCGGTGGCGCCAAGCACAAAAACAGCTGCAGTTCGCGGTGGCGACCAGAACATGGATGGCCAGTGCCAGTGGCCGCTCAGCCAGTGGAACAGTCCGATATCCGACCGCGAACTGCTGAACGCCGAGTCTCTGGTCGGCGCACAAAATTCGCAACTGATCACCGGTGCAGCGTTCACCGACACAGGCATCCTGTCCAAGAACGACATCGATGATTATCGCATTTTGCATTTTGCCACCCATGGACTGGTGACCGCGCCCAGCCCCTCATGCCCAGCAAAACCGGCCTTGGTGACGTCTTTCGGCGAGGAAGGCTCGGACGGATTGCTGGCTTTCGACGAGATATTCGATCTCAAACTGGATGCGGATATCATCATCCTTTCAGCCTGCGATACCGCAGGCAAAGCCAGCATCGCAGCAACCCGCGAGGCGGGCGTCAGCAGCGGGGGCGGAACCGCTCTGGATGGACTGGTCCGGTCCTTCATTGGCGCCGGCGGCCGTTCGGTGCTCGCCAGCCACTGGCCGGCTCCGGACGAGTTTCAGGCAACGGAGCGACTGATCAACGGCTTGTTCGGGGACGGAGAGGGCCGGTCGATCGCCGCGGCGCTGAGACAGTCCCAGCTGGACCTGATGAATGATCCGATCACATCGCATCCTTTCTACTGGGCAGGATTTGCCCTGATCGGTGACGGCGGACGGCCATTCCTGCCGCGGAGCGCGAATTCGCCAGCCAATAGTCCAGCATCTGCCTCGGCCAAAAAAGTAGCTCTGAAATAGTGACAGAAACTGCCAGATCCACAGACCCGGACAAGAATAACCGTGACGTGAAAGAGGGAGCGAAAGGCGTGCTGCAATCCCTGCGCCGTCTTTTCGATCAGCTTGGCCCGATCCGGATGGGATCGACCATCTTGTTCTTGGTCCTGGCCCTGCTCGTCGCCCGCTTCAGCTGGACGACCCCGCTGATCCAGGAAGCCGAGCGAGCGCTCTATGATCTGCGCGCATCGGTGTTCGCGCCGGAAGTCGAAAAAGACGAGAATATCGTCTTGGTCGTGTACAATGAAGATACGCTGAAGCTGACGGGCCAGCGGTCTCCGGTCGATCGGACGATTCTGGCACAGGCACTCGAGACGATCGACGCCGCCAATCCCAAATCAATCGGCATCGATATTTTGTTCACCATGCCGCAGGATGACGACCCGCTGCTGATATCGGCGTTCCGTGATATGCAGACGCCCACCTATCTCGCTTATGCAGACCCGAAGGAAAATCCGGAGATCGCATTTGCCGAGCATGAATTTCTCCAGCAATTTTTCGAAACCGTGCGTAGCGACACCGTGAAGCCGACCAATATCAAACTGGAAACGGACAGCGACGGCGTCCAGCGCCGCTGGACCCCGCATAAGCCGGGCGCGCCTCCGTTCATGGCCATCGCACTCACCGGTCCCAATCCAAAATTCGCCCGGAATGATGGCGCCATCCGCTACCATGTCCCGGCAGCAACCGATGTACCTGTGTTCGACAAATTTCCGATCGAAAGTTTCGCCGATCCCGAGATTGCGGACATGCTTGGCTCCTTCATTTCCGGCAAGCATGTGCTGATTGGCGGAGATTTCATCGACCGCGACCGGTTCGAGACTCCGGTCGGGGGACTGGCCGATGTCCGGGGCGATGATGGCAAGATGATCGGTCTGGAAGTTCATGCCCATATGCTTGCCCAGCTGCTCAACAATGATCTGCCGGACCCGATTCCATCCTGGTCCCTTTGGCTGGGTGCCCTGATCGTTGCGGTTTGCGGGGGCCTGTCCGCTCTGATTGTGGGCAATGCCCTGAAGGTGGGATTCGTGCTACTCGGCCAGTTTGCCTTTTTTCTCATCTTTCCCTTCCTGCTGCAGAATATCGGCATTGATACGCTGTCCCTGCCTGCTTTCGGCTGGGCTGTCGGCTGGTTGCTCGGCTTTGCCTCGGTCGGCTCGGCCGCCCGGACGGTGAATTCAAAGCAGCGGGCCTTTGCGCAAAATGCTCTTGGTAAATATCTGCCCAAGTCCATTGCCAACGAGATATTGAAGGATCCTGAAAAACTGTCCTTGCATGGCGAGAAGCGAAAAATTTTCGCTGTCTTTACCGATCTCGAGGGTTTTACCAAACTGACCCACGCGATCGAGCCGGAAATGGTGGCGACGCTGCTCAACGACTATCTCGACCGGCTGAGCGAGGTGGCACTGGAATATGGCGGTACCATCGACAAATTTGTCGGCGATGCCCTGGTAACCTTCTGGGGCGCCCCGATCGCCTATCCCGATGACGGCGAGCGGGCGGCCAAGGCGGCCTATGCCCTCTATCTGGCCGGGGAAGAATTCCGCAAAAACGTACCCGAAGGCGTGCCGCCGATCGGCCGAACGCGTGTCGGCATGCATTACGGTGATGCCATTGTCGGAAATTTTGGTGGCGAAGGCCGGATCCAATATACCGCTCTGGGCGACGCCATGAATACCGCCGCACGGCTGGAAGCCGCAAACAAGGCTCTGGAAACCAAAGTCCTGCTGAGCCGGGAGGCGATGGAGCGGACCGGGCTGGACTGGTTCCGGCCGATGGGCCGGATCACACTGCGCGGTCGCTCCACACCCGTAGAGGTGTTCGAACCGGTGCCCGACTGGGAAGAAAAAGATCGTGCGGCAGTGACGGCGGTCATAGCGGCTCATGAAAAAGGTGATAGGGATGCAATTCAGGCACTGAGTGCCATGATCAAGCAATATGGCGAAGATCTCGGTCTCGCCAATTTGCGAAAACGACTGGAAAAGACAAAGGATGGAGAAAGCTATGCACTTGGATAACAATGGGTCGGCACAGTCCGGCAAAATCGCATCCCGCTTGGTGAAAGCAGCGCTGGGCACGGCTCTGCTCTTCGGAATTGGCGGCACGGCCATGGCACAGAATATGGTCGTGCGTTCGACCGGACCTTCGGCCAGCAGCTATCCGGCCGGCAAAAAAATGGCGGATGACGCCAAGGTGACGCTGAAGGCGCAGGACCAGGTAACGATCCTGACCAAGTCGGGGACGCGTGTGCTGAAAGGCCCGGGAACCTATTCGCTTGCGGCATCGGCTGGCTCGGCAACGAGCGCCTCGGGCCGGCTGTCGAGCTTCATCAACAATCGGGGCAGCAGCCGGGCGCGAACCGGAGCCGTTCGCTCTGCCGTCAGTGCTGCCGTTGAAACGCCGAGCAACCCCAATCTCTGGTTTCTTGACGTGACCAAAGGCGGAAAATTCTGTGTCGCCGATCCTGAAAAACTGATTGTGTGGCGGCCCGACTACACCGGATCAGCCACGGCATCGATCGTGCAGCCCGGCAACGGTAACGTCACGGAAATTGAATGGCGGACAGGCAGTGCCCTGAAGGCCTGGCCGAACGATGTCCTGCCGGTCACTGATGGCGCCAAATATCGTCTGCTCGGATCGAAAGTATCGCAATCCGTCGAGGTGAATTTCGTGGTTCTGCAAAATCCGCCTGCCGACCTTGCCGATGCAGCCTCCGTGCTGATCGAGAACGGGTGTACCAGCCAGCTGGATTTGCTCGTCGATAAACTGGATGGGAACGGTGGGCAGGAGACTGACCAGGGTTAGCGTTCGTAAAGCTGCCGCCACTCTGAACAAAGGCGGCGAGGCTGAGGTCACTATTTGTTGATTCCATGGGTTGTGCCTGGGTCAGCGCAACTCGGGAATAGATATGTCGCGCGCGCGTATTACATTTCGAAAAACCGCTTTGGCGACCTGTATGGCCCTATGTCTGTCAAGCGTGCCAGCCTGGGCACAGTCGTCGGTCGCGACACCGACCCGGGAAGAAATCCAGCGCGGAATCATCGAGGAAGCCCTGAAGGGGCAGGCGCAGCCGCTAGCCTTTGAAGGAGAGGTCGAGCGGTCCGCCTGCCCGCTCGCCGGACCGGAGTTTTCCGATGTGCGGTTCAGCCTGCGGGCAGTCGAATTCAGCGGGCTGATATCGGTTGACCCCGCCTCCCTTGACGCATCCTACGCAGCTTATATCGGTCAGGAAGTCCCGGTTTCGGTGGTCTGCGATATCCGCGACCGCGCGGCGACCATCCTCCGGAGCGAGGGCTATCTGGCGGCCGTGCAGGTTCCACCGCAGACGATTGACGAGGGGATTGTCCGTTTTGACGTGCTGATGGCCCGGATGACAGCGGTACAGGTCAGGGGCAACGCCGGCGGCTCCGAAGGCCTGTTGCGCAAATATATCCAGAAACTGGCGGCGCAACCCGTTTTCAATATCAACATGGCCGACCGCTACCTGCTGCTCGCACGCGATATACCGGGGCTGGACGTGCGGCTATCGCTCCGCCCGGTTTCGGCGGCCTCTGGCGGGCAGCCCGGTGAAGTCGTCGGCGAATTCAATGTCGTCCGCACAGCGGTCTATGCCGACGTCAGCCTCCAGAATTTGGGGTCTGAATCCGTCGGCCGTTTCGGCGGCCTGGCCCGGGTCCGGTTCAACGGACTAACAGGAATGGGGGATGAGACCGTGATCAGCGGCTATTCCACTTCCGATTTCAAGGAACAGCAGGTCCTGCAAGCCAGCCATGAATTCCGGGTTGGCGGCGAAGGGCTGAAATTTGGCGGCAATCTAACCTATGCGTGGACCAGCCCGGAGCTGGCGGCCGGCTTTGACATCCGGTCGAAAACACTGGTGGCCAGTGCTTTTGCGAGCTACCCGTTCATTCGCAAGCAATCGCACAATATTTTCGCAACGGTCGGGCTCGACCATATAGACCAGCGCACAGACATATTGGGGAGGCGCACCAACCAGGATCGGCTGAGCGTTGCCTTTGCGCGACTGGACTTCAACCAGATCGAGCCGGGCAGCATTTCCGGGCGCGGCGGCTATTCCGCTTTCGAACCCAAATGGGGCGTCGGCGGTTCGCTGGAATTCCGCCAGGGGCTGGACATATTGGGCGCCAGCCAGGGCTGCGGTCCGGCCTTTGCCAATTGCATCGGCCAGACTGTCTTGCCCACCCGCGCCGATGGAGATCCGACAGCCTTCGTGTTCAGGGGGCAGGCCAAAATCGACTTTCGACCGACCCCGCTGCTCGCGTTCACGCTGAAACCACGAGTGCAATATTCACCTGACGCCCTGTTCTCATATGAAGAAATTTCAGGTGGCAACTATACGACGGGCCGCGGCTATGATCCCGGTACCATCATCGGCGACAGCGGCTATGGCCTGCAAACAGAGGTCAGCTACGGCTCCTTGCAGCCGGAATCACCCGAAGATATCGCGATCCAGCCCTATCTTTTTTTTGACATGATGGGCGTCTGGAACAGGGATGTTCCGGGCGATCCCCAGAAACTATATTCCGCCGGCGGCGGCGTGCGGGCGACCATTGGCCAGCAAGCCAGCCTGGATTTGTTCACCGTGGTGCCGCTGAAGCGCGCCGGATTCCAGACGCGCCGCGACAGTGCCCGCGCACTGCTGACGCTGACCGTTCAGCTAGCCCCCTGGAGGCGCAAATGATCGCGGGATTTTGCCAGATGACATTTGGATCAGGACCAGTCGAATGACCAGCAGAGCGCAGGAAATACCGGACAAGTCCGGGTCGGGGCGGTCCAGAAAAATGCTGTGGCGGTCAGGCATTTCCCTGGCGGCAGCGGCGTTTCTGCTGGCTTCTGCTGCACAACCCGCCCAAGCTCAGGCACCGCTTCGTGCGCCGCACATGATGGTGGAAAATGCGCCGCACGGAAACAATGTCAACATCCAGCGGCCCGAAATTGCGCAAAACCAGCGCCACGATCGCGCTCCCGATTTCCATGCACGAGATATCCGGATTTCTGCGCCGTTGAACCCGTTGCCAGTCAACGACATCAAGATATCCGCTCCAATTAATCCGCTTCCGGTCCAGAACATAAGGATAGCTGGGTCCGCGGAACCGGGGGTAGAGAATATCCGGATCGGTGCGCCGATTGCGCTGTCCGGCACCGATCAATCGCAAGCGCGTAGCGGGATGGTTGCCATCAATCAGGCACAGCTCGTCGGTCCGCGGATATCCACAGTTCAGGCCCTTCAGGCAGAGCTCATTCTGGTATCGGAAGCTACGTTGCTTTCGAGAAGTACAAATTCCGATTTGGTGACCGTGTCTGGTCCCCAGACATTCATCAACTGGGCTCCGCTGGATACGGCCAATAGCGACAGTTTGATCAATATTCTTCCGGCAGGCACGTCCTTGACATTTGTCGGGCCGGATTCGGGTTACACGGTGTTGAACCGTATCTTGCCGACGGGCACTACCGCTTCCGGAATCCCTCGCGCTATCGCCTTTGGCGGAAATGTTACCAGCCGGCTGGGTGCCAGCGATGGCTCAATTGGCGGCAATATCTGGTTCTACAGTCCTGGCGGGATCGTCATCGGAGCAGGCTCCACATTTGATGTCGGCGGGCTGGTTCTGACGACGAACGATATTGATACGACGGGCGGACTATTCGGTCCGGGTGGCGAAATTCGCTTCAGTGGAGCCTCCGATAGTATCTCTTCGGTCATCATCGAAAATGGCGCGACGATCAACGCCCTGAACGACCGCAGCAGCTACGTCGCGATGGTGGCACCCCGCATCGTCCAGGGTGGCACCATCAATGTCGATGGATCGGCGGCCTATGTGGCTGCCGAGCAGGCGGAGCTGACGATCAACAATGGCCTGTTTGACATTACGATCGGTGTCGGGACCACCGATGCCAATGGCCTTGTGCACAGCGGGACGACGACCGGTCCCTCCTCCACCCCCAGTCTCGATGGTCTGGATACCGATGCGCAGGCAATTTTCATGGTCGCCGTTCCGAAAAATGATGCGCTGACCATGCTGGTCGGCGGCTCTCTCGGTTATCAGCCCGCCGCAAGCGCCTCGATCATCAACGGCAATGTTGTGCTCAGCGCGGGCGCCGATGTCGCGACAACCGGCGACCTGACCAATGCCAGTTTTGCCATTAACAAGGCAGCTGCGGATTCAGACTCCAATATCCAGCTGCAGAATGTGGCCTTCGGTTCTTCGGTTTCGACCTTTGCGACCAACGGGATAGTCGCTGCCACCGCGTCCGCGACCGACTTCGTTATCGCAAACAACTCGGTTGGCACGCAGGATCTGCTTATTGAAGCAAGGAACCAGATCGATATCAACGCCCGCGGTGGCGGCGTTATCGGTGCCAACGGCAATGTGACGTTGCGCTCCGGAACCGATGGTGTGGGCGGGACGATCAATATAAACGCCGATCAGATCGGTTTTGGAGATTTGATCACCAGCGGATTGCTGGCAACCGGCAATCTCGTCGTGGATGCAAGCGCCGCCGGACTCGATGACTTTTCCACCGTTCGCAACAATGGCGGCACGGGCGTCGGGCAGGATGCTGTCGGCGGCAATATCAACATCAACATCAGCGGCGGCGGCGACCTTGTGGTCGGCGGTGCGGCCCAATTTCTTGCGAGGGCCCAGGGGGGCAAGGGCGAAAATCAAAATGGGTCCGGTCAGGGTGGAACGATCAACCTGAACATGTCCAGCGGGACGTTCAACATTGCCGGTACGGCCTTATTCGACGCCCAGGTTATCGAAGCACAGAATCTGAAAATCGGCGGTAATGGTCCCGGCCTGGTTGGTAGTGGCAGTATTGGCGGAGCGGTGAGCCTGACCCTTTCCGGCGGTGTGGTCACCACGGGCAATATGTTTGTCGATCTTGGTGCAATTGCCACATCCGGTGAACCAACGGGCGGTGTACAGAGCAATGATGCAACATCCGGCATATTCGATCTGTCCGTCACCGGCGGGTCCCATGTCATCAATTATCTCAGCGTCAGTGCATTGGCCGATGCCACTGCCGGTTCCTTTGATGCAACCGGTTCGGAAATTTCCGGATTCGCCAGATCGGGCGGCGCAAATTTTCTGATCGATGGTGGCAGCCTGACCGTCAGCTCCAACCTGGAGAGCAATGTCAGCACTTACGGTATCTCGCCTGCAAATCCGGCAGACCGGGTCGCCCTGACCGTTCGCAATGGCGGCACCTTGACAGTGGCAGGATCTGTTTTTATCGATACGGGAGCCTTTGACGGCATCGATACCGCCACCAGCATCGGTGGGTCCATTTCCATCCTGACCGATAACGCGGTCATCACCACCGGTAATCTTTTTCTCAATTCCTCCGCCAGACCGAACAACAGTTTCTTTTTCATGACTGCCGATGAGGGGCGTGATTTTCAGGCGGGCGACATCAGTCTGGTCGCCCAGAATGGCGGCGCGTTCACCTCCACCTTTACATCTTTCTCCGCAAATGCCACCGGGAATAACGCCAATGCTGGTAGCGGTACCGGTGGCGAAATCCTCATCCATGCCAATAACGGTTCGATAAACTTTACCGATCGCGCCTTCATCGATGCCAGCGGCATTGGCGGTGTCGGCGGCAGCAAGGACAATCCGGCCAGTCTGGGAACCGGCCGGGGGGGATCGATAAATTTGCGCGTCGAAGGGACCGGCGGCGCATTGTCTTTCACCGGTCTCTCCATCAATGCCGACGGGTCGATATCCAGCAACGGCGAAAGCGGTGCCCCCTCCTTCGAAGGAGATGGAGGTTTCGGATTTGGCGGCACGGTCACATTTGACCTGTTCGGCGGCACCTTGACCGCCGATGAAATCGGTGTGGATACTGACGGCTCGGGTGGTGGCGGCGGCGATCTGGTGACCCTGCCGCTGTCTCCCTTGGGTATATCAGCAGTATCGCAGGTGGAGCCTGCCGATCTGACCGTGGTCAATATTCCGTTTGCCGGCGGCACAGCGGCAGGAGATGGCGGCGCCGGGCAAGGTGGCAATGTCATATTCAATCTGAATGGGGGCAACGCGACCGTCACCAATCTGGACATCTCGGCCAATGGATTCGGTGGCGACGGTGCCGACGGCCGGTTCAATGACGGCACGGCTGGCGGAGCGGGCGGCACCGGAACGGGCGGTAGCGCAATTTTCAATGCCCAGTCGGGCAGCCTTACCGTCACCAGCACTTTGACGGTTTCCGCGCAGGGCAATAATCAAAGCCTGGGATATTACGGGTCACGCGGCGCCGGTGGTTATGGCTATGGCTCGGATGGCGGCGCGGGCGGCGATGGCGTCGGCGGAACCGCAACGTTCAATCTGGACGGCAGCGCAACGCTCGGTGCCGGTCAGGTCATTGTCAACACCAACGCTGCCGGCGGATCTGGCGGATCGACAACGTCTGCATATGGTAATCTGGGCAATCCGATCCAGGCCGGCATCGGCGGCAATGGCGGCAATGCCGTGGGCGGAGTGGCCAGGTTCAACAACAATGCGGGCACCATGAATTTCAGCCAGCTCTCGGTCACGTCCACCGGAGCCGGCGGCATTGGCGGCAATGTATCAGGCTTTTCCGGCGGAGCGATCAACCGCGCGGGTGATGGCGGTGCCGGCACCGGCGGCAATGCCGCCATCAACATCAATCAGGATGATCTGACCAATCCTGTCTATCTGGTCGATGCCGGGGGTGTCGGCGGCGATGGCGGGGGCGGGCTGGATGGCGGCAACGGCGGTGCGGCCTTTGGCGGTACCGCGGCGATCAACATCAACGGTGCCACGGCCGTGCTGAACAATCCCTCGATTTTGGCCAGGGCAACCGGCGGCGCTGGCGGTCAGGGCAGACTCGACAACGCGACGTTCGCGGCGGGCAATGGCGGAAATGGTGGCAATGCCACGGGTGGCACGGCCCGTCTTCAGGTCGCCGGGTTGGGCGGGAATATTGATCTGGAGGTCATCACGCTGCAAGCCAACGGAGGCGGTGGACAGGGCGGCAACGGCTCATACAATTTTTCGGGCGTCGGCGGCGATGGCGGCAGTGGCGGCAATGCAACCGGTGGTCGATCGGAACTGGTTGCGAGAACCGGCGGAACAATCAACCTGACGTCCAGTCTGTTTGATTTTACGAGTACAGGAACCGGCGGCGCCGGCGGCATCGGCGGGAACACCTATGCAGACGCGGCTGGCGACGGCGGTGACGGCGGATCGGGCACTGGCGGTACTTCATTATTCCTCGCTCAGGGCGGCACCATCACCGGACAAGACGTCAACTTTACAGTGGCGGGCAACGGAGGCAGCGGCGGTGCGGGCGGCACTTACGGATTGAGCGGCTCCAACGGGCTGGGTGGCGCCGGCGGCACCGGATCCGGCGGAACCGCAGCAATCGAGGTTCAGGACGGCAGCCCGGGCATCATCGGCCTGGCCAGTGTCGCAATGTTTGCCAACGGCTATAATGCAGGGGATGCCGTCGGCCTGCCAACCGGCTTGGCCGGCCGGATCGAGATAAGCGATACATCCATCGATCCGGCAGGTCTGATCAGCCTGGCATCGCTGAACGTCCAGGCATTGAATGTTGCCGGTGGACCTACCAGCGGTTTCTTTGTCACCGGCAACAGCGGAGCGATGACCATAGCTGGTGATCTGACCGTCAACGTTGCGGGCAATATCGAATATGGCCTGACGGGCAACGGTCAGATGACGGTCGGCGGCAATGCCAGCCTGACCAGTGGTCAGGATATCCTGATTGCGCATACGAACAATATCATACCCGTAAATTCCCTCGGTGTGACGGGCAGCTTCACTGCGGCAGCCCAGCGCGATTTCATCGCATCCGCAGATTCGATCCTCAGCGCCGGATCGACAATGGTCATTCGCGCCGAACGCGACGCCTTCATCAATGATGCGCGAGCGGTGACCAATCTTCTGCTGTCGACGGGACAAAATGCCACGCTCAACGATGCAACCGTGACCGGCGCACCGCTGACCAGCCCGATCACCTTCGGCACCCAGATCAATTCAGGCGTGACGATCCTTGCCGGCTACAGCCCCACTCCGACGCCTGCTCCCTATGATCCGAATTATGATGCGACGGTGACGGGCGCCGTGACCTCGACCGGCTTCGTCAACATATCTGCTGGCGGCAATGCCATATTCCAGTCCGGTGCCAATGTCCTGTCGGACAATGGCGTCCGGGTCCGCTCCGGTGACGACATAATCATCGAGAATGGGGCGAGCGTGGCAGCCGCAGTCAATCCGGTCGATGCACCTGATCCCTTGTCGCCATTCTTCACCGGAAACAACCTCCTGTTGGAGGCTGGTAGCCTGCAATTCAGCCTTTCCTCGGCCCGATTGACTCCCCTTTCCTCGATTGTGGCGCCCGGAAATATCGATGCCAATGGTTTCGCTGTGCTGTTGTCGGCCAACGCAATTGATGGCCTGGGCGGCACGATCACTGCCAGTTCGCTTTCGGCCGATATCAATGATGCTCCTTCCAACGCGGTCGTCGCCGCGACCGGTCAATCCAATGACAATGGCCTGTTGAGCGGGCAATGTGTCGAGGGCAATATCTGCCTGGGCACGATCAATGCCGATAATCTTGTCTCGATTGGCCAGGCGAGCAACAATGACGTGATTCAGGGCATCATCGAATCGGGCACCGTTTCCGCCCGCGACATATTGGTCACCACTCGCCGGGACATCATCATGGGCACCGATGGCATCGCCACGATCCTGGATGCGAGTGGCCAGTTTCTGGCTCGAAGCACCGAAGGCAATATCGACCTGCGCGATGCATCCGTCAGCAGTGGCAGCATATTGGTCAGTGCAGTGAATGGCAGCCTGCTGGGTTCCGCTTCCCTCACCAGCACTAATGATATCGGCATCACGGTCGGGAGAGACATCAACGCATCCGCCATCACCACCGGCGGACAATTGACCAGGGTTGCCGATGTCGGCGGCGGTTCGGAAAGCCTTTATACGGTTCCCGGCAGTATCGTGGTCGGCACCTATGCCCAGGGCACCGAACAGCAATTCCGCGTGGAAGCGGGCAATAATATCCGGTTCGACCAGATCACCGTCCCCAATCGTGCAATCCAGCTGATTGCGGCCCAGACCGGGCCAGGCGACGTGTTTCTCGGCACGACGACCGGGGCAAGCGAGATCGTCCTGCAGGGTGAAAATGTCGGCTATATCAATCTCAACGCCACTGTTTCCGCGATCAGCGGCATTACCATGGTCGCAACCAACGGCAGCATCAGCGGCGGCGATGCGTTGGCCAGTTTCACCACCGATCTGGAAGCGATTGGCGGGAATATCAATATCGGCAATCTCACCGGCGGTGCCAGCGGTGGCACCAATCTGGATGCTACAGGCGCGATTATGGTCGGAGCGCTGAGCGGGGGCGCGGTGATCAATGTCAATGCCGGCGGTGATTTCAACTTTGATACCGCCGAGGCATTCCGAACCGATATCAACGCGACCAATATCGTTGGTAACATCGTTCGGACGCTCGGCACCACCGGCGGTACTCCCAATACATTGGCGATGACCGCGTCCGGCAACATCACCATTGGCAGCGCGATTGCCACCGACGCGCTGGATATCAATGCTGGCGGTATATTGACGGCAGACATACTCGGCGCAGGCGTCACGACGGCGATCACGGCGGGAGCGATTGACGCAAACGCGCTGAATTCAATCGATATCGGAAATGTCACGGCTTCGGTTGGCGATCTCGCTATCGGGACGGTCGCGGGCAGCACGTCTGTCCGGCTGGAATCGCTGAACGGCAATATTCTCCTCGGTGACGTGACAACGGTTGGCAACACTATCGCCTTTGCCAACAACGGTTCGATCGGTTTTGCAAATATCGCGGCCCAGGGAATCGGACTGACAGCAGGCGGTAATATCACCGGCACCTCGCTGACAGCCACCAATGCCGGTGCCAATCAGAATATCAATCTGGTTTCCGGCGGGACAGCGACCATCACGTCCCTGTTCGCCAACCAGATCGTCGATGTCGCAGCAGTTTCCACCAATTTCGGCACCATCACCGGCACCACTCAGGTCCAAGTGCTGGCCGATGACATAACCACCGGCAACGTGACATCCGCCGGCCAGGCGATTCTGACTTCCGCCAATGGCGGCATCAATAGCGGAACCATCAACGGCTCGGCAGTTTCCTTGAGAGCCGTCAGCGGCGGCATTTCGGTTCTGGATATCACCGGCACCAGCATGTCGGTGATGGCCGATGGCAATATCACGGCGGGTAATCTGGTCGCTGTCACGGGCGGGGCGAGCGATATCGTTGTCAACGCCGGGGGAAATATAAACTTTTTGTCCATGTCAGCGGACCGGCTGATCGACGTGGATGCAGTCGGGACGGTCTCGGGCGGCATTCTCGACGCGACCAGTTCGATCGATATTCTGGGCGGCAACATCACTGTCGGCGATGCCAATGGTCTCGCCCTTGTCGCCCTGGAATCCCGTGCCGGCGATGTGAATGCCGGGGCCCTGACAAGCAACGGGTTGCTGACCGTCACCTCGACCGGTGCTGCCAATCTGTCGTCGGCCAACACGGGATCCTCTATTGCGATCAACAGTGGTGACAGCGCGACCCTGGGCGACGCTACCGCCGGCGGTGCGATCACCCTGAATATTGCGGGCAATCTGACAACCGGAGCCCTCCGTTCTGGGAGCACTTCCATCGGCGTGAATATTGCCGCGACCGGCAATGCGGATATCGGTTCAGCTGTCAGCGGCAGCCTCCTGAATATTGATGCGGCGAGCTTGACCGCCGGAAACCTGACCGGTGACGGCCTGGTGACCATTGACGCTGCAAGTCTGAATCTGGGCAATGTCACCTCGACCAATCAGTCGGTGACGGTCAATGCAACGAATGGCAATATTGTCGCCCTATCGCTCAATGCCAATACCGGCATTGCAGCCACAACCTCTTCCGGCCTCATCAATGTCGGTACTGCCAGTTCGGGTACCGGCACGACATTGACGGGTCAGGCGGTTACCCTGAACAGCGGGACCGCAGGCGGCTTGCTCAGGCTCAATGCCACCGCCGGGAATATCTCGGGAACCGGCATAATTGCGGCTGGCGGCGCGATCGACCTGGATGCAACGGGCGGCATCGCTTTTGGTTCGCTGAGCGCGGCACAGGCATTCACCGCAGACGCGGGTGTTAATATTTCCTTCACCAGCGCGGCCGGTGACAGCGTGATACTGAGGGCGACAGGAAATATCACTGGCGGCGATATTGATGCTTCCACGGATTCGCTTTCCGGAAATGTTGCGGTGCTGAATGCAGGCGGGAGCATATCCGCCGGTATCGTCATTGCCGTGGACGGTATCGACATAGATGGCGGCGGTGATGTGATTGTCAGTGCCTTGCTCGGCGGAGCAACCGACATCCTTACCACCGGCACCGTTGATATCGGCAACGCCAATAGCCTGCGGCTCACGGCCCAGGGCAGCAGCATCTCCCTTGGTTCCGCGAATATCCTGAATGATGCAGCGGCGGCGAGCGGCGCACTGGTACTCACCGCCACGACCGGTGCCATCGCCATATCCAATGCTACGACCGCGCGAGCGACCACGCTCGCAGCGACGACCGATATCAGCATCGGCACTCTGACATCCAGCGGAGCATTTGATGCCACGTCGGGACGAAATATTGCCTTGGGGACGACCGTTGCGGACAGCGTCATCTTATTTGCCGGTGGCGACATTACAGGACTCAGCGTAGCTGCTCCCGCAAACACGCTTGTCGGCAACGTCGTGCGCTTAACCGCAGCCGGAGCGATTAATGTCAACAGCATCAACGCGACTGACAATGTCGACCTTGATGCCGGCGGTGCGATTGCGGCAGCTTCCATCCAGGGTGCCTTTGTCACCGCTGCCGCAGATGGCCCGGTCACGATCGCCAGCGCAACGGGCACAAGGCTGAGTGTGACGGGCACAGGCATTGACATGGTCACGGCAAATGTCACCAGCAATGCCCTCGCTGCAAGTGGCACGATCAATCTGGATGCCGGCGGTGGCTCGGCGATCATCGGAACTGCGAATTCCGCCAGAGACACTAGGATCACAGGCGCCTCCGCAACCCTGGGCAACGGCAATATCGGCGGAAATCTTGCGCTCAATGCCACGGCGGGCGATGTGGATGGCAACGGCACGGTGACCGTGGCCGGCGGCATTGATCTCGATGCAGCCGGCAATATCGGCTTTGGCAGTCTCAATGCCCGTGGCGGTTCGTTCACCGTCGATGCCGGCGGTCGCGTCACCTTTGCTGGCGCCACCAGCAGCGACGTCATTGCCATGCGCGCGCGGGGCAATATCAGCGGCGGTAATCTGACCGCCACCAATGCGCTCAACCTGAACGGCGGCAATATCGCCATCGCAGATGCTGGCGCTACCAGTATCACCATGACCAGCAGTTCGGACATACGGTTCAATTCCCTGACCGCGCCCAATGCGATCACGCTTGTGGCAGCCAATGGCGCGATCGACATGAACGCCGGGTCCGGTGATATCAACAGCGGCGGCCGCGTGGATCTGACGGCGCAGACAGCGAAGCTCGGCAATCTGACTTCTGCAGGCTCGGTCAATGCTGTCGCATCCGCAGGCGATGCCAGCTTTGGCACCGTCAATGCGGCCAATGACATAGGCATCTCTGCAACCGGCACGTCGACCGTGGCCAATGCGATCAGCGGCGGCAGCACCAGCATCACGGGCGCAGCGGTGACGCTGAACAACGGCACCATTGGCGGCAATCTTGCGCTCGCCGCCACCTCTGGCGATGTCGATGCAACCGGCACGATCATTGTCAGCCGCGGCATTGATCTGGATGCAGCCGGCAATGTCGGCTTTGACAGTCTGGCGGCCCGGAGCGGATCCTTCATCATCGATGCCGGTGGCAATATCCGCTTCACCAGCGCCGCGAGCAGCGGCGATATGACGCTCAGCGCAGGCGGCGGCATTGATGGCGGCAATATGACTTCCGGCGGCGGCCTGGGAATCGCGGCTTCGGGCGGCAACTTCGCCGGCGCGGTCATTGTCGCCGCAGGTGATGTCGCGGGCATGGCGGCCGGGGACTTCCGTTTCACCAGCATGGCCGGCGGCAATATCGCGATCGACGGCGGTGCCCTTGATTTTGGCACGGCAAGCGGCGGCAATGTCGAGATCATCGGCAACGGCGCCATCGACTTCAACCGAATTGATGCATCCGGCAATGTCAATATTGACAGCAATTCTGGACTGCTGACGGCAGGAGCCATCGAGGCCGCCGGTACCGTCGGCATCGCCGCTAACCGCAATGTCACCTTCGACTCCATCGGGAGCGGTGCCGATTTAGCGATCAGTCTGACCGGCAACAGCGATCTGACGGCAGGCCGCCTCTCCAGCGGGACCAATGTGCGGGCGACGCTGCAAGGCGGCGCGCTCGTTGCAGACACGATCTCCGCTGCCAAGACTGGCCAGGGATCGGTCGTTATCCGAGCGGAAAACGGAATCGATCTGAGCAATATTTCCGGGAACAGCATCACCCTTCAGGCCGTCAGCGGCTTGGTGAACGTCCGCAACAATGTCGACGTGACCAATATGCTGATCGCGGACGGCGCGACCGTTTCCATCGTTACCCAGCAGGATATGGCGGTCAGTTCCTTGGCCAATGGCGGCGATATCCGACTGACCTCCGCTGGCAATATCGACGTGCGGGGAGCGGAAGCCGCAGGGAACATCATCATAGTCGCCGGGGGCTCTGCTGCCATCACCAGTGCCTTCACAGCCGGGCAATCTGCACCGGTCAGCTTCAACAGTCCGCAGAACATATTTTCGACGGGGGGTGACATTGCGATCACCGCTGGCGACACCATCCTGATCAATAGTCTGGTGCGGGCCGCCAATGATCTGCAGATCACCGCTGGTGGCCTGATCGACATTCAGGCGAGTGCGATTGGTGCCAATATCGTGACCGTCAGCTCCGACATGAATATCGGTTCGGCCGGCAGTCTGGGTCAGACCGATCTGACTCGTGACATCCGGATATTTACCGATGGCACCAGCCAGATGGTGCTTGGCGGTGCCGCTGGCCCGGCCGGTGCCTTCCATCTGGGCAATGACGAGTTCAGCCGGATCCAGTCCGGCGGTGATCTCACCATCACCGCAATGCCTACCGCTTTCGGCGGGTTTGACATGATCGTGCAGGATCTGGATATACGGGTGGCGGACAATGTCAGTGGTCCGCAAGCGGCGAATATCGGACCGAGCAACAGGCTTGATCTGGTGGCCGGCCGCTCGATTGCGGTCACGGGGCTTGTCGATTTCGGCAACGCCAATGCCGGTTCCGGCCTCGGTTTCAACGCCGGACAGGATCTGTTTATCGACGCCGCGAGCGGCATTGTCCAGATGACCGCTGCCAACGGCAGCTTCACCGGCAGCGGCAGTCTTCTGATCAGCGCGGCCAATGTCTATGCGATGACCGGCCAGGCGCTGTCCGACATCGCTGGACTGGGCGTGGCTGACATTGATCTGCGTCTGGCAAACAACGACGGGATCGACCTGCCCGATGGCTTGATCCGGGGGGACAATGTCCGGATATCGGTAACCGACAATCTGCTGATTCAGAATATGGCGAACGGAACAGGTTTTGCGGACCGGCGCGGGTTCAATGTCGGCAGCTTGTCCATTGCAGGTCCCTCTGCGGGCACTGCCAATATCGTTATCAACGGCATCGTTGGCGGTACAACCGGGCTCGATGCGATCCCGGCCACCAATGTGACGGTCGGATTTGATGCTGCATCCACCATCAACGGTTGCGTGATCAACAATCCCGCCAGTTGCGGCCCTGCGCCTGCGCCGACCCCAACACCAAATCCAACTCCAACGCCAGCGCCCGCCCCGACCCCTGCTCCTGCTCCTGCTCCTGCTCCTGCACCGACCCCAGCACCGGTCCTGGAGATACCCGAAATCGATGATCCGGTTCAGGATGTGATCGAGGAAGAGGTGACGCCCGAAAAATATGTAGCTGACCCGTTTGCCCGCAACCTCGTCGAGATAAAGCAGAATGAGGAACTGGCCGAAGAGCCGCTTGTCGACGAGCCGGTAACGGGAGCAGGCAATGACGATCTGTGGGTCAGCGGGTCGGATTGCGAGCGCGGCGACACCGGGGAATGCCGGGTGGAAGACGAAGAAAAAAGGCAAGGGCCGGAAGAATGACGCCGTCGATCAATTGATCTGTTGACCTGCCGCGCGGAAAGCCATTAGGCGATGGGCGATGAATGACAATGCCGCACATCCGTTAAAACTGTTTAACAGCCTGACTCGCCAGATGGAGGAATTTGTTCCCGTCCATGCCGGCGAGGCACGGGTATATACCTGCGGCCCCACGGTCTATAACTATCCCCATATCGGCAACATGCGGGCCTATGTCTTCGCCGACCTGCTCGGCCGCACGCTGAGCTGGAAGGGTTACAGGCTCACCCATGTCATCAACATCACCGATGTCGGGCATCTGACCGATGATGCCGACGCCGGGGAAGACAAGCTGGAGAAAATGGCGGCCGAGAAGGCCCAGTCGATCTGGGACATCGCCAAACATTATACCGAAGCCTATTGGCAGGATATCAAGGCGCTCAATATCCGGCAGCCGGCGCACTGGTCGATTGCCACCGACTATGTTCCAGCGATGATCGAATATGCCAAGGGGATCGCGGACAAGCATTGCTACGAGCTCGACAGCGGCCTCTATTTCGATGTCTCCACCGTCGCCAATTACGGCACGCTCGCCCGCGCCTCCACCGATGATGGCGAGGGCCGCATCGACACCGTGGAGGGCAAGCGCAACGCCGCCGATTTCGCGATCTGGCGCAAGACTGCGCCCGGCGAGAAGCGACAGATGGAATGGGACAGTCCCTGGGGCAAGGGCGCGCCGGGCTGGCATCTGGAATGTTCGGTCATGTCGGAGGCGCTGCTTGGCCTGCCGTTCGATATCCACACCGGCGGCATCGACCATCGGGAGATTCACCATCCCAACGAGATCGCCCAGAACCAGGCGCACAGCTGCTCCGACCATTCGGGCGCGAAAATCTGGATGCACAATAATTTCCTGATCGACCGGACCGGCAAGATGTCCAAATCGTCGGGCGAGTTTTTGCGGCTCCAGTTGCTGATCGACAAGGGCATCCACCCCCTCGCCTACCGCCTGATGTGCCTGCAGGCCCATTATCGCAGCGAGCTGGAATTTACTTGGGACAATCTGCTGGCAGCGCTCACCCGCCTGAAGCGGATCGTGATGGGTGTCGATAAAGTTCGCTTGGCAGCTGCCAATATCAAAGGACAGCATTTGCCTAAAACGGGTGTCGTAACGGATTTTCTAGATGAAGCTATATCGGACGACCTAAACACCCCTGTAGTGCTCACCACCCTCGAAGCCATAATATCTATGAAGAATGTGGATCCGCACAAAAAATTGGAGACGATAGCGGAGATTGAGACAGTTCTTGGCCTCAAGCTTTTTTCTTTGACTAGAGAACAACTTCGAATCCGGCCAACTGATGCAAAATTAACCGAAACCGAGATCGAAACAAAACTCGACCAGCGCCAGCAAGCCAAATCGCAAAAGGATTTCGCCACCGCCGATGCCATCCGCGACGAACTGACAGCACAAGGCGTGGAGCTGATGGACGGCGATCCGCTACGCTGGGAATGGAGAATAGACATATGACCAACAAGCCGAAAGCCGCCATGTCATCGCTCGTCCGGCCGATGGTCGAGCCGCATTGCGGAGACCTCGACGTCACCTGGTTCACCAGCACCGAGGAAGCGATGGAAATCGCACCGCACGCCGAGATCGGCTGGTTCGACATGTATGACAAGGCCAAGATGGCCGAGATCATCTCCGCCGCGACCAGTCTAAAATGGCTCAACAGCATCTATGCCGGGGTCGAGCATTTCCCACTCGCACAGCTCAAGGCGCAGGGCACGATCCTGACCAACGGTGCCGGCCTGAACAGCGCGCCGATCGCCGAATTTGCGGTGATGATGATGCTGTCCGCGGCCAAGCGCAGCGATATCATCCTCGACAACCAGCGCCAGCACAACTGGCTGGAACAGCCCCCCGGAACGGCGGAAATCGATGACAGCAAGGCGCTGATCATCGGCTATGGCGGCATTGGCCAGCAGATCGCCAGGAAACTGTCGGGCTTTGACGTCGGAGTAACCGCGGTCCGGCGCACGGCAACCGGTGAGCCCGATGTCATCGGGCTCGACGACTGGCGCGACCGGCTCGGCGAATTCGATTGGGTCTTCGTGTCGGCTCCCGCCACCAGTGACACAAAACATCTGCTCGGTGCCGACGAATTCGCCGCCATGAAATCCTCCGCCTGGCTGGTCAATGTCGCGCGCGGCACTCTGGTCGACCAGGACGCCCTGCTGGCCGCGCTGGAAAGCAAGAGCATCGGCGGCGCGGTGCTCGACGTTACCGATCCGGAGCCGCTGCCGTCCGATCATCCGCTGTGGGATGCGCCCAATTGCATGATCACCATGCATCTGTCGGGAACCGCGCAAACCCGCATGTTCCAGCGCGCCGCCGCCCGCTTCGTCGAAAATCTGAAACGCTACCAGAATGGTGGCGAGATGATTGCCGTGGCCGATTTTGATCGCGGATATTGAGGGGGTGACACTTCGATTATTTTAACTTATCAACCAAGAACATAGGGGTAGAGTGAGTCTCATTCTTGAGGAGGATTGAGGATCATTGGGGTCGTTGCCATTTACTCGCAGCAATACTGGTCATCACGATCAGGGAAGGACCCACATGACCAAAGCATCCGATCTGTTCGTAGAATGTCTCGAAAATGAAGGCGTCGAATATCTGTTCGGCGTTCCCGGCGAAGAAAATCTCGACATGCTCGACAGCCTGTCGCGATCCAAGAAAATCAAGCTGATCCTGACCCGCCACGAACAGGGTGCCGGCTTCATGGCTGCCACCTACGGACGGCACACCGGCAAGACCGGCGTTTGCATGGCGACCCTGGGCCCCGGCGCGACCAACCTGGTAACCGCTGCCGCCTATGCGCAGCTCGGCGGCATGCCGATCCTGATGGTCACCGGCCAGAAACCGATCAAGAAATCCAAGCAGGGCCGGTTCCAGATTCTCGACGTGGTCGACATGATGGGCCCGATCACCAAATTCACCCACCAGCTGGCTTCTGCCGACAATATCCCCAGCCGGGTGCGCGAGGCGATCCGTCTTGCCGAGGAAGAAAAGCCCGGAGCCACTCATATCGAATTCCCCGAAGATATTGCCGACGAGGAAACCGATTCGACCCCGATTGCGCCCAGCCTGACCCGGCGACCGATTGCGGAAGCAAAGGCGGTGCGCGCCGCGACCAAGAAAATCGAAAGCGCCAAGTCGCCGATCATCGTCGTTGGCGGCGGCGCCAACCGGACGACCACCGGCCGCATGCTCACCCAGTTCATCGAGAAGACCGGTATTCCCTTTGTCACCACCCAGCTCGGCAAGGGTGTGGTCGACGAGACCCACAAGGAATTCATGGGCTGCGCAGCGCTGTCGGCGAATGATTTTGTCCATCGTGCGATCGAATCGGCGGACCTGATCATCAACGTCGGCCATGACGTGATCGAAAAACCGCCCTTCTTCATGGCGACCGGCAGCACCGAGGTGATTCACGTCTCGATGAACAGCGCCGAGGTCGATCCGGTCTATTTCCCGCAAATCGAGGTGATCGGCGATATCGGCAACGCGATCTGGCAGATGAAGGAAGATATCGTCCCGTCCGGCAGCTGGAATTTCGACGCCATGTACAAGGCGCGCCGGGCCGAGGAAGAGCATACCGATTCGATGGATGACGATATGCGCTGCCCGATCTACCCACCGCATCTGGTGAAGGTGGTGCGCGAGGCCATGCCGGCCGATGGCATCATCTGTCTCGACAATGGCGTTTATAAAATCTGGTTTGCCCGCAACTACAAGGCGCGGCAGGCCAATACCGTCCTGCTCGACAACGCGCTGGCCACGATGGGTGCCGGCCTGCCCTCTGCCATGGCTTCGTCGATGGTCTATCCCCATCGCAAGGTCATGGCGATTTGCGGCGACGGCGGCTTCATGATGAACAGCCAGGAAATGGAAACCGCGGTCCGGCTCAAGCTCAATATCACGGTGCTGGTGCTGAACGACAGCAGCTATGGCATGATCCGCTGGAAACAGGCGAACATGGGCTTCAAGGACTGGGGCCTGACCTATGGCAATCCCGATTTTGTCAAATATGCCGAAGCTTATGGTGCCAATGGCTACCGGATCACCAGCGCACAAAATCTCGCGGAAACGATCGACAAATGCCTGAACAGCGAAGGCGTTCATCTGATCGACTGTCCGGTCGACTATTCCGACAATGACCGCATTTTGAACCACGAGATCAAGGAACTCAGCGCGAAGGTGTGAGTGAAGCTGCTATGACAAAATTAAAAGACGTCTATCCGCTCTATCTCAACAATGAAGCGGTGCAGCCCAATACGGATCTGGAAGTCACCGACAAATATACCAATGAAGTCGCCTTCCGCACTGCCCTTGCCACGCCCGATATCATCGAGGAAGCGATCGCGGGAGCGGTCGCCGCAACCGAGCCGATGGCTGCCATGGCGAGCTACGAACGGCAGAATGTGCTGCAACATTGCGTAGACCGGTTCAAGGAGCGGTTTGACGAACTGGCCTATTCGCTCTGCGTCGAAGCGGGCAAGCCGATCAAGGACGCAGAAGGCGAAACCACGCGCCTGATCGACACCTTCCGGATTGCCGCCGAGGAGTCGGTGCGCAATTATGGCGAGGTCCAGCCGCTCGACATTTCCGCCCGTGCCAAGGGCTATATGGGCATGTGGAAGCGCGTTCCCATCGGCCCGTGCAGCTTCATTTCCCCGTTCAACTTCCCGCTCAATCTCGCGGCCCACAAGATTGCACCGGCGATCGCGGTGGGCTGTCCCTTCGTGATGAAGCCGGCCAGCAAGACGCCGCTGGGCGCGATCATCATGGGCGAGATACTGGCAGAGACCGATCTGCCGAAAGGTGCCTTCTCGATTCTGCCCGCAAGCCGGGATGGCGCCGACCTGTTCACGGTCGACGAGCGGCTGAAGCTGCTTTCGTTCACCGGTTCGCCGGGTGTTGGCTGGGATCTGAAAGCCAAGGCCGGCAAGAAAAAGGTCGTGCTCGAACTGGGCGGCAATGCCGCCGTGATCGTCGATCATGACGCGGATCTGGACGATGCGCTGGAGCGGGTCGTATTCGGTGCCTTCTACCAGTCCGGCCAGAGCTGCATCGGCGTGCAGCGGATCATCATCCATGAAAGCGTCTATGACAAGTTCAAGGACATGCTGGTTGCCAAGACCAGAAGCCTGGTCTCCGGCGACCCGAAAGAACGGGACACGTTCATCGGCCCGATGATTTCCGAAGGCGAAGCAAAACGCCTGCGCGGCTGGATCGAAGCCGCCGTTGACGGGGGCGCAACGCTGCTCTGCGGCGGCAATCGCAAGGGCAACATGCTCGAGGCCACGCTGCTGGAAAATGTCGATACCAGCGCGGATGCCTATCGCGAAGAAGCCTTCGGGCCGCTCGCCCTGCTGTCCAGGTTCAGTGATTTTGGTGCAGCGCTGAACGAAGTCAATGACAGCAAGTTCGGGCTGCAGGCCGGTATTTTCACGCGCGATCTGTTCAAGACGCTTGATGCCTGGGATCATCTCGACGTCGGCGGCGTGGTGATCAATGATGTACCATCCTACCGGGTCGACAACATGCCTTATGGCGGCGTCAAGGACAGCGGCCTTGGCCGCGAAGGCATAAGATTTGCGATGGAAGACATGACCGAAATCCGCAATCTCGTGATTCGCCGCAAACCGGGATAGCCGAATGGTCGATGACAGTTGCCGATGCGCCACACTGGGCGCGACTTGCCGTGCGGCTCAACCGACAAGGCCCTAGAAAATAAAAGAAATCGGGCGATTTTCATTTGCATTGAGCGTCGGATGGGCGATAGATAGTCTTATCGATATGGGTTGGGGAACCAATATCGACAGAGGGAACAGCAGGGTCGCGTCGTGCTGAATGAGGGGACCGGTGTCAAAACCGGATTGGGCAACGATGCAAAGGAAGAAAAAATTTGCGTGGATACCCGGCTGGCCCGTGCTGGCCGCTACCCTATTCTGTTCGGCCCTCGTCGCAACGGCGTTGTTCATCTCGACCATGGCAGGCACGACTGCTGTGGCCGCCGCCACCGATGGTCCCGGCGGCACCACGCTCGGCGTGGCATCTTGCGGAGGAACGACCTGTCACGGACGGCAGGAAGCAGATGGCGAGATCGTACGACAGGATGAAATCCTGCGCTGGCAGGAAGAATCGACCCCCGGTGGCGCCCATAGCCGCGCCTTTCGTGTCCTCCGCGAACCACGCAGTATCGCGATAGCGAAACGTCTGGGGATCAAGGATGCGGCCTCTTCGTCGGAATGTCTGGGCTGCCACAGCACGGCGGCAGCGAGCAAGGGTCCGCGCTTTCAGCTCAACGATGGTGTCGGCTGCGAATCCTGCCACGGCGCGTCTTCCGGCTGGCTGTCCAGCCATTATGCTGTCGGTGCCAGCCATGCCCGCAATGTATCGCAGGGGCTGATCCCGCTCGACAATCCCAAGGCTCGGGCCAGTGTCTGCCTCGACTGCCATTTCGGCAGCGCCAAAAAGGGCCAGTTTGTCGATCACAGGATCATGGCTGCCGGTCATCCCCGTATTTCGTTCGAGATGGACCTGTTCTCGACCTTGCAACAGCATCATGACGAGGATGTCGATTATGTTCGGCGCAAGG
>Ga0209346_1000350_pt1 | contig 46089 bp, 36 predicted proteins | sample AutmiccommunBRH9_FD_187381 | JGI IMG/M metagenome (GOLD analysis project Ga0209346, IMG submission 187381) | Deep subsurface microbial communities from Mt. Terri, Switzerland - Autotrophic microbial communities BRH/9 (SPAdes) (version 2) | ecosystem: Environmental > Aquatic > Deep subsurface >...
CTCGCTATCCTACGCTTAAAACTTTATGTTACCATAAAGCCTCCAAGGACTCGCTACCCGGTGGTTGGCCTAACCTTCCGGGACGGGATTCACACCCGCTGGACTACACGACCTTGCCCGGCCGCACTCCACATATCTCCTATCGATTTTGACCGGATGGTTTCGGCAGGAATAATCTCAACTTCTGAATTTGTTTCTTGGCGTACATCTGCCAATAGACATCTCTTATGCATGAAGAGTTCAGAGATTGCTGAAATTGGTCAGGGAGTTAATAGAACCTGGAAAACAAAACAACCCTTTTCATGACTTCAAGAAAGTAGATCCATAACCCAGGCAGGTAACGGACTCACTTTTTTCTCACAGTAGCCGCTTTTTAAAATGGCAATCTGTTGGAATCTGTTTCGCCCCGAAGAGTTGTCAAGAATCCAAGCTTCATCCACAAGAGGCAGTGCCGCCTTAATGTTGTTCATGGTCCTCGGAATACGCGATTGTATTTTTTTCAGCGGGCACATCATGGCCGCCTTCCAGCGTGCGTTGATGTACCCTGGCTTCGTTCAGGCTTGGGTTAGTCAGGTGGATATAGACCAGTATGACTGTATATCCATGGGCTTTAGCCATCGCGATAAAATCAATTTTCGATTTATGGGAAAAGACGGTTTCGAAACAAAAGGATTCGCCCTGGGCGATCATGTTTTCTCTGATTTCTGCGGCCAGAGTCGCAGCCTCGTAACTCAACCTTTCCGGGTGATTCAAATCCATCGCTCTGGCGATCAAATCGGCATTGACGAACTTGATACCGTATTTGGACAGGTATTGATGGTAAAAAGTGGATTTACCAGCGCCGTTCCCACCAGCCAGCACCCAGAGTTGCTTTTCTCCGGACATCAAATCGCCTCAAAAGTACCGTTTTGAAATTTCCCAGTCTGCCTCTCTCCGGTTACAGTATCCACCTTGTCCAGGAAACCGGGGTGACTGACACTGGCCTCAAAATAGAAGGGAGCAGATGTTACCGGTTTGCCGGAGAAGCCTTTTGCCCTGTCCTTCTCGAGTTCGTTCAGCACAGTTTCCGGCTCAATGGAAATGTTTCTGGCGGGTTCCAAACGAATTTCCTTTAGGCCCTGGGTCACTGCAAAAGCATCAGCCGTGCTGATCTTTGAAGCAATGGCCTTACCCAGTGTGGCCCAATATTCTACCTGGCCATTGATGGACCGGTGTTGAACCTTAGCTTGCCGTTGGGCCTGGATCACCAAATTTTCGTCGATTCTTAAAGATCGGGTTCCCATGGATGCCTCCATATATTGAGTTCAGCTTGAAGTGTTCAGCATCGAATCGATGCATTCTGCCACATACTAATACTTCAAGCCCGCTTTGTCAATTTGAATTGAATTTGCAGATCGAGGGATATATCAAAGAACACTCGGAAGCCGAGTTTACCCACAGTATTTGCCCTGAATGTGCCGAAAAGCTTTATCCTGATTTTTACAAGAAGATGGATTTTCGGGAACGGGAATAAACCTCGAGACAAAGAGACAGCTTAAAGTCCATTGTTGTGAAATCATTCCGCAACCGTTATATTCGCCACATATCATTTATTCTCAGCCGACGGTCACTCCATGCAACTCGCTCTTGCCACTATCTTCTGCACCTCCTTCGTCCTCGCGCTTTCCGGCGCCCTCATGCCCGGACCGCTGCTGACGGTCACCGTCAGCGAAAGCTCCCGGCGCGGCACGATAACCGGACCTCTGATGATTTTCGGTCACGGCCTGCTCGAGCTGGCACTGATCGTCGCTTTGCTGTCCGGTCTTGCGCCGTTCCTCGTCCGGGACGATGTCTTTGTCTTTATTTCACTAGCCGGCGGTGCCGTCCTCCTTTTTATGGGGACCACCATGCTGCGCAGCCTGCCGGACCAGGTCATGGCATCGCCCGCCTCTTCACCGGACAGCCGTAACCTGATCGTGGCCGGTCTGGTCCTCAGTGCGGTCAACCCCTACTGGCTTATCTGGTGGGCTTCCATCGGCCTCGGCTACATCATGCATTCGATGAAGTTCGGCATACTGGGGGTGACGGCCTTTTTCTGCGGCCACATCCTCGCCGATCTGGCCTGGTACACCCTGGTTTCCTTCGGCATAGCACGAGGCAGGCATATGCTCGGCAACGGACTTTACCGGAAACTGATCGGCGGCTGCGCCATATTTCTCATCGTGTTTGCCTGCTGGTTTGTCTATAGTGGAGTGAACAGGGCAATACACGTCTTTTGAAAACAACCGTTTCCTGAAATGTCATGAATCCTGAAGAAGAAAAACCGGTCTACACCTGCAACGAATATCGGCAGGAGATGATCCTTCTGGCCCTGCGCAGGCGCTTGCAGCAGCCGGATCTGGCCGAGGAAGAAAGGCAAAGACTGACCGGTGAAATAGCCCGGCTGGAAAAGGCGATCGGTTTCTAGAGCTGCACCTGAAGGTATGCAAAAGATGCTCACCCTTATTTTTGCCAACGGTATACTTGAAACCCTCCCGGACATCCTGCCGGACCTTCTCGAGCGGACCGACCGGATCATCGCCGCCGACGGAGGGGCCAACCATTGCGCCAGGCTAGGCATCGTCCCGACCATGCTCATCGGTGATCTTGATTCTGTCGAGGCCGATATCCTGCAAAAATTCCAGACGCAAGGCGTTGACATCCATCGCCATCCTCCCGAAAAAGACGAGACAGACCTCGAGCTGGCTCTAGATCTGGCGCTTGACGGAGAGGCAACGACGGTATGGCTGTTTGGCGCACTCGGCGGCAGATGGGACATGAGTCTTGCCAATATCCTGCTGGGCGCCCAGGAAAAATACCGGACCCTGCACATCACCCTGCCGGGGCCGGACTGCCTCATGCACATCCTCCACCCGGGCAAAACATTCACGGTCCACAAAAGCCAGGGGCGAAAGGTTTCGCTTCTTCCTCTCAAAAACGATGTGCACGGTCTCACCCTGAAGGGCTTTCAATATCCGCTCCGGGACGCAACTCTCCGCTTTGGCTCGACCCGAGGGGTAAGCAACGTCTTGTCCGGTCCTGTTGGAACAGTGCATTTTCAAAAAGGTTTGTTGCTCTGCGTCTGTCTTGCCAACGAATAATTAAATTCCTATTGAGACAGCAGGGCACAGAATAGCAACGGGCCGATGACCGCTGCCACGGTCCACACAACCGTTTTCAGTGGCCCGAGCCAAGACTGGCGCAAGTACAGCGCGGGGTTTTCGATGAGGTTGTCTCTGCAACCTGCCTCCGTGGTATCTTCAGGCATAAAAAAATACAGCAGGATATATTTCAGGATTTCCGTTCGTCTCATGTCGCTCCTCTCTGGTTTTCACACTTCATTGCCTCTTTTCAAGATAAGCAAAGGGTAGTGCAAGGCGAAGCAACAAGCCAATTGTCGTTTCGGATCGACATCTTCGGAAAAAATGATCACCTCCACTCACCTTTTCTGGTATATTCCCGAAAACTCCCGCAAAAACCATAAACGGAAAACATGGAACTCTATCAACTCCGAACATTCAAGATGGTGGCCGAAGAAGGACATCTGACCAGGGCCGCCAAACGGCTCCATGCCAGTCAACCGGCAATCAGCGCCCATATCAAAGCCCTGGAGGATGAACTGGGAGTGAGCCTTTTTCAGCGTACGCCAAAAGGGATGACCCTCACCGCCGACGGCATTCGACTGAAGGAACACGCGGACCAGGCGCTGGCCATCGTTGACGAGATGGTGAGCCAGGCCGGAAAATTACGGGAAACCCTCAACGGCGAACTCCGAATCGGCATTAACACCGGCGCCGATTCCCTGCGCGTTCCCGAACTTTTTTCCTTGATGAAAACACGGCATCCGAAACTCCATATGCACCTCCTCCATTGCATGTCCGGAGAGGTTCTGAACAAGCTGGAAGAGGGAGGGCTTGACGCAGGGTTCATGTACGGCGAAAACAGCTCGGAAAAAATTGTTACCGCAGAGCTCAAGAACCTCGGCCTGGTAATTGCCGGCCCCGTCGCCTGGCGGGATAGATTGACGGTTGCCTCGCCCCCGGAGCTCGACCGGTTTCCGTGGATCATGACTCCAGCCGACTGCCCGTTTCATAATGTTGCCTCACTGCTGTTCAAAAGGCACGGCATCCTCCCCGCCCAGGTCGTCCTGGTCGACCAGGAAACAACCATCAAAAGCATGATCAAGGCCGGGACCGGCATATCTCTCCTTCTGGAGCAAGACGTACGGCAGGAAGAAAGAGATGGAAATCTGGTAATATGGAAAAAGGAACCTCTCTCGCTCACCCTGTCCATAGCCTGTTTGAAACGACGGAAGGACGATCCTGTGCTGCGGACATTGTTTTCCGTTCTTTCAGAAGTTTGGGCGGCTTGATCTTGTTTTTGTAAAAAAATATAAATTGACAGGGCAAAACGTCTCGGCTAGTTTATTTCGCCAAATGCGAACAATGATTTTTTCACTATTATTTCGAGACATTATGGAGAAACAGTGACCAATCCGGTGCTCACCATCCGTGGGTTGTCAAAATCGTTCGACGGCCACACCGTACTCAGCGGCTTTCACCTGGATATTGCTCACGGCGAATTCGTCACATTGCTCGGACCTTCCGGGTGTGGAAAAACCACGCTTCTTCGCCTCATTGCCGGCTTTGAAAAACCCGATACCGGTTCCATCCTCCTCGACAACACCGACATTCTGCCCCTCCCCCCGGAAAAGAGGCAGGTCAACACCGTCTTTCAGAGCTATGCCCTGTTCCCCCACATGTCGGTGTTCGACAACGTTGCCTTCGGCCTCAGCCTGAAAGGAATGAAAGGCGAGCCGCTTCGGCAGCGGGTGGCCGCTGCCTTAAACGATGTCAAAATGGACGGGTTTGCCACGCGTTTTCCCGGCCAGCTGTCCGGCGGCCAACAGCAGAGGGTGGCCATGGCCCGGGCTGTCATCAACCGCCCCCGGGTGCTCCTCCTCGACGAACCGCTTTCCGCCCTCGACGCCCGTCTCCGCCGGGAGATGCAGGTCGAATTGAAACGCCTGCAGCGCGAACTCGATATCACCTTTATCCTGGTTACCCATGATCAGGAGGAAGCCCTCTCCATGTCCGACCGGGTGGTGGTCATGCAGGACGGAAAAATTGCCCAGATCGGCACCCCGAGAGAAGTCTATGAGGAGCCGAACAGTCTCTATGTCGCCAGATTCATCGGCGACATCAATCTGTTTCCCGGAACAGTCAAAACCCGCATCGACCCGGGCCATCTGCAGATTACGCTCTTCAACCAGACCGCCATCGCCCAGACCGAAAAGGATTTTGCCCCCGGTCAGTCTGTCCAGCTGCTGCTGAGACCTGAAGATCTGCGCCTGACCGAGGATATTGAAGACAACATGCCGGTTTTCCACGGCGCCATTGTCGAGCGAAGCTATCGTGGGTCAACACTCGACACCACCATTCACCTGGATGACGGCCCTCTGGTCCGCGCCTGCGAATTCTTTGACGAGGACGACCCCGACTTCGATTATCGCGTCGGCGAACGGGTAAAGGTTTCGTGGGTTAAAGGCTGGGAGGTCGTCCTGCCCGATGAAAAGTAAAACCCAGAAACTGGTCATAGGCCTGGTCTCCTCATGGCTGATACTCTTTGGCGTGCTGCCTCTTCTCCTGCTGGTGGGGGCCAGTTTCCTTGCTCAGGACCCCTTGGATTTCTTCCGGTTGGAATTTTCCCTCGACGCCTACCGCCAGCTTGTCGATCCGGCCTATCTTGAGGTCATGCTCCGTTCGGTGAAACTCGCCGCCATCACCACGACTCTCTGTCTTGCAGCCGGTTACCCCTTTGCCTGGATGACCGCCCGCCTGAGCAGAAGCTCCCGCATAGCGGTGCTGATCCTGCTGATGATTCCGTTCTGGACCAACTCCCTGGTCAGGACCTATGCCATCCGCCTGGTCCTCGGTACTCAGGGGCTGTTGAACACGTTCCTGATGTCCACCGGGTTGATCGACAGCCCGATCCGTCTGCTCTACACCGATACCGCCGTAATCCTGGGGCTTTTCTATTTGATGCTGCCGTTCATGATTCTGCCGCTCTACGCCTGCCTGGAAAAGCTCGACTACCGGCTGATTGAAGCGGCCCGGGACCTGGGTGCAGGTTTCCCGCAGATTTTACGGAAAATCATCTGGCCTCTGTCATTGCCCGGGGTCTTTGCCGGCTGTATCATGGTCTTCGTGCCGACCATGGGACTCTTCTACGTCGCCACCCTTCTTGGCGGGGCCAGGCAGCTGCTCGTCGGCAATCTCATCCAGCAGCAGTTTCTGAATGCCCGCAACTGGCCGCTTGGGTCTGCCACCAGCATTGTCCTCATCCTCATGATGACCCTGATGCTGGCGGGCTACTATTTTGTCCTGCGCCGCCTGGCGATCAGGAGGAATGCCCCATGAAAGGCCTGCGTCTTTTCTTCTTTGCAGGTATCTTCAGCTACCTCTACCTGCCGATCCTCATCCTTGTCATCAATGCCTTCAACAGCAACCGCTACGGCCTGAAGTGGGACGGTTTCACCCTGAAATGGTTCGGTGCGATGGTCGATAACAGCGGTCTTATGGAGGCCGCCAAACATTCCATGGTCATCGCCGTCTGTGCCGCAACCCTCGCCACCCTGATCGGCGCCCTGGCGGCCATTGCCTTCCATCGCTACCGTTTTCCGGGTCGCCGCATCCTCCAGGGCACCCTGATGACCCTGATGATGGCTCCGGATATCATTCTCGCCATCTCGCTGCTGGTCCTCTTTGTGGTTATCGGCATCTCGCTCGGGTTCTGGTCGCTGCTTTTTGCCCATATCACCTTCTGCCTGCCGTTCACCATGGTTACCGTCTCCGCGAGAATTCAGGGGTTCGACCCTTTTCTTCTCGATGCCGCGCGGGATCTCGGGGCCTCGGAGAGTCAACTGCTCTACCGGGTGGTGCTGCCGATCCTGCGACCGGCTCTGCTGTCGAGCTGGCTGCTGTCGTTTACCCTGTCTCTCGACGACGTTATCGTCAGTTCGTTCGTAACCGGTCCGTCGTACGATGTCCTGCCGCTGAAAATTTTCTCGATGGTAAAAGTTGGGGTAAAACCCGAAGTGAACGCCCTGGCGACAATCATGGTCGGCCTGTCGCTGGTTCTGGTATTGATGAGTCAACTCTTAATAAAGGAGAAAGTGCACAATGGAAATGTGGAATAAATTCCGGTCGTCGGTGATGCTCACCCTGCTCTGTGCCTCGCCGGCTCTGGCAGCCGAAAAGGTCTATGTCTATAACTGGACGGAGTACATCCCCGAGGCCGTTCTCGAACAGTTTACCGCGGAGACGGGAATTGAAGTGGTCTACAGCACCTATGACAGCAACGAGACCATGTACGCCAAGCTCAAGCTGGTCAAAAAAGACGGATATGATGTAGTATTCCCGTCCACCTATTTTGTCAGCAAGATGGGCAAGGAAGGCCTGCTGCAGCCGCTCGATCACTTACTGCTGCCGAACGGCAAAGCTCTCGATGCCAGACTGATGGATAAACCCTACGACCGGGGTAACGTATATTCCCTGCCCTACATGTGGGGCTCGACGGGGATTGCCTTCAACAGCTCGGTAATCCCGGATGGGGAAGTGATCCATTGGCAGGATCTCTGGAATCCGGTCTATAAAGGCAAGCTGCTGCTCCAGGACGATATGCGGGAGGTTTTCCATATGGCCCTGAAAATCCAGGGACACAGCAGCAACTCCACCGATCCGAAAGAAATCGAAGCCGCCTACCTGATGCTGAAAGACCTGATGCCGAATGTTTTGCTCTTCAACAGCGATTCTCCCCGCCTCCCCTATCTGGCCGGAGAAGTCAATGTCGGCATGATCTGGAACGGCGAGGCATGGATGGCTCAGCTGGAGAATGAAGATATCCGCTATGTCTATCCCAGCGAAGGGGCAAACCTCTGGGTCGACAGCTTCGTCATCCCCAGGAGTGCCAGAAACCCCAAAAATGCCCACGCCTTCATCAACTTCATGATGAAACCGGAAGTGGCCAAAATCTGCGTCGAAGAAAACGGCTACGCCACGCCGGTGACAACGGCCTTGCCCCTGCTCGAGGAGAGAGTCCGCAACAGCCTGACGGTCTTCCCCACTACGGAGATACTCGACAACGGTGAATTCCAGACCGACGTCGGTGACGCGCTGCCAATATATCAGCAGTACTGGGAAAAACTCCGCACCGGCAACTGAAGCTGTTCTGTATCAAAAAGCCCTGCACCGTACGAGGTGCAGGACTTTTTTTTCATTTTTACAACCGACACTCAATTATACTGGGCGCGGATATCCTTTTTGCTGATCTTTCCCACACTGGTTTTGGGTATGATATCGGTCATCACGACTCTTGACGGGACGCCGTATTTCGGGATGATCGCTTTTTCGACAAAGGTCATGCAGAAGGCAATTATATCCGCCTCCGTGACTTTTTCTTGAAATCCCTGTTTTAATACCACCATGGCAAGCGGTCTTTCCCCCCATTTTTCATCGAAGATCCCGACAACCGCCACCTCGCTCACCCCTTCATGCCGGCTGATGAGATCCTCGATCTCAAGGGACGATATCCATTCGCCGCCTGTCTTGATGACATCCTTGAGTCGGTCGGTAATCTTCAAATATCCCTGTGCGTCGATTACGCCTATATCTCCGGTGTGCAGCCAGCCATTCTCCCAGAGTGCCAGGCTTTTCTCCTCATCCTTGACATATCCTTGAGTGAGCCACGGCGCTCTTGTCACCACCTCGCCCGCACTCTTGCCGTCATGGGGAAGAAATTTTCCTTCAAAATCTACTACTTCAATCATAACATTGGGGATCGGCACACCTGTTTTGCAGCGGATGTCGATCTGCTCCTCCTCGCTCAAATCCACCATGTCGGATTTGATATGGGCCAGGGTAAGCAAAGGACAGGTTTCCGACATGCCGTATCCGGTGTACAGGTTGATCCCGTGTTTCAGGGCTTCCTTGCACAGGCCTCTGGACAACGAGGAACCACCGATAATGACCTTCCACCCACTCAGGTCGATACTGTTGATCGACGGACTTGTCACCAGCATGTTCATGATGGTGGGAACGCAGTGCGAATACGTGACCTTTTCGCCGACGATGAGCTTCAGCAGCATTTCCGGCTCGTATCTGCCGGGATATACCTGCTTTGCCCCGAGCATGGTCATGAGATAGGGCATGCCCCAGGCATGGACATGGAACATGGGGGTCATCGGCATGTACACGTCCGAGGAAGTTATATTGGCCTGGAAATCATAGGCGCAAAGACCGGACATGGCTCCGTAGGTATGCAGGACAATCTGGCGATGGCTGAAAAAAACCCCCTTGGGCAACCCGGTAGTCCCTGTGGTATAAAAGGTGGTAGCCATCGAGTTTTCATCAAAATCGGGAAATTCATAGGTATCCGGACAAGCCGACAGCAGCTCTTCATATTCTCCTGAAAAATCGAGACGGGACGCGACCGGTTCGGATTTATCCGAGAGCAGGACAAGGTGCTTGACGGTCTCAAATTTGTCCTGAACGGATTCCAGCAGCGGGACAAAATCTTCATTGACAAGAATCACGTCATCTTCGGCATGGTTGATGGTATAGATCAACTGCTCGGGTGTCAGGCGGATGTTGATGGTATGGAGAACCGCGCCCATCATCGGCACGGCAAAAAAACATTCCAGATACCGGTGGGAATCCCAGTCCATGACGGCAACGGTATCGCCGGGTTTCACCCCCAGCCTTTCAAGCATGTTGGCAAGTTTTTTCACTCTTTTGCCAAAGGTGGCATAGGTATAGCGCAGCTTGTCCCGGTATATTATTTCCCTGTCAGGCGAGTAGATCAGCGGAGCGCTCAACAGGTTTTTAATCAACAGCGGATAAGAATATGCATTCTCGGCAGGCTTTATAATCTTTGTTTTCATGCAACCTCCTTCACAATCCATAGTTTATTTGTTATTTCAGATTCCCTTGTTCAGGGATTTGGCTCGATTACAAATCCCGGGATCCTGCGGGCCAGCAGCAGGACATACAGTACTATGCCGACTCCCATTCCCCAGGCCGGCCCGAACTTGGCTATGATCATGCCGACAAAAAAGGCATATCCTTGCGCTGCCGGTGTCTTCACCAGGGAAATAGCAATATAAGCACAGGCAAAACCTGTCAGGATCAGAGTAATGGAAAGTGCAACGGCAAGCAATGGTTTCATGAAGGTGACCACAGGAACCAGGAAGATCAGGATAAATGCCGGCCAGTACCAGTTAAAGGTTCCCGAATAAAACGAATCGAGGTTATTCCGGCCGGATTTGTATCGCTCGGTTAAAAAAACATGGACACCTGTCCAGATCGGTCCATGCAGCGGAATAAACGGGCCGGCGGAAAGAAGATGTCCCATGTTCCGGATAAAGAGAATAATATGGCTTCGGGTGTTGTCGGCCTCTATCTTTTCATCTTTCCTGACCTTGCCTGCCTGATCCAGCAGGGTATTTGCAAGCACCAGATCGCCGAAAATAAAAATATAGATCATGATGGCCAGCGGAAACGCCTTTAAATAGATATCAATGGTGGGCCAGCCGACGACAAATGGAGAAACCGCCTTGATATATTCCCCTATCTGAGGGACATGAAAACCTGTGCCGATATCAAAAGAAAGCTCTCCGGTTAACGGACCGACGACCGCGGCAACCAGAAATCCTATCAGCAACGCCATCGACCCCATAAGATTCAAGATCTTGTTTTTCTGTCTTGCCTTGGTAAACCAGATGGAAAACATCAGCAAAAACACCACGGCCCAGACAATCGGCAGGGTGATCGGCATGGTGGCCATGCGGCCGAATTCCGCATTGAAGGCGGCAATCGCACCGCCGAAAATAATGGCAGCCCGAAGTTCCACGGGCACCCATCCGAAAAATTTGTTGCCAAGACCGGTAATTGCGAAAAAAAGAAAAATTACCGATACGCAGACGGTTACCGCAATCATCGCGTGGATCGCCGGTATCCCTGCCTCAAAAGTCCCTAGAAAGGCCATGACAAGGGGCAATGCCGGCGTTATCCACCCGGGAGCGTAAGGCTCGCCGAAGATGACGGTGGGCACCACCCAGAGCCAGAACAGCTGAATCAGGACCACGGCCCATGCTACCTCGAAGGGCACCTGGAAAAACTTCATGGTAAGTGCCGCCACCACTCCACCGGTGGCAGTAGTCAGGAGTCCGCCCTGGATGATTTCGGGCAATGAAAAATCCACATGGATCCCTGGGATTCTGGTGGTGAATTTACCCCAGCGGATGCCGGGCTGGACAGAACCGTCTTCTCTTTTAATCGCCATTTTTCGCCCCTTTTCCGAATGTTTATGGTTTCGATCAAATATTTTGACCGGTGCTAAAACATGTTCTTCTCTTTTACTCTGTCTGTCGATCGGGGTAAATCGGCGGAGAAACCATAAGTGTGTATGAGAATTGACCAGGATTGTGTAGGTGGATCACCTACTGCAAAATGGATTTGAAGGTGACAGAGGAAGTGTTCGACCGCAACACTTCCAGGAATAAGGACATTCGGATTTTATGACCCGGATACTTGAAAGGTGCCGGTTTCCACCCAGATTACGGCATGCCTGAGCAACTCTTCGCTGTTTTTCAAGCCGAGTTTTTCCTTGATTCTCTCCCGGTAGGTGCCGACGGTCTTAATGCTGATGATCAACTGCTCGGCAACTTTTTTAGAAGATAATCCGCGGCCGATGAGCTGAAATATTTCAAGCTCTCTGTCCGTCAGGCGCTTTAATGGAGATTGACACACCAGATCCGGCTGATTCTGAAACTTATTGAGAATAGTGCTCATGATGCTGGAACTGACATAGATATTGCCGGACATGATCCGGCGGATTGCCTTTACCACGGATTCAGAGGCTTCATGCTTCATGATATAACCTCTGGCTCCGGCCATTATACATCGCTCGGCATGCAAAGATTCGTCGTGCATTGACAAGACAAGGGAAGACATTTTTTTATATTTGCTGTTGATCTCTTTCACCAGGCCGATCCCGTTGCTCTCTTTTAAGGAAAGATCTGCAATCACAAGATCGGGACGTTGCTTTTCAATAATCTCAAGCGCCCCGGCAACAGTTTCCGCATCGCCGACAACCTGAAGATCATGTTCACGATTGATCAACTCTTTCATTCCCATCCGGAAAATAGGATGGTCTTCAACTATGACGATCTTGATTATCTCCGACATCGACGCTCCTTGTTATTGATAAGCTGACGCCTGCCTTTCTCTTATTGAATATCCGGTTCCTTTTCAAGTTCAAGCACAACACGTGTACCTCTTTTTTCTCCGCCCGAAATCTCAAGAGAGGCTCCGATTCTTGTGGCCCTGTATTTCATTATTTTTATGCCCATGCCATGGGATCGGGCGGTATCGGATATTCCCTTGCCATCGTCTTTGACGGTTAACCTGATCTTTTTGTCATCATCCGTCAACAGGATATGAATATTTTTCGCCATTGCGTGTTTGACTGCATTATGGACAGCCTCATGCATGATGTAATACACGTGGTTCGACAAGGAACTGTCCCGAAATGGCCGGGAGATGCCGCAGTCAAATTCACAGGCGATACCGAACATATCCCTGACGTATACCGCCAGTTCTTTAAGGGATGAATCAAACCCATGCTCAGCCAGGTTGACGGGAAACAGTCCTCTGGAAAGCCGTCTTGTCTTGCCGATGCTCTCCAGGATGAGGGATCGAATTTTATCGGCGTGCCGTGCCTCCTCGACATCCTTGGCGTCAAGCCTTTCTTTGAGGATTTTTGTCAGGAGTTCTATGCCGATCAACTGGGGACAAAGATCGTCATGAAGTTCGATGGCAATCTTCTGCCTTTCCCGCTCACTGATATTCAATATTTCCCTTTCGAGCTGCCTGGACTCGGTCATGTCTTCCATGGCGACCAGCATACATCGCTCTCCCCAGACATCGACAATTTCTACAGAAATCGCCCCGACCCGAACTTCACCGGAAGAATGCAGAAATTTAACCTCCAGAGGATCGAGCCGATTGTTTCTCTGGATGGTATTCAGTATTTTTGTGCCTTCGGACCGATTGTTAAAAAACCGGACAGAGAGCAGTTCTTTGCCTATCAGCTCAAAAAGGCTGTAGCCGGTAATTTTCAGAAAGCTGTCATTGACATTGATAATCCTCGTATCCTTTATCGAGGCGATAAACATTCCGGAGGGACTGCTCCTGAAGGCCTTGGAAAACAGTTCCTCGGAAAGCTTCAAGGCTTTTTCACTCTTTTTACGTTCACTCACATCCCTCAACACGCCACTGAAACCGCCGGGACTTTGATCGGCGTCCTGCAGCAGAGATACGGACGTCTCGATAGAACAGTGCGAACCATCGTATTTAACCATTTCCAGATCGGAAACCTGGACGGCGATGCCGGAGTTCTGAATTTTCTTAAACAGCTTTTCTAATTTTTCCTTGTTTTCCGGATTCATGAAATGATCGATTCGTTTTCCTAATAGCGTGTTTTCAGGTGTTCCGAGGATCTTTTCCATGGAAAGATTGACAAAAACAAAGCGGCCGGAGAAATCGACTTCAAAATACCCTTCTTCCATCCTTTCAAGAATCGTACGATATTTTTCTTTACTGATCCACAAGGCTGTTTCCGTTTTCTGGTGCTGCTCTATCTCCGCTTTCAGACTGGTGCTGTAAATTTCCAGTTTTTCCATAAATTTGTTGAAATAATCGGCAAGCAGTCCGATCTCATCCGTCGATTGAACAGGCATGCGAATGGCGAGGTTTCCGGAGGCCCCGATAGCCAGACGGTTCATCAGCGATTTCAAGGGTTGTACAACGGTGCTGTTAATCCATAAAGAACTTGTGAAGACCAGCGCGATGATCAGGACTACCGTTATCATCATGATATGACGTATAGTCTTCAGGGGGGAATAAATTTCGTCGAGATAACTGGTAGAGGCGACAATCCAGTCATACTCCGGAATATAATTAAAGATCACCATCTTCTCGCGTTCGCTGATCTCCTGCGGGTTCTTCCAGGAATAGATCAATTTGCCGTTTTTCAAGGCAGAGATGTCCCGGACGAAATCATAACTTTCCTCGTCTTTCAAATGATAATAATTCCCTGACAAAAATGGATGAACGATAAGGTTGCCGTGACTGTCGGTAATGTAGGCGTAACCGGTTTTGCCGAACTTCAAGCTCAGGATGCTCTCCCTGAAATCCGAGATCTTGATCAATTCCTTGAATTCCTCACGATAGGAAGAGGCGGCAATAATCCAGTCCCAAGGCTCAAAATGCTCCATATACATGGCTTTTGGCCTTTCATGGGTATCTTCGGGGTTTTTCCAGTCATATTCAAGGTATCCCTGCTTTTGCCGGATCATATCCTTGACAAAGCCATGGTCCGCGAAGTTTTTGCCTGCAACCCCCGGATTGGGGTGCTCTATGGCAATTCCATTAGTGTTGGCACAAAAAATATAGCCTGTGGTACCAATGGTCTGGGAGAATAATATCTTTCGAGACAGGCTTTTCGCATCTTCTTCGCTGAGCAGGCCGTTTTTATAGTCGGCATAAATATGTTCAACGATTTCCTTGTTTTTTTCTGCGACTGCTCTCAGATGGTTTTTGATGGAGGTGCTGGCGGCGGTTCTCACCATATTGAGGATGGCGGCGGTTGAATTGGTCAATTCGCTTTCGATATTGGCTTCAATAGTCGATTGGACGGTATAATAGATCACCCCACCGCCAAAGAGTGTGGCCATGATAAAAATCAGAGTATAACCGCCCAGCAGTTTGGACCGGATCTGCAGGTTCCTGAAGAATGGTATCATTTTTCTGGATTTAAACATCGTAATCGTGCACCAAAATTCAACAAATCTGAGATGCTTGCAGTACCTGCCAGGCGTCAGCTATCAGCGTTCAGCTGTTTCCTGCTGAACGTTTACCATCGATTACAATAGCAGTTTCCTGCAAGCTGGAGCAAGCTCTCGATTTCAGAATTCGCACAATGTGCATCTGCATCCCAGGAAAAGTTTTAAGAGTTAGCTTAAATTTGACAGTCATTATGCAAAAAGGTACAAGTTATCGAAGGTGGTAAGCAAGGCTCCCCTGTTTCCCCTCGTTCAACCTGACTCACTGACTCTGCCGAGCTTTAACCGGCCGGCATTATGGATATGATGAAAAAAAATCCTCATCTGCCGTTGTTGCTGTTCTGCTGGCTCGCTTTTTTCCCGGCGACTGTTGCCCTGTCGGCCTCCCAGCAGGAGCCATGGTTCGAGCAGGTTCTGAACACCGGAGCCTATAATATGGGCATAATTCAGGACAGCGAGGGATTTCTCTGGTTCACCACCACCGGCGGTCTCATCCGCTATGACGGCTATGAACAATATGTCTTCAAGGAAGGCCCCGGCGGACTGACATCGAACTTTGTCCCCAGTGTCTTTGAAGACAGTGAAGGACTCTTATGGATTGTTACCCTTTCAGGGCTTGATCTCTATGACAAAAATGAAGGCACCGTATCGCACTTTCAACCGGAAAGCGGCGTAGCCGGCAGCATCGCTTCCAGCGCTTTTAACTGGGCTCCTCAGCTGGTAACGGAAGGAAAGGACGGTAAAATCTGGATCGGGTCCCGGGAAGGACTCTTTTATTACGACAAGGAAAGTAAACGTTTCACCGCATTTTTTGCTCAGCCGGAGAAGGAGAACTCCCTGAGTTCGAGCGTTATCTGGACGGTTCTCTGCGACCAGGATGGAAAAATCTGGATCGGAACCGCCGCAGGGCTGGACGTTTTTGATCCCGTCACGTCTTCTTTTATCCATTTCCGCCATGATCCGGAACAGCAGGACAGCCTGGGAAAAGGTATCGTCTATGCCGTCCTGCAAGACCAGGATGGAGAGATGTGGATCGGCACAAGCGAAGGTGGTTTAAATCGGTTCCTCCCCGAGAAAAACACGTTCCAGACCTATCTGCATGATCCTGCCGACAGCTCGACCATCGCCAAGAATGAAGTCTTTTCGATCATGGAAGATCATGCCGGAACTCTCTGGCTCGGCAGGACGTTCTCCAGCAACATTGGTCTTGAGCGCTTCAACAAGCACACCGGAAGATTCGACGTGTTTACGAGCAACCCGAAACGAAAAGGTGCTCTGAGCGGCAATATCATTCTCAGTTGCTTCGAAGACAAATCGGGAATCCTCTGGGTGCCGGACAACACCGGCCCCGTCAACAAGGCCGACCCCTTCAGTCACCGCTTCAACCTGCACCGCCAGGATCCGGATATCGAGGGTACCGAAGGGCTGACCGGTCTCGCCAGCGTCTATGAAGACAGTCGGGGCGACATCTGGCTTGGCGGACAGAACGGTCTGAGCCGTCTCGACCACACAAGCCGGAAATGGAATACCTATCCTGTTGATCCAACCGACCCACAGGCCCTCTGGAACAAGTACGCCTTTTCAGTCATTGAAGACAGCGAGGGTGATTTCTGGGTCGCGACGGATGACGGATATTTAATTCTTTTCGACCGGGACAGAGGCGTAGTTCTGGCCCGCCACCTCAATCCGTTTGTGCAGAACACGGCCAGACACATCATTGAAGACCGCTCGAATCCCGACCTGTTCTGGTTTGGCGTCGAAGGTTCCGGCCTGTTCAGTTTCAACAAAAAGTCCACTACCTACAGCCACTATAAAAGCGAGCCGAACAATCCTCACGCCCTTGGCAACGAATATGTCTACACTCTCGTCCAGGATAAAAACAATATCATCTGGGCCCAGACCCAGGGAGGGCTGCACACCTTCAACCCCCAGACCGGACAATTCCACAGATATCTGCACAGTCCGGAAAATCCGCATTCGATCAGCGGCAATGTTATCAATGACATCTTTATTGACAGCGTCGGGAGGTACTGGATCAGCACCGATCTCGGTCTCAACAGGTTTTCGCCCGAGACCGGCGAGTTCAAACGGTATTCCAGGGAGCATGGATTTACCACGCAGGTGATCAGAGCAATAGAGGAAGATTCCCAGGGGTTTCTCTGGCTCGGTTCGAATGCAGGACTCTTTTCTTTCGATCCGAAAACCGAGAAAGTCGTGAGACATTATACCATTGCCGATGGGCTGCAGAGTGACAGTTTCAGTCTGTACGGCTGCAGTGCCTTAAAAAGCCACGACGGCACGCTGTGGTTTGTCGGACTGAGTGGTGCAAACAGCTTCTCTCCCGAGAAAATATTCCACAATGACACTCCACCCGATGTGTACCTCATCAATCTTGCCCAGGGCGGCGAAGAATTGGTCTCCAGACTCAAGGTCGGCAGAGCGAAACATATCGATCTGGGCTGGCGACATAATTACTTCGAATTCGAATACGCCGGACTCAATTACTCACAGGCCGCCAAGAACCAGTACAAGTACAAACTGGAAGGCTGGGATAACGACTGGTATTTTGCCGGTAATAAAAGATATGGCCGCTACTCGGGGCTCTCCGGAGGGGTTTATACTCTCAAGATCATGGCGGCCAACAATGACGGCATCTGGAGTACGAGCCCGGCCATTTTGGAGATTCACGTCGATACCCCCTTCTGGACTACCTGGTGGTTCTATTCCGCTCTGTTTTTCTGCCTTGCGGGCACTATCGCTCTTTTTACCTTCATCCGTATCAGACAGCTGAAAAAATTCAACAGAGAACTGGAGAGTGCCAATATCAGCGTCGGCGAAGCGGAAAAAAAGTACCGTTCGATTTTTGAAAATGCCATTGAAGGCATTTTCCAGATCTCGCCCCATGGCCGAATTATCAATGTCAATCCGGCAGCGGCGGCGATTATGGGATTCAACTCTCCCGAACAGATGCAGCAGGAAATAATGCATGCCCGCGAGTGGGTGCATATCCCGGACAAACAATGGCGGGAACTTTTAATCCTCCTGCGACGACAAAACTCCGTCTCCAATTATGAGTTACAGGTGTGGCGTAAAGACTCCAAACTCATCTGGCTGACCATCAATATCAGGGTGATCAACGACGACGAGGGTAAGATGCTCTACGCCGACGGAATCATGGTTGACATTACCGTACGCAAAAATGCCGACGAACAGCTGCGCCTGTACCGGGAGCACCTCGAACAGCTGGTCTCCGAACGGACCAGGGAATATCAGGAAACGAACCTCAACCTGCAAAAAGAAATACAGTTCAGGCAGCGTGTTGAAGATGAATTGCTCCGCTCACGAAAACTTGAGTCCATTGGAGTGCTTGCCGGCGGGATAGCACATGACTTCAACAATCTGATGACCGTAATAATGGGCAACATCAATCTTGTCCAGATGGCCCACGACCTGAAAAAATCAAAAGAACTTGACAATGCCATTCATGCTCTCTATCGGGCCAGGGATCTCACGCAGAAATTCATAACCTTTTCTTCAGGTGGCGAACCTATTAAAAAGTTTCACAATATCGAGATTATAACCAGAACAGCACTTGACCTGGCCTTCTCCGGCTCGAACATCCAGGCAAAACTTACTGCTTCGCCCCGGTTATGGCAGGTCAATGTCGATGAGGGCTATATCAGTCAGGCTATGTATAATATTCTGGAGAACAGCAAAAATGCCATGAAAAACGGCGGATCTATTAAGGTCAACCTCTACAACCTTCCCAAGAACGGCAGTGCAAAGGTGATCGATTTCCCCATCGAAGATGACAATTATGTAGTTATCGAATTCCAGGATGAAGGTCCCGGGATCTTGCCCGAGCACCTGCCCAAGATATTCGACCCCTATTTCACCACTGCCGACATGGGGGCGCAAAAAGGCAAGGGCCTCGGTCTCACCATTGCATACTCCATCGTTAAGAAGCATGGCGGATATACCTTTGTCGAATCGACTGTGAACAAGGGGACGACAATCCGACTGCTTCTGCCCGCAGCAGCAGATCAGACACCTTCTGCAGAACTTCCGATTCCTGCAGCTTCTCCACAGAAGAAAAAGATCCTGTTAATGGATGACGAAGAAATGCTCAGGAATATGGCGGGACTCATGCTGAGCAATATGGATTATGAGGTCACTCTCGCCCCGGATGGCAACAGTGCTGTGGCCCTCTACACCCAGGCCCTGTCGAACGGTGCCCCACCCGACGCTGTCATTCTGGATCTGACGATCCCGGGTGGGATGGGCGGCAAGGAAGTAGTAAAAATTCTTGGCAGGCTAGCTCCAAACCTCAAGGCCATTGTGTCCAGCGGGTATTCCAATGACCCTGTGGTTGCAAATTACAAGGAACATGGCTTTGTTGCTTCGCTCTCCAAACCATACGACATGGAGGCGCTGGCTGGAATGCTTGAGCAGGTTTTCGGAAACAACACCTGAAAAGCTTATGCCCCCACAGAAAACGCATTCCCAAAAGAGGCACTAACAAAAGGGGTCGGATTCGATTCAAACATTTTCCTTCTGTCAGACAACCGCCACTTCATTAAACTTACGTCGATTGGCTCATCGTCTGACAAGTTATGCAAATCCGACCCCCTTTTTACATAATTATTGTTGCGGTTGTGGGCTGGTTTGACCCGGTTCAGGTTGCGGCGTGGTGGTACCGGTTGGAGCCTCTTCAGCCTTTTCTTCCCTTGCTTCACCGACTTCCCCAGTACGTTCTCCTGTATTTTCTACAGCACTGTCTCTTGTCTCTCCGGTCGTTTCCGCAGGTTTATCCCGCTCACAGGATACAGTGGCGAAAGTGAGAAGACTTAAAAACACCGCAGCCAGAATCTTTCTGTAGGTCGACATAAATCCTCCATATATGGGTTGTTGGAATTGGATTGCTCGACTGATCCGCAACATTTCAGACACGCGGTCTTCGACCGAGTACGGCAAATACAATTGCCAGAATAATTCCGATAACAAACAGTATCCACGCCATATTGGCAGCGGTTCCGGCGATACCGGTGAAACCCAGGACACCCGCTATGAGTGCAATAACAAGAAAGGTGATTGCTAGTCCGATCATGATTATTCCTCCTCTGGTAGTTTCTCGAAAGCAGACATGGAAATAATTCTGCTTCTTCGGAGCTGCAAGACAAATTCCGCAGCAAAAGCCTCTGTGAAGAGAGCCTGATTCCGAAATCCCGGAATAAACTCTGAAAAACCATCCTTATTTGTTGTTAGGCTTTAAGAAACAGGTAAGATTACTTTTCTGCCTTGTCAACTTCCTGCTCTCAAGGTCTTTCCGTGTGCTATCTTCCTGACATCGTCAGCAGAGGATGCAGGTGTCCATCCCAAAAGGGGCAGAGGTTAATACTATTTTTCTGTCACCATCCCATTCGGTTTATGGTATGGCTGGTAACCGTCGGACAGAGTCTTCATGAAGGCCACGAGCGCAGCCTCCTCGCGGGGAGACAGACCCAGGTCGCCCATCTCGACCGTGTTCACGTTGTCGGCCACTTCCGGGGCCGGCCAGGACACGCCATTCCAACCCGCACCGGGGACGTCGCGGGTATTGTAAAAGTGGACGATTTCCTCCAATGATTTGAAGTAACCGTTGTGGCCGTACGCCTTCACAATGTCAAAGCCATCGATCGTCCTCAGATCTACATTGCGCAGGGTCGGTACCTTGTGCTTACCCATCTCCACGGTGTAGACTTCCTCGTCATAATCCGCACTCTGCAGGAAACCACCCAGACCAGGGTCCGCCCAATCTGGATCGGCGATGGTAGCCGGATTCTGCAGGTTTTTCGGGATGCCGAGGTTGTCATAGGTAAAGTCGGTGAAAAGGGGCTGCTTGCCCTTGATGATATGGCAGGCCGAGCACTTGGCCTTACCCTGGAACAACGCCCGGCCAAGGTTTTCCTGGGCGGTCATCTTGGCCTTTCCTTGAAGCCAGTAATCGTATTTGGAAGTGAACGGACTGACCTCAGAAGATCGCTCGTATGCCGCAATGGCGCGGCCGATGCAATTGTAAAGATCCTCGGAGTTTCCTTGACACTGCGCAGTAAATAATTCTTGATAGACTGAATCCTGGACCTTGGCCACTAATGTCTCTGCATCTGGGATGGCCTGTTCCTTCGGGTTCAAGAAGGGGCCCTTGGCCTGCTCGGCCAGCGGGTCGCCGAGTTCCCAGCCGGTGGCCCGGCCGTCCCAGAACATGCCTCCCACCCAGGCACCCGCCCTGGCATTGTAATACAGCACCGGACTGTCGCCGGCATAGGCGGCTGCGGGCGGTTTGCGGTCGCCGAAGGCGCCCGGAATGGAACCCTCGTAGACTCCTCCAAGTTCGTTGATCACTGGATCCTTGCCGGTCCAGCCGACCTCCGGCGTGTGGCAGGATGCGCAAGACTGGTTGCTGTTGAGAGACAGGTTGGGGTCGAAGAACAGCGCTTTGCCCAACTCCTCCTGGGGAGTCAGGGCGAAAGCGCCGGTGACAACCAACATTTGAGCCGATGCCAAGGTGAGCACTAATTTCAGGGTGTTTTTCCTGCGCATAAGAGTCCTCCTTGAATTGGATGGTAATTGCCCTGAAGGCACTATGTGGCAATCCAGAGATCTGTAGCTGAGCTGATCCGGTTGTAAGCTCAGCTTAATGAGAAACCTATCGGATGGTTGGAGCAAATAAGATGCCAGCCCTCAAAAGAGCTGCACGAAAAAGTGTAGCCAACTTGAATCATTGAGACAAATTGATCTTTATTTGAAGAAAAACGACAACTTTTCCGTTAATCTGGAAAATTATCCGGAACTTAGGATTTTGAGATGAAACTCTCGAGTGTCAAAGTTGCGATTTTGACGTAGGCTTTAAGAGTCGCAGTTCCCTCTATGTCCCAGGCTTTTGTTCCATAATCAAGGTCTGGGTGGGGTAGGCAAATTCGATTCCGACATCACTGAACCGGCGATAGATATCCATATTGATAGCCTGCTGTATATCCATATACTTGTTATAGTCGGGATCGAGAATCCAGTAGACGATTTCGAACTTCAAGGCAAAATCGCCATATTCTTTGAAATGAGCCCGATCAAAGCGTGTCTGTGTGTGTTTTTCCACTGCATTGCGTATTATATCGGGTATGCGAAGGAGTTTCTCCGCCGGCGTCCGGTAGACCACCCCAAGAGAAAAAACGACTCTTCTTTCCTGCATCCGCTTATAGTTGCGAATGCGGCTCTTCAACAGGTCTTCATTGGAGAAGATCAACTGCTCGCCTGACAGACTGCGGATGCGCGTGGTTTTTAAGCCGACATGTTCTACCGCACCCATATATCCATCGATGACAATAAAATCCCCGATGACAAAAGGCTTGTCGAGGACAATGGAAAAAGAGGCAAAAAGATCTCGGAGAATATTCTGCATAGCCAGGGCAACGGCAATGCCGGTGATCCCGAGACCGGCAACCAGCGCGGTGATATCCACGCCAAGATTGTCAAGGCCGATTAACAACAGAATTACCCAGATCAACATCCGCAATATAAATCCAACCGATGTCAAAGTGGTAACTGCACCGGCATCGCTTTCAATCTTCTGCCTGCGGAATCGTGCCACCCAGAAACTCACCGCGTGAGAACTCAACAAAGCAACCTGGACTAAAGCGATGACAGCCACCGTATGACGGAAGATAGATCCGGCGGGATCGGGAAGCGCAATTTTGAGAGATCCGACATAGGCTGCTCCCGCCAGGAAAAAAAAGCCATGCAACCGACAGATCAACTCAACCGGCAGCTGGCCCCAGCCGGTGACACTTTTGTCGGCCGAAACGGATAATTTTTTGTATCCGATTTTTCTGGCCATAAGTGCCGCCGCAAAAAAGAGAGCCGCGATGCCAATGGCAAGAAGCCAGTCATCCAGGGAATTATTGTAGATTATTATTTCCGGGAGCATCGTACAAGCCTACACGTGATGAATCCTTTTGTCAAAAATGATGACAAAACACCCATACCCCATTGTCATGCATTGGGAAGATCGAATTGAAGAACCCACAGATCGCCGGCTATCCAGGAATCTCTTTCCTTGCGCAGGCGGGTCTCTTCCTGCGCAAGGACCGTGCAGCCCGCGGCAGCCGCAATGTTCCGTATGTAGTCGCGGGAATAGGCAAATCTGCCGGTTTTCATTAAACTGTAACCGGTAGATTTGTAATTTTCGGTGGAAAAGCAGAAGATCGCCGCCGGTCGGGCAACGGCTTTAACGGCCGCAAAGATCTCCTGCAACTCCCCGACATAGATGAAGACATCGGTGGCGAGAAAGAAATCATAGGTCTCGGCTGTCCGATCAAGGTGATGAATGATGCTGTCCTGATGCAGATCGGTATAGCACTCCTTGCCGGCGGCCTGGAAAAGCATGTTCCCGGAGAGATCCACCCCGTCGAGGACCGGTACGACCTTGGCGAAGGCAACACCGCTGAGCCCCGTGCCACAGCCGAGGTCAAGACCATGAGCGTACATCGCTTTATGGCCTGAACACCTCCGGAAACACTCCAGCAGCTGCCGGGGGGTGTCATACCCCAGTTCCGCCACCAGACTGTGTTCGAATCCTTCGGCATACATATCGAAAAAATTCCGGATATAGGAATCGGGGGCGTGATCGAGCGGTGTACCCTGTAGACAGGCAAGCATGTATCGGGCGGAATCGTCTTGCGGCCGTAAGGCCAGGACCTGTCTGTAGCAGCCGACAGCCTGCTCGGCATCGCCGGTGCGATGATAAAGATATGCCAGATTACTGATCGCCGGCAAGTACTCCGACTGAATCCCCAGGACTCGGCAATAGCAGGAAATTGCCTGCATATCGTCATGGATATCGCGATAGCAGCCGGCGAGATTATACCAGCAGTCGGCATTTTCCGGCGTGATTTCAATGGCGTGACCATATGCGACGATAGCTGCCGGACAATCGCCGGTCTTCTTCAGGCAGAGGGCCAGATTAAAGAGCGTGTCTGCATCTTCGGGCTGAAAGGTTAAAGCGAGAGAAAATTCCCTCACCGCTTCGGTGTAATCCTGAAGATTATAGTGCACCAGGCCGATATTATAGTGAAGAAGAACTGCATCGGGGAAATAACCAAGCAGAATGAGATAATCCTCGCGAGCCTCTGTAAAACGCTCCGCAGTCTGGGCGTTGCAGGCTTTGGTGAATAAAAGGTCAAGATCTTCTGCAGAAAGAATCCGCGGGGTGATGGACATTGATTTTACGCCTAAGCTAGGGTTTCTCGTCGGCCAGAATCTTATGAACCGGCCACAGAAAGTAAAAGCACCTTACCTCGTTTTTTCCTGAATTGGTGATTATTCGCAGCAACACTTCCATTTTTTTGTCGGTCCGAACCTGTTGAAATACACTCCAAAACGGTTACCGGATTCGCAAAAAGGCGATAATACAAATGACAGAGGCTGCCTATCCATCGTATAACATCCGTTGCAATATAAAGGGAGCAAGATTAAAGTGACTTTTCAGTATCGGTATCTGCATATCGCATAGCTTCATCCCATCGGGCAACATTTCTCCCCCTCTTATGCGTTGTCGCTTGGAGCGTAGAAAACAGGCAATAACCAGGCCTGTAATCCTGACAAACAAGTGGTAAAGAGGCAGCATGATATCACAAATCAACCATTCTCTTCCCGGCAGATGGGCAGCAATAATTCCCGAATACCCGGCTCTTGCAGCCGTGAGCGTGGCTATGCGCCCTCTTCTCCATCCCTTGTTCCAGGCCCTGCCGGAGGGGATATCCGAATTCACCTTTGCCAATATCTATCTGTTCAGGGAGGAGCATCACTATTCGATATCGCGATTACCCGACGGCAGCCTGGTTATTCTCGGCCGGGATAAAGACCGTCCCTTTTTCATGTCGCCCTTCGGTTTGCCGGGCAAACAGCTCCTGGACCTCCTGATGGCCAACCATGCCAGGATGAAATGCGTTTCCAGGTCTCAGACAAGACCTCTCCAGGACATGGGATTTACGGTAACCGAGGACAGGAATAACTTCGACTATATCTACCTGCGTCGGGAACTGGCGGAACTGACCGGCCGGAAATTTCAGAAAAAACGGAACCTGATCAAGGCCTTTATCAACAATTACAATTATGAAGGCTATCCACTCCTTACGGAGCATCTGGCCGACGCTTTTCACATCCTGGAAGCCTGGCGAAACGAGCACGATTCCGTCGGCGATTATGCTGCCGCCCGGGAGGCCCTGGAAAAAAGTGAAGAGTTGCAGCTATGCGGCGGCATCTATTATGCCGACGGTCAGCCTGCCGCGTACTCGCTGGGTGAGGAACTGGCCAGCGGCACCAGTTTTGTCATCCATTTCGAAAAAGCTCTCAGCCGGTACAAAGGGCTGTACCAGTTTGTCAATCAGGCTTTTGCCTCGATTATCGGCGATCCTTATGCAACCATAAACCGCGAACAGGATCTGGGACAGGAAGGTCTTCGGCATGCCAAAATGAGCTATCGGCCTACAGGTTTCGTCGAGAAGTTTACGGCTGCGCTTCCGGAAAAGAAATAATCCTGAGCCAGGCTGCTGCCATCCCCATTACCCTAACCTTCCCCAACATATTTATACCTTAACCCTTATTCCTCCCACCCTGAAAAAAACCATCTTCAGCAAAGATTGGCCACCAATCACTTTAATAGTTTAATTTAAACCAAAATTTGACTAGGATATAACTTCCATTTCTTTTGTTGTGATCGTCGTTCTGATGATTGACAAGAATACTGCGGCAATACTTGTCGAAAATGGCTACTGTTTATTGCTCCATTTTCGAGATCAATATTTCTTACTGGGACAAAAGGATATCGGACTGTGCAAGAGCGTGTCGATACTTCACTTGGGATTTGTCTTGGCGCTTCAACCCTGTCCCTCGTGGAGGTTGAAAGACGCGGCGATTCCATTGGAATCGTCAACCATATCTCCAGAGCCCATCAGGGCAGTGTCCGGCAATGTCTGACGGCACTGCTGGAGGAAATAAAAAATCCGGCCGAAAAAAAATTCTGCGTCACCGGCCGAAAATTCCGCCATTCCCTCAACCTCTCTTCCATCTCCGAACCCGAAGCCACCGAACTGGCTGTCAGACATATCCTGCCCGAGGGCCATCCGTATCGGATTGTGATTTCGGCCGGGGGCGAAACATTCATGGTTTACCATATCAACCAGAAGGGATATATCGAGGATATCCACACCGGCAATAAGTGCGCTTCCGGCACCGGCGATTTTTTCCTGCAGCAGCTGCGCCGTATGGATATCCCGCTAAAAACAGCCTCTTCCATGGAAATTCCGAAAAATCTTTTCAAGATCTCCGGACGATGTTCCGTCTTCTGCAAAAGCGACTGCACCCACGCCCTCAACAAAGGACTGTCCAAACCTGCGGTTGTCGCCGGACTGACCAGCATGATGGCCGACAAGCTGATAGAGCTTGTGAAAAAGATCGATTCCAACCAGGTTCTGCTCGTCGGCGGCTGTGCCGCCAATCGGGGGATGGTTCATTATCTCCGGCAGAAGATCGATCACCTCTTTATTCCCGCGGAAGCCGCTTATTTTGAAGCACTCGGTGCGGCACTCTGGGCACTTGACAACACAGCTCTCCCTTTCCCGGCAATTACCGACCTCTTCCGCGACAACACCTCGCATTTCTCTTTCCACCGGCCGCTTGCCGACTTCCGGCACATGGTGCAGTATAAGAACCGGCCGCATGGCAAGGCGGCAGCCGGCGACCGGACAATTCTCGGACTGGACGTGGGTTCCACAACCACTAAAGGGATCCTGCTGCGGCGGAGCGACAAAACGGTTTTAGCCTCCGTCTACCTGCGGACCAGCGGCGATCCCGTACGGGCGGCGCGAAAGGTTTACCGATCCCTCCACCACCAGCTGGAGGTTCCCGTCGTCATCGAGGCCATGGGTGTCACCGGTTCCGGCCGCCAGATCGCCGGACTCCACGCCATGACGCCGGGCGTGATCAATGAAATCATCGCCCATGCGAAAGCAGCGGCATTTTACGACAGCGAAGTCGATACCATTCTCGAGCTGGGCGGACAGGATGCCAAATACACCTTCCTGACCAACGGCGTTCCCAATGATTACGCCATGAACGAGGCCTGCAGTGCCGGCACCGGCTCTTTTCTTGAAGAATCGGCCAAGGAAAGCCTGGGCCTTGAAGTCGACGAAATCGGCAGCATGGCGTTTCTCGGAGAAAAACCTCCAAACTTCAGCGATCAATGCGCCGCATTTATCGGTTCGGACATCAAGAACGGTGTGCAACAGCACATCTCCACGGAGAATATTGTCGCCGGACTGGTCTATTCAGTCGCCCTTAACTTTATCAATCGGGTGAAAGGAAATAGACCGGTGGGCAAAAAAATATTCATCCAGGGCGGAGTCTGTTACAACCAGGCGGTGCCGGTCGCCATGGCCGCCCTCACCGGCAAGGAAGTGATTGTCCCGCCCGATCCCGGCCTGATCGGCGCCTTCGGTGTCGCCCTCGAAGTTGAAAACCGGCTCGAGCAGGGGCTCCTCGAACCCGCCGTCTTCGATCTCGAAGTGCTGGCGGCAAGGGAAGTAGCTTACGAAAAGCCCTTTATCTGTGGCGGCGGCAGCGAGAAATGCGACCGAAAATGCGAAATCGCCAGGATAATCCTGGCCGGTAAATCCTATCCCTTTGGCGGCATCTGCAACCGATACGATAACATCATTCGGAAAGCAAGAATCGATATCGGCGGCCTGGATCTCGTTGCCACCCGCCAGAACCTGATTTTCGCCCTTGAAAAGGAGAACAAAAAGGAAAACCGCCCCATCGTCCGCATGAACAGATCGTTTATAATCAACACCTATTACCCGTTCTACCACCGTTATTTCGACGAGCTCGGCTTCAACCTGGTCCTGCCGGACACAATCGATCCCGCCGGAATCGCCCGACGGGGCGCCCAGTTCTGTTATCCCGGTGAACTCGCCCACGGCTATCTGGCCGATATGCTCACCAAGCCGGCCGATTATACTTTTCTGCCCCACCTGAAGGGTATCCCCTCCGGCAACAGCGAACAATCCTGCACCTGTGTTTTTGTCCAGGGCGAACCCTTTTACCTGAAAAGCACCTTTGACGAACTTGATACCCCCACAACTCTTTCACCGACAATAGATTTCTCCGACAGCTATGATGACCTGCAACGGGGGTTCGGCCGTATAGCCGTCAGCCTCGGCACAACGAAAGCCCTGGGCAGGAAGGCTTTCGCCAAAGCATATGACGAACAGGCAAGATGCCGCAGACAGCTGAAGGAAGTTGGCCGTGCGTTTCTCGAAGATCTCGAGAAGAAACCGGACCGGATCGGCATCGTCCTCTTCGGCAGGCCGTACAACAGCTTTACCCATGTTGCCAACAAAGGCATTGCCATGAAATTTGCGACCAGGGGTGTGCCGATTATTCCCTTTGATATGCTGCCCTATGAGGATGTGCAACTGGAAGGCGACAGCAACATGTTCTGGGCCATGGGCAACGTCCTGCTCCGTTGCGCCCGCCTGGTGGCCCGGCATCCCCAGCTGTTTGCCACCTTTATAACCAATTTTTCCTGCGGGCCCGACTCCTTTATCATTACGTACTTTCGCGACACCATGGGAGCAAAACCGAGTCTTACCCTGGAACTCGACAGTCACACCGCCGATGCCGGCATCGAAACGAGGATTGAAGCATTCCTCGACATTGTCGGGACCTGCCGCAACATTCGGCAGATCCCGACAGGCGGTGAGAACACGGTTTCGACAATCGCCGGCATGGAATATCGCAAGAAGGGGGCGGCCATCCGCACCTCGAGCGGCGACAGCGTACTGCTGACCGACAAGAGGGTCCGCCTGCTTCTGCCGACCATGGGAAAATTCGGCTCGCCGCTCCTGGCAGGCGCTTTTGCCAGTGTCGGCATCAGGGCGGAGACTCTGCCGCCGGCGGATGCCGAAATTCTCAAAATCGGCCGGGGCAATTCAAGCTGCAAGGAATGTCTGCCGTTGCAGACGACAATAGGCTCCATTCTCAAGTATCTGCAGCAAGACCGGCAAAAAGACGAGATCACCGCGTATTTCATGCCTAATGCTCACGGACCGTGCAGGTTCGGCCAGTACAACGTCCTCACCAGAAGGCTCATCGCCCGGAACAATATTCCCGACATTGCAGTCTTTTCTCCTACCACCAGGAACTGCTACGGCGGACTCGGCACCAAATTTTACCTCTCCGCCTGGCGGGCAATCATCATCGGCGATCTCTTTGATGAAATGTGGTCCACCATCCTGACAGCAGCGACCGACAAAAAAGCTGCGCTCGAGCTGCTGCATGCGGGTCACCGGGACATCCTCCGGGTCATTGCCGAAGATTGGCGGGTTCTTGCAGGCCAACTCAGAAAATGTGCCGTGCAGCTTGGCAGCATAACCCTTGACAGAGCCTATGCGGAGATTCCGAAAATCACCCTGGCGGGAGAAATCTATGTCCGCCATGACCCTCTCTCGCTTCAGCAGCTGGTGGAAAAAATGGCTGAACGCGGTTTCATCGTCCGCACTGCGCAAAACAGCGAATGGTTCAAGTATCTGGACTGGCTGATCAAAAACGATATCCTCGGAAAAAAATCGATGAAATTCCAGCTGGTGCACTGGTTCAAGGAGAGAACAGACGTGAAGCTCCGCGAACTGCTTGCGCCGGCCGGACTCTTTTATCACGGTGACATGCGGGTCGGCCATGTGGTCGATCTCGGAGCACAATATCTCTCCCCTCAAGTCCAGGGTGAGGCGATCCTCACGATCGGATCGGCCTTTCACGACATCCTCAGCCCCTCCTGCGGTATCATTGCCATCGGCCCCTTCGGCTGCATGCCGAGCAAGGTGGCGGAAGCGGTTCTTCAAGGAAAATTCACTGCCTCGGAAAAGAGCAGGCAGCTCAATGGCCAGGCCGTATCGCCCATCCTCCTGAACGGTGCGCGCAGGTTCCCGTTTCTGGCAATCGAAACCGACGGTACGCCCTTTCCGCAGATCATCGAAGCCCGACTGGAAGCCTTCTGCCTGCAGGCGGAAAGATTGCACAAAGAGATGCTTTCCTCGCCACCCTCCGGATTATAGTTGATAATTCTTCACATTCTCGGGTAATCCTAAAGCGGGCTAACGCCCGCAACCCAAGGGTTATGATCCCCTCCCACAACAGAGGGGATAAGTACCTTCACGAAATTCATTTCTAAAAAACAAGAAATGAATTTCTAAGGTACTAAACACAACTCAACGTGAAGGATCTTTTTTTTGTTGCGAGAATGGTCCTGGAACAAACAACTCAAGATGAATAAACCTATGTCATCCACCAAAACATCGGCCGAGAATATTGTAAAGAAGCGTGTTTCATCGGGAATTCCCGAACTGGACAGGTTGCTGGGAGACCTTTACATCGGCGACAACGTCCTCTGGTATGAGGATGCCGGCAGTTTTTCCTCGGTTTTCTGTCTTCATTTCATCCGGGAATCACTTAGCCGGAAAAAGCCGGTGATCTATGTCACCTTCGATCGTTCTCCGAAAAATGTCGTATCGTTTCTCGGCAACCTGGCGGAAAGCCAGAACCTGACCATCCTCGATTGCTTTACCAACGGCAAAGGCGACCGTTCCGAGGTTTTCAATAAATTCTATGAAAAAGACGGCGCGTTATGGCCCTACCAGGTGATCAAACTCAATGACCCCACCAATCCAAGCCACGTCGGGGAAGCGATCTACGGCCTGCACAACAATTTATCCGGTGATGTTCATTTCATTCTCGACAGCCTGACCGGCATGCAGGCGCTGTGGGGCGGCGAGGAACATGTCCTGCAGTTTTACGCCAGGACCTGTCCCCGCCTCTACGAACTGGAGACAATTGCCTACTGGTTGATCGAAAAAGGGGCGCATTCCAACAGGCTCAAGGCAAATATCAATAAAATCGCGCAGGTGGCTATCGATCTTGCGGTTCGTCGCGGCAAGTCGACCTTGAAGATCATCAAGGCGGAAAAGCGCAATTCCAAATTCCTCAACGAGCAGCACGAGTATGTCTGCGAAGAGTCCGATATTGTTTTCGAGAGCCAGCGGCAGGTCAAAGGAAAATTCGATCTTGGCGCCAAGATCAAGAGTATCCGCCTCATGCGGGGGCTGAGCCAGAAACATCTGGCCGATCTCACCGGGGTGACGCCGAGCACCATTTCCCAGGTTGAGAAGAATCTTATCTATCCCTCGCTGCCGGCTCTGTTCCGTATCGCCGAGAGCCTTTCCATCGAGGTGGCCACCTTCTTCAAAGGTCATGGACATGAAAAAAATATCTTCGTCTATCCGGCCGAAAAACGATCCGCCACCCCTCTGGAAAAAATCGCAAGAGACGATGCCGACGCCGAATTGCTGCTGCCGCCGGATCTTGAAACCGACTTAAAAGCGGCGGTCATCAGAATTCACCCCGGGAAAAAGCTGCCCGGCCATTTTTTTATCCATAAGGGTGAAGAAATGGGCTACCTCATTGCCGGACGACTGGAGATGATCATCGACAACCATCGCCATGAGGTCAATCGGGGCGATACCATTTATCTGCCGAAAGACACTCCCGGTCAGTGGCGGAACACCGGAGAAGGCGTGGCCGAGCTTCTCTGGTTTCGCGTGGGGAAGTAAGATTCAGTATTCGCGTCTTCGCGTCTTCGCGCGATACTTCCATGTTTTGTTTGGTTCACGCGAAGACGCGAAGTTTTTTGTGGAGTGGCAATCGGCTGCCGTTTTATAGACGGCAGCCGCATTGCAGCCGAATGTACAGCCTTATTTATGGCGAAATCTAGGCTAGGAGGATTTCCCTGGCGCTTGCGTTCTTGGCGTCGGTGATATGGGTGATCCCGGTCTCCTGGGCGGTTTCTCTGTTCCCCGCGTAGATATCTTCCCGGCTGATCTGGTTCACCTTGAACTTGCGTGCGCCGGCAAGGAGCTGCTGGATACCGCAGGCAAGTTTATCGGCCATCGTCCACATCGCTACTGCACCATAGGGGATGTTGCGCATTTCTTCCTTGCCCACCTTTTTCTGGACATCGAAGTATGACGCGAATATTTCTTCCGGCGTACTGCCGATGTCGCTGACCGATTTCGGCAAAGTATCCCAGTTGCCGTTGATCTTTTCCTTCCTGTCCGGATTGAAAACTCCCTCGATATTGGCTCCAAGGAATCCGGGAATCATTATTCCCCGGCCCATGCAGATCATCTTGGCAAAAGGAGCACCCAGCGCCAATCCCTTGAAAATACTGTCTTCCAGGGCAAACCCGCCGGCGAAGGAAAGATCTACAACCTTCTGACCTCTAGCAGCCAGGATACTTGCATATTCATACGCTTTTGCATGCAGATTGATGGACGGCACGCCCCAGCTCTGCATCATATTCCACGGACTCATGCCGGTGCCGCCGCCGGAACCGTCGATAGTGAGGAGATCGAGGCCTGCGTCGGAGGCGAATTTGATGGCCATTGCCAGTTCCTCCATCCCATAGGAACCGGTCTTCAGCGAAATCCGGTCAAAGCCGAGGCTTCGCAGATAGTCGACGGACTTCATGAAATCTTCCCGAACCAGGGCAACTGTATCGAGATGGGTGCCGCCCAGTCGACTGTGCCGCGCGAAGGATTTTATCGACCCCCTGGCAAAGGCTTCCTGGACCTCGGGCAAAGCAGGGTTGGGATCGACGACATAGCCGCGCTCTTTCAGGAAGAGGGCGTAATCAAGGCTTGTCACCTGAATTTCGCCGCCGATGTTTTTGGCACCCTGGCCCCATTTCAACTCGATAATACATTTGTTGCCGTATTTCTCCGCGACATATTCGGCGACGCCATTTCTGGTATCCTCGACATTCAGCTGCACGATAATGGCGCCGTATCCGTCATAGTAACGGAGGTAGATGTCGATCCGACGGTCAAGTTCGGGGGCAATCTTGATCCTGCCGCCGTTAATGGTCGACTCCTTGTCGACACCGACAACATTTTCTCCGATAACGATGGGTATTCCGGTAAGTGCGCAGCCGACGGCAAAAGAATCCCAGTATTTGGCGGCAATAAATGTCGAACCGAGCGCACCCGTCATCAGCGGCAGGTGGCATTTGGTCTTCACTGTGTTGCCGAATTCGGTGGTCAGATCGACATTTGGAAAAATGCAGTCGTCGGCGTTGGTGGTCATCCCTTCGCTGAGACCAATTGACCCATAGGCATATCCTTGGATCCTCAGGGAGTTATAGGAAACACCAACATGGGTAGTGTTATTCGCACCAGCCGTGACAAACCCGAAATCGCGGGGGTAGAGGAGTTTTCGACCGACCAGGCTCGATTTCCATGTTTCGCATTTGCCGGCGCAGTCGGCACGACACAAGGTACACAATCCCGATTCCGCGGGATTTCCTCTGTTGGCGGTTCCCAGAACATCATTCAATTTTTCAAAACGCATGGTGCAATCTCCTTATGAATCAGACATTTCTCAGGGGAGAGCAGCTTTTTTTGCCGACATCCAGGCAAAAAAAAAGCATCTGCCCCATAGAGAGGAAACAGACGCCTTTGTCCAGTACATCTACATGCCCCACGCCATTGTGGGTTTGTAGTTATTTATTAATCATTTGTTTAGCCGTACTAATTGACCTTGTCAAGATAAAAATACAATAACCTTCATTCGTCCAGCAGGCATTGGTTCGCGAAAAACATTTCTTTCTGGAACCTGTAAGAGAGTGTAAAGTTCGTCCGAGCACTAAAGTTCGTCCGAGAGCACAATCGCCTCGGCAATATCCAGCATCGATTTCCGGGCATCCATGCTTCTTTTCTGAATCCAGCGATAGGCATCCTCACCGCTCATCTGTCTCCTGTGCATGAGGATTTCCTTGGCGCGCTCTATGATTTTGCGGGACTTCAATTCCTGTTCGATGACACGGGTTTTGATGATGAGTTCCGTGTTATGAATCGCCACCGCAGCCTGACTTGCCACAGCGGCCAGCATATTGATATCCGTTGCCGAAAAAACATGAGGTTTTGCGGTAAAACAGTTGAGGACTCCCATAACCTTGTCTTCCCTGCCCTGCAGCGGAACACCGACCATCGAAACCAGGCCGAGCTTGGCGGCCATCTCCTTTTCCTTGAACCTTTCATTGGCCAGGACATCTTCTATCACCAGTGGCCGCTGGGTCGACACCACATATCCCACCACACCTTCGTGAAGCCGCAACACCCGGTCCTTGACGTATTCCCGATCGATCGCCTGGGTTGCTCGCAGCCTGATCACCGGAGGATTTTCATTTTCATCGACAAGCCACAGCGAGCAGATTTCTACTCCTGTTACCTTGGCAGTCACCATGACAATCAGCTTAAACAGATCCTCGAGAAAGAGATCGGAGGTGATTGCCTGACCGATATCCATCAACGCCTTGATGTAATGATCGTACGTGTGTTGATTAGATTTTTCCATTATTGCTACTTAAAAAATTTATAAGCGCTCCATCCCCTGCCCCTGCTGCTGAAACCAGAGCAGACCCTTCCGGGTTATGAGATTATACTGCAGATCCGGATCGGTCTCGATTACCCCCATTCCCTCCATGCTCTTTAACACCTGATGCAGTTCGGACAATTTCATATTGAGCTGGCCGGCAATTGCGGCAGAGGAAACGAGTTGAGGCTGGGTTACCTTTAAATTATCGTTAAGAATGGCAAGAACCCGAAGTTTATGCTTTTGCATCGACATAAATACCTCTTAAGAACTCAAAATGGTTATTTCCACATGTTTTTTCCTTCTTAGTTTTTTATTCTAAAAATGGCCGATCTGCAAACAAAAATACGCCATTCATTAATTATATTATAATTTTTTCAGTGTAACTTAATTTCCGTCAAGCAACCGTAGGAAAACCGAGTCTCTGTATGACATTTCGCCAAATTCCCCGAAGCCAAGCACACGCCAAAAAGCCCAGTGCGACATGGTCCGCCGCCTGGGCCAGGAGGCCGGTACCGGCGAAACAACCGTCCACATGGAAAACCGAAGACAGCACCGTCGGTCTCGCCAAAGGCGACAAACTCTTTCTTGAACGTACTCTTACCGCCTCGCTGACCGGCCCTCCGAACCTGCCCTTTTGAACAGGCATACGACGTCGACATTGCCTGCATCCGCCGAAGCCTCCTCTTTAATGGTGCTTAAACCTTCATCTGAAAGTATGATCGGGTTGATTGAAACAGAGCATCCGAGACACCATATCCAAAATCGCGGTGATACTCGGCGTTGTAAGACAGAGCAGGTTCATAGAGGGACAGATGGTACAGATAGGCAAAATAAACAGGCTTTCGATAAAAGGCATGCAGAGCTACGGCATGCATCTTGACGGTGGTGAATGGGGAGACATTCTCCTGAAGGGCACGTATGATGCCTGGAAGTACCGCCCAGGCAATACAATTGACGTGTTTGTCTATGTAGACAGAGAACAGCGCCTTCTGGCAACCATACAGAACCCCTCTGCAACAGTCGGTGAATTCGCCGGCTTGAGGGTGGTGACAAGCACAACGGCAGGCGCTTTTATGGACTGGGGAATTGAAAACGACCTGTTTGTACCGAAAAGCGAGCAGCAGGAAAACATGCGGGAAGGAAGAACATATGTTGTCTTTATCTTTCTGAATGAAAAAACCAACAGGATTACCGGCTCTTCAAAACTGCATAAATTTCTGAACCTGCAGCCTCCACAGTTTAAAGAAGGCGAAGAGGTCGAGCTGACAGTCTATGCCGAGACAGACTTGGGATACAGTGCAATAGTCGACAGTTCTCATACCGGCATGATCTACAAAAACGAAATCTTTCAGAAGCTTGTCCCGGGCCAGCGGCTGCAGGGATACGTGAAAAAGATACGGGAAGACCTGAAAATCGACTTAAGGCTGCAGCAAACAGGCTTTCAAGGAGTTGACGATATATCCCAGGTCATTCTTGACACGCTCAAGAACTCCGGCGGCATGGTTGCCATAACCGATAAAAGTCCGCCTGAAGAGATCTACGCCTTGTTCGGGGTAAGTAAAAAGGTCTTCAAAAAAGCGATCGGCGCCCTCTATAAAAAGAGGCTTATCGTAATCGACACCGATGGTATCAGGCTTGCCGGTTGACGAAAAGTTGTTGTGTCATGGGAGGTCGCTCTCTTCATTGATCGGCAGCAAGACAATAAATGTCGAGCCTTCTCCAGGCTGACTTTCAACTCGAATGTCCCCCCTGTGATTCTGGACGATACCGTGGCAGACGGACAAACCCAGGCCGGTTCCCTTCACAGCAGGCTTGGTTGAGTAGAATGGCTGAAAGATCATGTTAATTTCTTCAGATTTCATACCCAGCCCCGTGTCCTTGATTGCCAAAGCGATTCTCTCCCCTTCCTGCCAGGTGCTTATCGTGATTACTCCGCCTTTCTGGAGGCAGGCGTCCGCCGCGTTGTTCAACAGGTTAAGAATAATTTGTTTGATCTGGTCCGGCACTGCGCGGATCTGCGGCAAGCTCTCGGCATAGTTCAAAACCGTGGAAATCCTTTTATGGGTAAAATCGCTCCTGCACAAAAACAGCAAAGAATCGACCGACGCATGTACATCCATCAACACCTTCTTACCCGAGGACGGCCGGTTGAAATCCTGGAGACTGAGTATCAATTGTTTCATCCGGCGACTTTCGCTGTAGGCCAAATCCAGCAGCACTTTGTCCTCTTCTTCCAGTTTATTCCATTTTATGAAACTCTGCAGAATGGTCATGATCCCCTGTAAAGGGTTGTTGAATTCATGGGCAATAGAGGCGGACAATTTGCCGATTGCCGAGAGCTTTTCGGCGTGCAGGTATTGTGCTTGTGTTTCCTGCAGTTCGCGGGTGCGCTGCTCGACTCTTCGCTCCAGCTCATCGTTGAGAGCATGAAGCCGATCCTCGGAGGTTTTTATTCGGTGTCTGTATATATTCAGGCAGATCAGGAGCCCCAGAGCGATGAGGCCAAGGGTGATGGAGAGGATATTGCCGGTTTGTCCACCGAGTCTCGTGATCTCGCCGCGCAAAGGTATGCGCAGCCGGAGAATCGGCTGGCCTGTAACATCGGGAAGTATCCGAAAGAGAGCGCCCTGATCGAATTCCGGCTCGAAATCCCCTGATGTACCGGCAACATGGGTGAATACCTTCCTTTCCGCGGCTGTCAGCCCAGCTTCCTGTTCACTGAGAAGATCAAACGGCACAGACACTCTCCCGGCGATAGACAACAGCACCGACTGGCTGAGAAATCGTCCCATGACCAGGCCCCCACGCGAAGGTCCCTGTGCCTGCGAGTCGTACACAGGCCGTGCCACCATGAGCAGGAGCCCCTGATTGGTTTGCAGTATGCCCGACATCGTCTGATCATCACTCAGTACCGAAGCGATGAGAGAAACGATTGCCGGAGCTTCCCCGGAAAACTGACTTATCGCCACGCTTTTGCCGTTATCGGCGGAAAAATTACCATAGAGCAACTCTCTCCCACGGCTATCATAGATAGCCAGGAGGTCGACATTGCTGTTTCGAGACATAATGGCTGGGTCTGGATAATTCGAGACTATGTAACCGCTGTTGCCGTCTGCAGCAAAAGCATATGATCGCCCAGTCATTCGCCATGTCCGAAAGGCTGGCAAGCTCAATCTCGATTGCCGACTGAACACGCCTGGAGTCGCCGATTGCCTGCTGCTTCTCAAGGTGCAGAAAGGCCGGCCGTATAATACGGAAATCGATCCACCGGATAATCAGCAAAACGAGGAATAAACCAAGGATGACCAGTACGACTCCATTGAGCATTCGTTTCAGAGCGACGGTCGGGCGCCTGTTGTGCATCTTCTGTTCTCCGGAGACGGGGAAAGAATTTGAAAACATGTTCTTCAACGAGCAATCTCTGCCCCGAGCGCAAGGCGGCAATGACAGGTTTCAAGCCGCCGGCAGCAGAACGGTGAAGGCTGAACCTTCTCCAGGCCAGGTCTCAACTCGAATTTCCCCCTGATGATTTTCAATGATACCGTGGCAGACAGACAAACCCAGACCTGTTCCTTTAGTTTCATGTTTGGAAGTGTAGAACGGTTGAAAGATCAAATCCACTTTTTCAGGCTCAATACCTATACCGTTGTCCTTAATCGTCACGGCTACTCGCTTCTCCTCGAGCCGGGTGCTGATGGTGATCATTCCGCCGTTATGCAGGCAGGCATCCGCGGCATTGTTCAACAGATTAAGAAAGACCTGTTTGATCTGGTCCGGAATCGCCAGGACCTGCGGCAACCTCTCCCCATAGTTCAATGCCGTAGAAATCCCTTTACGTTTGAAATCGCTCTTGCACAGCAACAGCAGGGAGCCGATGGACGCATGCACATCCATCGCCACTTTTTTGCCCGAAGAAGGCCGGTTGAAATCCTGAAGGCTACGAAGCAGATTTTTCATTCGTTCGCTTTCGCCAATAGCCGTCTCCAGCATTTCCCTGTCCTCTTCTTCCAGTATCGCCCTTTTTCTTAAGCCTTTAAGTATAGTCATAACCCCCTGCAGGGGATTATTGAACTCATGGGCAATAGAGGCGGACAGCTTGCCTATTGCCGAGAGCTTTTCAGCGTGCAGGTATTGAGATTGTGTTTCCTGCAGCTCGCGGGTACGTTGTTCAACTCTGCGCTCCAGATTATCGTGAAGAATCTGGAGCTGTTTTTCGACCCGTTTGCGTTTGGTGATATCCTGCAAGATGGCGATAATGAAGAATTCGCTCTTTTCGGCAATACACACAAGTTTCAGGACTACCTGATGTTCGCCTATCAGCAAAGGGCTGTCATAACCGGACTCGAACTGTTGCAATCCACCAGTGGAGACGCGGGCAAACCACTCTTCCACCTGGTTGAATCCCGGCCCGGCAAGATGATCTGTCAATCGACTTGAAAGAAGTGTTGCCAGGTCACGGACCAGCAGCTCTTGTGCGGCCTTGTTGACCTGGACAATCTGACCGGTACCGTCCATCTCGATGACCGCCTCAGCGAGATTCTCCAGCATCGCGTGATAATGTCGTCGGGATATAAGGAGTTCCCTGGTTATACTTCTGAGATGCAGGTCCTCCGTGCCATGAAGAACATCCTCTCGCCGTTTTCCGCTCCGGAACTGGTCCAGGATATGGCGAATGTGATCTTTTATGATAACATTTGCCCCTTTGGCAATATAAAGATCGGCTTCCAGTTCAAAGATCCGCTTTTCATCTTCATAGGCGATTGCTGAATAGATAACGATAAAAATGTCTTTGAACTTTGGCGTATGCCTGACAATCCGACACAGAACATCCCCGCCGATCTTCGGCATGATGATATCGGTGAAGAGGATATCGGGGATGAAGGATTCCATTACACTCATTGCCTGCAGGCCATCATCGGCGAGACGAATATCACAGCCTTCAGACTGAAAAAAATGAGAGACGAGCTTAACTATGGTCGGATTGTTTTCTACGATGAGTACCTTGCACATGTATTTACCGTATCAGCACTGTAGAAAGATCGTCTCTCGACAGAATCGTTCGATCGATTCCTTTCTCTTTTTTATCTTCTGATTCTTATAACCGGTGCATACATACCATAATCAACCAATAACCACCCGTGCATTCTGCAAATTCCTCAACGCCAGACACCATGGGAAGTATTTCTGGTGAATGTAGCATCTGAAGTATATCTTTGGCTATCGCCAGGAGTGCAAATGATAAAAAAAGGACTCGCGACCTATCAATCACGATGATTGTTATAATATCCGGAACATACGCTCTCATTCGCCCTTGACAGGCTTGACAGGCAACAGGACAATGAAGGTTGAGCCTTCTCCTGGATGGCTCTCAACTCGGATCTCCCCCTTATGGTGCCGGACGATACCATGGCAGATTGACAAACCCAGTCCGGTTCCCTTGACTTCCGGTTTGGTTGTGTAGAACGGCTGAAAGATCAGAGGCATTGCTTCAGGGGTGATACCAATGCCGTCATCCTTAATTGCAATCGCGACATTTTTCTCTTCCTGCCAGGTACTTATCGTAATTACTCCGCCATTCCGGAGGCAGGCGTCCGCTGCATTATTCAATAGATTGAGAATGACTTGCTTGATTTGATCGGGAATAGCCAGTATCTGCGGCAATCTCTCTTCATAATTCAATTTCGTAGAAATCATTTTACGCCTGAAATCGCTCTGACACAACAACAACAAGGAGTCGATGGATGCATGCACATCCATGAAAATTTTCTTTCCCGGTGACGGACGATTGAAATCCTGGAGACTGCGTATCAAATTTTTCATCCGCAGACTCTCCCTGAGAGCCAGATCCAGCAGTACTTTATCCTCTTCTTCCAGCCCACTCCATCGCTTAAATCCTTGGAGGATGGTCATGACACCCTGCAGGGGATTATTGAATTCGTGGGCAAAGGAGGCAGACAATTTACCGATTGCCGACAGCTTTTCAGCATGCAGATACTTTGCTTGCGTTTCCTGAAGCTCGCGGGTTCGTTGCTCGACTCTTTTTTCCAGCTCGATGTTGATAGCCTGCAGCTGCTCTTCGGCATGTTTACGTTCGGTAATGTCGATGGAAAAACCAATAATCCCAATTATCCGCCCATCCTTGTCTCTGTAGGGAATTTTATCGGTCTGCACCCACCTTGTACCGGTTGCCCCTTCTACCTGTTCGATGATGCCGTTCTTCGATTTGCCCGATGAGATAACCTGTTTGTCGTCTTCCCAACAGTGCCTCGCCTGGTTGGGGTAAATTTCGAAGGCTGTTTTTCCTTCCATTGCGTCCTTCGGCAGGCCTGCGGCCTCCGCCATCTTCTTATTAATTCTTATGTACCTGTTTTCACTGTTTTTATAAAAAATTTTAATAGGAGAAGAGTCCAAAATGATCTGCATCTCTTCGTTCTGCTGCCGGAGTTTTTCATTTGCTGCCTGGAGACCGGCTTCACTCTGCCACAACGCCTCCTCTGCATGTTTACGGTCGGTGATGTCATGGATTATGGAATAAAGGAAGTCCTTTCCCACGCTCTCGATCTTGCTGCTGAAGACCTCCACATCCCGGATTGAGCCGTCTGCCCTTCGGTGACGAAACTCAAAACTGGTGCTCCCCGCCATTACCCCCTTTTTCATTACCGCCTTCAACTCTTCCGGCGGCAGGGTGTTTATCTCCTGAATGCTCATCTGTTTAAGCACCTCCAGGGGCCAGCCGTAAAACTGCGCCGCCGCATTGTTGGCGTCAACGATCCGGCCAGTCTCTGCATCCAGAATCATCTTGACCGCAGAGTGTTGCTCAAATAGTTTTGGGAATCGGTTCAAAGTGGTGAAACCGGGGGGAGATGTATCGTCTGAGGCATTCATATGCTTTTGTTCCTTCAACTCGTTAAAAAAGAAGCTCGCAGCAAACTCACAGTCTTACATTCTTGGTACTGTAATTAATAGAGTTTCCGATGTATTTCAAGGTGGAATAAGAAATAGTCAGACAGGCGAGACAGGGAATCGACTCTCCATTACTCAGGCTATCAGGTGTTAGATATCCAGAACAACAGTGGCGTAGCAGCCATGAGGAGTTTCTTCGACCTTGAAACAGTGCAGGGTAACCGCCTTGACATCGACGACCAGTCTGTGCTTTTGACGATTGATCTCTTCGCCCACCGCATCGGCGGTTAAAACGACCCGATCTCCCTGTCGCGAGAGAGTGACATGTTCTACTCGCAGGAGAAGCTCTTCGGCGTCTTTGTAGAAGATCAATTCTCCCAGCAGATCGAACAATGCCAGTTCCAGCGATGACGCCTCCAGCTGGATCCGTTTCGTCACCACTCCTGCAATGTCTTCGGGATTATCCACCATAACCTTCATGGTGGCGTTGGCGGCGGCTGTTATCATGTCTTCCGCCGTATCGCCGGTCGCCTTGAAACCGATATCGGCGGTAAAAGCATCATCAAAGAATTGGTATTCCATCTTACCTCTCGCACTGTTTCAGATTATCGAGTATTTCATCGCGCCTGTTACTGAGGTCGCGGCCGATAAAAACCAGTTGCGTGGACAGGGCGTCGAATTCCTCCAGTTACCAGCGACCGGCGACGAAATTGAAAAGATAGCCTTGCGAATCCAGCACCACAAAACCCTTGGCCCGAAACACTTCCGGCGTCAAGGCGTCCGCCCAGCCGGAAAAGGCGGCTGCATTCAGCTGGCGATCCGAGGTGTAGGAAAAAGATTGCAGGAGTGCAGCATGCAAAAGATCGGCAGCGGCAGCAGGGGGCTTTTCCCTGTCGCCGTGCCCTGTAAAAAGCAAGGATTCCACCCCGGCACAACGTTCGGTGGCAATGATGGACGCTGTCTGGTTGTAAGTGCGGACCTGCTGAGTGACCTCGCCGATCTGGCCGGGAGTAATCAGATCCGACTTGTTGATGGATTATATCGGCCTGCTGCAATTGAACCCGGCCGACGTAACCGACCTGGGGATATCTGGAGCCGGCCCAGCCATCGACGATACAGATGACGCAATCCAGCCGGACCCGCGGCAAATCCTCTTCCACCTCGTAGACTAAAGCGTCGGCCTCGGCCACTCCGGTCGCCTCCAGCACGATCATGTCCGGCTGGTATTTGTCCAGCAATTCATTGACTGCGGCTACAAACTCGCCTGTCAACTCACAGCAGACGCAGCCGCCGGCCAGTTCGATGAGGCGGGTATGCTCGCCTTTTATAATCCGGCCGTCGATCCCGATTTCTCCGAATTCGTTGATCAGCACGGCAAGTTTGCTCTCGGAAAAACGGATGATCCGCTTTAAAAGCGTCGTTTTTCCACTGCCCAGCGAACCGGTGATCAGCGTAAGCGGGGTACGGTTCTGCATAATTTGCCCTCGCGTTCTATCCCTTGATGTTACCGATGGGTGTAAAGCGACAGACCGGTTTGCTGATTCCGGCCAGGGCAGCCGCCTGAACAACCTCGTCGATATCCTTGTAGGCGCCTCCCGCCTCTTCCGCCAGTCCCGACCAGGAGGCGCTGCGCACGTAGATGCCGCGTTCTTCCATTTCTTCCTGGAGTTCCCGGCCACGATAGATTCTTTTTGCTTTTCGGCGGCTCATCGTCCGGCCGCTGCCGTGGGCTGTGGAATAGAAGGTACTGGAACCGCTCTCCAATCCGGTCAACAGATAGGAGCCGGTTTCCATGCTGCCGCCGATGATGACCGGCTGACCGGTTTCCCGCAGGATCCCCGGGAGCCCCTCCATGCCCGGCCCGAAGGCACGGGTGGCGCCCTTGCGATGAACCAGCACTTCCCTCACCTCGCCGTCCACCCTGTGACGCTCCAGTTTGGCGGTGTTGTGCGCCACGTCGTATACCTGGTGCAATCCCAGCTCGGCGGGATCCCTGTGCAGGACCTCGGAGAACACCTCGCGAATCCGGTGCAGGATCACCTGGCGATTGGCAAAGGACATATTGATGGCACACTTCATTGCGGCAAAATAGTCCTGGCCTTCCGGCGACCGGAACGGGGCGCAGGCAAGCTCCCGGTCGAGAATCCTGATGCCGTATTTCGATTCCATGGCACCCAGGAACACCCGCAGATAATCTGTTGCCACCTGATGACCGAAACCACGGCTGCCGCAATGGAACATGATTACCACCTGGTTGGGGAGAGTGATCCCGAAGGCCCGGGCCAGAACCGGATCGACGATGTTTTCCGGTCGGACCACCTGGATTTCCAGATAATGATTGCCCGATCCCAAGGTACCCAGCTGCTTATAGCCCCGTTCCACCGCCCGGTCGCTGACCTTGCCGGCATCGGCGCCGGCGATTCGACCGTTCTCCTGGTAGCCCGCAGATCCTCCGGCCACCCATAGCCCTTTTCGATGCACCACGAAGCACCCTGTTCGATCACCTCGCGAAACTCGTCCGGGGAGAGCCGGACAAAACCCCGGCAACCTACACCGGTCGGCACCCGCGTAAAAAGTCGATCGACCAGTTGATGGAGATGCGGCCTGACTTCCTCATACTGTAAATTGGTTGTCACCAGCCGCATGCCGCAGTTGATGTCGAAACCGATGCCGCCCGGCGAGATGACTCCGGTCTCGGTATCCATTGCGGCCACCCCGCCGATGGGAAAACCGTAGCCCCAATGTCCATCCGGCATGCAGTAGGCGTATTTCAGGATCCCCGGCAGGGTGGCGACATTGGTCACCTGGTCGAAAACCCCGTCATCCATCTGCGCCAGCAGTTTTTCCGTTGCGATAATGCGGGCCGGAACCCGCATTCCTTCCTTGAACGTCACGGGAAGTTCCCAGACGGTATCGGAAATCTTGATCATCTCGGCTGGAATAGCCATATCCTCACCTCCCTTGCAACGCGTATTGGGATCAGGTGGGTCTGAGCAACCCGTTTTCGGGCTCCATCGGTCCACCTGAAATACCTGAGGCTGTAGCGATACTACATATCGCGTTTGATAAAGAAATGCTAACCATGGTAGACAGCAGATTCAAGCCGCACGGCATGGAGAGCACTGTGAGCTGCAGTTCCGCAGCCACTGCCGATAGGGTTTTTTGGAACAGTGCCGCACCTGGATTTCTTCAACAAGACGGTTAAACAAAGCGACTCAGGACGCGCCTGTAACTGGCTGCAACTTGTCGGTGGCAACTGCGGGGGATAGGGTCACTGAGGATACTGCAATTGCTTACATACTTCATTTGGTAGCCTAGAAACCAGCGGAACGGCTCTCGCTTGTTGTTCCGCCCTGGCAGTGTATTGCAACGGTGTCTTGATCTCGGATACCTCAACCTCCTGGATGACAGCAGTCGGGGAAGAAACCGAAGGCCTGTCAAACGCACTCGCTTGATCAATATCGTGATAAAGGGAGACTGCATGTGCTGCCTTCTTCTGTTGCATTTCCGTTTGTCCTTTTCGAGCAACTTTTGCTGGAAGTCGGCGAGGCTCTGGTGTTTATTGGCATCACAACAATACTTCGAACGAAAATAAGATAAAAACGCAGCCACTTTTTATATAGATGCGAAGATTTTCCGAAATATTCTTTGCCGTAAGGCACGTCTCGAAACGAGCCAGCACTGCACCAGACCAGGAACTTGTATCAGACGAAGTTCTCCAAAAACTGTATATCTATTCATTCTGGATGATATGCAGAAAGCGTATATTCTAGCATAGCAAAATTATTCAAGATTATTTGACGAAATATTGGTATATTACGAATCGTGAGTTGTTTGTGAACGTGCAACACCCCTGCGAGTCGGGGTGATATACGGATCAGCAAAATTACATCAAATACTATGACTTTTTCAGAAATGATATCCCCTATCTTGCCAACTCCCTTGTCAAGATGGATAGCGGGAGGCACTGTGTCCTTAGCAACAGGATGTATTTTCCCTCCTGAATCGTTGCAGAAAATAATGCAACCAGCCATAAACTTAGAACTACTAAGCACACGGGCAATTCTATCGCTATCTGTTCTTTTTGTTGCTAGTCCTTGTATTGGTTTTAATTCATTTTCAGCACATAATAAATTCAGCTAAAAAACCCCCAGGCATTAAGAAATTTGACATAAAAAAGAGGTTAAGACCTGAAAAAGAAACAGTATTAAAAATGTTCTGTGAACACGAAAGAGTATATGAAGACAATCTTGAGGATATTTTGAAAATCAACAAAAACAAGGCCATATTCTACCTAACAGAATTGTTGCCGTTTCAGATGGTAGGAAAATACCATGACGAGAATGGAACATCCTGGATGTTGAAACAAGAAGGAAGAAGATACTTGGTCTCCAATAAACTCATATAATAAATTTTTCATATTAACAAGTACGTCGCTTGCCGTACATGAAATAGACAGACATATCTAGTGATTTCAGCAGTATAGTCTATGAAGCCACAAACTTTATGTTCGGCAACCAACGACCGCCTTAATAACGATCTACTGCACGTGGTACGCAAACTGCGCGTTTCCGGTGAGCAGCACGTTATGCAACAAACAAATACATGATTAATGAGCTACTTAGTGCCTGAATGGAAACCACAAAAGAACCGGAAAAACAAGCTGATACCAACGATACCCACAAGCGAAGAAAATGAGCGCGGAGAGCACGGCGGATGCCGAATGATAATGTAAGCTGCTGATTGTT
>Ga0209346_1000351_pt1 | contig 46062 bp, 42 predicted proteins | sample AutmiccommunBRH9_FD_187381 | JGI IMG/M metagenome (GOLD analysis project Ga0209346, IMG submission 187381) | Deep subsurface microbial communities from Mt. Terri, Switzerland - Autotrophic microbial communities BRH/9 (SPAdes) (version 2) | ecosystem: Environmental > Aquatic > Deep subsurface >...
CTGACCGAGCGCGAGATGAGCGAGCAGGTGCTCGACAATATGGATATCGAGCGCGAGCGCGGCATCACCATCAAGGCGCAGACCGTGCGGCTGCACTACAAGGCGAAAAATGGCGAGGATTACGAGCTCAGCCTGATGGACACGCCGGGCCATGTCGACTTTGCCTATGAAGTGTCGCGCAGCCTGGCGGCGTGCGAAGGCGCGCTGCTGGTGGTCGACGCGGCGCAGGGGGTCGAGGCGCAAACTCTGGCCAATGTCTACCAGTCGATCGAGCATGACCACGAGATCATCCCGGTGCTCAACAAGATCGACCTGCCGGCCGCCGAGCCGGAGCGGGTGCGCAAGGAGATCGAGGAGATTATCGGGCTGGATGCGTCGGAAGCGGTGCTGGCCAGCGCCAAGTCGGGGATTGGCATCGAGGATATTCTCGAGCAGATCGTCACCAAGATCCCGCCGCCGGGCGGCGACCGCAACAAGCCGCTCAAGGCGATGCTGGTCGACAGCTGGTATGATCCCTATTTGGGCGTGGTGATTCTGGTGCGGGTGATCGATGGGGTGATTACCAAGGGTCTCCGGATCAAGTTCATGGCCCAGGGCACCGAGCATCTGGTTGACCGGGTCGGCTGCATGCGGCCGAAGATCGAGCAGCTGCCGGAACTGGCGGCGGGCGAGATCGGCTTTATCACGGCGCAGATCAAGGAGGTCAGCCAGACCGCCGTTGGCGACACGATCACCACGGTCAAGAACCCGGCGCCCGAGGCTTTGCCGGGCTTCAAGGAAGTGCAGTCGGTGGTGTTCTGCGGCCTGTTCCCGGTCGATGCGGCGGATTTCGAGAAATTGCGCGAGAGCATCGGCAAGCTGCGGCTCAACGATGCGAGCTTCACTTTCGAGATGGAGACCAGCGCGGCATTGGGGCAGGGGTTCCGGTGCGGTTTTCTGGGGCTGCTGCATCTGGAGATTGTCCAGGAAAGGCTGACCCGCGAATATGATCTCGACCTGATCACCACGGCGCCGTCGGTGGTCTACCGGATCGTGATGAACGACGGCAGCGAGATGTTCCTGCACAACCCGGCCGACATGCCCGACGTGGTCAAGATCCGCGAGATCGAGGAGCCGTGGATCGAAGCGACGATCTATTGCCCGGACGAGTATCTCGGCGGCATATTGAAGCTCTGCCAGGACCGGCGCGGGGTGCAGAAGAACCTGACCTATGTCAGCGACCGCGCGCAGGTGGTCTACGAGCTGCCGCTCAACGAGGTGGTCTTCGACTTTTACGACCGGCTGAAGAGCATTTCGCGCGGCTATGCCAGCTTCGACTATCACCAGATCGGCCTGCGCACCGGCCAGCTGGTCAAGATGAACATCATGGTCAACGGCGATCCGGTCGATGCGCTCAGCATGATCGTCCACCGCGATGCCGCCGAGGCCCGCGGACGGCACATGTGCGAGCGGCTCAAGGACCTGATCCCGCGCCATCTGTTCAAGATTCCGATCCAGGCGGCGATCGGCGGCAAGGTGATCGCCCGCGAGACGATCTCGGCGATGCGCAAGGACGTCACCGCGAAATGCTATGGCGGCGACATCAGCCGCAAGAAGAAGCTGCTCGACAAGCAGAAGAAGGGCAAGGCCAAGATGCGCGAATATGGCAATGTCAGCATCCCGCAGGAGGCGTTTATCGCCGCGCTGAAAATGGGTGACGAGGGCTAGAACCCCTGCAATGGCGGCGGTTCCGTCCGTTTCTGCGACAAGCCGGGAATTGCGTCCGGTTGAAATCCGGCACGGAATCGCATATGGTAAACAAGAGTGAAATGCAAAGGTGTCCAGACTGAATTACGGGAACTCCTCATGCTTGACCTGTTTGATCCACCCCATCGCCGCATCAAGGACGAGCGAGAAATACGCTATTTTTATACCAAATATCGGGAGAAGGCACCCGAGATTCTGAGCGAACGCGCAAGCGACGACAATCTGTCGTCCCGCGACCGGCGTCACTGGCGGCGGCTGGCCCGCAAGGCGCGGCGGCAGCAAAGCAAATGGATGGACGAGCTGAAAACCGGCTGATTCATCCGCTGTTCGGCTGATAGGGGCAGGCCTTGATCCTGCCCGGCGCTATGGCCGGGCCGCTGGCCCGGAAGCGGGCAAAATAGCCGCCCAGTTCGGGTCGTTCCATGAAGCCGACCAGCTTGTAGCCGACCGCCTCGAACTCGCAGAACAATTGCTTTGGCGGGATGCCGTGCTGGGAAAAATCGCGGTTGACGTCGACCACGACCACCTCGCCGGCCCCGTTCGGGCCGCTCTTGCCGGCCAGCGCCGGTCGCAGCCGCGCGAGAAAGGCATAGGGTTCGCGCACCTCGTGATACATGTGGACCAGAAAGATCCGGTCGAAGCTGTTTTCGGGCAGGCGCGGATCATCCGGCGCGCCGAGCTTGATCGAGACATTGTCGAGGCTCTCCCGGTTGACCCGCTCGGCCAGCCGGTCGATCGCGGCGCGGTCGATATCCTGCGCCAGCACCCGGCCCTTGTCGCCGACCTTCTCGGCCAGCCGTACGGTATAATAGCCTTCCCCGGCGCCGATGTCGGCGACCGTCATCCCCGGCTCCAGCCCCGCTGCCTTCATGATCTCCTCGGCCTCGCCGCGCTTGTCGCGCGCCGTCTCGGTCGACCACTGGTTGCCGGCGAGATCCGACACCGGCCGCGACGCCGGCGGATAGGCAAGCGCGCTCTCGGGGCGGCCGGCATTGTCCTCGACCTTCTTGCAGGCAGCCAGAGGCGCGGCCAGCAGCACGAGCGCGGCCAGCACCGCGATCAGGCGGGCAGGCGGCAGGCGGGCGGCTTGAGCGGCAATGAATTCCATCGGCAGAAGACTAGGCGAGCGCAAGGCACGGTTCAATCCCTGTTTGCGCGCCGGCCGGCCGGTCGTGCTTTCCCGCAGCGCCGCAAGCGACGGGCACCGCGATAAAGTCCTGCGGCGACGTGCCGATCATTGATCGCGCGATTCTTTCGGAATTCACAATTTCCACGCAAGGCCAATACGGAACAGGTTCTCCTTATGATTGAATCCGTCTGTCGAGGAGTCAACGAGCACGTCATATTTTCGATAATCCGTGAGACTATAGTCGAGGCGCAAGCGCGCCTGTTTCCCCAAGCCAATCTCCATCCCGGTTCCGTACCGGAAGCCAGTCTGGGTTTCTTCCGAACGCACGGTCACGCTCGTGGTGGAGAAGGGGATATTGAAGCGCGTGCGCACGGCTCCGGCATGCCCGTAAATCATCGCTGCATCGCTGATCTGGTAACCGAGCCGGGCGCGCGCGCCAAAGCTATATTCATGTTCTGCCGAGTAGATTCGTCCGCTCGGATCCCGTTCGATATTCCAGTTGATATTGGAAATGTCGGCATCTACCTCCCCGCCGATGTAAAATCCGGACAGGACTATCCCGGCACCGGCAAAGAGGCCGAAGACAGGACCCTGACTGGCACGCTGAATGTCAATCGGCACGCCACCCGAGCGCGTTCCGACATTGTCGCTGGTTAGCGACCCATGACCAAATTGGGCACCGACGTAGAAACCTGAGAAGTCGGTAGGCGGCACTTCATTATTCTGTTCCGTCTTGGCCCCGAAGCGGATTCCTCCGCCAATCAGAAACTGGTTTCGTGATGTTGAAAAATTGTCGAAATCGCCACCTCCGGTGGGAATATCTGTATCGTTATAAGAGCTCATGGCATATTCCATGCGGACAAAAGCCCGGTCTCCGGCCCTGATATCCATGCCCAGGCCAAATTCCAGACCGGTCATGCGATCACTGCTCACAAAGTTGTTCGTCGCATGATCATATGTAGTGCGGAAATTGGTGCTGGTCACGCCCGCCCGGGCATAAGCGAGATTGCCCCCTTGAACAGAATATCCGATGCGGCCGGAAATGCCGAAACTGTCTTTTTGTTCCAGCGCAAATATGCGGCTCGCGGTGTGCAGCCAGTCCGGTCCGTCGGCTTGTCCCTGGGCCTCTATTCCGAGATAGAGCGAGTCAATCAGCACGCCATATCCGACAAGGCCGCCATAGCTCAGTCCCGCATCGCCAAAGTCTGCGGTATTGCTGCCAGGGCCACGCGGTCCGTTGAGACCGGTTGTGAGGGTGCCGTGGGCCAAGGTCAAAGCCACATATCCGCCGCCCGGATTAGGCATCCCGATCTTGATCGGGGTGATTGCGTCACTGTAATGCGGATCCAGTTGCGCCCCAACACGAAACATGAAGCGATTCTGGTCATAGTCAAACCCGGCGGCGTTGGAACTGCGCTCCGCCAAAGTGTATTCGGTACCGACAAACATATGCTTGTTCAGATAATAGCGCATCCACATATTTGCGCTCAGCACGGATTCGGACCGATCCACACCCCGATAATCATAATGTGATCCGCGCAGGCCGAGGCCGACGGAAAGCCGGCGGTGAGGCGTGGCCTTGAGCGAGAAGCTTCCGGAAGTCAGCATATAGGAGGACGCACCGGGAAGGGTTGTCTCCTCGACGCTGCGGTCGACACGAAATGAGGCGGACAAGCCTTTCGGCCCGCGCCAGTCGACCACGGCACCGAAATCGACTGTCGATATATCGGTAAAACGGGGATCCCGGTAATCCTGTTGCAGATAACCGATAAAGAGTTCGCCTGACAGACGGTTAGTCAGTTGATGCCGGGCACCAATGGCAAGAGTAAAGCCATCGGAATAGCGAACATAGCCGAAATCATCGATGGTCTGGTCATAATCTCGCTGGTCATAGGCACCCTGGACGAAGATTTCCGATCCTGCACCCCAAGGATGTCCCAGTCGCGCGCCGATCTCATATTGTGTCCGGTCGCGGTCATCATTGTTTATGACCCCGGTCAGAGTATTGACATCAGAAAAGTCAAAATCGTTCACAGTTCCGACCAGACGGGCGGTAATCGGTTTGGTCCTCAGGAGCAGCCCCGCGAAGCCGTATGCCCGTTCATATTGTGTGGGCTCTATCCCGTCCACGGCTTCCGGTGACGCACGGTTTTCATGATCCCACCGATAGTCGCCGCCTGCCACCAAGGTGATGTCGGAAGACAATTGGGACCGTCCATTTACGCCCAATTGCCAGTCGTCATAATCTTCGCTTTCATTGTCGACGTAGCGTCCCATTTCCCCGGATCCCGAGAGCGTGAATCGGTTCTTCTGATCGCCCAATGTAAAGCTGGCGCTGGGCCGGACTGAGATCAGCAAGTCATCGACCTCGCCGTTGCGGGTGGCGAAAATATTGTCACTATATTCGGCACCGATATCCGCAGAAACATTGAGGCGACTGCTCGCGACAGTGGCAGTCTCGAGATCAGGTTTGCCGGCAACCGGAGCGCCCAATTTGCCGGTATCCTGGGCAACGGAGTCCACAGGATCCGCTGCCGCAGGAACCATATTCTGCTGCGCGGCTACACCAGTCGGCATTGCTGCTGCTGCCAGAATTGCGAGCTGGAAACTGCGCCGACCGTTTCTGCCTCGCGCAGACAAGTTAGATGCTCGACCGCATAACGGTCTCTCCCCATTCTTGATCACAAATATCCCCTTGAGTGAATGCTGATTACGGCCGTTGAATTGTCGGTGCCAGATCCGCCATGACGGTCCGTGCATCAAAAGCCTTATGTTCGTTCGCGGGCGGTCTTCCGCGATACATGACGATCTCGGCATGGGCTTCAAATCGTTCTATAGTCCGATAGTCAGCCCGACCTGTCCAGAAGTCCGTACCCCATTCCGGATGCCAGACGCTCCACCCGATGCCGGGCTGGTAATAGCGCCAATGCGGTCGCCAATAGGAATAGGATGGGCCGTAATAGGGTCGATAATATCGATCCGGTTCGACATAGGTCCGCACGTCCCGTTCGGTGAGACGGTCAATAATGATGAAATAATCATAGTCATTCTGGAGCGTCAACTCGGCTGCCCGGTACAGCAGATATCCTTCGACACGGTCGCGCGATGTAAGGCTGTTACCAGCAAAACTGACGTTGAAACGGTTTTCACTCAGTCGCTGGTCCGAATAGCCGCCGGAAATGGCTTGCCCCCTGATATCGGGTTGGTAGGGAGTTGCAGTCATGCAGGCTGTGACCAGACTGGTCACTGCAGCGGCGGCCAGTATCTTGCCCACGATTCCTGTTTTCAGGATCATTGAAAAATTCCTTGCTGAGAGGATAGATTGTGTCGGCGGCTAGGCCGCCGACAACTTCTTGATCAATTGCCTTGGTCGGCAGGCAAGGCATATTCGTGAATATATTCGATTACCGCCCGGGCGTCCTCCGCTGCCTGCGCAAATGTCGACAGCGATCCCGAACCCGAAGAATCGACATTACCGAATACCGCGTCATAGACGTTCACTTCGGTGGGAACCCAGCTTCCGTCCGGCTGTTGGATTAGCACCGTGACGGTAACGTTCCCGTAGACATCGGACCGATCATAGCTGAAGCTGCTATAGTCAATATTGGAATAGGTCACATCGCCCTGCCTAACTGTATTGATATCCATGAACGCGTTGATATAGGCGACTTCGTCGACCGTCAGCTCGCCTGCCTTGTCGCTGCCGGCCGCAAGGAATGATGCTGCAGACAGCATGTCAGCAGCGGTAAAGACGCCATCGACCAAATGGTCAAATTCAGTGCCCGGCAGATCGGTAACACCCGGTATTGTCCCCGTGGTCATCAAGGCCACATAGATGGCGAGATTTTCCAGCGGAGAATCAATCGTATTGGCCACGCCATCGACAGTGAGGACCAAACGGCCCGCTGCATCCAAGGTGATTGCCGTTGCATCATTCAGCAAGGTGATCACTTCCTGCGCCCGTCGGTCAAGCACGGAGGTGGGCGACCGGCCAACGTTCAGCCGGCCCAGTTCCACTTCGATCGCCAGGGACGGGTCAATCGGCGCGCCTTCTGCATCAAGCGGAATAGGGTTGCCATCGGCATCGATCGGCTGAACGAAGCCTTCGGGAGTCAGGATCGGGACGCCATTTTCATCCCGCAGAATGACGTAGAGATCGCCGAACAGATCACCCTTCGTGCTACCAGCAGTTGCCGGCTTGCCACCATTTTCGTTCTTGCCACCCTTGGCACCGGCCCAGTCAGGGCGATCGGAGTCCTCGCCATCATCTTCTCCGGAAATCTCCCGAAAAATATCTTCCATGCTGCCCTTGCCCTGGCCCGATGTGGTGCCGGGCGCGCGGCCCTTACCTTTTTGTCCCCTGGATTCGGCTGATCCCTGATCCGAACCGGAATCATGCGAATCACTGTCATGGGATGAACTGTCGCCCCCGCTGCCGCCCGAATGCTGCACTTCCGAAAAATCTCCAGATGCGCCATTGGCCAGCGCTGGAATACTCACGCCCGAAAGAATGAGTGCAATTGCAGCAGAGGTAGATTGCAGAACGGACTTGCGGTATTTCATATCAATTTTCATATCGATGCCCTTAGTGAGTGTAACAAAAACTAACCAAATTCTAATGACTTGGATCGAGAATTCCATTTATGGGAATGCTGGCAGCGCTGCTAATAAGGAAATATCCTGAGCGGGTTCTCACGTAGTCTTGATCTCAAGCCCGGTTCCGGCCCGGTAGTTTTCCGAAGATTTTGGGGTAAGGCGGCTCTTCTTCGATCGCCACGACCTGCGCCTTTGTTGAAGCCCACCGGTCATAACGCCAGACCAAGCATAGAGGCTCTGAATCGAACAGGGCATTGTCAACCTGTGAAACCGGGAGGCTATCCGGGAGATTTCTCGCGACAGACCAGAGTAGCGCAGCAGAATCAGAACTGCCCGGCAGCGCGTCCTGCTACTTGGGACAAAATGCGCTAGTCGGGGAGCTTGCTCGTCAATCGCGTCCCGCGATATGCTTGACCCTTCGCAGCGGCACGCGCCTGCCTATTCCACATCCTCGACATCGACCTTCTCGCCGGTCACCTTTTGCGCCAGGGTGGCGGCGATAAATTCGTCGAGACCGCCATCCAGCACGGCATTGGGCGCGCTGCTGGTGTAGCCGGTGCGCAGGTCCTTGACCATCTGATAGGGTTGCAGGACGTAGGAGCGGATCTGGTGGCCCCAGCCGATTTCGGTTTTCGCTTCATATTCGCCCGAGGCCTCGGCCTCGCGGCGTTGCAGTTCGGCCTCGAACAGGCGCGCTTTCAGCATTCCCATGGCGGTGGCGCGGTTCTTGTGCTGGCTGCGGTCATTCTGGCTGGCGACCACGATTCCGGTCGGCTGGTGGGTGATGCGCACAGCGCTGTCGGTGGTGTTGACATGCTGGCCGCCGGAGCCGGAGGCGCGATAGGTATCGATCTTGAGGTCGCTCTCGTTGATCTCGACCTCGAAACTGTCGTCGATCACCGGATAGACCCAGACGCTGGAGAAGCTGGTGTGGCGCTTGGCGGCACTGTCGAAGGGGGAGATGCGGACCAGCCGGTGGACGCCGCTTTCGGTCTTGGCATAGCCATAGGCATTTTCGCCCTTCACCTCGATCGTCGCCGACTTGATCCCGGCCTGGTCGCCGGCCTGATAGTCGACCACCGAGACCTTGTAGCCGCGCGCCTCGGCCCAGCGCTGGTACATGCGCAGCAGCATCTCGGCCCAGTCCTGGCTCTCTGTACCGCCGGCGCCGGCGTGGATTTCGATATAGGTGTCGAGGCTGTCGGCCTCCCCGGAGAGCAAAGCCTTGACCTTGTCCCGATCGGCGCGCGCCGCGAGTTTTTCGAGGCTGGCGACGCCTTCGTCGGCGAGGCCGGTGTCGCCTTCTTCCTCGGCCATCTCGATAAATTCGAGCGCGTCGTCGCGTTCCTGCGCTATTTCCTTGGCCGCGCTGATCGACTCGTCGAGGCGGCGGCGTTCGGTCATCACCGCCTGGGCGCCGCTCTGGTCGTCCCACAGGGTCGGATCCTCGACCCGGGCATTGAGCTCGTCGAGGCGGCGCAAGGCAACATCCCAGTTGAGCGAGGTCCTGATCAGGTCAAGGGCGGCGTCGATTCGGTCGACATAGGCTTGCGCGTCGGCACGCATGAAAATCTCCAAAGCTGATGGCAGCAGCGATTAGACGATATCGCCGGGAAGTAAAGTGGTGTGCCGGTCCGTTGAAAGGACGGAACCGGAGCAGGGATCAGACTCATTGATAAAATCTATCGATTATCTCTCTTTCTATTGATTGGGTTGGCAGCCCGGAAATATCTAGATGGCTCCTGACGATGAGCAATGTCTCAATGAAAGAAAGGTGACATATGACATTACGACGGATTTCGGCAGCCTTGCTGGCGACGCTATTGGCCACCGGCCCCGCGCTTGCGGAGCATCACAAGTCCTTTGGCTATGGACCGGCAAACGGCCCGGAAACATGGGGCCGGCTCGCCGATAAATATGCACTGTGCGAAAAGGGCGACATGCAGTCGCCGATCGATCTGGCAGGGGCCAATGCCATAGGTAATGTGGCGCTGGCCGTGGACTATGAGGCCGGCCCGCTGACGGTGTCGAACAAGGGATTGACGGTACAGGCTGATTTTGCACCGGGATCGGCGATGACTAGCGGTGGTATGACCTTCAATCTGATCCAGATTCATTTTCATACACCGTCAGAACATGCGATCTCCGGCAAGCGCTATCCATTGACCGGTCATTTCGTCCACGCCACCGAGGATGGCAAGCTGGGCGTTCTCGGCGTGATGTTTGAAGAGGGCGATGCCAATCCGGAACTGGCAAAAATTCTTGCCGCAGTCCCCAATGAAAAATCCGAGCCCGCGACCATAGCGGGCCAGAGCATCGATCCCAACGGCATGTTGCCTGCAGATCGTTCGATCTATCGCTATATGGGGTCACTGACGACGCCGCCCTGCAGCGAAGGGGTTAACTGGCATGTGCTCAGGGAGCCAATTACCGCGAGCGAGGATCAGATTGAGGCGTTCGAAGAGCTGATGGGCGACAGCGCGCGGCCGGTCCGGGCGTTCAACAACCGGCTCGTCATCGCGCCGGAGTGACCGTCGCGGATCGTTTTTCTGCCTGGTCCCCGGTTTTTGTGGTAGCATTGCCGCCGACCGGGAGGCCAGTTGCATGACGATCAGGAATTTCACCGATATTGACGTGCCCGACCAGAGCGGGCGCGTCTTTTTCGTGACCGGCGCGAACAGCGGGCTGGGTTACGAGGCTGCCAAGCTGCTTGCCGGCAGGGGCGCGCGAGTGCTGCTCGGTTGCCGGTCGGCGGAAAAGGCGGAGGCAGCGATGACCGATATTCGCGCTGTCTATCCGGATGCCGACATGCGCTTTGTGCCGCTGGATCTGGGCGACCTGCAATCGGTGCGCGGTGCCGCGAAGCTGGTGGCGGAGGAGCCACGGCTTGATGTGCTGCTGAACAATGCCGGGATCATGATGCCGCCGCGGCAAGAAACGACCGACGGGTTCGAATCGCAGTTCGGCGTCAATCATCTGGGTACTTTTGCGCTTACCGGACTGCTGCTCGACAAGCTGTCGCAAGGGCAAATGCCGCGGGTGGTGATCACCTCGAGCATGGCGCATCGCAGCGGCCGGATCGATTTTGACGATATCAATGCGGAAGAAAGCTACAGCCGCTGGGGCCGCTACGCGATGAGCAAACTCGCCAATCTGCTGCACATGTACGAACTGGACCGGCGTCTGCGTGCTGCCGATTCACCGATCATCGCGGTGGCCTGCCATCCGGGTGTGGCGGATACCGAACTGGCGCGCAATTTTCCGGGCCTGCTGGTCAGCATGCTGCGTCCGCTGACCAGCATGGTGATGAACAGCGCCGCCCAAGGGGCCTGGCCGACGCTGGCTGCCGCGGCTGCTCCTGATGTCGAGAGCGCCCAGTATTTCGGTCCAGGCCGGAATGGCGAATGGAGCGGACCGGCGTGCGAGGTGCAGCCGCGACCCAAGGCGAAACGGATTGAAACGGCCAAGCAGCTTTGGGCCGTTTCCGAAGATTTGACCGGAGTCCACTACCCGGTCTGATCGAGCAGCGATTGAGAAATTCGGCAAATTCTTTGCTTCCACGGCTTTGTTGCGCTAGCTTGAGGCTGGGAGGACAGGTTTGAACGCTTCGCATAGGGGATAATGCTTGTTCGATGAAATGCTGGGTGGCGGGGAGGATGTCCGCCAACCCTATCAGGACTATAAAAACTGGCTGGATGGCGAAGATGTCAAACGGCTCCATCGCAAATCCGCAGACGCGGAAGCCTTTTTCCGAAAGACCGGGATCACGTTCAACGTCTATGGGCAGGATGAGGCCGACGAGCGCCTGATCCCGTTCGATGTCGTGCCGCGGGTGCTGTCGGCGCGCGAATGGCGCAAGCTGTCGAAAGGCATCGAGCAGCGCGTTCGTGCGATCAATGCCTTTCTCTACGATATCTACCATCGCCAGGAAATATTGCGGGCGGGGCGGGTGCCGATCGAACTGATTGCCGATAATGCCGCCTTCCTGCCGCAAATGATTGGCGTCCATCCGCCCGGCGGCATTTACACCCATATTATCGGCACCGACATCGTCCGTACCGGCGACGAAGAATTTTACGTGCTCGAGGACAATGCGCGCACCCCGTCGGGCGTCAGCTACATGCTGGAAAACCGCGAAACCATGTTGCAGATGTTTCCCGAGCTTTTCGCCAAGATCAAGGTTCAGGAAGTCAGCCATTATCCGGGCCAGCTGCGTCGTTCGCTGGCGGCCTGTGCGCCGCCGCGATGCGAGGGCAAGCCGGTTGTCGCGGTGCTAACACCCGGTATCCACAATAGCGCCTATTTCGAGCACAGCTTTCTCGCCGACCAGATGGGCGTGGAACTGGTCGAGGGGCATGATCTCAAGATTGTCGACGGCCGCGTCGCCATGCGGACCACCGAGGGCTATACCGCGATCGACGTCCTCTATCGCCGGATCGACGACGATTATCTGGACCCGCTCAATTTCGATCCGCGATCGATGCTGGGAGTGCCGGGTATTTTCGACGTCTATCGTTCGGGTGGCATCACCATCGCCAACGCCCCCGGGACCGGGATCGCCGACGACAAGGCTCTGTACAGCTACATGCCCGACATTGTCGAATTCTATACTGGTGAAAAGCCGCTCCTCGAGAATGTGCCGACGTGGCGCTGCTCGGAAAAGGACGAGCTGGCCTATGTGCTGGAACATCTGGAAGAGCTGGTCGTCAAGGAGGTTCACGGATCCGGAGGCTATGGCATGCTGGTTGGACCTGCCGCTTCGAAGAAGGAAGTCGCCGCGTTTCGGGCCAAGCTGATCGCCAATGCGAGCAACTATATCGCGCAGCCGACGCTCGCGCTGTCGACGGTACCGATTTTCACGAAAAAGGGGCTGTCCCCGCGGCATGTCGATCTCAGGCCGTTTGTTTTGGTGTCGCCGGAGGGCATCACTATCACGCCCGGCGGCCTTACCCGGGTAGCCATGACCAAGGGGTCGCTGGTTGTGAACAGCAGCCAGGGCGGCGGGACCAAAGATACGTGGGTACTCGAAGAATGAGGGGGGCGTTCTGATGCTGGGCAAGACAGCCGCAAGCCTGTTCTGGATGTCGCGCTATCTCGAGCGCGTGGAAAATAGCGCCCGCTTCATCGAGGCCGGATTCCGGATCGCGCTGACCCGCTCGGCGTCGGCAAGCGATGAATGGTCATCGGTGCTCAAGGCGTCCAGCGTGATTGATGCCTATCGCGCGAAACATGATGATTTTGAATCCGCCAAGGTTATCGATTTTCTGCTTCGGGATCGCGACAATGCCAGCAGCGTCATGGCGGTCATGAAAAAGGCCAGGGATAGCGCAAGAACTGCGAGGACTGCGCTGACCCGGGAGGTCTGGGAAGCCACCAACGAAAGCTGGATGACTTTGAAGGCAGCCATGGTCAAACCGGTGAAGGAGCAGGACCTGCCCGAAACCCTGGGATTGATCCGGCAGCAGAGCGCCCTGGTCAGAGGGGCGACACTGGGAACGATGCTGCGCAATGACGGCTTCAATTTTCTGCGCCTGGGCAGCTTTCTGGAGCGGGCGGACAGCACCGCGCGCATCCTCGATGTGAAATATTATCTGCTGCTGCCGTCGGTCGCCCTGATCGGTTCATCGGTCGACAATGTGCAGTGGGAAACGATCTTGCGATCGGTATCGGCGCACCGGTCCTTTCGCTGGCTGAACGGGACGGATATCAGCGCCCAGGCGGTTGCGGACTATCTAATATTGCACAAGCAGATGCCGCGGTCGCTGACCTTTTGCTATTCCAAGATCAGTACCAATCTCAACTATCTCGATCAGAATTACAATCGCAAAAGCCGGTCGGCGGAGCTGGCACATGAAATTTGCGACGACGTACTGGGTCAGCCGATCGAGGCAATTTTCGAATATGGCCTGCACGAATATATTTCCCGCTTTGTCATCGCCAACAATGGCCTGGCCGCCCAGATCGAAACGGATTTCAATTTTCAGGACAGGATCGGATAATCATGCTGCTGAAGATCAATCACGAAACCCGCTATGTCTACGACGCACCGGTACAATATGGTTTGCAGCAAGTCCGCTTGCGACCGAAAGAGCGACGCGGACAGGCGGTGAAGAGCTGGAATCTCGAAGTCGAGGGCGGCAAGGTGGAGCTGTCTTTCGAGGACCAGCATTGCAACCATGTCGACCTGATCAGCATCGAGCGGGGGCGCACGGAAATATCGATCAAATGCACCGGTGAAGTGGAAAACAGCGACGGCAGCGGCATCATGGGTTCGCATAGCGGATTCGCCCCGCTCTGGTATTTCAGGCAGGCAACGGATTTGACAAAATCGGGACCGGAAACGCGAAAACTGGTCGCATCGCTGGGCGACGATTTTGAGAATGATATCGCCAAGCTCCATGGCCTGTCTGCAGCGGTGGTGGAAAAGGTAGCCTATCGAACGGGCCAGACCGATGCGGAAACCGATGCCGAAACCGCCATCAAGACCGGCGAGGGGGTCTGCCAGGACCACAGCCATATTTTCTGCGCGGCTGCACGCCTGATGGGCTTTCCTACCCGTTATGTTTCGGGCTATCTGATGATGAGCGACCGCGTCGATCAGGACGCCACCCATGCCTGGGCGGAGGCGCATATCGACGGGCTGGGCTGGGTCGGATTCGACATTTCCAATGGCTATTCCCCGGACGAGCGCTATGTGCGGATAGCAACCGGGCTCGATTATCGGGAAGCATCGCCGATTTCGGGAATGCGATACGGGGCGGCAAGCGAAGATATGATTGTCACGCTCCAGGTTCAGCAGTAAACGCTGTCTCAAGCTAGTTCAGGACCAAATAAATGACCTATTGTGTGGGCCTGCGGATGAAACGCGGCCTTGTTTTCATGTCGGATACCCGAACCAATGCCGGGGTCGATGATATTGCCCAGGTCAAGAAATTGACCAGCTGGGAAGTGCCAGGAGACCGGGTGATCACCTTGCTGTCGGCTGGCAATCTGGCGACCACGCAGGCTGTTGTCAGCCTGCTGGACGAACGCGGCAAGCATCCCGACGACCGAAATCCATCAATCCTGCAGGCACCATCCATGTTTCAGGTTGCGACGATCATCGGCGAAACCTTGCGCGAGGTGGTCAAGACCTATTCGCACGATGGCCAGGAAGCCAAGTCTCCCTTCGGGGCGACCCTGATTGTGGGCGGACAGATCCACGGCAGCGACCCGAGACTTTTCCTGATCTATCCAGCCGGCAATTTCATCGAAGCCAGCGATGACAGTCCCTTTTTCCAGAGTGGCGAAACCAAATATGGCCGTCCGATTCTGGTGCGTGCCTTTGATCCCGACATGACCTTTGAAAATGCGGTAAAATTGCTGCTGGTGTCCTTCGATTCGACGATCCGGGCCAATCTGGCGGTCGATCTGCCACTCGACATGCAGGTCTATGAAGCTGACAGCTTCGCGGTCACGCAGCGCCAGCGCATTGAAAAGGACGATGCCTATTTCCAGTCGATTTCGGCGGGATGGGGCGATGCGCTGAAAAGCGCGTTCCAGTCGCTGCCGGATTTCAGCTTCAAAAACTAGCCGAAGCGCCTTTTGCCTGTGAGCACCCGATGCGCCATCGCCATGGTGGTCAGTTGTGCGTTGACGCGGATGCAGCTGGGCATCACGCTGGCATCGGCAACATAGCAATTGGTAGTGTTGTGCACGCGCTGGTTGAGATCGACGACACCCTTTTCCGGATCGATGTTGATCGCATTGCCGCCATGGGGATGGGAACTCGACAGGACCACGTCATCCGGCTCGACGATCGCGCGTTCGTAGAAGGCATCAATCTCGTCATGGCTCATGTCGCGAGTCAGCGTCTGGCCGCGGAGCAGGGCCGGGTAGACTTCAATGGCACCGTTGAGAAAATGCACCTTGGTCATCGTTGCCAGCGCGCGGCGCAACAGGGCCAGTTCATCCTCGCCGATTTTCAGCTTGAGCTTGCCCTTGTCCATATGGCCGAGCCGGTCGGCCGGAAACAGGACGCCGGCGGAAACCAGCCGATTGTAATTTTTCATCCGCTCGAAATGGTCCTCGAACCAGCCCGGTACGAGCGTGGCTATGCTCATCGGCGGCTGGAAATGGCTTTCAATCAGGAAATCGCCGCGATCGACATAGGTGGCCATCTGGTCCTCGTTCCAGACATTCATGGCCATGCCTTCGGGCATCAGGGCGACGACCGGGCAGGCGATATTGAGCGAAATATTGGAGCCTGACTGCATTATGCCGCTGTTCTGGAGCAGATTGCTGGAGGCGAGCGCGCCCGCTGCCACGACGACCCCTTTGCGGGCGCGGATAGTGCGTTCCCTTCCGTCGCTCAGCCGGATCTTGACGGCCTTTGCGATCCGTTTTCCATCACTATTCTCATCCCACAGGATTTCGGTCGCTTCGGCCTGTTCCAATATCCGGGCCGGTTTTGTGCGCCCGTCATCGGTCGCATGCGCGAGAAAACTTTCCGGCATGGCCTTTTTCCGGCCATAGGGGCAGCCAGTATTGCAATAGCCGCAATAGACGCATTCGCTGTTCGGCGTGTCAGGGCCGTAATTTTTCCGGAACCATGCTGTCACGGCCTTGTGGTCCATCGGGTCGTCAGATTGTGCGGCATATTTGTGCCAGCCGTCGATCAGGTGCGGACCGTTGTTGCGGCCGACGATCGGATCAATTTCTGACACATCGAGCGTCTGCTCGACCGCCTCGTAGCTGCGCGCCAGATCGGTTTCGCTGACCGGCGCACCGAGACTGGCCCAGGTTTCGTAAACATCTTCAGCATCTGGATGGACCAGCCCTTCCTGTTTCATGCGCAGGCAGATGCCGTTGTTGATGACGGTTGAGCCGCCGACGACGCGGCCCTGAAACACGATGATGTCTCGGTCGGCGGTGGTCTGCAGGGCGCCGTCCTTGAACAGCCGAGCCGTCATGCGCGCTTCTTCCAAAGTGATCCGGGAGGAGGGATAATGACTGCCAGCCTCTATGATCAGGGCTTCATGGCCCTCGTCGGCAACCGCGGCAGCGGCGACGGCTCCGCCCGCTCCCGAACCGATCACGATCACCTCGGTTTCCTCTGGGACCGCATCATGGCCGACGAACACTCTTGCCGTCAGATCCCGGCGTGGGTCGCGGCGGACTTGACGTTCGCCCGGTGCGGACCGGTCTCGCTGCGCCGGTAACTCGAATTCCAGGTCCGCATAGATGGGATTGTCGAAATTTTCTTCTTCATCCCCGTGCTGCCAATGGCCATAATAGCCGGCCAGAATGACCCCTTTGGTTCGGGCGATGTCCTGGAAAAGATCAATCCGGGATTTCTGCAAGCGGCGGCGGATCAGGATTTTCCGGATTCCGGGAGGGGCCAATAGAAAAAAGGGTCCGCCCAGAACCAGCAGCAGACCATAGAGCGCAATCCCGATTTCGTTCGGCTTGTTGCCTTCGATATTGGAGAAATGCTCCTGCAGATTGGCGACCACCTGATCGGCGGAAATGGCCATTTCGCGATTGTGAAACAGGGCCTCCGCCATGGCCTTGATCATCCGCGCCTGCAGTCGATTGAACGGTTTTCGCAAATTTGCCTCCCTCGGCGCGACCCGGGGTTCCTGTCCTGTTGATCTAGTCCTGCGGGATAGGGTTGTTGGGGCCAATGCCCAATCCATCCCCGTCGGCCCCCGCCTTGAACCTGCGGATTACTTCGCCGGTCGAAAGATCCACCTCGGCAATGGTATCGGGGCCGGTTTCGGCGACAAAGAGATTCTTGCCATCGGCGGAGAAGAGGATCGTGACTTGCTGGGATTCTGCGGTGCCGCTGATTTTGATCGCGCCCTTGGGCTTGCGCGCCGCCACCTCATAGAGGCCGAGCGCGCCGTCGCCGAGATTGGATGTGATAGCGGTGGCACCATCGGGGCTAATCGCCACCCGGATCGGAAATTTCCCGGTCTTTATCTCGTCGAGTTCCTTGAGCGTGGCGGTATCAAATATATGGAGGCGGTCGCTCTGCCGGTCGGCGACCCAGATGGTCGCGCCGTCGGGGGTGATCGCCAGCCCTTCGGGTTCGGTCCCTGCCGATAGATCGGCAATCTTGGTCATCTTCACCAGATCAAGCACGCTCACCGTGCCCGATTGCATGTTGCTGACGAAGGCGCGCGACTTGTCGGGAGTGACCACGAGCATGTGGCTGCCCTTCTGGGCCGTCGCGATGGTCGAAACCTCGCGTTGTTGGGTTTCGCCGGTAGGGGGAGAGACAATGGTGATATTGTCGCTGCCTTCGGTTGTGGCGATTATCCGGCCATCGTCCAGCCACAGGATACCGTGCGGGCGTCGCGATGGCGAAAGCGAGATCGTTTCGACCCGGTCCATGGCGGCAATGTCAAAAATGTCGATCGTTTGCCCGCCATAGGAAACAACGGCAGCCAGTCTGCCATCGGGAGAAATGGCAATTTCATGGGGCTGGTTGCCGGTCGACCGCCGTGCGATTTCATTGCCGCTTCGCAGGTCGATGAAGCTCAGGCTGTCTTCGCCTTTATTGCCGACCAGCAAGGTTCCGGACATCCCGGGCGGTTGTGGGGCAGCCTGTGCAGGGATGGCGAAACCGGCGGCCAGCAGGAACAGCGTCGAACAAAAGCCTGTGAATTTTTTGATCATGCTCCGATCTCTCCTGTTATTTTGTGCAGGAAAACAACCAATTGTGGCTTTTTGTTCCCTAACTTGCTCCAGCTGTGATTCAAGCCACTGCTTGAGGTAGTGGCCATGATAGGATATGTACATCATGAAAGAAATAGAGGGTTTGTCATGCGTTTAAAAGCTCACCGTTTCCCATCGACGCTGGTCGCTGCATCACTGGTTGCAGCCCTTGTGGCCCCTGCGCCTGCGTCGGCACAGTTTGGCGGGCTGTTTCAGAAAAAGCGATCTACCGATACCGGTTCAGGCGGCAACAACGAGGATTGCGCCAGCGACTCGAACAATTCGATCGGGAAGTCGATATTGGGCAATGTGATCGGCGGTTTTACGCGGCGGGCCACCCGGAATATGGGCGTTGTCGGGTCCTTCATTCCGCGCGCGGAAGTGGCGGATACGCTGACCAATGCCATCGCCTGTCGCCTTGATCCCGATGAGCAGTTGCAGGCCGCGGAAGCGACGCGAAGCGTGACCGAATCCGAACAGATCGGAGCCACTTCGCAATGGACAAGCCAGACGCGGGAAGGCGTGTCGGGCAGTTCGACCGCGACCGCCAAGACACAGACGGCGGACGGGACGAGTTGCATGACGATCACCGATATTGTCATTGTCGACGGCGAAGAATCCCGTGTGTCGAAGCAGATGTGCAAACAGCGCGGAAAATCACGATATGTGGTAGTGGTATGAGATATGACTAGAGCGATCAAAGCCGCAATTGCCGCTGCCTCTCTGCTTGCTATCGGGGCCACCGACGGGCAGCTGGCCATGGACCCGGACAATCCGACCTGTCCGGCCGCACCCAATTGGTCGACCAATGCCAAAATGGAGCTGACGCCGAGGGTGATTGACGGCACCAAGGTGCTGTTGGCCGAAGGGGCCGTGGATGAAGGCTTGCCGGACCGGTTGCGCAAGATGCTGGCCGACAATCCGGATATTTCCGAAATCTGGCTGCGGTCGCCGGGCGGTGTGGCACGGGCAGGCAACGAAGCGGGTCGCGTGATCCGCGAGGCGGATGCCATGATCATCACCCGCATTCCCGCAGGCTGGACCTGTTTCAGCGCCTGCAATTTCGTGTTCATGGGCGGCAGGGCTCGGATCGTGGAACCCGGCGGCCATTTCATGGTCCATATGTTCACGATGACCAACGATCGCAACGCGATCAATTACAGCATCGAGATGGGTACCGAATCCACGGTCGGACTGATCGGCGAGGTGGAGCAGCAAAGCGCGCTGCTCGCCACCGAGGACAATGACTTTCTGATCCGGATGGGCGTGTCGCGCAAATTGCTCTCCGAGGTCATGTACCGAACCAATGCCGTGAAGACCGATGACGGCGACAAGTCGACTCGCCGCTGCCTGACCGATGAGGAGGCGCTGCGCTACAATGTCGCCAATGTAGGAAACTAATCGTCGACAGTCAGAAATCCGGCTCGCGAAAATGACAGCGCCCTTTTGCTTTTCTTTTGAAATTATGGCGTTAGCATGAGCGCGACAAGCGGGGAGGCTGGCTCATGCGTCATATTGCGATCATAGGATCGGGACCGGCAGGCTATTATTCGGCGGAAGCGGCACAGAAGAAATTTGGCGACGAGGTTGCGGTCGACATCCTTGATCGGCTACCCGTGCCCTTTGGCCTGATCCGCACCGGCGTCGCCCCGGATCATCAGTCGATCAAGGCGGTATCCCGGCGCTACGAGAAAACCAATCTCGGTGACAATGTACGCTTTGTCGGCAATGTCACCGTTGGCGAAGATGTTTCGATAGTCGAATTGCAGGAATTTTATGACGCCGTGGTACTGGCGACCGGCGCCCCGCTTGACCGCGATCTGGACATCCCCGGCAGCGACCTTCCCGGCGTTATCGGCAGCGCTGCCTTTGTCGGCTGGTATAACGGCCATCCGGATTTCAGGGATCTTGATCCGCCGCTTGATGCCCGGTCGGTGGCGATCATCGGCAATGGCAATGTCGCGCTCGATGTCGCGCGGATATTGGCGAAGACGGAAGATGAATTTGTGGGCAGCGATATCGTCGGACATGCACTGGATGCCCTGAAGCAGAGCCGGGTCGAGAAAATCACCTTCCTGGGGCGGCGTGGGCCGCACCAGATCGCGATGACCCCCAAGGAGCTGGGCGAGCTGGCTCATCTGCAGCGCGCCAGGCCGGTGGTTGAGGCGGAAGATTTTCCGGACATCGGGGACGATGCCCTGCTCGAGCCCGGGATGCGCAAGTCGGTCAATCATCTGCGCAGCTTCCAGATTGCCGCGGCCGACGCGCAGCACAAACCGATCGAGATCATTTTCGATTTTTTTGCCATGCCGGTCGAGGTGCAGGGCGATGGCAGGGTCGAACGGCTGATCGTGGAAAAAACCGAGCTGGACAAGGATCTTAGATCGATCGGTACCGGGGAGCTTTATCCGCTGGACTGCCAGATGGTGATCAGCTGCATCGGCTATCGCACGCCGCCGATCGAAGGCGTGCCCTATGAACATGGCCGCGGCCGTTTTGCCAATAGCGAAGGACGGATATTGCCCGGCCTCTATTGCGTCGGCTGGGCCAAGCGCGGTCCATCGGGAACCATAGGCACCAACAAGCCTGACGGCTTTGCGGTGGTGGAAATGATCGATGAGGACATTGGCGTCAGCAGCCGCAAGCCGGGTCGTCAGGGTCTCGACGCGTTGCTCGCAGAGCGCGGCGTGGAAGCGATCACCTTCCGCGACTGGAAGAAAATCGAGGAGGCGGAAATTGCCCGCGCGAGAGCCGGCTCCCCGCGCGAGAAATTTACCGATATCGCCGAGATGATTGCGGCGCTGAGCTAGGCGGGCAGCCACTCCCGCAAGATCGCATTGACCTTTTCCGGGGCCTCCTGCTGCACCCAGTGCGAGACGCCGGGCAGGCGGTGCAGTTCGAGATCGGATACCCATTTTTCGGTGCCGTCGGTACAGCGGATGTCGATCGCGGTATCTTCCTCTCCCCAGATCATCAGAGTGGGAATGTCGACCATGCCATTGCCGATTTCCCGGACATCGGGCGTGCGCAGCAGCGCGCGGTAATAGTTGATCATCGATCGGAGAGCGCTGGGGCGGCTGGCGGCATCGGCATAGACTTGCAGATCCGCTTCCGGAAACCGGCTCTTGTCGACGGCCATTCGAGAAAAAGCCCGCTTGATCCGCTCCGCACCGTTCCGGCCCAGCAGCCATTCGGGCAGGCGAGGCAGCTGGAAGAAGAAAATATACCAGCTTTTCCGGAGCTGATACCAGTGGCGCATTTCCCGCTGCGCACATTTGGGGTGCGGGACATTCATGATCACCAGCCGGGTCAGCGGGCGGATTTTGAGGATCGCGAAATGCCAGGCGATGATCGCGCCCCAGTCATGCGCGATCAGGGTCACCTCGTCGGCCCCGCTGGCATCGATGAGTGCCGCGACGTCCTGCACCAGTATGTTCAGCCGGTAGGCGCTGACGCCATCCGGTTTGCTCGAGCTGCCATAGCCGCGCAAGTTTGGGGCCCATACCCGGTAGCCCATTTCGACGAGCAGCGGGATCTGGTGCCGCCAGGAATAATGCAGTTCGGGAAAACCATGCAGGCACAGCGCCAGCCTGTTCCCTTCGCCGGCGGTGGCCAGCTCGAAGGTCTGGCCGTTGGCCTCGACCCATTGCATCGCGATGCCGCTTGACGGGGCGGGATTCCAGGAAAAGGATTCGGCCATGTCATTTCCTAGCATTAGCAGACTTTAATCATCCAGTTAAATCTGGTAAGCAGTCCGAAAATATAAAGGAGAGAATCGATGCATGATCTGGTAATTCGTGGTGGCACTGTGGTGGATGGAACCGGCGGCGCCCCTTTCGTAGCCGATGTGGCGATTGACGGTGACCGCGTTTCGCTGGTCGGTACGGTCACCGCCGAGGGCCGCGAAGAGCTGGATGCAAGCGGAAAATTTGTGACCCCGGGTTTTGTCGACGTCCACACGCATTATGACGGCCAGGCGACCTGGGACGATGAAATGGCGCCGTCCAGTTGGCATGGTATTACCACAGTCGTGATGGGCAATTGCGGTGTCGGTTTCGCTCCGGCTCGCCCCGATCGTCATGAGTGGCTGATCAACCTGATGGAGGGCGTCGAGGATATTCCCGGGACCGCGCTGGCCGAAGGGATGAGCTGGAACTGGGAGACCTTCCCCGAATATCTCGACGAACTGGAGAGAATGCCGCGCACCGTCGATGTCGCGACCCATGTACCGCATGGCGCAGTCCGCGCCTATGTGCTGGGTGACCGGGAAAAGCCGGGCGCGGTCCCGACCCAGGACGAGATCGACCAGATGTCGAAAATCGTCGAGGACGGGTTGAAGGCCGGCGCGCTCGGTTTCTCGACCTCGCGGACGATCCTGCATCGCAGCGTCGATGGCGAGCTGGTGCCCGGCACCACGGCGACCAAGGAAGAGCTGATCGGCATCGGCCGCGCGATGGGCCGGGTTGGCTATGGCGTGTTCGAAATGGCCAGCGATCTCAACAAGGAATGGGACGAATTCGGCTGGATGGGCGATCTTTCCCGCGAAACCGGAATGCCGGTGACCTTTGCCGCGCTGCAGTCGATCGCCAAGGACCAGTCGCTGGACGAGCAGATTGCCCACATGCGCGCGGAAAATGACAATGGCGCCAATATCGTCGCGCAGATTGCCTTGCGCGGCAACGGCATCGTCATGGCCTGGCAGGGCACGGTGCATCCCTTTGTCCGTCACCCGAGCTGGATGGCGATGGACGGGCTGAGCTGGGACGAGAAATATGCAAAGCTGAAGGACCCGGCATTCAAGGCGCAGTTGCTGAGCGAAACCAGCACCCCGCCGGAACAGGTCGACATCATCCCGGTGTTCATGGTGATTACCCAGGGCTGGGCGATGCAGTTCGAGATGGACGAGGATTTCGACTATGAACCGCAGGCTGAAGAAAGCATTGCGTCGCGTGCGGACGCCGCGGGCAAATCCGGTGCGGAATATGCCTATGACCTGATGATGAGGGACGAGGGCAAGGGCTTTATCTATCTGCCCCTGCTCAACTACATGGACGGCAATCTCGATTTTCTCGAGGAATTGCAGCATGCCGACGATACGGTGAACAGCCTGTCCGATGGCGGTGCCCATTGCGGCACGATCTGCGACGCGGCGAGCCCGACCTTCATGCTCGAACATTGGGTGAAGAACCGCGAACGGGGCACGATCAGCCTCGAGCATGCGATTAAGCGGCAGTGTCTGGATACCGCCCGGCTCTATGGCCTGAACGACCGCGGGCTGCTCAAGCCCGGCTATCTGGCTGATGTCAATGTGATCGACATGGACCGGATCAAGCTCGGCAAGCCGTGGCTGGCGTTCGATCTGCCGGCGGGTGGCAAGCGCCTGCTGCAAAAGGCTGATGGCTATGATTATACGATCAAGTCGGGGCAGGTGACGTTCAAGGGCGGGGTGGTGACCGACAAGCGTCCCGGCGGCCTGATCCGTGGTCCGCAGCGAGTGGAGATGCTGGAAGCAGCGGAATAGTGCGCAGCCGGTTACCCGGCTGCGCTTCCAAATTGATATGAGTAGTTAGAACCCGGTCCAGCGTAGTCGGACAAAGGCACTCCTGCCTGCGCCCGGCAGGCGTGCGCCCAACGGCACGTCCGAACCGCTGACGCGGTTATAGCCGGCCAGATGTTCGGTATAATTTTTGTCGAACAGATTTTCGACACTGGTGTCGAGCGTGACGCTTGGTGTCAGTTCGACATGACCGAATAATCCTGCCAGCAAATAACCGTTGCTCGGCTGTTCGTCATTGGTCGCAGAGACTTTGTTCTGATCAGCAAAGACCTGCAGTTCCGCGCCCAGATGCCAGGTTTGTTCCTGCCAGCTCAAAGCGACGCGCGCATTTGGCGGAGCGATGCGATAGAGATTATCGTCAATATCGCGCCGTTTCGCCCGGACATAGCTGGCGGTGGCGTCCAGATGCAGTGGCCCGCTGATGTTCCAGCCGAAATCGAGGTCGGCACCGTAAAGTTCCGCATCGACATTGCCGAAGCGCAATGGTGTCGGATCGCCGTTCATATTGGCGACCATTTCCACCGGACTGTTGATGACGCCCGGCGTGTCATCATATGGCACGCCCTGAATGAAATCATCGACGCGGCGATAGAACAGCGTTGGTCGGGCATAAAAACGGCTATCCTGATAGTCGAAACCAATCGCGGCGATCCATGCCTTTTCATTGCGCAAATTCAGATCGCCGACATAGATATTGCCGTCGGCAAGACCGCCACTTGCGCCGGTCGGCAACCACGAGAAGCGCTCGATGGCATTGGCGACACGCGTTTTATAGGCAAGCGACAGACGGGGTTTGAAACGTCCCAGATCGCTCCAGAAGCGGGCGGCTATATCAATCGTGTCATCGGACCAGCTGCGATCCGAAGCGGCAAAAGCACCGGCGAGTATGCGGGGGCCCATTGGAATGGCGCTGCCCAGAAACGGCGCTCCTGCATCCATCCGGTGATGATCAAGGCGCGCCCCGATTTCGGCCTCAATTGGACCAAAGGCAATGCGACTCTCGACGAAGGCGCCTGCTCGGCTACCCGAAATATTGTTGAGCGACGTCAGGAAAAAGGCATCGTTCATCGGATTGGTGATCCGCACGTCCTTGTCAGTCGCTTCAATATCTGCGCCCAGACGGACATGCCGATCCGGCGATCCAATGCGGAGCGCGGTGGCGGCGGTGCTCGTGTCCGCATCAGCAAAAGTGGCGCGCCGATCCATCGGACTGGCCGGTGCCTGCCGCAGCGAAAAATTGTCCATCAGATGGCGGATCGCGACATGGCCCGCTTCCACTTCCAGGTAGAGATTTTCGCTGAGCTCGCCTTGGTAGGCGAGGGTCAGGAAGTCGGTGTCAAAATACTGGATATCCATCGGGAAAGGCGGATTGCCGGTCGGGTCGGTTTGCTGACGGCGATAGGCCAGGGTCAGGCTGCCGTCGCCGATTTTCAAGCCGGCATGTGCTCCATAGTTAAGGCGCTCAAAGCTGGATGAAGCAATGGAGCCGCCCGGGAATTGCAGGTCGTCACATTTCTCGTAAGAGGCAATCATACCCAGCTTGAACCGTTCGCTGGACAGGCCGAGAAGCCCCCCCATCAGATAGCTGTTGTCGCCGCTGCGATAGCCAGCGGTCAGATCGGCTTGCGGTTGCAGGGCAGCCCCACCGGAGAACTGAGTTTCCTTCAAAATGGCATTCACGCCACCGCCGAGGCCGGGGCCCTTGCGGACCGGGCTGATCCCGCGGTCGATTTCGATCCGGTCGACCAGAGCCATGGGGGCATAATGCAGCGGCGGGTCCATCAGATTTGGACCGCCCGAAGAAAAGCGCTGGCCATTGACGCGGACCAATATGCGGTCACCAAACAGGCCGCGATACTGGACCTGGCCGGACAGGCCGCCATTGTCGATCAGGGCGGCGCCGGGTGCGCGGGCCGCAAGTGCTGCAGCGTCGGGGGTGGAAATGATCTCCTTGTCGCTTTCGATCTCGTCGGTGGTCGCCGTGGTGCGCTGACCGGTGACAATGATATCGGTTAGGGGGTCAGCTTCGGCAAAGGCAGGCGAGGCAAGGGCGATGTTCGCCGTAAAGGCGGTTAATATTATTCTGTTCATGAAAAATCCCAAACGGCCATGTCCCATCGTGTGGGCGGGCCGCAAAAAATGCAAATGGTGCGATCCATCACCCGTCAGGGCGAAGACCGCGCGCTATTTCAGATGTTTTGGGAAATTACCGGCGGCCCGGTTGCGGGCGGAATGTTGATCCGGTTGCGCAACGCAAAGCGGCGGGGTTCGGATGGTTCGTGCGTGGCTGGCTGCAGTGTCGGCAGCGACAGCACGGGAGCTTCGGCAGCCGGGCCGAAGGCAGAACCGAACGCGAAGGCGCAGGCGGACGTGTCCTGTTTGGATGCCGGTTCGGGCGTGTCATTCTGCTTGCCACCATAGACCAGCTTGAGCAGCGCATAGTCCGGATCATCCGGCGCGATGGTCAACAGGTTGTTGGCATGACCGGAACAGAGCTTGATCGCGAAACCGTCTGCGGTCTGGGTGGGCATGAAGCCTTGCGGGGCAAGTGCGTTCACCAATAGCGCAAGTAACGCGAAAGCGTGAAAAGCCGACTTGGTTTTCAGGAACCGGGATAGGGAGAGGTGCCGAGTCATGGTGTTGCGGGCGCTATATTGCGCGGTGAGGACAAATGCTAGTCATCTCAATCGTGTCGGAAACGAGACCCCGAAAATGACGATTCAAGTCAGTTCGGTTGGAGGGCGGCAGAGCAATTTTCCGTCACCCCAGCGAAGGCGGGGGCCAAGCCCAATCGGGTGTTGGAACGCTAATGTCTATTCTTGACCAGAATTCGCTGGAGAAAGCAAATTTGGTTTAGGCTCCAGCCTTCGCTGGAGTGACAGAATAAGTCTTCATATTCTTCTCCTTCAAGGGAGAGCCGCTAGAATTCTATCAAGGTTAGTCAAACCCGCATCGGCATCAGCACATAAAGTGCCGCGCTCTTGTCATTCTCGCGGATCAGCGTCGGGGCGCTGGCATCGGCCAGGTGCAGTTCCACGGTATCACCTTCGATCTCGCCGAGAATATCCATCAGATATTTCGAGTTGAAACCGATTTCGAATGTTTCGTCCCTGTAGGAACCAGGCACTTCTTCTTCGGCCTTGCCATTTTCGGGCGAGGTCACGGAGAGGGTGATCTTGTCGTCGCCGAGCGCCATCTTGACGGCGCGGGTTTTTTCGGTGGCGATGGTCGAAACGCGGTCGACGCCCTGGGCAAAGCTTTTTGCGTCGATCTTGAGCAGCTTGTCATTGCCGGTTGGAATGACCCGCGTGTAATCGGGGAAGGTGCCGTCGATCAATTTGCTGGTCAGGATTGCGGTGCCGAGGGTGAAGCGGATCTTGCTGGCCGACAGGTCGATCTGGACTGATGTTTCGCTGTTCTCGTCGAGCAACTTGCGCAGTTCATTGACGCATTTGCGTGGCACGATTACGTCGGGCATCCCTTCTGCGCCGGCAGGACGAGGCAGGGTGACGCGTGCGAGACGATGACCATCGGTGGCGGCGGCCTTCAGAACCGGCGTTTCCTCGTCCTGCACGTGCAGGAAGATGCCGTTCAGATAATAGCGCGTTTCCTCTGTCGAAATCGCGAAGCGGGTCTTGTCGATGATCTGGATCAGCGAGGTGGCCGGCAGTTCGAAACTGGTCGGCAGATCGCCCTCGGCGATGACCGGGAAATCGTCGCGCGGCAGCGTCTGCAAATTGAAGCGGGCACGGCCGGCATTTACCTTCATCTTGCCGTCGGCGGCGTCCAGCTGGACCTGCGAGCCGTCGGGCAATTTGCGGGCGATGTCGAACAGGGTGTGGGCCGACACGGTGGTGGAACCAGCGGTCTCGACCTGCGCTTCGACGGTTTCGACCACCTGCAGGTCAAGATCGGTCGCCATCAGCTTGATGCTGCCGTCGGCGCTGGCTTCGATCAGCACGTTGGAGAGGATCGGAATGGTGTTGCGCCGCTCGACCACGGACTGGACATGGCCCAGGCTCTTTAGCAATGCCGCGCGTTCAATGGTCGCTTTCATAAACCGTCCTTCTTGTTCCCAATCGTCCGTGACAATAGATGTGCGCAATCACGCCGCATACGTTCACGGATAGTCCATGGCTTCATTAACAATAAAGTGTCGCAGGGCAAGCCTGATCGGGGCTACATGACCGATAATGCCGTGAAAAACTGTGGAAAAAAGCGACAGGGCAGCTAAAGCCGCAGGGGCACGGGGTGGATTTGGCCATTTCGGGACAGAACAGGGTTAATATGAGCGGCATGGATACCAAAGGAAGAAGTCTGTTTATCGCGCGGCACGGGGAAACGATCTTCAACCTGGCTGGTCGTATTCAGGGGGACCATGTTCACACGCCGCTGACCCGGACCGGCTTTGCCCAGGCCGACGAAATGGGCCGGGCGCTGGCGCGTCATCTCGGCACCGAACAGCGGACGCTCGATCTGATCGCTTCCGATACCGACCGGGCCTTGCAGACGCTGTCGGTGATCGCGGAACATGTTGGCGCGGACTGGCATCAGGCGCGCAGCGATGCGCGGCTGCGCGAGATCGACATGGGTGAATGGGGCGGTGCCTGGTACCGTGATCTGGGCGGCAAGCTGGAAATCGACGAGGCGGAAAGGCTGTTTATGACCGTGGCCCCCGGCGGCGAGGATTATCGTGCCATCGCGAAGCGACTGGAACATTGGCTCGGCGAGCAGGAATTTATTCGCGATGCGGTTCTGATCAGCCACGGCATGACCAGCCGGGTCTTGCGCGGCCTGCTGACCGGTCTTGACCCGCATCCACGCTTTGGCGCGCCTATCGCAGAAGGTTTGCCACAGGGTTCCATTGTCCGGATTTGCGATGGTGTAGAGGATATTATTCACATTGGTGGAGGGGAAGGGGAGAAAGCTTGAACAAGCGACTCATCCCCCTCGGACTGGCCATCTCCCTGATCACGGCTCCTGCGATCGCGAAGGATTCGCTGGGCATATTCAATAGTTGGGGTGCGTTCCGTGATCCGGATATTCCGCGTTGCTATGCGATCGCCGAGTCGGAGGAAATTACCGGCAAGGCGGAGCGCAAATCCTTTGCCACCATCGGTTTCTGGCCGAAACGCGAAATTCGGCGGCAATTCCACGTCCGCCTGAGCCGCGACCGGTCGACCAACAGCCGGGTGATGGTCAGCATCGCTGGCCGCCGTTTCCAGCTGACCGCCACCCGCTCTGACGGCTGGTCTCAGGACAGGCGCATGGATGCCGCGATCATCGCCGCGATCCGTTCCGCGACCAGCATGACCGTGGAAAGCGTCGGACGCGATGGCAAGCCGATCGTCGACGCTTACCGGCTGCGCGGTGCAGCGACTGCGATAGATGCGGCATCCCTAGGATGTTCGCGGTTGCGGTAGATTTTCCTGCGGACAGTCACTATATGCCTTCACATGCAGATTCCCGGCCATATTGATCCCGTTCCCTTGCCCGCCAAGGTCACCCCGCGTGCCGATGGCCGTGTCGATATCATCGGCCTCAGCCCGCTGGAGATCCGTGGACTGATGAACGACGCCGGGCTGGACGAAAAGCAGGCCAAGTTGCGTTCGAAGCAATTGTTCCATTGGATATATCACCGCGGTGTCACCGATTTCCACCAGATGACCGATCTCGGCAAGACGCTTCGTCCCTGGCTGGCAGAACGCTTTGTGGTCGGACGGCCGGAGATTGTTGAAGCGCATCTGTCCGAGGATGGTACCCGCAAGTGGCTGCTGCGTTCGGCCGATGCCCAAGATTATGAAATGGTGTTCATCCCCGACGAGGATCGCGGGACATTGTGCATCTCCAGCCAGGTGGGCTGCACGCTCAACTGCCGCTTCTGCCACACCGGCACGATGCGTCTGGTGCGCAACCTGACCCCCGGCGAGATTGTCGGCCAGGTGATGCTGGCACGCGATGCGCTGGGCGAATGGCCGAAAGGCGTGATGGACTTTGCCGATGATGACGAGGCGGAAAGTGCCAAGGAATATAACCAGGCTTACAAGTCTGATGGCCGACTGCTGACCAATATCGTGCTGATGGGCATGGGCGAGCCGCTGTACAATTTCGAGAATGTCCGCGATGCGATGAAGATCGTGATGGATGGCGACGGATTGGCACTTTCCCGCCGCCGGATCACGCTCTCGACCAGCGGCGTTGTGCCGATGATCGCGCGGGCCGGAGCCGAGATCAACGTCAATCTGGCGATTTCGCTGCACGCCGTGAACAAGGAAACGCGCGACGAAATCGTCCCGCTCAACCGCAAATATTCGATCGAGGAACTGCTGCAGGCCTGCGCCGACTATCCCGGCGCCAACAATGCCCGGCGGATCACCTTTGAATATGTGATGCTCAAGGACAAGAATGACAGCGACCAGGATGCCCGCGAACTGGTCAACCTGCTGCGCAATTATGATCTGCCCGCCAAGGTCAATCTGATCCCGTTCAATCCCTGGCCAGGTTCGGACTATGAATGTTCAAACCCCGAGCGGATCAAGGCCTTTTCGAAGATCATTTTTGACGCCGGTATCAGCGCGCCGATACGGACCCCGAGAGGCCGCGATATCATGGCGGCCTGCGGACAGTTGAAATCGGCGAGCGAAAAGAAAAGCCGGGCCGAACTGGACCGCCTGGCCGAAGAGAAACAGGCGGCGTTGGGCTAGGCGGCCGCGATCACGTCAATTTCGACCATCAGATCCGGCAGGGCGAGGGCCTTGACCTCGACGATCGTATCCGCCGGATAGGGATATTGGAAATAGACCTTGCGCGCCTGCACAATTTTCGCGAAATTCTGCATGTCGGTAAGATAGATGGTTACCTTGACGATCTGGTCGCGGCTGCTGCCTGCGGCATGCAGCAGACGGTCGATGTTGAGGAATACCTGGCGCAGCTGCATATCGAAATCACCGACACCCACGACCTCACCCTGTTCGTTTATCGCCGCCTGCCCGGAAAAAAACAGCATGTCCCCGACCTGCCATCCCGGGGAAATTGCGTAAGGTTCCAATGGGTCAGGGTCGAGCTTGATGACCTGCTTGTAAATGCTCATGTTATTCCATCCTTCGAAGCACGAGCGCATCTTGTGGGGAAGATTGGAAAATTTTTAAAGCATAAAAAAGGGCGGATATTGCTACCCGCCCTCTGGTTTCGGACCAATCCAGGCAGATTAGAATTTCATGCCCAGGCTAACCAGACCCTGGTTGCGGGAAATACCGTCTTCATAATTGCTGTAACGATATTCGCCGCGAGCGAACATATTTTCGCTGAGCTTATATTCGACACCGGCACCAACGCGAACGCCGTCACCATTTTCGCCGCCCAGTCCGGGAAAAGAAACGCGTGCATTGGTATAGCCGGCTTTGGCATATAGCAACGCGGAGTCGCTTACGACATAGCCCAGACGAGCGCCAGCATAGAGATCACGGCCAGCCTCGATACGACCGGCGATGCTGGAAATCTTGCCGGTGGATTCCGTGGCTTCCACCTCGGCACCATAAACCATGTTGCCCGACTGAATGTCATAGCCAAGGGTTCCGCCATAAAGGAAACCTTCGACATTTTCGACGCCCGCAATATCGACATCAATATTATCGTATCCAGCTATTGCAGTAGCCTTAACGCCAGAAAAATCGCCATTGTTCTGAGCCAATGCGGGGGATGCAAACACAGATGCTGCAATAGCAACTGCTATTGTTACATTTTTCATTTATTTTGTTCCTTGGTTTTTACGTTTTAGCGACCACTTATTTTTTTATATTTCAATTCTTCTTTCGTGGATGCCTAGGCATTTAAGTTTAGAAAGATGAATGACAACTGCATGGCTGCATTAAAATTGTCGCAAATGTCTTTCTGCTGCGCTGTGTTGTGAATATACCACAGTAGACAGGTGCAACGACGGGCTTGGCAATGGCGCGTCACTGGTTAGAGTATGGTCATGCAGGAGAAAGCCATTGCCCCCGTGCCGCCGCGGCATCGCTTGACCACCAGGCTGTGGCACTGGATCAATGCGCTGTGCCTCTTGATATTGCTGATGAGTGGCCTGACCATCTTTAACGCCCATCCGCGGCTCTACTGGGGAGAATATGGAGCCAATGCTGACCATGCCTGGATGGCGGTCGGTTCGTCCGACCGGATCGGCTATCTGCGGCTGGGCGAAATGCACATCGAGACCACGGGATTGCTGGGCAACTGGCAGGACAGCGACGGCCGGACGCAGACCTGGGCCTTTCCCGGCTGGGCGACCATTCCTTCCTACTACAGTCTGGCCGACGGGCGTCGCTGGCATTTTTTCTTTGCCTGGATATTCAGCCTTGGACTGGCGCTGTTCATGATCCGGTCGCTTTGGAACCGGCATATCCAGAAAGATCTGCGCATGGGCAGGGACGAATGGCGGCCCGCGAATATCTGGCGATCAATCCGCGATCACAGCCGGATTTCTGCAATCCAGCAGTCGACGGGCAAGCCCTATAATATTGTCCAGAAACTGAGCTATATCGGTGTGATATTCGTTTTGCTGCCGCTGATGATCATGACCGGGCTCACCATGTCACCCGCAATGGATGCCAACTGGCCGTTTCTCACCGAGTTGCTCGGCGGGCGTCAGTCTGCCCGTTCGGTGCATTTCATCGCGGCATTTCTGCTGGTGCTTTTCTTCCTGGTCCATTTGCTGATGGTCCTGCTTTCCGGGCCGTTGCGGCAGACCAGGGCGATGATCACCGGCGGCAAGGGGACAGGGGGCGGCGAATGACCATATTCACGCGGAGACAGTTGATCAGCAGCGCAGCGATCGGTGGCGGCAGCCTGCTGAGCGGCTGCGATGCCCTGACTCGCAATGCGGCCTTTCAGGACATACTGGCCAGCGCCGAAACCGCCAATTTTGCGGTGCAGCGTGCCCTGGGCGACCGAATGGAGCTGGCCAGCGAATATCGTGCGACCGATCTTTCGCCTGTCTTTCGGGCTAATGGTACGCGCGACCCGGGAACGTCCGATTATCGGGCGAGCGCGGCCCAGGGCTTTGCCAACTGGCAGCTTCGGCTGACCGGACTGTTCGTCAGGCCCCAGATATTCAGCCTCGTCGCGCTGCAGTCGCTGCCCCAGCGGACCCAGATCACCCGCCATGATTGTGTCGAGGGCTGGAGCGCGATCGGACAATGGACCGGGGTGCCGCTGAAAATCCTGCTCGATATTGCGCAACTGCAAGCCAGCGCTCGGTTTCTGGTTTTTCACTGTGCTGATCGTTTGGGGGGACGGCCATATTATGAGAGCATTGATCTGCTGGATGGCTTTCACCCGCAGACCATATTGGCGCATCGATTGAACGGACAGCCACTGCCCGTGGCCAATGGCGCACCGCTGCGGCTCAGGGTCGAACGCCAGTTGGGCTACAAGCACGCCAAATATGTGACCGGCGTTCAGGCGGTTGCTTCGCTGGCTGGTATTGGCGAAGGCAAGGGCGGTTATTGGCAAGACGTTGCCAATTATGAATGGTATGCCGGGATCTGAACAAGCCATTGTCCAGGAGGGTGAATATGTCGATATTGGGCAAATTTCTGCAAAAGGTCGTTGAGAAAGGTTCGGTGCGGGTCATCCATGCCGACGGATCGACCGAGAGCTTCGGAACACCGGTGCCAGGCTACCCGGATGTCGCAATCCGGCTCGCCGACAAAGGCGTCGTCCGCCAGATTTTGCTCGATCCGCGTCTCGGCGCGGCCGAGTCCTTTATGGACGGCCGCCTGATCGTTGAACAGGGCGATATCATGCAGCTGATCCAGTTGTTGCGGGCCAACCGGCCGTTCGAGCGCGGCGGGGAACTGCAGGAGCCGGGCCCTTTCACGAAAATGCGCGATTATGCCGCGGCCAGCATTGACCGGTTCAATTTTCGCGGTCGGTCGAAACGCAATGTCGCGCATCATTATGATATCGGCAATGACCTGTACGAGCTGTTTCTGGACGACGATCTGCAATATAGCTGTGCCTATTGGGACTTTGACCGGCATGGACCGAATATCACGCTCGAGCAGGCGCAGGCCGACAAGAAGGCGCATATTGCAGCCAAACTGGACCTCAAGCCGGGGCAGCGGGTGCTCGACATTGGTTGTGGCTGGGGCGGCATGGCCCTTTATCTGCACCGCAAGACCGGTGTCGAGGTGCTGGGGATCACGCTGAGCGAAGAGCAGGTCAGAAAGGCCCGGGAACGGGCGGAACAGGCTGGTGTCGCCGACAAGGTCAAGTTCGAGCTCATCGACTATCGTGACCTGGCGGCGCGCGAGGCCGGATCATTTGACCGTATCGTTTCGGTCGGAATGTTCGAACATGTCGGCACGCCCCTGTACCAGACTTTTTTTCGCTGCTGCGCCAACCTGATGACGGATGATGGCGTGATGCTCTTGCACACCATCGGGCGGATGGGAGGGCCGGGCACGACCGATGCCTTTACCCGCAAATATATTTTTCCGGGCGGCTATATTCCAGCTCTGAGCGAGACATTGGCGGTGAGCGAACGATGCCGCCTGATTGCGACCGATATTGAAAATCTGCGGCTGCACTATGCCTTCACCCTGCGCGAATGGTACAAGCGGACCGTGCGCAACCGCGAAAAGATCATCGCGCTTTATGACGAGCGATTCTACCGGATGTGGATCTTTTATTTGTCGGGCGCAACGGCGGCCTTTGAACATGGCGGCATGTGCAACTACCAGATCCAGTTCAGCCGCAACCGCCGAACTCTGCCGCTTACGCGGGAGTATATCGGCGCGACAGAAGAGGCTTTGCGCGGCGATGGACCGGACGGAACAATATCTGCTGATGCAGGATGGCACTAATACCGCTTGTCTGCTGTCACCGGCGAGAGAGGGAGCAGGGGGGAGGCTATCGGATCAATCCGGATAGCGTTCGTACATCAAGTCCCAGTTGTTTCGAACAAGCTGCTCCAGGACCGCGAGATCCACCTGTTCCAGCCGGTTGATATAGAGACATGACTTGCCCAGGCTATGCTTGCCAAGCTGGCCCAACAGGCGATCCTGTTCAGCCTGCGCTTCGGGCGTGCAATAGGCACCCATCAGATAGAGGCTGAGCCTGGCCTTGCGTGGCGAAAAACCGACACGGAGCGATGTTCCTTCTCGCCCGCTGTCATATTTATACTGATAGCTGCCAAATCCGATGATGTTGGCATCCCAGATTTTCGGTTCTTCACCGGTGACGCCGCCAATAAGCTGGATCAAGGTCCTTGCCTCGTCCCGCCGTCTTTCGGGCTCGACCGTCGCCAGGAACGCTCCGATTTCCGCATCGGAATCCCGGGACTTATTGGTGGTTCCAGCCATGTTGTCCTCCGTATATAGCCCATATATCATATTGCGCGGCAAATTGGAGCCTGTTAGGCGCGGCGCTCAAATCATGGAAAGACGATATAATGAGCGATTCCGTAAAGCGTGTGGTTCTGGCCTTTTCGGGCGGTCTCGATACCAGCGTCATCCTGAAATGGCTGCAACAGGAATATCAGTGTGAAGTTGTGACTTTTACCGCCGACCTCGGACAGGGCGAGGAACTGGGACCGGCACGCCGGGTGGCGGAAACGCTGGGCGTTAAACCGGAACATATTTTCATCGATGATCTGCGCGAGGAATTTGTCAGGGATTTCGTCTTTCCGATGATGCGCGCCAATGCGCTGTACGAGGGGCTTTACCTGCTCGGTACCTCGATCGCGCGGCCGCTGATTTCCAAACGCCAGATTGAGATTGCCAAGTTGACCGGCGCGGATGCCGTTGCGCATGGTGCCACAGGCAAGGGCAATGACCAGATTCGCTTCGAACTTGGCTATTATGGGCTGAGCCCGGATGTGAAGGTGATTGCCCCCTGGCGCGAATGGGATCTGACCAGCCGTACCCGGCTGATCGAATTTGCCGAGAAGCATCAGATTCCGATTCCGAAGGACAAGCGCGGCGAAGCGCCGTTTTCAACAGACTCCAACATGCTGCACACCTCGTCGGAAGGCAAAGTTCTGGAAGATCCGTGGGAAGAGGTGCCGGATTATGTCTATTCGCGAACGAATGATCCCGAGGATGCACCGGACAAGCCCGAATATATTACGGTCGATTTCGAACGTGGCGACGGCGTGGCGATCAATGGCGAGGCGATGAGCCCTGCAACCCTGCTCGAGACTCTCAACGAATATGGCCGCGAGCATGGCATCGGTCGGCTCGATCTGGTCGAGAACCGCTATATCGGCATGAAATCGCGCGGCATGTATGAAACGCCGGGCGGCACCATCTATCACGCTGCCCATCGTGGCATCGAGCAACTGACGCTGGATCGGGGCGCAGCGCACCTGAAGGATGAATTGGCGCCGCGCTATGCCGAACTGGTCTATAATGGATTCTGGTTCTCGCCGGAACGCGAGATGCTGCAGGCGGCAATCGACCACAGTCAGGCGCGGGTCAACGGCACGGTGCGGCTCAAGCTTTACAAGGGATCGGCAAGCGTGGTCGGCCGCAAATCGCCCGACAGTCTCTACAGCGAAAAAGTCGTCACATTCGAGGATGATGCCGGCGCTTATGACCAGAAGGATGCGGAAGGGTTCATCAAGCTCAACGCCTTGCGGCTCAAACTGTTGGGCAAGCGCAATGGCTAGAAAGCGCTTACCCAGATCATGCTGATTCCGCTTCTCCTGCTTCTCGCAGGCTTCATCATATTGATTATCGGCGGGGAGCTGCTGGTGCGCGGTGCGGTTCGCGTGGCCGAGCGTGCCGGCATGTCCGAGCTGTTGATTGGCCTGACGATCGTCGGCTTTGGCACGTCGGCACCGGAACTGGTTGCCAGCGTCGAAGCGGCGCTCGCCGGATCGCCGGGAATCGCCTGGGGCAATATTGTCGGTTCGAACCTCGCCAACAGCATGCTCATTCTCGGTATTGCGTCGCTGATTCTGCCGGTCGTGGTGCCGAGGGGGCCATTGTGGCGCGATGGGGGGCTGGCGCTGGTGGCGACGATCGTCTTGTGGTTGGTCGCCAGCACCACGGGTGTCACCGTTGCCGTTGGTATCGGATTTCTTGTGCTTCTGACGGGCTATCTCGCCTATGCATATAAGGCTGAAAAGACCCAGCCGGTCGGTGCCAGCGCCTTGCACGAGAAAGCGGAGGCTCTCGAGATCGCAGATACGCATTTGCATGATGTGCAACCGCTCTGGCGTTCGATCCTGATATTGCTCGTCGGACTCGTGATGATCGTGCTGGGCGGACGGTGGCTGGTCGAAGGCGCGGTTGAGCTGGCGCGACTGGTCGGGATGAGCGAAGCCGTTATCGGCTTGACGGTGATTGCGATCGGCACCTCGCTGCCGGAACTGGTGACATCCGTGATCGCTGCCTATAAGGGCGCGAGTGCCGTTGCATTGGGCAATGTACTGGGCTCCAATATCTTCAATTTGCTCTTCATCGGCGGTGTCACTGCGATTATCGCTCCCGGCACGATTCCCGGCGAAATCACCAATTTCGCCCTGCCATTCCTGATCGCCGCCTCCATCTTGCTTTTCATATTCGCGGCAACCGGACGAAGGATATCGCGTTGGGAAGGCGCGATATTGCTCACGATCTATTTGGGACTGCTCGTCTATAATATCGTATCGGCCTGAATCAGGCGTTGCAATTTCGAGAATCTGTCCCTAAATAGCGTGTATCCCAACATTTTAGATTTGAAGGGGCTGGCGCCAGACGGGGCCGGCAACCAAGCTCTTGCATTTGGAAATGGAATTTTTTTGACTGATATCGCGACCCTGACCGACCTGATCCGGCCCGAAGCAGATGCTTTGGGCTTCGATCTGGTGCGGGTGCAGTTCGTATCCGGGGCGGAAGAGCCGACGTTGCAGATCATGGCCGAGCGTCCGGAAACCGGACAGCTGGGCATCGATGATTGTGCAGCATTGTCCCGGCGCATTTCGGCAAAATTCGATATTCTGGAAGAAGAAGGCCGTGACCCTATTGACCATGCCTATCGGCTGGAAGTCAGCTCTCCGGGGATTGACCGGCCGCTGACCCGTGCGAAAGATTATCAAAACTGGTCCGGCCATGAAGCGCGGATCAATCTGATCGATGCAATCGCCGGGAAAAAGCAGCTGCGCGGCATTCTTGCGGGAATAGAGGGTGAGACGATAAAGATTGACGATCGCGAGACGGGAAGTCAGGAGACGCCGTTGGCAAATGTCTATAGCGCGAAATTGATTCTGACCGACGCCCTGATTGCTGCAACCGTCCCGGTTTCAACAGACGGTGCGGACGAAATTGAAGAACAGACTTTGGAAGAACAGGAAGACTAATCATGGGCAGTGCTATTTCAGCCAATAAAGCGGAATTGCTCGCTATTGCGACCGCCGTTGCGACGGAAAAGATGATCGACAAGGCGATCGTGATCGAGGCGCTTGAGGAGGCAATCCAGAAGGCTGCCCGCGCCCGCTATGGCGCAGAGAATGACATTCGCGCAAAATTCGATGTCAAAACGGGTGACTTGCGTCTGTGGCGGGTTGTCGAAGTGGTTGACGAGGTCGAGGACTATTTCAAGCAGGTCGATATCAAGCAGGCCGAGAAACTCGAGCCAGGTGCCAAGGTTGGCGACTTCATCGTCGACCCGCTGCCGGAAGTCGATCTCGGACGCATCGATGCACAGTCTGCCAAGCAGGTGATTTTCCAGAAGGTTCGCGACGCCGAGCGCGAGCGGCAGTTTGAAGAATTCAAGGACCGCACGGGCGAGATCATCACCGGTGTCGTCAAGTCGGTCGAATTCGGCCATGTGGTCGTCGATCTGGGCCGTGCCGAGGGCGTTATCCGCCGCGACCAGCAAATCCCGCGCGAAGCGGCACGGGTCGGGGACCGCGTCCGCGCCCTGATCCTGGATGTCCGCCGCGAAAACCGCGGGCCACAGATTTTCCTGTCCCGCGCCCATCCCGATTTTATGCGTCACCTGTTCGCCCAGGAAGTGCCGGAAATTTATGACGGCATCATCGAGATCAAGGCCGCAGCTCGCGATCCCGGTTCACGCGCCAAGATCGGCGTGATCAGCCATGACAGCTCGATCGACCCGGTTGGCGCCTGCGTCGGCATGAAGGGCAGCCGCGTGCAGGCTGTCGTGCAGGAAATGCAGGGCGAAAAAATCGACATCATTCCCTGGTCGGAAGATATTGCGACCTTCGTCGTCAACGCCTTGCAGCCGGCTACGGTCAGCCGGGTGGTCATCGACGAGGAAGAAGGCCGGATCGAAGTCGTTGTGCCCGACGACCAGCTCAGCCTCGCCATCGGCCGTCGCGGCCAGAATGTCCGTCTGGCATCGCAGCTGACCGGGCTGGCCATCGATATCATGACCGAGGCGGATTCCAGCGAGAAGCGGCAAGCCGAATTTGCTGCCCGCACAGAAATGTTCCAGGAAGATCTGGACGTGGACGAAACCCTGTCGCAGCTGCTGGTGGCCGAAGGCTTCAGCGAGCTGGAAGAAGTGGCCTATGTTGCGCCGGAAGAAATTTCCAGCATCGAGGGCTTTGACGAGGAACTGGCGGCCGAACTGCAGAATCGTGCCCTTGAGGCGCTGGAACGGCGCGAAGCGGCTGCGCGTGAGAAGCGTACCGAACTGGGTGTCGAGGATGCGATTGCCGAATTGCCGCATCTTACCGAAGCGATGCTGGTCACGCTGGGTGAAGCGGGTCTCAAGACGCTGGACGATGTTGCCGATCTCGCGACCGACGAACTGGTCCTGAAGCGCAAATCCGAACCGCGCCGCCGCAATGACAATCGCAAGCCCGAACCGGATGGTGTCTTGGCCAAATATGGTCTGACCGAAGAGCAGGGCAACGAAATCATCATGGCCGCGCGTGCGCACTGGTTTGAAGATGAAGACGAGCCAGCGGCGGAAACTGTCGAAGAAACCGGGGAGGACGCAGATGCGGAAGCCCCCCAATGAGACGCGGTCTAAACCTCTAGATCAAGCGCCATATCGTAAATGCATTTTGACTGGGGAAAGCCTTCCCCAGGAGCAATTGATGCGTCTTGCGATGGGGCCCGATGGCCAGATTGCACCCGATGTACGCGCGAAGGCGCCGGGCCGCGGCGCGTGGATTGGCGTAAATCGCGCCGCACTGGAAACGGCGCTGGCGAAAGGTCAGTTGAAAGGCGCGCTGGCACGTGCGTTCAAAACCGGTCAGTTCGAAGTTCCGGAAAATCTGCCGGAATTGCTTGAATCTGCGCTTGAACGCTCCACTTTGGACCGGTTGGGTCTTGAGGCGCGGGGCGGCACGTTGCTCACCGGCTCGGAAAAGATCGAAACCGCCGCCCGGCAGGACGATCTCAATATGTTGCTCCATGCGGCCGACGCCGGCCGCGATGGATGCGCCAAGCTGGATCAGGCCTGGCGTGTCGGAAGTGACCGGGAGGGCGAAAATATCCGCGGCCTGATATTGCCGGTGGACCGGCAGGGGCTTTCTGTGGCATTGGGCCGCCAGAATGTGGTGCATATCGGGATAACCGACAAGCGCGCAGCGGGGCGAATTTCGCACAGCCTGAATAGATGGCTTCACTTTATCGGTTCTGATAAAGTCGACGATGATGCGGAAAAGAAAGTTGCGTGATCTGGTCGAGAAACGCCGGATATCATATTGCAGTGTTTATTATTTTAAGGATTAAGTCTGTTCGATGAGTGAAGATACAAAAGATACGCCAAAATCTGCACGCAAACCCCTGGGGTTGAAGCGTTCGGTTGAGCCTGGCGAAGTCAAACAGACGTTCAGCCACGGACGCACCAACAAGGTTGTGGTCGAAGTCAAGCGCAAGAAGCTGGTCGGCAAGCCTGGTGCACAGGAAGCGGCGAAGGAAATCGTCAAGGAAATCCCCGCGCCCGCTCCGGTCCCGGCTCCCAAGCCCGTTCCGAAAAAGCAGCCGGCAGCGCCGAAGGCGGATGATGGCCTGACACGCCAGGAGTTGCAGGCGAAACTGTTGCGCGAAGCGGAGGAGGCCCGTCTCGAGGCCATGCAGGAAGCGCGCAAGCGCGACACGCTCGAAAAGAAAGAGCAGACCGCCGAAGAGAAAAAACGGTCTGAGGAAAACCGCAAGGCCGAAGAAGAGCAGGCGCGCAAGGCGCAGGAAGAAATCGCCGCTGCCGAGAATGCCGCTGCCGATATTTCCGCCGTTGTCGAGCCTGCGGGTGCGGACGCATCCGTCGCCAAGACCGATGCGCGGCCACCCGCTCGCAAATTTACCCCGGTGGAGTCGCCAAAACGACCAAAGCCGGAAAAGGAAAAGGAAAAGCAGAAGGTCGGACGCGATGATCGCAACGACCGTCGCCAGTCGGGCAAGCTTACCGTCAACAAGGCGCTGCGCGGTGAAGACGGCGCAGCCCGGGCCCGCTCGCTCGCCGCACTGAAACGCGCGCGCGAAAAGGAAAAGCGCGCCCAGCGTTCGGGAAGACCAAGCGAACCGCGCGAAAAGCAGATCCGCTCCGTCATCGTTCCGGAAGCCATTACCGTGCAGGAACTGGCCAAGCGCATGGGCGAAAAGGGTGCCGATCTGGTCAAATCCCTGTTCAACATGGGCTCGATGGTCACCGTCAACCAGACGATCGACCAGGACACCGCCGAATTGCTGGTCGAGGAATTCGGCCACAATATCCAGCGCGTGTCCGAGTCCGATGTAGAAATCGATACCCAGGCTGATATCGATCCGGAGGAAACGCTGAAGCCGCGTCCTCCGGTCGTCACGATCATGGGCCATGTCGACCACGGCAAGACCTCGCTGCTCGATGCGCTGCGCGGAACCGACGTGGTTGCTGGCGAAGCGGGCGGCATCACCCAGCATATCGGCGCCTATCAGGTGACGATGAAGAATGGCGACAAGGTCACCTTCCTGGATACGCCCGGTCACGAAGCCTTTACCGAAATGCGGATGCGCGGTGCCAATGTCACGGATATCGTGATCCTGGTCGTCGCCGCCGATGACGGCCTGATGCCGCAGACGATCGAGGCGATCAACCACACCAAGGCGGCCGGCGTGCCGATGATCGTGGCGATCAACAAGATCGACAAGGAAGGTGCCGATCCGACAACGGTTCGTACCCGTCTGCTCGAGCATGAAATCATCGTCGAGGAAATGTCCGGCGATGTGCTGGATGCCGAGGTATCCGCGCTCAAGAAAATAGGGCTCGACGAGCTGATGGACAAGATCCACGTCCAGGCCGAGTTGCTGGAACTGAAGGCGCGTCCCGACCGTCCTGCCGAAGGTGCGGTGGTCGAGGCGAAGCTGGATATCGGACGCGGTCCGGTGGCAACCGTATTGATCGAGCGCGGCACGCTGAAACGCGGCGACGTATTCGTTGTCGGTTCGCAGACCGGCAAGGTCCGGGCGATGATCGACGACAAGGGGCAGCAGATCAAGGAAGCAGGACCTTCCACTCCGGTCGAGGTGCTCGGCATCTCCGGCGTTCCGTCGGCCGGCGACAAGCTGACCGTGGTCGAGAACGAAGCGCGGGCCCGTGAAGTTGCGGCCTATCGTGCCGAACAGCAGAAGCTGAAGCGGACCACGCAGGCGCCAACCAGCCTGGAGAATATGTTCTCTGCGGCGGCCAACAGCGCAGTGGAATTCCCGGTACTGGTCAAGGCCGACGTGCAGGGTTCGACCGAGGCGATCGTGCAGGCGCTGAACAAGATTTCGAACGACGATATCAAGGTGCGCATTTTGCACAGCGGTGTCGGTGCGATTACGGAATCGGACGTGACCCTGGCCGGGGCGAGCAAGGCGCCGATCATCGGGTTCAACGTGCGTCCCAATGCCAAGGCGCGGGAAATTGCAAAGCGCGACGGTGTTCGCTTCAAATATTTCGATATCATCTATGATCTGACCGACGATATCCGCGCCGAAATGGCCGGTGAGCTTGGTCCGGAAAAGATCGAGAATGTCGTTGGCCGTGCGGAAGTCAAGGAAGTGTTCAAATCGGGCAAGAAGGACAAGGCAGCCGGCTTGCTGGTTACCGAAGGTTCCTTGCGCAAGGGCCTGTTCGCACGTCTTACCCGCGACGATGTCATTGTAAGCGCGACGACCATCGCGTCGCTGCGGCGGTTCAAGGACGATGTCGAGGAAGTCCGCGCCGGCATGGAATGTGGTGCGGTTCTGGAAGATACCAACGATATCAAGCCAGGCGATATGCTCGAAGTCTTCCAGGTCACGGAGAAAGAACGGATTCTTTGATATACTCGTCATCCCGGGCTCGGTCCGGGATCCAGAGCGGATAGGCGCACCGTTAGGGTTGGCCTCTCTGGATACTGAACCAAGTTCAGCATGACGAATTTGAGGCTTAATATTGTGGCGAAATATAACGATACATCCCCGGAAGGCCGCTCGGTCCGCCTGCTGCGCGTGGGCGAACAGGTCCGGCATATCTTGTCAGACTTGCTGATGCGCGGCGAGGTGCATGATGTGGTGCTGACTTCGCACAGCGTCAGCGTCACCGAGGTGCGCATGTCGCCCGATCTGCGCCATGCGACGGTCTTCGTGAAGCCGCTGCTCGGTGCAAATGAGGCGGATGTGCTGAAGGCGCTTAGGACCAACACGGCTTTTTTCCAGAAGGAAGTCGCCAAACGGGTACAGATGAAATATGCGGCGAAGCTGAAATTCCTGGCAGATGACAGCTTTGACACGGCAGAGCATATCGAAAGCCTGCTGAACAATCCCAAAGTTGCGCAGGATCTGTCGAAGGACGCTGACGAGGATTAATCCCGTTCGTCCTGAGCCTGTCGAAGGATGGTTTCGGGACGCAAATGGGCTTCGACAGGCTCAGCCCGAACGGTTATGAAGCGGTACTTATGGCCAAGCTCTATTTCTATTACGCCTCGATGAACGCCGGCAAGTCGAGCAACTTGTTGCAGGCGGCCTTCAACTACGGGGAGCGCGGCATGAAGGTGATGCTGTGGACCGCGGCGATCGACAATCGCATAAACTTTGGCGCGATCGCCTCGCGGATCGGCCTGCACGCCGATGCGAGCTGAAGGCCGTGTGCGAATGCGGGCGCAAGGCGACGATGAACTTGCGGATCGACGAAGCGGGCAGGGCGATTGCCGCCGGTGCTCAGACCGAAATCGGCGGCAATGAAAGCTATCTGGCGCTGTGCCGGAAGCATTTCCGGGAACGGCTGAATGGCTGAACTGTCGAAAATCCTGGCCAGCACGCCCGTGCGCCTCGAGCCGCTGGCCGGGCATCATCTCGAGCCGCTGCGCGCAGCCTGTGCGGAAGACCGTGAAATCTGGGATATCTTTCCCGTTTCCATGCTCGACGAGAATTTCGACAAGGCGATCGAGACCTTTCACGACACCAGCAACTGGGTCCGCTTCGCGGTGATCAATACCAATAGCGGCAGCGTTGTCGGCATGACCAACTATATCAACCCGGACAAATTCGGCGTGGTGGAAATCGGCGGTACCTATATCGCGCCATCGGTACGGGGCAGCGGCTTCAACGACATCATGAAAAAGCTGACGATCAGTCATGCGTTCTCCCAAGGCTTCACCCGGATCGAGTTTCGCGTCGACACGCGCAACAAAAGGTCGATGGCAGCGGTGCTGAAACTGGGCGCGCAACACGAGGGCACGCTGCGCAGGAACCGGATTACCTGGACCGGCTATGTGCGGGATACGGCGGTGTTCGGGCTGTTGAAGGAAGAGTGGAGCTCTTGAAACATCATGGCTGGATTATCCTCGACAAGCCGCTCGAGCTCGGCTCGACCCAGGCGGTCGGGGCAGTGAAACGCAATCTGCGTGAGGCGGGATTGCTCGGCAAGGGCAAGGACAAGCTGAAGGTCGGGCATGGCGGGACGCTGGACCCGCTAGCAACCGGGGTGTTGCCGATCGCGATCGGCGAGGCGACCAAGCTGTGCGGGCGGATGCTTGATGCGTCGAAAATCTATGAATTTACCATCGGTTTCGGGACGGAGACCGAGACCCTGGATGTCGAGGGCGCGGTAACCGAAACGTCAGACCATCGACCGACGCTGGCAGAGGTTGAAGCCGTATTGCCGCAGTTTACCGGGCCGATCGAGCAGATCCCACCGAAATATTCGGCGCTGAAGATCGATGGCAGGCGGGCTTATGATCTAGCGCGGGCAGGGGTTGCAGTGGAGATGAAGCTGCGGGGGGTGACGATATTTTCTCTTGCTATATCCTCCCTGAAGCGAAGCTTTGGGGAGGGGGGCCGCGCCGAAGGCGTGGTGGAGGGGCCGAATAGCGCGGTGGCCCCTCCACCAGCTAACGCTGGCCCCCCTCCCCATGCTTCGCACTGGGAGGAAATCACCGAAATCACCCTCACGGCCACAGTCTCCAAAGGCACCTACATCCGTTCACTCGCCCGCGATATTGCGCGCGCCTTGAACACGGTCGGTCACGTCACCATGTTGCGGAGGACCAAGGCCGGTCCCTTCACGCTGAAACAGGCGATTTCGCTGGACAAACTCAACGAAATTGGTAAGGGCGCGGACATTACAGAATATCTTTTGCCGCTTGAGGCAGGGCTGGACGACATCCCGGCTTTTGACCTCACCCCTGATCAGGCAAAACTGCTTCGGCAAGGCATGACGCTGGACGAACGGGAAATGATCGGGAACCCCGCATTCAACGGGCTTTTTCTGGCGACAGAGAACCAGGGTTCTCCGGTTGCGCTGGCCGAGCTTGTTGATGGCACCGTCAAGGTGGTTCGCGGGTTCAATATGTGAATGATGTTCGAAGGAAAAATTGAATGACGATTACCGCAGAAAAAAAACAGGAACTGATCAAGAAATTCGGCCAGACAAAGGACGATACCGGTTCCCCGGAAGTTCAGGTTGCCGTGCTCACCGAGCGCATCGTGAATCTGACAGAGCATTTCAAAGGCCATCACAAGGATAACCACTCGCGTCGTGGATTGCTTATGATGGTCAACAAACGGCGCAGCCTGCTGGACTATCTTCGCAAGAAAGATGTTGAGCGCTATGCCAAGCTGATCAAGGACCTTGGTCTGCGTAAGTGACGCAATCGTTCGGCCCGCTTAATGCGGGCCGTTTGCGTTTTGCGTCATCCCCGCGCAGGCGGGGATCCATCTCCAGGAGTTGCAACTAGACGCAACGTTCCGAGATGGACCCCGGCCTTCGCCGGGGAACACTGCCAAATTTCGCAATAAGGTGAAGTGAGGCGAGTAAATGGGGCACAACGTCCCCGAACCGCTGTTCAGCCGGATTGCTGGACACAAGAAAGCCCCCGCACTGCATAGGGCAGGCGGGACAAAGGAAAATACGAATGTTTGATATCAAGAAA
>Ga0209346_1000354_pt1 | contig 45674 bp, 46 predicted proteins | sample AutmiccommunBRH9_FD_187381 | JGI IMG/M metagenome (GOLD analysis project Ga0209346, IMG submission 187381) | Deep subsurface microbial communities from Mt. Terri, Switzerland - Autotrophic microbial communities BRH/9 (SPAdes) (version 2) | ecosystem: Environmental > Aquatic > Deep subsurface >...
AAGAACTGCGCGAGCGCACCGGTGCGGGCATGATGGATTGCAAGAAGGCACTGAACGAAACCAATGGCGACATTGAAGCAGCGGTCGACCTGTTGCGGACCAAGGGTCTGGCTGCGGCGCAGAAGAAATCCAGCCGCACGGCGGCTGAAGGCCTGGTTGGTGTTTCCGTTGCAGGGACCAGGGGCGTTGCGGTCGAAGTGAACAGCGAAACCGACTTTGTTGCCAAAAATGACCAGTTCCAGGATTTTGTTGCCAATGTGACAGACGTGGCCCTCGGGCTGAACGAAGATGATGTCGAGGCGCTGGCGGCTGCCGATTATCCTTCCGGCGGCACGGTGAAGGACGTCCTGACCAACAATATCGCGACCATCGGTGAAAACCAGGCGATCCGCAGGATGAAAACGGTTGCGGTCTCCAATGGTCTCGTCGTTGCCTATATCCACAATGCGGTCACGCCAACCATGGGCAAGATCGGTGTGCTGGTCGCGCTGGAAAGCACGGCTGGCGCAGATGTTCTGGAACCCCTGGGCAAGCAGATTGCCATGCATATTGCAGCGGCCTTCCCGCTGGCGCTGAACGCAGACGGCCTCGATCCGGAATTGCTCGCTCGCGAGCGTGCGATTGCAACCGAAAAGGCTGCCGAATCCGGCAAACCCGACAATATCGTTGAAAAAATGGTCGACGGCGCGATGGCCAAATTTGCCAAGGAAAATGCACTGCTCAGCCAGACATTCGTGATGGACAACAAGACTCCCGTCTCGCAGGTTGTGGAGCAGGCCGGCAAGGCTGCCGGCGCCGACATCAAGCTGACCGAATATGTTCGGTTCCAGCTTGGCGAAGGCATTGAGAAGAAAGAAGAAGATTTTGCAGCGGAAGTCGCTGCTGCGGTTGCCGGCTAATCGAGCGACCGATTGAATATTTCAGGCGGTAACGCTTGGCAGCATGGCGCGGACTATCTATGGTCTGCGCCATTACTGTATTTGGGGCCGGGCGATGATTCCGGCGGGATGGGATTTGCATGAAAAGACCCGCGTTCAAGCGCATTTTGCTGAAACTCTCGGGCGAAGCCCTGATGGGCACAAACGAATTCGGCATCGATCCGGAAACGGTCAACCGGATTGCGGCAGAAGTCAAATCCGCGAAAGAGGCAGGATTTGAACTTTGCCTGGTCGTGGGCGGCGGCAATATCTTCCGCGGACTCGCCGCGGCAGCCAAGGGTTTTGATCGGACCAGTGCCGATTATATGGGCATGCTGGCAACGGTGATGAATGCGCTGGCAGTGCAGAATGCCCTGGAGCAGATGGGATGCGACACCAGGGTGCTTTCCGCCATCCCGATGGCAAGCGTGTGCGAACCCTATATCCGCCGCAAGGCAGTCAGGCACCTGGAAAAGGGACGCATTGTCATTTTTGCCGCCGGAACAGGCAATCCCTATTTCACGACCGATACGGCTGCAGCATTGCGCGCAGCGGAAATGGGCTGCGAAGCCCTGTTCAAGGGCACCAGCGTCGATGGCGTCTACAATGCCGACCCGAAACTCGATGCCACCGCCAGTCGTTATGACGAATTGAGTTTCGACCAGGTTTTGAGCGATAATCTGAAGGTAATGGACGCCAGCGCAGTCGCGCTCTGCCGCGAGAACAAGATACCGATCGTCGTCTTTTCGATCCGGGAGCAGGGCAATCTGGCGACCGTTTTGGGTGGGGGCGGAACCGCCACCATGGTCGGAACGACCGAATAATATTTAGAGGAAACAGCCATGGCAAAATATGACAAAGCCGATCTGCAAAAACGGATGCTTGGTGCGCTCGAGGCGCTGAAGCACGATCTCAGCGGTTTGCGTACCGGGCGAGCCAATATCGCCCTTCTGGATACGATCAAGGTAGAGGTATACGGCTCCAACATGCCGCTCAACCAGGTCGCCACGGTGTCCGTGCCCGAACCGCGCATGCTGTCGGTCCAGGTCTGGGACAAGGGCAATATCCAGCCTGTGGAAAAGGCGATCCGGTCGGCTGGTCTTGGCCTTAACCCGATGGTTGATGGTCCCAATATCCGGCTTCCGATTCCGGACCTGACGGAGGAGCGCCGCAAGGATCTGGCCAAGCTGACTGGTCAATTTGCCGAAAAGGCCCGCATCGCCATTCGCAACGTCCGCCGGGACGGCATGGATGACCTGAAAGCCGACGAGAGCAAGAAGGAAATCAGCGAAGATGACAAGAAGCGGCTCGAGACCGAAGTGCAGAAACTGACCGACGAGATGATTGCCGAGGCCGATAAGCTGGCCGAAGCCAAAGAGCAGGAAATCCTGACCCAGTGAAGCTCGCCCGGTCCAAGAAAGGTTCCGAAGATCCGGTCACAGGCGTGGCCGGCATCTCCGATCCGACCTGTGGCGCCCGGCACATCGCAATCATAATGGATGGCAATGGCCGATGGGCAAAGCGCAAGCTTCTGCCGCGGGCGCTTGGCCACAAAAAGGGTGTCGAAGCGGTCCGCAATATTGTTCGCGTGGCCGGGAAAATGGGACTGGAGGTGCTGACCCTCTATGCCTTTTCCTCGGAAAACTGGAATCGACCGGAAGATGAAATCAGCGATCTCATGGGATTGCTCCGGGAATATATCCAGTCGGATATCGATGAATTTGTCGACAATGGCGTGCGCCTGAAGGTCATCGGCAATTACAAGGCATTGGACGCCGACATCGTTGCGATGATCGACAACGCGATCGAAAAAACCGCCGGCAACAGCAGGATGACGCTGGCCGTGGCACTCAACTATGGTGCACAGGATGAAATGCTTCGTGCGGTTCGCCATATTGCCAGCCGGGTAAAATCGGGCGAACTGGAGTTGGAGGCGATCGGTCTCGATCATATCTCCGGTGCCCTGGATACTGCCGATCTGCCGCCGCTGGACCTGCTGATCCGGACCTCGGGCGAACTGCGCCTGTCCAATTTCCTGTTGTGGCAGGCGGCTTATTCGGAACTATATTTTACCGACACGCTGTGGCCCGATTTCGACAAGAGGGAACTGGAAAAGGCACTGCAGTCCTTTGGCCGCCGCGAACGACGCTACGGTGGTCGCTGATCATGGCTGAACCCGCTGCTCCGGCACCCGTCAAGGCCAATGAACTGAGATCGCGAGTCATAGTGGGCGCGGTTCTGATTGCCGCAGCGGTTCTGGCTGAATATTTCGGCGGCATATTCCTCTGGCTTCTGGTGGTGCTCATGGCGCTCGGAATCATGAGCGAATGGTCGGGACTGACCGGTCGCAGGGACAACCGGCTGCTGGCGATGTATGCCCTTTCGGTACCCCTGGCGATAATGTCTCCCTGGGCGGCAGGGCCATCCTTTCTGGCGCTGGGCATGATCATGGGGGCTGCCATGTTCGTCGCCATATTCGACAGGTCGTTCAAGCTGGCAGCGGGCGTGTTCTACGCGGGTCTGCCTGCTCTTGCGATCGTCTATCTGCGCGAGATCGACCAGGGAATCCTGATCGTTTTCTGGACCCTTGCCCTGGTCTGGGCCACCGATATCGGTGCCTATTTTTCCGGTCGGGCGATCGGCGGCCCGAAACTTGCCCCGCAATTCAGTCCCAACAAGACCTGGGCAGGCCTGATCGGCGGCGTCATCCTGACCGCGGGGGTCAGCTATCTGCTCCACCTGTATTGGGCACTGCCTCTCTATCTGGCGCTGCTCAGCATCCCGCTGGCGGTGCTCGCGCAAATAGGGGACCTTTTTGAAAGCTGGCTCAAGCGCAGGGCGGGGGCGAAGGACAGCGGCACGATCTTCCCGGGCCATGGCGGCGTGATGGACCGCCTCGACGGCCTCATTCCGGTCGCTCCGGTGGTCGCCCTGATCATGCTGATCAACAGCCTGCCGTCGCCGTCATGACCAGGTCGGTCTCGATTTTCGGCGCGACCGGATCGGTCGGCCAGTCGACGCTGGACCTGATCCGCCAGCATCCCGACCAATATGATATCATTGCCCTGACGGCAAACGGCAACGCTTCCGAGCTGGCCGCGCTGGCCCTGGAATTTTCGGCGCAGGTCGCGGTCGTGGCCGAAGATTCGGCTTATCCCGAACTGAAGCAGCTGCTGGCCGGAACCTCGACGCAAGCAGCGAGCGGTGCCGAGGCGCTGAATGCCGCCGCCGCCCTGGCTGCCGACTGGACGATGGCCGCGATTGTCGGCTGCGCCGGCCTGCCGACCACGCTGGAAGCGTTGCGCTGTGGCAAGACGGTGGCGCTGGCCAACAAGGAGGCGCTGGTATCCGCGGGCGCCCTGATGATCACCGAAGCCCGCAAGGCCGGCGCGACGTTGCTGCCCGTAGATTCCGAGCATAATGCGATATTCCAGGCCCTGCAGGGCGGCCGGATCGATCAGGTCCGCAAGATCACCCTGACCGCGAGCGGCGGCCCGTTCCGCACCTGGACGCGCGAGCAGATGGCCGGCGTGACGCCGGAGCAGGCGGTGGCGCATCCCAACTGGGACATGGGCGCCAAGATTTCGGTCGACAGCGCGACGATGATGAACAAGGGCCTGGAACTGATCGAGGCCCATCATCTGTTTCCGGTCGGACTGGAAAATATCGAGATACTGGTGCACCCCCAGTCGGTCATCCATTCGATGGTAGAATATCACGATCGCTCGACGCTGGCGCAACTGGGTTCGCCGGACATGCGGATACCCATTGCCAGCGCGCTGGCCTGGCCGGACCGGATGACGACCAGTTGCAAGCCGCTCGATCTGGCGGAAATCGGCAGGCTGGATTTCGAACAGCCCGACGAGAGCCGCTTTCCGGCGACCGGGATTGCGCGGGCCGCGATCAAGGCCGGCGGCGCGAAGCCGGCGATGCTCAACGCAGCAAACGAAGTGGCCGTCGCGGCGTTTCTCGATCGTGCGGTTCAGTTTCTGGACATCACAGAGATTGTAACCCGGCTGCTGGATAGTTATAGCCCGCCGGAGCCGAACATGTTGGCGGATATTTTTGCGATCGACAAGGAAACGCGCGTTCGGACACAGCAACTGGTCGAGGAATTGAAGGTTTGACGGATAATCCCGGTATTCTGCTGACGCTCTTGGCGTTTTTGATCGTCATTGGCGTGCTCGTCTTCGTGCATGAAATGGGCCATTATCTGGTGGGTCGCTGGTGCGGCGTCAAGGCAGAGACCTTTGCCATCGGTTTCGGCAAGGAAATTGCCGGCTGGACCGACAAGCGCGGGACCCGCTGGAAAATCTGCCTGTTGCCTCTGGGCGGCTATGTCCAGTTTGCCGGGGATATGGATCCGTCGGGTACCAAAAGCTCGGACTGGCTGAGCCTCCCGGCCGAGGAACGCAATCAGACCTTCCAGTCCAAGTCTCTCTGGCAGCGTTCGGCGATCGTGTTTGCGGGTCCGGCGATCAATTTCATCTTTGCCATCCTGATCATCATGGGCTTTGTCATGGCCTATGGCACCAGCGCGACCCTGCCGGTTGCGAATGAAATTTCCCCCAATTCGACGGCTGCCGCGATCGGCATGAAGCCAGGGGACCGGGTCATATCCGTCGATGGGCAGAAAATCGAACTGTTCGAGGATCTGCGCCAGAAAATAATGCTGATTCCCGAGCAGAATGTTGAAATTGTCTACGAGAGGGATGGCCAGCGCATCGCCAGGCAAGGCACGACCGGCGTCCAGATATTGAAAGACAGGTTCGGCAATGAATATCGCCTCGGTCTGCTGGGAATGTCATCCAGCCAGGTCGAATGGCGCCCGGTCGGTCCGCTTGAAGCGCCTGCCGTTGCAGTCGCCAAAACCATTGGCATCGTCGATCAGATCATCACCACCCTCGGCCAGGTCATCACCGGCAAGCGTTCGGTCAAGGAACTTGGCGGTCCGCTTAAAATCGCCCAGGTTTCCGGTGAGCAGTTTAAACTGGGACTCGAGAGCTTCATTCTTTTTGTCGCGCTAATCTCAATTAACTTGGGGTTCATCAACCTGCTGCCAATCCCGATGCTGGATGGAGGCCACCTGATGTTCTATGCGATTGAAGCAGTGCGGCGAAAACCCGCAAATGCGAAGGTACAGGAATGGGCGTTCCGTTCCGGATTGGCACTGGTCATGGTGTTCATGCTGGTGGTGACGTTCAACGATTTATCGTCATTTGGTCTGTTCCGGTCTATCTCCGGCTGATTGACCATTGATTGACACGCTGCATTGGGGCAGGGGGTTGGCGAAGCTTGTGCCTTGGTGCCAGGTTGATTTATTTTCGGTTTATGGTGTGAAAGCGAGTTTGTCTGTGGATCATAAAAAGCGACTTCTGCCCTTGTTGATGTGCGGCACTATTCTGGGCGGCACGGCGGTTTCTTCGCAGGCGCAAGCGCAGGATGCGGTGCAGGCCGCGCCAGTGGCTCCGGCGGAGGATACCATCGAATCCATCGTGGTCGAGGGAGCCCAGCGACTGGAACCGACCACCGTCATGTCCTACATGAAATTGCGCGTCGGCCAGCCTTACACCCAGGAAGCGGCGGATCAGGCCCTCAAGGACCTGTTCGAGACGGAATTGTTCAAGGATGTCAGTATCCGGAACAATCAGGGTGCGGTGACAATCGAGGTCGTCGAGAATCCCGTAATCAACCGCATCTTGCTGGAAGGCAACAAGCGGATCAAGGAAGACAAGATCTTCCCCGAAATCCGGCTGGCTCCGCGACAGATATTCACGCGCTCGAAAGTTCGCGCAGATGTCGCCCGAATCGTGGAGCTTTACAAGCGCAAGGGCCGCTTTGCGGCCAGCGTCGAACCAAAAATGGTGCAGCTCGACCAGAATCGGGTCGATATTGTTTTCGAGATCAACGAAGGGCCCAAGTCAAAGGTCCAGCAGATCAACATCATTGGCAATGAAGAATTTTCGGATGGCAAGTTGCGCGGTGAAATGGTCACCAAGCAATCGCGCTTCTACCGGTTTTTCAGCTCCAGTGACACTTATGATCCGGATCGCCTGGCCTTTGACCAGCAAAAACTGCGTCAATTCTATCTGACCGAGGGCTATGCCGATTTTCGCGTCATATCCGCCGTGGCGGAACTCACCCCGGACAAGCGGGACTTTATCATCACTTATGTGGTGGAAGAAGGGGATCGCTACAAATTTGGCGACGTAGTGGTGGAAAGCGAGATCCGGGATTTCACAGCGGAATTCCTTACCCCTCAGCTGCCAATGAAATCCGGAGATTTCTACAACGCCAAACAGGTGGAAGACACTGTCGAGCGATTGTCGGAGACCGCCGGGCTTTTCGGATATGCTTTTGCCGACATCCGTCCGCAGTTTACACGGAACAAAGAAACGCTGACCATGGACATCCTGTTCCGGGTCGCGGAAAGCGATCGCGTATATGTCGAGCGCATCGACATCAACGGAAACACTCTCACCCAGGACAAGGTTGTGCGCCGGGAATTCCGGCTGAATGAAGGTGATGCGTTCAACAGCTTCCAGGTCAAACGATCCGCAAACCGTATCAAATCACTGGGCTTTTTCCAGGAAGATCTGGAAATCGAGCAGAAGCAGGGCAGCGCGCCGGACCGGATCATCCTCGAAGCCAATGTCGAAGAAAGAGCGACCGGGGAACTGCAGCTTTCGGCAGGTTTCTCCAGCGTCGAGAATTTCATTCTTCAGGCGTCGGTGCGGCAGCGCAACTTCCGTGGCAAGGGCCAGGAACTGCGCGCAAGCGTCAGCTATTCCAGTTTCTCGCAGTCAATCGAACTCGGCTTTACCGAGCCCTATCTGTTCGACCGGAACATTGCCGTTGGCGCGGATATTTTTCGTCGGGACCTGAACAGCTTCAATTTCGTCAACAACAACCGCGAAACAACCTTCGAGCAGCTGACGACCGGTTTCCAGATACGGGCGGGCGTACCGATTACCGAATATCTGTCCGCTTCATTCCGCTATGGCCTCAGTCAGGACGACGTGACGCTGGAGCCAAGCCTGTTCTTCACGGATAGTAATGGAGACGGGATAAGAGGCAATAGTCCTGCCGATGATTGTGATCCGATTATCGCAGGGCGCTTCCTTTGCGACGCGCTGGGTTCGCGCACGACCTCTTCGATTGGTGCGTCCCTGATCTATGATGACCGGGACAACCGGATACGGCCGACGCGCGGGCAGTCCGTTGTCGGCAGCGTCGATTTTGCAGGCCTGGGCGGAAGCGTCAAATATCTCCGGGGACGTTTGAATGCCTCCAAGCACTGGCGTGTCCTCGGCGACTTTATCTTCTCGGTTAGTGGTGAAGGCGGCTATATCCATCCGCTGGAAAATCGCTCATCGACACCGGGGGACGGTATCGATGATGTTCGACTGACCGATCGCTTTTTCCTGGGTGAACCGCAAATTCGCGGTTTTGATATTCGCGGTGTCGGGCCGCGTGTTGTTCGTTCTACCACTATCCCAGGGCTGGATGCCAACGGCAACCCCATCAACGAGATTGTGGAAGTGACCAACGGTCGTCAGACCGACGATGCCATTGGCGGCCGCGCTTATTATCTGGGCCGCGCGGAACTTGAAATACCGCTGGGATCCGGTGCGCGCGAACTGGGACTCAGGCCTTCGATTTTTGTCGACATCGGCGCGGTGTTCAAGGTCAAGCAGCCCTTGCTGCTCACCGACCTGCAGACGCAGCGCCAACGGACAATTTTTGACAGCGAGGGCAATGTTGTCGGCGTCGCGCCGGAATATCTGACCGTGGATGCCGACGGGAATGCGACGGTCACGCTTGATGCGGTCGATGCCAATGGCAATCCGAATCCGATTGCCACCAATTTTGTCGAGCGCTTTTTTGGCGATACGCCTAGCCCGCGCGTCTCCGTGGGCTTCGGTGTAAACTGGAATTCGCCATTTGGTCCATTCAGGATCGACATCGCCAAGGCTCTGTTAAAAGAGCCAGGCGATGACACCAAACTTTTCACTTTCAATGTAGGAACACAATTCTGATGAAACGTTTTTTTAGAACCGCAATCACTCTGCTCACCGTAACCGCTGCTCCACTGGCTTTCGGCTCTGTTGCCACGGCCCAGGTCTCCGGTATCGCTACGGCAAACCCGACGGTTGCCATTGCCAAGACCAAGGCTTTTTCCGCTGCTTATTCGCAGATCGGAACACAGTATAAAACCTCTTTCGACCAGATTGATGCGCGTAACCAGACGCTCAATGGATTGCGGGCCCAACTCGATACGAACAATGACAAGCAGTTGACCCAGCAGGAACTCGACGCAGCGATGAGAGCGAACAGTCCTGTCCTGAAGAGTATCGAAACAGAAGAGAATGAAATCCAGAAACTGCAAACACCGGCAATCAAGGCCCAGATGTTCGCGATTGAAAATATTTTCAAGGAATATTCCACCGCGCAGCAGCAGGTTGTTTCCGACAAGAAGATCGGCGTTATCCTGAGCCCGGACGCATTCATTTATGCGCCACCTCAGACCGATGTCACCGACGCGATCACCGATGCATTGGACAAAAGGATTCCGACTGTCGCTATCGCACCTCCAGCAGATTGGCAGCCGCAGCGCAACACGGTGTCGCTGCATCAGCAGATTCAGCAACTGCTGATGGCAAGTGTGCGCAACCAGGCCAGTCAGCAACAGCCCCCGGCTGCTCAGCCAGCCAGCCGCTAACGGATTCTCGATGACCGAAGCGCTCGATTATGATGTGACCAGGGTGATGGCGGTGCTGCCGCACCGCTATCCCATGCTCCTGGTCGACCGGGTGGAAGAGCTCATAAAGGATGAATCCATCCGTGCGATCAAGGCCGTGACGATGAACGAGGGCTTTTTCCAGGGACATTTTCCGGGCCGGCCGATCATGCCCGGTGTCATGATCGTGGAAGCGCTGGCGCAGGCGGCCGGCGTCCTCGCCATGGAAAGTTTCGACATGGTGGGATCAGGCAAGCTGGTCTATTTCATGGCGATAGATGGTGCGAAATTCCGGCAACCCGTGGAACCCGGCTGCCTGTTGTCCCTCAACGTGAAATTTGAACAGAAGCGCGCGCGCGTCTGCAAATTTTCCGGTCGGGCGATGGTTGGCGACAAGCTGGCTGCCGAGGCGAGCTTTACCGCAATGATTGCCGACCCGCCTGCGGCATAAGCTTTCTCAAAAGAATCTTGCCCTTTTCCTGTTCGGCGGTTAATGCGCCGCTTCCGCTAAATTTATTCGCTTTGGGCCTGGTCGGAAACCAGCCCGTTTAGGAGCCGAAAATGAAACCCGATACGCATCCCGACTATCACATGATCACCGTTCAGATGACCGATGGCTCGACTTATGAAACCCGCTCGACATGGGGTAAGGAAGGCGACACGCTGCAACTGGACATCGATCCGTCGTCGCACCCCGCATGGACCGGCGGCAACCAGCGCCTGCTCGATCAGGGTGGCCAGGTAGCTCGCTTCAACAAGCGCTTTGGTGGTCTGTCGCTCAAAAAGAGCTGATAATTATTGTGGCTCGAACAGCTCGATAATTACCACAAGTCGACATTTCCAAGCAGGGAAGTCAGCAGGGAAAGCTTTTCCCGGTAGATTTCTGTTGCCCGTTCGATTGTCGTCTGCACAAACTGAACCCGTGAACCCGGACGCAGCTGTCCGATCAGATGGCGGTCGGCCCGGATGACTTGCGCGATTCTGGGGTAACCTCCGGTGGTCTGGGCATCGGGACCAAGCAGATAGGGCTTGCCGCTCGGCGGCAACTGGATTGTTCCCGGAAACACGGCGGCGCTTGGCATATTTCCAAATTTTCCGGTTCCCGCAGGCGGCCCCTCGAGCATCATCCCCATGCGACTGGCTCTGGTACCGACAGCAAAAGGTTTCTGACAGATATCCTGTACCAGGTTCTCGGCTTCCGGACCCGGGATGACCCTCAGGACATGGTCATCACTATAGTGCGGTCTGAGGGCCTGGGGCGTGATCCGGTCGATATTTCCGGCAGTGCCCTTCTGCGAAAAACGCACAATATCCTCGTCGCGGAGTGCTCGCCCGTGAAAGCCGCCAAGCTTCGCCGCGAGACAGGTTGATTCACCGCCAAGCAATTCTTCTGCAAGGATTTCTGCGGATGTCGCCAAATAGGTCCGGCAACCGGCCAGGCTCGGTCCGATATGGATCGAGTCCCCCGGAAAAACAGCCCGTGTCTGGTGCTGCGGGGTGGCGGCGCCATTGATCCGGACAAATTCTGCCGAGCCCACCACCGCGACGAGACAGGGCTCCCTTATTTCGAAAACCGTATCGGTCAGCGTGATTTCAAAGGCTATGGCACCACCGGACTTTCCCGCCAGCCAATTGGCCAGCGCCAGCGAAAGCCCGTCCGCGGCCCCGGCGGACGGCATGCCGATATGGCGATGGCCGCGGAAGGGAGCGCCCTGCAGGGTTGTTTGCAGGCCAGCCTTCAGAATGCGGATGCTCATTTTGCGGCTGCTTCCGGCCATCGATCGAATGTCTGCCGCGAGATCGTCTCGAACCTTACCGTCTGGCCGGCAGCAAGCAGGGCTGGGTGCTCTTGTTTCGGATCAAACAGATGAAGCGGGGTGCGACCGATAATCGGCCAGCCGCCCGGGCTGTCAAAAGAATATATGCAGCTTTGTCGACCGATGATGCCGATGGAACCGGCGTGGACCAATTGTCTCGGATCCGCCAGACGGCCGATGGCGGGACAGGGGTCCGGGCTGTCGAGATAGGCAAAGCCGGGCATGAAGCCCAGCATCGCTACCTGTTGTGCGCGGGTTGAATGCCATTCGGGGAACCGGTCTGCCTCGATTCCGATTCTCCCGGCGACAAAGGCAAGGTCCGGAGCGAAGTCCCCGTCGTAACATACGGGAATTGTCGCCATCGGGATGGATGCCCGGTTCACGCTCGTCGCACCGTTCAATTGTTGCCTCGCCAGGCTCGCGGCTTCATCGGGAGACAGCAGGCCGGGATCAAACTGGACCGTGATACTGTCCATGCCGGGAACAATTTCCGTCCACTGCCCGCTGGCCGCAAAAGCCGATTGCGCTGCCAGGATCGACTCCCGGTCGGCCAGGGCAATGCTGATCCAGTCGTCGCAGACATGGATCATCGGTGCATTTTTCGCCATTAATGCGCAGATCCGACCGTGATTCCGGCCTTTTCGAGCGCCAAACGCATATTTATTGCCGTTTTCAGCGCTCCATCGCTATCCGAATGGACACACAGGCTATCGGCCTTCAGGAAAAGTGGACTTCCGTCCTGCGCCGCCAGTGCGGTGCCGGTTGCCAGCGCCAGTCCTTGACCAATTCGGTCGTCCTCGTCCGCGATCACGGCCCCCGCTTCGCTGCGCGGGACCAGCCTCCCGGCAGCGGTATAGCGCCGGTCGATGAAGGCTTCGGCGATGAACGCAATCTTCTGTTCCAGGGCCATTTCCTGCACAATCGAACCCGGCATGCCGACCACAGCCAGACTGGCCGTTCCTGCCATTTTCACAAGCATTTCAGCCAGTTTCCGATCATCCTGGGCATCATTGTACAAAGCGCCATGCGGCTTGAGATGAGACAATGATATCCCGACCTCTGCCGCAATGGCCGCAATGTCCTGCAGCTGGCTTGCCAAACATGCTTCCAATTCTTCCAGCCGGAGATTCATCGACCGGCGTCCGAACCCGTCGCGATCCGGATAAGAGGGATGGGCTCCGGCAGCGATATGCCTGATTTTTGCGGCCGCCAGCATGGTCCGCATCGACGCGGGAGAGCCAGCATGACCGCCGCAGGCAATGTTACAACTGGAGACGATATCCATGATCGCTATGTCGCGCTCGGTTCCCTCCGGACTTTCATCCTCGCCCAGGTCTGCATTGAGATCGATCACCGATGTCATGGCCAGAACCCTAGCGCACGGGCGATCAAACGGAAACCCAGGGCAGTCGTGACCAGCAGAATAACTGCACCAAGGATATTTGCCTTGAGGCCGTTGGCATGCCGCCCCAGCAGTTGCTTGTTGTTCGCCAACCTGATCAGGAAAATTGCCACAATGGGCAGCAGCAAGCCGTTGGCGATCTGGGCGACGAAAATCAGTTCAACCGGACGATATCCCAACAGGGACACGAGCATGCCTGTTGTGATCACAATTAGCGCACCGGCCTGAAATGGTCGGCGGGAATGGGAAGATTTGAAGATTTCCTGGACAATATAACCCGTAGCCAACGGCGCAGTGATTGCGGAGGTCAGGCCTGCTGCAAACAGTCCTGCACCCAGCGTAATGGTAGCCAGGCTACCGAACAGGGGGGTCAGCTGCTGCGCCATATCCACTGCATTTTCAATGGTCTGGCTGCTGCCAAAAAGACTTGCCGCCGCCGTGGCCAATATCGTCATCGATACCAGGCCACCAATGCCGATCGAAATCATGTTGTCCAGCTGGGCTTCGGGCAGCTGCTCTGCGTTCCAGCGCTCGCGCACGCTGGCGGCATGCAGAAACAGGTTATAAGGTACGATCGTGGTGCCGATCAGCGCGATCGCGGTTAACAGACCTCCTTCGGGGATGGCGGGGACAAATCCTTGCAGCATCGCGCCGAGATCCGGCCTGATGAGCAGAAAGGTCAAAAGAAAGGCCGCGCTCATCAGCATTACCAGCGCTATCAGGATATTCTCGATCCACTTGGGTTTCGAGAACACCAGCATTGCTGATGCTAACAGCGCAATGGTGATCACGACCGGCGCTATACCAAAGGCCAAGGGGCCGCCGTTTATGGCTTCCAGTCCCAGGGCAGCTCCCGACATGTTGCCAGCCTCATAGGCTGCATTGCCCAGTACAAGAGCGGAGATCAGCAGCAAGGCCGCCAGCGCACGGATGACGGGCGATGCGATGGTCTTCATCATCGCCTCGGCGAGACCCAGTTGCGTAACCAGTGCGATGCGGATTGCGAAGGACTGGAGAATGATCGTGGTAATGGTGGCAAACAGCAGCGCCCAGAGCAGCGCAAAGCCGAAGTTGACGCCCGCTAGGGTGCACGCCGTGACGGTTCCTGGGCCGATGAAGGCGGCGGAAACCATCATCCCGGGACCGGGTCGATAGCGAAGAAGATTCATGAGGTCAGCGGCAATGGAGTCAGCCGTTCCACGGCCAGTGTTTCTCGCGGTACCATTTGGTAATCACATATTTTGTACCTTTGCGCACCTTCATGCCGTGATGCAGCGTCCAGTGGTTAACCGAACCGTCCGGATTGCGGTTATTCCAGCATAGCATTGTTCCGGTTTGCGGGACGAAGCTCTTCTTGAAATGAGGAAAACGGGTCGCCCCACCGGCGCCAGGCTCATTGAGATAAATCATGAAGGTCCAGCTGCGTTGTCCGGAGACCGAGCAATATTTCTGGAAATCCTGGCCTTGGGGATCGAAAAAATCCGTGTGCGCCTTGAACTCCTGACCCACGGCATAGCGCTGACCCTGCAGCGGCTCACCAAATCGCCGGCCGATATCGGCAAAGCCGCAGATTTTCGCGTCTATTTCCGCCACGAAAGCGTTCGTATGGTCGAGGTCGCAAGTCTCGCTGGTTCGGAAATAATCGTCACCATTGGGATCGGCAATATCGGAAGGCCGCCGTTTTTCATCGATCAGCGCGATCAGTTTTTTGCATTCGTCCGGACTGAGGAAATTCTTCAACATGCATAATTCTATTTCCTTGCGCGGAAAACGCTGCACCTTGCCCAATGCGACGAGATAGTCAGCCGATGTATTATTGGCCTCTGTCATATGAACGTCCAAAACTTGTCCTAACTATCTTGGGACAGGATAAATGAATCTCCGTTGTTCGCAACCGCTCTTTGCGCGTTGCGCCAATCTGAATATAAGCAAGGTCGATGGGAAGAGCTTCTCCAATTGTCCGCGATCGCAACGGCTTCACACTGGTCGAGATGATGGTGGCGCTGTTCATTTTCGCGATGCTGTCGGTGGCAGGCGTGATCATGCTGCGAGCGGCCGTCGACAGTGACGAGGTGACCGCAGAAAATCTGGGTCAGATGGCGGAAATGCAGCGGTTCGTTTCCCTGATGGAGGCCGATCTGAGCCAGGCCTTGCCGCGCACGGCCCGCGATGATCGCGGTGACCGGCAGCCTGCATTCGCAAGCACAACCGGCGGACCCGACGCGGCGTTCCTGAAATTTACGCGGGGGGGGCAAAGCAATATCAATGGCGAGGCCCGATCCAATCTGGAACGGGTGGAATATCGCCTGGCGGAGGGCAGGCTTGAAAGATGGCGATACCGGACGACCGATGGGGGTGCCATCGATCAGCCCGCCATCCTGATCTCGAATATCAATTCCCTTGAGGTGCGCTTTCGCGACCGGCGAGGACAGTGGTCGAATCGGTGGGATACCGAAAGGCTGGCGGACCTGCCGCGCGCCATCGAAATGCAGTTTGACCAGCAAGGGCGTCGCTACCGGCACCTCTTTCTGGTCGGGACGGGCTATCTGTGATGCAAATAGGGCAAACCGGCCCAGAAAAAGAGCGCGGTGCGGCACTTCTCACCGTGCTGCTACTGGTCGCGGTGATTGCGATTCTGGCGGCGCACGGCATCGACCGATTGGCCGGAGCAACCAAGCTTGCCTCCAATGCGCGGGAGCTGTCGCAGGCGAAGGCCTATCTGATCGCCGCTGAATCGATTGGAATGGACTCGGCCGCCCAGATTGTCTCGACTTCGCCCGGTCGCACCGTCAATATCGGCGGCTGGAACGGCAAGGAACAGAAATTTCGGGTGCCCGGCGGGATTGTCACTGCCACGCTTGCCGACGGGGGCAATTGTTTCAATATCAACAGTCTGGTGACACAGCAGGAAGCCGTCCTTATTCCAAGACCGGAAGGACTGGCCCAATTTTCCCGGCTGATGATCATGCTGGGCATTCTGGATGGCGATTCTGCCGATATTGCACAATCGGTTGCTGACTGGATCGACAGCGATAGCGTGGCTGCGCCCGGCGGGGCGGAAGACCAATATTATCTGCAGCAGGAAAGCCCTTATCGCACGGCCAACGCGCTGCTCGTGGATGTCAGTGAATTGCGGACGATCAAGGGCATCACAGACGAGATATTCGTCCGATTGGCACCGTGGGTATGTGCGCTGCCGACGACCGACCTTTCGCCGATCAATATCAACACGCTTCGCCCGGATCAGGCAATCCTGCTCGCGATGCTTGGCGCCGTTCCCTCGGATCTGACGTCCGCCCGGCAGTTTCTGGGGCGTCGTCCAGAGTTGGGATATGGCAGTATGAATGACTTCTGGGGACAATCTTACCCCACCAGTCTGGGTGCTTCTTCCGAAGTGCAAAGCCAGACCAAGCTCACTACCCGCTGGTTTCGTGTCGATCTGGCGGTCGAGATGCAAAGCGCGCTGGTCGAGGAAAGGGCCCTGATCGATGCCGCGCGGCAACCGGCCCGGCTTGTCCACCGCCAGCGCGGCGATGCGTTTTAATTCGGGTTTGCCTTGCTAAATGCTTGACGATTGCCACCCGCTGTCCCTATGCACCGCGGCGCAATGCGGCATTATAGCGCGCGGCCTGTGGCGATCGTAGCTCAGTTGGTTAGAGCGCCGGTTTGTGGTACCGGAGGTCGGGGGTTCAAGACCCCTCGATCGCCCCATTTTCCCCCAGAAAGCAGAAAAAGGGCAAGGCCATACCACGGGTCATGCTGGAAAACTCTCTCTTTATTTGTAATTAAATTACAGCTATGGGACATTTAATTACCTCAACCTGTCAGGAATAGTCGCCATGAGCGTGATGTGGGATTTGCCGGATTTTGACGACCATGAAGCGGTCCATTTTTTTCACGATGTCGACTCCGGTCTCAGCGCGATTATCGCCCTTCACAGTACGCATCTCGGGCCCGGTGCCGGAGGGACGCGTTTCTGGCATTATGAGAATCGCGAAACCGCGGTAACCGACGCGCTGCGCCTGTCGCGCGGCATGAGTTTCAAAAATGCGATGGCCGGTTTGCCGCTGGGTGGTGGCAAGGCAGTGATTCTGGCTGACCGCAATCGTACGAAGACACCGGAAATGCTTGCCGCTTTTGGCCGGATGATCGAATCGCTGGGCGGACAATATGTAACCGCGGAAGACGTTGGAATAACCGCCGATGACATGGTCGCCTTGACCAAGGAGACCAAATATGTCTCCGGCCTACCGGTCAGCAAAAGCGGTGAGGCGGGCGGCGATCCGGGTCCGTTTACGGCAATGGGTGTTTATCTTGGGGTGAAGGCAGCGGTGGCGAACAAGCTGGGACGCGATTCGATGGACGGCGTTCATGTCGCGATTCAGGGCGTTGGCAGCGTGGGCGGCGGACTTGCCCGGCTGCTGGCAAAAGATGGCGCGAAGCTGAGCATTGCTGATATCAACAAGGATCATGCGGCGGCCCTGGCGAAGGAAATTGGTGCTACGGTTGTTGGTCTCGACCAGATCATGCGCATCGAGGCAGATGTGTTCAGTCCCAATGCTTTAGGTGCGATACTGGACAAGGTATCTATCGCCCACCTCAACGTGCCTATTGTTGCCGGCGGCGCCAACAACCAGTTGGCGACCCCCGAAGACGGACAGCGAATATTTGATCGCAACATCCTGTTTGCGCCGGATTATGTAATCAATTCCGGCGGGATTATCAGCGTCGGACTGGAATATCTCGGTGATGGCGACGTCAAGGAAGTCAACCGCCGGGTCGCCATGATACCGGAACGACTGACCGAGATATGGGCCCAGAGCGCGGCGCAAAATTTGCCGGACTCAGATGTAGCCGACAATATGGCAATGGCACTGATCGGACGCTAGGAGACGATTCGGCTGGCGCGCCCGGCTTGCATGTTTCGGGAGGGGGCCGGGGAATTGTCAATCGTCTCCTAGCAGATTGACGTCCGGAAGTGGGGGCTTTTCAAATCCGTGCAATCCCATCCACCATTGCAGAGCGATGATTGCCCCCTTGGCGGGTTGCAGCAACACAGCGATCAGGATGAGCGACAGAAAAATAATGATTGCTAGATTGGTCCACATGGAAAAATCGGTCTCGCTTACCATGGCGATGATGACCGGTGCCATGATGTGGCCGGTGACGATTATGGCCACATAGGCAGGAAAATCATCGGCCTGTTGAGGTGTCCAATCCTGAGCACATATCTGGCAACGGGCCACCGGTTTGAGAAGATGCGGGAACAGCACGCCTTCGCCGCAGCGCGGGCAACGGCCCCGCATACCCCGAACAGCCGCCTGAAATGCTGTTTTCGGCAAAGCCGGATAGGCAGATATGTCCGCGACGTGCCTGTCTGCACTATCTGCGCCGCGCGCGTCATCTTCGATTCTGTCCAGCAACATCTCAAATCCGGCCATTCACTATAATCCTGTCTCATTCTTGTTGAAATATCGGCTGACACCCCCGCAGCCACAGTTTCTTGGGCAGTCGCTGGATGATCCGCCCATGTTTGCGAAATTGCCAAACGGGGAGAACAGGCGCGGGGGCCGCCGGGAAAGGCATCGATGATGAAAGGTCACTATACAGACTTAGAATAAATTGTTAATACTGATAATTGAGGTTTCATATATCATAATGGATAAAAAAATGATCACCTCTCAACAAATGCGCGCGGCGCGGGCCCTGCTCGGTATCGATCAGCGGGAACTGGCCGAACTGGCCGGGCTTTCTCTGCCCACGATCCAGCGTATGGAGGCCTCGGATGGGCAGGTGCGCGGCGTCGTCGATACGCTGGTCAAGGTGATCGGTGCGCTGGAAAACAGCGGCATCGAAATGATCGGCGAGAACGCATCCAGTATCGGCATCGGGCGCGGTGTGCGTTTGCGCGAGACAATGGATGGCAAGGCGGCAAACAAGGTCGGATCAATATTGTTTGATCAGGCGAAACCGGATGCGGACGCAGGATAACGAGTCGCGGCGGTGCATAGTTTTACACCCAAATTCGTCACAACCTTGCGAGACGGCTATGGTTTCGGCCTGTTCAGGTCCGACGCTATTGCAGGGCTGACCGTTGCCATCGTTGCCTTGCCCCTTTCCATGGCGCTGGCAATTGCCAGCGGTGCATCGCCCGACAAGGGGCTTGTGACAGCCGTTATTGCCGGATTTTTGATCTCTTTTCTCGGCGGCTCCCGGGTTCAGGTGGGCGGCCCGACCGGTGCCTTTGTCGTCGTCGTGTTCAATGTGATTGCCCTGCATGGCTATGATGGACTGCTGATAGCGACATTTCTGGCAGGCCTGATTCTGATTGCGGCTGGAGTGTTCAAGATCGGGCGCTTGATCAAGTTCATCCCGCACCCGGTGGTGACAGGCTTTACAGCCGGGATCGCCGTGATCATCGCCACCAGCCAGGTGAAGGATTTTCTGGGACTTTCAATGGAAAATGTACCGGCGGAATTCTTGCCCAAATGGCAAGCCTATTTCGGGGCAATGTCCTCGGTGCATATGGCGACCTTGCTAGTCGGTCTTGGCGCATTTTCCGTGATCGTGATCCTCAGGAAATTCGCTCCCAAACTGCCGGGGTTCCTGATTGCGATCATACTGGCGTCGGTCGTGGTTGCACTGTTCAATCTGCCGGTCGACACCATCGGTAACCGCTTTCCGGAGATGCCTGCGGGATTGCCCGTACCGTCGCTACCAGTATTGTCCTGGGCAAAAATCGTCGAAGTGCTTCCTTCGGCCTTCACAATTGCATTTCTGGCCGGAATCGAGGCGCTACTCTCTGCCGTCGTCGCCGATGGCATGACCGGTACCCGGCACCGGTCAAATCAGGAGCTGATCGGCCAGGGCATTGCCAATCTGGGCTCTGTCCTGTTCGGCGGGTTGCCAGCGACCGGTGCAATTGCCCGCACGGCGACCAATATCAAGGCTGGCGCAAAGACACCCGTGGCAGGGATGATGCACGCGCTGTTCCTGTTGCTGTTCATTTTGTTGGGCAGTGATCTGATGGCCTATGTTCCGATGGCGGCGCTGGCCGCGATATTGTTCATGGTCGCATGGGGCATGAGTGAATCTGACCGGTTTGTCGCGCTCCTGCGCATGCCGAATAGCGACCGCGCCGTATTGTTGCTGACATTCGCTCTGACCGTGTTTGTCGATCTGACCGTAGCCATTGGCACGGGGGTCACGCTGGCATCATTGCTCTTCATGGCGCGTATGAGCGAAACCGTGATTCTGGAAAATGGAAACGCAATTGTCCGGGACAGTGATCTTGATGAGGATGATCTTGATCAGCGCGACGATCTTCCCAAAGACGTGGAAGTATTCCGGATCAACGGGCCGGTCTTTTTTGGCGTCGCGGGTGAATTGCTCGACGCCATGCGCAGGATCGGCCGCAAGCCCAAGATCATCATCCTGCGCATGCGGCTTGTTCCGATGCTCGACGCCAGCGGGGTAACGATGATCGAGGAATTTGTTGAACAGGCCAGATTGTCGGGATCCAAAATCATCCTGTCCGGGGTGCAAAGCCAGCCGCAACAAATGCTGTCCCGCGTCGGCGTCTTGGACGATCGGGCAGGCATATTTTTTGAAACCGACTATAGTTCGGCGCTGGCCCTCGCGGAACAGTTGACCGCTATTGTTCATCATTAGCCCGTTCCGGACATGGTTCCGCTGCAGGATGCAAATCGATTGCTGGTGAGAAAAACGCAAAAACACTTGTCGCTGTGCCGTGCTTCTGCCATCGAAATCGGTGAATGATACTGGACGCGATCTAGCTCGAGGCAATCACCGCTCAATCCATGCACGCTTATGCAAACCCGACCCGTTTTCTGGCGCTCGCCAAGCCGTTGACCCTTTGGTTTCTGATCGCCGGTCTCGGGCTGGTCATGTTCGGGTCTGCCTATGGCTTGCTCTACGCGCCCGAGGATCGACTTATGGGGGACAGTGTCCGTATTCTCTATATCCATGTGCCGACGGTCTGGCTGGCGATGGGCGGCTGGACCGGGATCGCGATTGCCAGCATCATGCAGATTGTGTGGCGTCATCCACTGGCGGCCGTGGCGGCGCGTGCGGTAGCGCTGCCCGGTGCCGTTTTTACCGCGCTGGGGCTGATCACCGGCGCCATCTGGGCGCGTCCGACATGGGGGGCCTGGTGGGTCTGGGACGGCCGCGTCACATCGGTGCTGGTGCTGTTCTTCCTCTATCTGGCCTATATCGCGTTGGCCAATGCCAGCGGTGACAAGGGCGGTGTATCGCGGGTAACGGCCATCTTCGGTATCGTAGGCGCGATCAATATTCCGATTATCAACCGTTCCGTTGTGTGGTGGAACAGCCTGCATCAACCGGCGAGCATCACGGTCGGCGGCTCGTCGATCGATAGCGCCTTTCTATGGCCGCTGATGGTGAATGTGACTGGCTTCAGCCTGCTGTTCGGGGCAATCGTCCTGATGCGCATGCGTGCCATATTGGCAGAAACAAAAGTTGAGGCGCGGTTGAAGAGGATGGCAGCCGAATGAACCACTGGCCTTTTGTTCTCGCCGCTTATGCCATAGTGCTGATTGCCACGGCTGCGGTCATAGCGGGCAGCTATGCGGCGATGCGCAATGCAGAAAACAAGGCAGATCAGTTGGGCAAACGGAAATGAAGGCGAAGCATCAAAGACTGGTTCTGGTATTGCTGGCGCTGGTTGCGCTGATCGGTGCGGGGCTGCTGGCGGCCTATGCGCTGCAGGACCAGGCGAGCTATTTCTATACGCCGTCAGACATTGCGGCCAAAAAACCCGAAGCGGGCGTTGCAATCCGGCTGGGCGGCATGGTCGAGGAAGGATCGATCCAGCGATCAGCCGATGGTGTTACAGTGCAGTTCATCGTGCAGGACGGCACCACCCAGCAGCTCGTTTCCTATACCGGTATCACCCCAGACCTGTTTGTCGAAGGGTCTGGAGTAGTTGCCGATGGGCGACTTGATGCCGATGGCATGTTTATCGCCGAGACGCTGCTCGCCAAGCATGACGAAAATTATATTCCCCGCGAGCTGGAGGGCATTGATATGACCGCCGGCCAGCGCAAGACAGAAACGCTCGTGCAATGATCGCAGAAACAGGCCTTATCGCGCTCTGGTTGGCGGCGGCGCTGACCCTGTTGCAATTTGTGCTGGGTGCTGTCGGCTTGCGAGCGGAGCGGGACGACTATATTGCCGCGATCCGGCCGGTGGCCGTTGCCCAGGGCATCTTCGTCTCCCTGTCTTTTCTCCTGCTGATCTGGTTGTTCCTGCGCTCCGACATGTCGGTCAAACTGGTGGCAATGAACAGCGCATCGGTGAAACCGCTGCTTTACAAATTTGCCGGAACCTGGGGCAATCATGAAGGATCGATGCTGCTCTGGGTCACGGTCATGGGAATGGCGGGAGCCTTTATCGCCCTGTTCGAACGCTCGCTGCAAAAGAGAACGCTGGTGGCGACGCTCGCGGCGCAGGCGTTCATCAGCCTGGGATTCTACGCCTTCCTGCTGGTTTCATCCAATCCCTTCGAGCGCTTGTTTCCGGTTCCGGCGGATGGGCAGGGGCTCAATCCCCTGCTGCAGGACCCCGGCCTCGCCTTCCACCCGCCAACGCTCTATTTCGGCTATGTCGGGCTTTCGGTCGCCTTTTCCTTTGCCGTCGGCGCGATGATCACGCGCGATGTCGGGCCAGCTTTTGCCAAGGCTATGCGGCCCTGGGTACTGGGTGCGTGGATTTTCCTGACGCTCGGCATTACCGCGGGCAGCTATTGGGCCTATTATGAACTGGGCTGGGGCGGCTGGTGGTTCTGGGATCCGGTCGAGAACGCTTCGCTTATGCCTTGGCTGGCGGCGACCGCCTTGCTCCATTCCGTGACCGTGCTGGCAACCCGGGACGGGTTGCGGGCCTGGACGCTGATGCTTGCCGTGGTTGCCTTTTCGATGTCGATGATCGGCACATTTCTTGTCCGGTCCGGCATATTGACCAGTGTGCACGCCTTTGCAGTTGACCCGGAAAGGGGCAGTTTCATTCTGGCGCTGCTCGCCATCTATATCGGCGGCGCGATGGCTTTATTCGCGCTTCGGGTAGGCACGGTAAAGGAGGGTTCCCGGTTCGAGTTGATCAGCCGAGAAGGCGCGCTGGTTGCCAATAATCTCCTGCTGTCAGTTATTCTGGCGCTGGTATTCATCGGCACGCTATATCCCTTGATGGTGGAAGCGGTAACCGGCGAAAAGCTGTCGGTCGGTCCGCCCTATTTCAATCTGGCGACGGGACCTCTGGCGCTGCTGCTGGTAGCTGTGATGGCGGCCGGACCTTTGCTGCGCTGGCGACGCGACAATCCGAAGACATTGCTGAATCGCATTTCGATTCCGGTGCTTGTCGCTGCCGCAGCCCTGTTTGCGCTTGTCGCATTCACCAGTGGCATGTCGATTCTCTCGCTACTCGGTATGGCGCTGGCAGCGGGCGTCGCAGTGGCCAGTTTCGCACCGCTGTGGAAGCGCAATCTGCGCCGTACACCGGTTCACACTTATGGCATGATCATCGCCCATTTCGGTGTAGCAGTGGCACTGGTTGGCATGGCCGCGGAGAGCAGTTTTACCGAAGAAAGACTGGTTGCGGCGAAACCCGGTGACGAAATCACGGTGAACAAGTGGAAGCTCCAGTTTCAGGCAATTGAACCGGTTGCCGGACCCAATTGGACCGCGCTCGAAGCGCGGATGACGGCGCAATATGGCGACGGAGTGCTCCATGAAATCGAACCGCAGAACCGCATGTTTGCGGCCGCACAGACGCAGACCAGCGAAGCGGCGCTGCTGACCCGCTGGAACGGACAGCTTTATGTGGTGCTGGGCGAAGGGGACAGCGAAGATCGCTGGCAGGTGCGGGTCTGGTGGAAGCCGTTTGTGCCGTTGATCTGGTATGGCGGCATATTGATTGCACTGGGCGGCCTGCTGGCGATGGTCGGTCGGCTGCGCCGGGGCTATCAGCATCGCAAGCAGCGGGAATTTACCGAGGCGATGCTATGAACCGCTGGTTGCTGTGGTTGCCGCTTGTGCTGTTCGGCTTGTTCTTTGGCGCGGTTGCCATCGGCCTGATGATGCCCAAGGACAATATCATCGAAAGCAAGATGGTGGGCAAGGAGATGCCCGCATTTGCCTTGCCCGCGGCGATCGACCAGCGGCCTGCATTGACCAGTGCGGACCTCTCCGGCGGCAAGCCGACATTGCTCAATATCTTCGCCAGCTGGTGTGTGCCCTGCATCGCCGAAGCGCCACAATTGCTGGCGCTGCAGCGGGCCGGTGTCGAGATCAACGGGATTGCCAGCCGTGACACACCGGAGGATATCGCCAATTTCCTCAACCGCTGGGGTAATCCCTATACGCGGATCGGGACGGACACGACGAGCAAGGTGCAACTGGAGCTGGGCTCGTCCGGCGTGCCGGAGACCTTCGTGATCGACGGCAATGGCGTCATCGTTCATCAGCATATCGGCGATATTCGTGAAGAGGATGTCGCCAAGCTGATCGAATTGCTAGAGGAAGCAGGATGAAGCGATTACTTTGCCTGCTGCTGATGATAAGTTTTGTAACTCCGATTGCCGCGCAAACCGGGCTGCCACCGGCGCCTTATGCTGACCGCCAGCTGGAAGATCCGCGGCAAGAGGCGATGGCGAGCGAATTGATGGAAGAATTGCGCTGCCTGAAATGCCAGAGCCAGTCGATCGCCGACAGCAATGCGCCGATGGCCGGGGACATGCGCAGTCAGGTGCGGGAGAGAATAGCCGCCGGAGAAACGCCGGGCGAGGTCAGAAGCTGGCTGATCGAGCGTTATGGAAACTGGGTGAGCTATGATCCGCCAATCGCTTCAGCGGTGACTTGGCCGCTGTGGATCGCGCCCATAGTTCTGCTGCTCACTGCCCTGTGGCTGGCGCGCGGACGGTTCCGCAAACCCGGGGAGGGTGAATGATGGGCTGGATCGTCCTGTTCATGCTCGTGCTGCTTTGTGGCGGTCTGCTGATCAAGCCGGGCAAATTGTCTCGCGACACTTATGAAGTCACGGCTGCGGCGCTGTTGCTGGGCATTGCCGGCTATGCCTGGCAGGGAAACCCCGGCATGGCGGGTGTGTCGATCGAGCCGACGGAAAAGCCCAATAGCTTCGACGATGATATGGTTGATGCACGCAATGATCTGGGCGAGCGTTTCGGTACCGCACAGGAATGGCTGATCTTTTCCGACTCGCTCAATCGCGCCGGAAAACATGGGGCGGCCGCCAATTATCTGCGAAACGGAGTGAGAGACCATCCGGATGATCCCGATCTGTGGGTCGGATTGGGTAATGCGCTGGTAGTGCATGCCGACGGCGTGATTACCCCTGCTGCGCAATTCGCCTTTCAGAAAGCGGCTGATCTCTCGCCCGAACATCCTGGGCCACCTTTTTTCCTCGGGCTGGCCTATGCCCAGTCGGGAAAGATCGACCAGGCGCGGGCGATCTGGACCGAATTGCTGGCCCGGAGCAGCGAAGATGCGCCTTGGCGGGCCGATCTCGAGTCGCGGCTGGCAACGATGGAACAGATGCAGCCATCGCTCCCAGCAGCGCCTGAATCTCCCGCGGTTCAGTAAAACCTGTTATTTTCTAATGGTTTGACATTGGAATGCCGTCGCTTGGTTGCGCCTGCTACAGGCCGGTGCTAAGCGCACGCGCCTGCTGAAACTTATGTCAGTAATTTGCCTGCAGTAATCCGCCTATTTGTTCAAATTGATCGGGGTACGCCGTAACGGCCAATCAATGTCCGCAGATTCAAATAATAACGCGGTAGCGCCAGGTAGCACGGTGCAAACGCACGGCTCACCGCAGCGCAATACAGCCGTTGCCAAGCTGGCCGCGGGCGCGATTGGAATCGTGTTCGGCGACATCGGTACCAGCCCGCTTTACGCGTTTCGTGAAACCTTCATCGGTGCGCATCCGCTGGAGCTGGACCGGATTCATGTTCTCGGTGTAGTCAGCCTGATCTTCTGGTCGATGACATTGGTCGTGACGATCCAATATGTAACGATCACCATGCGGGCGGATAACAAGGGACAGGGCGGCAGCCTGGCGCTGGTCGCCTTGATTTCCGGAGCCATGCGGCGATCCAAATATGGCTGGCTGGCCATATTGCTTGGGGTTTTTGCCACTGCGCTATTTTATGGCGACAGCATGATCACACCTGCGATTTCGGTGCTTTCGGCGGTGGAAGGCCTGACCGTTGTCCAGCCCGGGCTGGGGCACCTGGTCATTCCGATCGCGCTTACCCTGCTGATCCTCCTGTTTCTGCTGCAGTCTCGCGGTACAGCCAAAATCGGTGCATTGTTTGCACCGGTGATGTTGGTGTATTTTGCCGTCATTGGAACGCTCGGCATCATCCAGATTGTCTTGCACCCCAGCATTCTTTTTGCCTTCAATCCCTGGTATGCCATTCAATTTTTCCTGACGGACGGGTTAAAGGCGTTTCTGGCGCTGGGTTCCGTCGTGCTGGCGGTGACCGGTTCCGAAGCCCTGTTCGCCGATATGGGACATTTTGGCAAGAAACCGATGCGGGTTGCCTGGTATGGTTTTGTCATGCCGGCCCTGCTGTGCAATTATTTTGGCCAGGGAGCGATGATCCTCTCTCTCGATGCCGCGGGGGCCGCGGAAGCGATCAAGAACCCGTTCTTCATCATGGCGCCGGAAATGCTGCGCTTGCCGCTGGTGATCCTGGCGACTATGGCTACCTTTATCGCTAGCCAGGCGGTGATTTCGGGTTCATTCTCGGTCACTCACCAAGCCATTCAACTTGGCTTCATTCCCCGCCTAACGATCAAGCATACCAGCGCGTCGGAAGCTGGACAAATCTATATCCCGTTCGTCAACTGGGCTATCATGATCTCGGTCATCCTGCTGGTACTGACCTTCCAGACTTCGAGCAACCTTGCAGCGGCCTATGGGATCGCGGTGACCGGCGCGATGTTCATCGACACCTGCTTGCTGGCTATCGTGATGGTCGTCCTGTGGAAGTGGAAGCCCTGGATTACCATTCCGCTGCTCGCTGTTTTCTTCATCGTCGATGGCGCCTATTTTGCTGCCAATCTGACAAAGGTTCCGGATGGCGGCTGGTTCCCGCTGGCGGTCGGCGGGGTCGCCTTTGTGATCCTTACGACCTGGGCCAAGGGCCGCAAGATCATGCGCAAGAATATGGCAGAGGCCGCCATGCCGATCGAGATTTTTACCAAGTCCGCGGCCAATAGCGCCACCCGGGTGCCGGGCACGGCTATTTTCATGGCCTCTTCCTCGGCCGGCGTTCCCTCTGCGTTGCTGCACAATATCAAGCATAACAAGGTTATTCACGAGCGGGTTGTCATCCTGACCGTGAACATCAAGGATGTTCCGACTGTGGATCCGGAAAAGCGTTGTGAAGTGAAGGATCTGGGCAACGGCTTTTACCGTCTGATTCTCCATTTCGGATTCATGCAGGAAACCGATGTTCCCGAAGCGCTGAAACAGGTGAAGGGATGCGGGATGGAATTCGACATGATGACGACCAGCTTCTTCCTGTCGCGCCAGACCTTGCTGCCCTCGAAAAAGCCCGAAATGATGATCTGGCGAGAAAAACTCTTTGCCTGGATGCTGCGCAACGCGGCGACTGCGATGGAGTTTTTCAAGCTCCCGACCAATCGTGTCGTCGAACTTGGCAGCCAGATGGAAATCTGAGGGTCTCCTCAGCTATCATTTCCCTATAACCGCCTATTCCCGAATTTACCGGGGTACTGCAAAACGCGAATATTGCTGCAACCGAATCGCACCCATGGCCTCGGTTGGATTGACGCTTCGTCCCGCTTTGCACGACGTGGCGCGTCAAATATTTGGTGGCCTATCCGCGGACTCTCTACTAAATAGCGGGCAATCGATTCTAACCAGGGAAACTGTCCATGCGCATTGCCATAGCCTCTGATCACGCCGCCCTTGAGATGAAGGCCGCGCTGGGGGACTGGTTGCAGGAGGCAGGGCATGACGTGTCCGATCTTGGCCCGGTGACTACCGACAGCGTCGACTATCCAGATTACGGCTATAAGCTGGCCGAGGAAGTGGCCTCCGGTCGCGTCGAGCGCGGAATTGCCCTGTGCGGATCGGGCATCGGTATTTCCGTGGCGGTCAATCGCCATCCGGCTTGCCGCTGCGCTCTCGTCTCCGAAAGCCTCTCGGCCAGATTGGCGCGGGAGCATAATGACGCCAATGTCATTGCCATGGGCGCGCGTCTGATCGGGATAGAAATGGCGAAAGACTGTCTGGATGTCTTCCTGAAAACTGAATTCGGCGGCGACCGGCACCGACGCCGGGTCGATAAACTGTCCGCCCCATCCATCGAAGGAACAAACATATGAGCAACGTCGCAGATATGCAGGAAATCAGGCAGACCGGATTTTTCGACTTTTCCGTCGACGAGAGCGACGCTGCAGTGGCCGGAGCGATCAATGCGGAACTGTCGCGGCAGCAAAACCAGATCGAGCTGATTGCCTCGGAAAATATCGTTTCCCGAGCTGTACTGCAGGCGCAGGGTTCCGTCTTCACCAACAAATATGCGGAAGGCTATCCCGGACGCCGCTATTATCAGGGTTGCGCGCCATCGGATGATGTCGAGACGCTGGCTATCGAGCGGGCCAAGCAGCTGTTCAGCTGCGGTTTCGCCAATGTCCAGCCGCATTCGGGAGCGCAGGCCAATGGCGCGGTGATGCTCGCACTGGTCAAGCCCGGCGATACCATCCTCGGCATGTCGCTCGACGCCGGTGGCCATCTTACCCATGGCGCGAAACCCGCGCAGTCGGGAAAATGGTTCAACGCGATCCAGTACGGTGTCAATGATGAGGATCATCTGATCAACTATGCCGAAGTCGAGGCGCTGGCCAGGGAGCACCAGCCGAAGCTGATCATCGCCGGTGGTTCCGCCTATCCCCGGCAGATTGATTTTGCAAAATTCCGGGCGATTGCCGATGCCGTTGGTGCATTGTTCATGGTCGATATGGCGCATTTCGCCGGCCTTGTTGCGGCCGGACTGCACCCCAGTCCGCTGGAGCATGCGCATGTCGTGACGACCACGACGCACAAGACCTTGCGCGGTCCGCGCGGCGGCATGATCCTGACCAATGATGAAGCCATTGCCAAGAAAATCAACTCGGCGGTTTTCCCAGGATTGCAGGGCGGCCCGCTGATGCACGTGATCGCGGCCAAGGCGGTTGCCTTTGGCGAGGCGCTGCGGCCGGAGTTCAAGAGCTATTCGGTCGCTGTAATCGAAAATGCCAAGATACTGGCAGCCACGCTGAAGGAGCGCGGTGCCGATGTTGTGGCCGGAGGCACCGACACGCATCTCGCCCTGATCGACCTCTCTCCGCTCGGGATTACCGGTCGGGATGCCGACGAAGCCCTCGAACGGGCCGGCATTACCTGCAACAAGAACAGCATTCCCAATGATCCACAGCCGCCGATGAAGACCAGCGGTATCCGCGTCGGCTCGCCGGCCGGCACCACTCGCGGCTTTGGCGCGGCCGAATTCCGGCTGATCGGCGACATGGTTGCCGATGTGCTGGAAGGTCTCCGGCAAAAAGGCGAGGGTGGTGACCCGGCCGTAGAAGCAGACGTACGCCAGCGAGTGCAAGCATTGTGCGACCGTTTCCCGATTTATCCCGCCTGATCAGAAAGCTCCACCATGCGTTGCCCCTTTTGTGCTCATGACGACAGTCAGGTAAAAGACAGCCGTCCGACCGAGGACAACACAACGATCAGGCGCCGGAGGCAGTGCGAGAGCTGCGGCGCCCGCTTCACGACTTTCGAGCGGGTGCAATTGCGCGAGATCACCGTGGTCAAGAGCGAGGACCGCAAGGAACCATTCGACCGATCAAAGATAGACCTCTCGGTTTCCCTTGCGTGCCGGAAGCGCGGTCTGAAGCAGGAGCAGATGGATCAACTGGTTTCCGGCATCCAGCGCCAGCTGGAAACAAGCGGCGAAACGGAAATTCCATCGAAGACAATTGGCGAGATGGTGATGGAGGGCCTGAAAGCTCTCGACAGCGTTGCCTATATCCGCTTCGCTTCGGTCTACAAGGATTTTACCGAAGCCAAGGATTTCAAGGAGTTTGCCGGCAGTTTGAAAGATGTCGGAGGAGCGTGAAAAACCAGCCAGCCATCATATTGGTAAACCCCCAGCTGGGTGAAAATATCGGCAAGGCGGCACGGGCGATGCTTAATTTTGGCCTGACCGAGATGCGCATTGTCAAGCCGCGCGACGGCTGGCCCAATCCGGCAGCCGGACCGTCAGCTTCGGGGGCGGATCAGGTTCTCGAACATGCACTGATCTTTGAAACCACGGCCGAGGCGGTGGCCGATTGCGCGCATGTCTATGCCACCACGGTGCGCAAGCGCGGGATGACCAAACCGGTGCTGACGCCATGGCAAGCTGCGGAGGATATGGCGCAAGCCAGCGGAAAATGCGCGATCCTTTTCGGGCCGGAACGCGCCGGCCTGGAAGTGGTCGATGTCGAGCTCGCCCGCAAGATAATCACCGTCCCGATAAATCCCGAATTCGGCTCGCTCAATCTGGCCCAGGCTGTCATTCTCGTGGCATATGAAATATCCAAGATGGATGCCGCCGCCAATGTTCAGCCAACGCTGGAAAAGAAAATCGCCGAACCGGCTCCCCAGAGGGAGCTGGATATGTTCTACGAGCATCTCGAGCGGGCGCTGGACAGAAACGGCTATTTCTATCCGGCCGAACGCGCGGTCGCAACGAAAGTGACGCTGCGCAATATGCTGACCAAGCCGGCATGGACCACTGAGGAAGTCAAGACATGGCGCGGTGTGATATCCTCGCTGGAACGACCGCCGCGCAAGGACAAGGCCCAAAAACCTTAGACCAGGGGCTATTTGCGCAGCTGATCCCATTTCTGCAATTCGTAACCGATGGACGTTTCCACCAGCATTTCCCAGATCGCCGCCATCGTTGGTACGGGAATGCGCGCTTCTTCTGCCAGTCGCTTGACATTCTGCAATACCGCTGCCTTGCGTGTTTCATCGCGCACGACGTTGCGGTCCTGCTTGATGCGGGCAGCGGCATCCATGCAGGCAAATCGCTGCGCCATCAGGGCGATGATCTCCGCGTCGATCCGGTCCACTTGTTCGCGGACATCGGTCATGGTCTCCATGGGCGGCAAGGATGTAGGATCGGTCATAGTCGCGCATTAAGCAGCGGCGGATCGAGAGTCGAGACCTGTTGCTCGTTTCAGCACGATTTTGGCGGGCCAAGGCTGTTGACAATGGCGGCTTTGCTCGCCATAGGCGCGCTCTTGCAATTGGTCCCGCACCCCGGTGAAGCGGTGGCCGCATCAGGACGATGTTTTGATGGTGCGCTCCGGGAAGACGAATAAACAGCAAATCAGGAGTCATTGACATGACCAAACGTACCAGTTCCAAATATAAGCTCGATCGCCGTATGGGCGAGAATATCTGGGGCCGTCCCAAATCACCCGTCAATCGCCGCGACTATGGTCCCGGCCAGCACGGCCAGCGCCGCAAGGGCAAGCTGTCCGACTTCGGTATCCAGCTGCGCGCGAAACAGAAGCTGAAGGGCTATTATGGCGACGTGACGGAAAAGCAGTTCCGCCGCGCCTATAAGGAAGCCGCAGCGATGAAGGGTGATACCAGCCAGAATCTGATCGGCCTGCTCGAACAGCGTCTCGACATGGTCGTTTATCGCGCCAAGTTCACGCCGACCATCTTTGCCGCCCGTCAGCTGGTCAGTCACGGTCATATCCGCGTCAACGGAGTCAAGTGCAATGTTGCCTCGCGCAAGGTTGTGCCGGGCGACGTGATCTCGCTGAGCGCCAAGGCCCAGGAAATGCTGCTCGTCATCGAAGCGCAGAGCCTGCCGGAACGCGATATTCCGGAATATGTAGCGCCCGATGGTACCGACAAGGTGACCTATGTCCGCATCCCGACGCTGGATGAAGTGCCCTATCCGGTAACCATGGAACCCAATCTGGTCGTCGAATTCTATTCGCGCTGATTGTTTTCAATCTGCACTGAAGAAAAAGGGGCGGCCATATGTGCCGCCCTTTTTCGTTTTGGTTACCAGCAAGTTATTTGGGAAGAAAGGCTGCCGACTTGGTGAGCATGTCGATTCGGGCAGCGGAATTCTGCAGGCCGTGGGCCAAGCCTTCATATTCAACGAAGGTTACTTGCTTGCCAGCGCTCTTCAGTTTGCTTTCCATCAGTTTCGACTGATTGATCAAGACATTCTGATCAAGGTCGCCGTGGAACAGCAATACCGGAACGTTGATCCTCTCGACATTCTGCGCAGGTGACCCTTCTTTTATGTGGGGGCCGTTGCCGATCCGGTTGTCCTCTACTGCGCTGCTGGCATTGTTATCATTGTTGGTTTTTTTGAGCGCCAGGTCGGTTACCGGTGCGATCGCAATGACCGCTTTAAACAAGTCAGGATTGGTAACAGCGGACTGAAGTGCAGCATAGCCGCCATAAGACCATCCCACGATAGAAAGAGCGTCAGGCTTGGCAATGCCCTCTTTGATCAGCCAGCGGCCACCGTCGGAAACATCGCCGATCGAAGTTTTCCAAGACTTATAGCCATTTTCCAGAAACCACTCGTCGCCATAGCCGTCCGATCCTCGAAAATTCGGCTGCAAGACCGCATATCCCTGGCTGACAAAAAACTGCGCGAGCCAGTCAAACCCCCATTCGTCGCGTGCTTCAGGTCCGCCATGCGGCATCACGATAGCCGGAAGATTCTTGTCTGACCCTCCTTTGGGAAGGGTAAGATAGGCCGGTATTTCGGTACCATCGGCGGCGGGAAAGCTCACAGGCTTCACAATTGCGAGATTCTGATTTTCCACCCTGGGTCTGACGCCCAGCAGCGGTCGAAGCTGTTTGCTGACCCGGTCAAACAAAAAATACTGACCTGGATCGATGTCTGATCCGGCCCAGATTAGCAGCTTGCTTTCATCTTGACTGGAATCCGAAAAATTTATCGCCATGTTGCCTCCCAGCGCATTGCGTAAACCCGCAGCCAATTTGTCCAGTTCTTCGTCAAAATAAACGGCTTCCCGCTTCTCTATGGCATAGGTGGCTCCGACAACGCGGTTCTTGCGGCCAATTCGGACTAGTCCATCAACATCGACTTTGTCGTTGGAGACCAAAACCTCTCGTTCTCCGCTATCGTCCAGCTTGACCGACAACAGGGCCTGACGGCCCTGGTAAGGCGCAAATCCGAGCACGGTATTGCCAGACTTGTCCACGGCATAGGGATTGAAGCCCGTTCGATTTCCATAGTCGAGCTGACTCAGTTCGATCCAGTCGTCACTATCGTTTTTGTAATAGTATTTGATGCGCCCCGAATCCCGCTCGGTTGCACCCAATTTTGTGCGCATTCCCTTGATCCGGACATTGCCTTCGCCATCCGATATATATTCGACAGCCTCTTCGGACGGCCTTTCAGAAAATTTTGCTCTACCAGTGACGGTATCAATCCGCTCGACGGCCAAGCCGAAATCACGCTTTGAAAATCTTGTACTGGTGGAGCTTCGTTCGGGATGATACCGACTCATCAGCACGGCGTTCTCTTCATCGGGGAGCCAGTCAATAATGGCTCCGCTGCCCAGGCTATAGGTGACCGTGTTCGCATCCTTTTCCAGCGTCAACTGTCTGGCATTGTCGCCATTGGCGTCGATGGCGAAGATCGTCCCGAACCCGTAGATTTCTCCAACCTGCTTCTTCAGCCCCCCGAGTCTGCAAGCAAGGCGGTCATTGGATACCCAGCCACACCATTGCAAATGTTCCGGATCTCCCGATGAACTCATCACCCGTGTTGGTTCATCGCCTCTGGCAAGATCGATAGTGTAGAGATCCGACATTGTGCCTGACCGGGTGAAATAAAGGCAATCCTGTTCCCGTCCGGCGAGAGGCTGATATCTCTTATGGCGGGCATGGCTCCAAATATTTCGGCCTTTTCATTGGCCAAAACGGTTGGAGATGTGATCGCCACGGTGACAGCAAGCGAGACAACTACAATATTTGTATGAAACACAAAAAAACCCCCTAATGAACTCGCCAGATTTGAGACATCGCGAACTCGGCATCGTTTTGCAACCCCGGAAATTGCATCGCGAAGCGCCTTGCCTTGCCGAAAATCGTCTGCCATTGGTTATGCAACGGTTTTCCAAACTGGAAATTTCAGAAGGTAATGCATGATGTTGAAACGGTCGCTGTCGGCGCTTCTCCTGCCCTCACTGTTACTGGTGGGCTGCACTAAGATTGAAGAGGAGGATGCGTCCGCAGCCTTCCCCGACATCGCGGCACCTGACCTGTCGGTTGAAACCATGAAATCGATTACCGAGGAGCTTTCTTCCGATGCTTATGAAGGCCGCGCGCCGGGGACGGCGGGCGAGGAGAAGACGGTCAAGCTGCTATCCGAAAAATTTGCTGCTGCCGGGCTGGAGCCGGGAAACGGGGACAGCTGGTTCCAGAATGTGCCGCTGGTCGGCATCACGGCGAAAAATATTTCGCCCCTGGAAATTACCGGCGGCAAGAGCGACCTGTCATTTGAACATGGCAGCGATTATGTCGCAACAAGCTATCAGGAACAGCCAAAAATCGCAGTTGCCGACAGTGAAATGGTGTTCGTCGGCTATGGCATCAACGCGCCCGAGCGCGGCTGGAACGACTATGCCGGCGTCGACGTCAAGGGCAAGACTGTCATCATATTGGTGAATGATCCCGATTTCGGTACCGAAGGCCTGGAGGGTGATTTTGGTGGCCGGGCGATGACCTATTATGGCCGCTGGACCTATAAATATGAAGAAGCGGCGCGCCAGGGTGCCGCGGCGGCGCTCATCATCCACGATACCGACCCGGCGTCTTATGGCTGGAATGTGGTGGAGTCGAGCTGGACCGGTGAGCAATTTTATGCCCGGTCGGCCGACGGCGGAGCGGACCAGACCAAGTTGAACGGCTGGATCCAGAAAGATGCGGCGAGCAAGATCATGGCTGCTGCCGGTCAGGATCTGGCTGCGCAGATGGCGGCCGCGAAGAAAAAAGGGTTCAAGGCGGTCGACCTGACACTCAAGGCGTCGGCCACATTGGAAAACGATATCAAGAAAACCGACAGCAAGAATGTTGTCGGCATTTTGAAGGGCAAGACCCGTCCTGATGAATATGTGATCTATACTGCGCATTGGGATCATCTCGGACGTTGCAAGCCCGCGCCGGATGGGGATGACATCTGCAACGGCGCGGTCGACAATGCCACCGGCACAGCCGCACTGGTCGCACTGGCGGAAGCCTATGTCAAAGCCGGCGCACCGGATCGAAGCGTCATTTTCCTGGCGGTAACGGCCGAGGAATCGGGACTGCTCGGCTCCAAATATTATGCGGAAAATCCGATCTATCCGCTCAGCCAGACGGTGGGCGGCGTGAACATGGATGCGTTCAGCATGAGCGGTCCGGCGAAGAATGTAGTCGTGGTCGGCAAGGGCAAATCCGAGCTTGATGCCTATCTTGAAGTGGCGCTGAAGGGCGATGGCCGAGTGGCCGAAGCCGAGCCGACGCCGGAGAAGGGCTATTATTATCGTTCCGATCATTTCAGCTTTGCCAAGCTTGGCGTGCCAATGATCTACTTCGAGGGCGGTGAAGATCTGGTCGATGGCGGCCGGGAAGCAGGCGAGGCTGCTTCCAAGGACTATACTGACAATCGCTATCATGGCCCCAAGGATGAATATGATCCGGACTGGGACTGGACCGGTGTGATGGGTGACCTGAAAGTCTATTACACCGTCGGCCGGATGCTGGCGATGACCGAGGCGTGGCCCAACTGGAAAGAAGACGACGAATTCCGCGCCATCCGTGACCAGAGCCGCGCGGGCGATTGAAAGGGATAGCTAACCCGCAAGATGAGATGGCCAGCAGAGTGGGAGCCGCATCAGGCAGTCTGGATCGGCTTTCCCGGTGATCGGGCGGAATGGCCGGTTGGCCTGGATGAGGCGCAGCAGGAAGTCGCTGCCTTTGCCAATGCTGTAGCGGACCAAGGGGCGGGAGAGGCTGTCATTCTGGTCTGCCGGACACCTGATGACGGTGAAACCGCGCGTACAATCGTCCAGCCCAGTGTGGAGATTGTCATCGAGCCGTTCGGTGACATCTGGCTGCGTGATTCAGCTCCGATTTTTGTCACCGGACCGGACGGGCTTGTCGGTCAGAATTTTGGCTTTAACGGCTGGGGCGGAAAATATACGATGGCCGGCGACCAGGATATCGGCAGGCGGCTGGCGAAGCGCTTTGGTCTGGAGGTCATCCCTCAGGACTGGATATTGGAGGGCGGCGCGATCGATGGCGATGGCGCGGGCAAGCTGATCACCACCAGGCAATGCGTGCTCAATGCCAATCGCAATGCCGGGCTTGTGAGAGAACAGGCTGCCGGGCGGTTGCACGATGCATTGGCGGCAGAGGATATTTGCTGGCTGGGAAATGGGCTGGTCGCTGATCATACCGACGGGCATGTCGACAATCTGGCCCGTTTTGTCGCGCTGGAGACGGTCGCAATTCCGGAAGCGGACAGCGTGGACGATCCCAATACGGAAATTTTCGAAGATGCCGCACGGATAGCGGAATCATCCGGATTGCGGGTGGTCCGGTTGCCATCAGCGGGACGCTATGAAATTGACGGCGAGATCGCACCGGCCAGCTACATGAACTTCTATATCGGCAATGTCGTGGTGGCGGTGCCGCAATATGGAACGGTGAACGATGTCCGGGCAGTCAATCAGATCGCGGTTCTTTTCCCGGGCCGCAAAGTAGTAGGTCTGCCGAGCCGATCACTCTTGCGGGGCGGCGGCAGCTTTCACTGTATTTCCCAGCAGATTCCTGCAATCTAGTATATCTATGGTGGCTGCCCGATAAACCGTATTGCGGGTGCGGAGCGGACAGCTATTTCTGCAGGCAATCGGAAAAGAGGAAAAATTATGAAAAAAGTCGCGATAAAAAATCTATTGTTGGCTGGTGCGGCAATTGCAATGCTCGGCACGGGCGGTGTTGCGCTTGCCAAGAACCACGCCCAGGACGGTATGGTCCACGGTGCAGCCGACCTCCCGGCGGTCCTGAAGCATGAACGGCGGTCAGGAGACAAGGCGCGAGACGTCCATCGCAATCCCGATCAGACCCTGACCTTCTTCGGCGTGAAGCCGAACCAGACGGTTGTCGAATATGGCCCCGGCGGCGGCTGGTACACCCGGATCCTGGCTCCCTATCTTGCGGGCAGCGGCCAATATATCGCAATCAATGGTGACAGTTCCAGCGACACATTTTCCGACCGCGCGCGCGAAGCGAGGGCCAAGGGCTGGCCGGAGCGATTCCCTGAGGTCGCGGCACAATGGACGGGCGTGGCTGCCGACAAGATAATGGCGTTCGAGAGCGACGAACTGCCCGACGCTATGAAGGGCACGGTCGACCGGATATTGATTTTCCGGTCGCTGCACGGAATGCTGAACGGCAACCGGGCCGACTCGGAATTGCGCGCCTTGCGTGAGATGCTGGCGGATGACGGCATGATCGGGGTTGTCCAGCACCGGGCAAAGCCCGGTGCCTCCTACGCCATGTCCAATGGCAGCAAGGGATATCTGACACAGGAATCGGTCGTGGCGCTGTTTGAACTATATGGTTTCGAACTGGTTAGCGAATCCGAGATCAACGCCAATGCCAAGGATGCGTCCGACTATCCAGGCGGCGTGTGGACACTGCCCCCTGTCTTGAGCCAGGGCGAAAAAGACAAAGCCAGATATGAGGCCATTGGCGAATCCGACCGGATGACTTTGTTGTTTAAGAAGCGCGACTAGACCGCTATCAGGGCCGCTATGACCAATATATGCGTAGCGGCCCTGCAACTGCCTCTCGGCGGCGATGAACAGGAAAATCTTTTTGCCGTCACTGGCCTTGTCGCCGAGGCGGCGGAGCAGGGATCCCAGATCATCCTCCCGCCGGAATTGTTTGCCGGCCCCTATTTCTGCAGGACCGAAGATGAGGCCTTGTTCGCGCTGGCGCAGCCCGTGGACGAAAGCGCTCCTGTGCTCGCCATGCAAAGGCTGGCCAAGCAATATGGGGTTGCCATCCCGACCAGTTTTTTTGAACGGGACGGACCGCATCATTATAACAGCCTGGCGATGATCAATCCCGAGGGCGAGATCATGGGTGTCTATCGCAAGAGTCATATCCCCGACGGCCCCGGATATGAGGAAAAATATTACTTCCGGCCCGGCAATACAGGCTTCAGGGTCTGGGATGTCTGCGGCACCCGGATCGGCGTCGGAATCTGCTGGGACCAATGGTATCCGGAAAGCGCGCGGGCGATGGCGCTGATGGGCGCGGAGATATTATTCTATCCCACGGCCATCGGATCCGAACCCTATGATGCCAATTTCGACACCAGCCGGATGTGGCGGCGCGCGATGCAGGGTCATGCGGTGAGCAACTGCATGCCGGTTGTGGCGAGCAACCGCATCGGCGTCGAAGAAGGGCAGACCTTTTACGGACACAGTTTCATCACCAATCAATGGGGTGATCTGGTGCAGGAATATGGTTCGGCCGAAACCGGGGTGCTGATTGCTTCCTTCGATCTGGAAGAGGCGCGTACACATCGGGCAGGCATGGGATTTTTCCGGGATCGCCGGCCGGAACTTTATGGACGGTTGACGGAGGACAGATAGACCGCCTGTTCGAATATCCCTTCGAACATCTCCGCGGTCAAGCGCCCGGTATTCACATTATAGCGGCTGCAATGATAGCTGTCGGTCAGGGTGCGGCCATCGGGGAGCTGGTGGGTTGCGCCATGGACGAATTTATGATCGGCGAGCCTGGCGCCGGACAGCCGGACGATGCTGTCATGTGCGACCTTGCCCAGCGCCAAGATGAGCTGCAAATTGGACAGCGCATCCAGGGCTTTCGCCAGATACGGGCGGCAATTGCTGATTTCGGACCCGGTCGGCTTGTTGTCCGGCGGGAGACATTTGACGGCGTTGAGGATGACCGCTCCGTTCAGTCTTATTCCATCGGCCGGATCATTGCCAAAATTTCCCTGAACCAAGCCATATTTGGCCATGGTGGCGAAAAGCATCGTGCCAGAGGCATCGCCCGTGAAGGGTCTGCCCGTGCGATTGGCGCCTTCCTTGCCTGGCGCAAGTCCGACTATGGCCAGCGAAGCGTCGGGATCCCCAAAAGCGGGAACGGGAGCATTCCACCAATCGGGATGACCCTTGCGGAGCGAATGGCGCAGCCCAACCAGCCGAGTACAGCGGCGGCATTCCATCGGGGCACCGGTAAATGCTGAAGGGCTATTATCGGTCACAATCCGTGCTTAAGTTCAATCCGGTCGATCGTCCAGACGATTAGCCCTTTCGTTTTGCTGGAACGATTTCGCGCCCTCCCGCGTTCTTGACTATGAGTTGCCGGTGCAGCAGCATCGGGCTTTCAGCTGCTTCACGATAGTCGAGAGCAGTTGCGCGTCATGTGATCCCTCGATGCTGCTGCCAATGGGGTCAAAAATTAGCCAGGCCTGGGTGGACGTCTTCCGGGAAGAGAATGTGCTACTAGCCAGCGATCGAACAGTCGCTGGCACGCGGGAACGGTGAAATGGATGGAGACGATGGGGATCATGGACATATTGCAGCAGACTGGCGGCGTGGAGACCACCGCAGCTGAACTGGGGGTCAGCCAGAGTATCGTCGAAAATGGTTCGGCGGCCTTGTTGCCAGCCATATTGGGGGGCTTCAAGAAGGCGGCACAAGGTCGGCCGGACGGTCTCGAAGGACTCAACCGATTGCTTGATCAGCTCGGTGGAGTATCTCTGCTCGACAGTGTTGTGGACCCGCAACAAACGCCGGTGGAAAAAGGCAATGCCGTGCTGGGTCAGATATTCGGTTCCAAAGTGGTGAGCCGGACCGTTGTCGCTGGTGCGGAGCAACAGACCGGGATCAGCAGCGAGCTGCTCAAGCAAATGCTCCCCTATGTTGCGATGTTGGTAGCCGGATATATGGCCAAGCAGAGCCAGGAAAAGGTTAGCAATGGCGGCGGACTCGGCAGCCTGATCGGCGGATTACTAGGCGGCAACGGCAACGGATCGTCCGACGCCGACCTGGGTGCCCTGCTCGACCTGAACGGTGAAGGCAACGCGCTGGATGACATCATCGGCAGAGCCGGGAAGCTTATTCGCTAAAGGAGCTCTATCGAGCGCCGGTCATTGTGCATAAATTGTTCCGGGCGTGACGATCAAGACACGGGTTTGTCTGCCACAATAGCGGGGCCGTGCAGTCCCTCCAGACGAAGCACGCCGCCTTCGACGTCAGCAACTTTGGCGATCGTCCCTTTGTCCATATCTGGGCCTCTTGCGGGCCATTCGCCATCGCCGACCTTCACCCTTCCGCTGGTCGCTGAAACTGCTTCGACCACGGTTACGGTTCGTCCGACCAGTTGGGCTGAGCGATTGTTGAGCAGCGGATTTTCGCTTTCCACATTGTGGGCAAGATACCAGCGTCGTCCGCCAAGCACCGCCAATATGGTCGACAGACCAAATAGGGTCAGCTGACCCGCGATGGTCAGTTCGATGAACAGGGAGAGAATTCCGGTCACCGCGGCGGCCGCGGCGACCCAGATCAAAAAGACACCGGGAACGAATAATTCTGCCAGGGCGAGCAGGGCGGCAAGGCCCAGCCACACATATTCGGGATTGCTGATAGTGAAATCATCCATCGCTCATGCTCCGCCCATCCCCGGCCTCATTTGCCCTGATTGTCGAACGGACCCTTGCGTGGCGGCGGCGAAAAGGTCTGGCTGTGTTCCCCGAGCGCCTCTTTTGCCAGCGCACCAATCCCGCCCAGCGTCCCGATCAGCTGGGTCGCCTCGACCGGGAACAGTATCGTCTTGGCATTGGGCGACGTAGCAAATTTTTCGACCGCCTTCACATAGTCCTGCGCGATAAAATAGTTGATCGCCTGGGCATTGCCGCCAGCGATTGCCTGAGATACCAATTCGGTTGCCTTGGCTTCGGCCTGGGCTTCACGTTCACGGGCTTCGGCGTCGAGAAAAGCCGCTTCCTTGCGGCCTTCGGCCTGCAGTATCTGGCCCTGTTTCTCGCCTTCGGACCGGAGGATTTCAGACGCTCGCGCTCCTTCCGCATCGAGGATATTGGCGCGTTTCTCGCGCTCGGCCTTCATCTGTCGCGCCATCGCGTTTATGATATCCTGCGGCGGGCGGATATCCTTGATTTCCACGCGGGTTATCTTGATACCCCAGGGCGTGGTCGCGTCATCAATAACTACCAGCAGCCGCCCGTTGATCTCGTCGCGCTTGGACAGGGTTTCATCAAGGTCCATCGAGCCCATAACCGTGCGCAGGTTGGTGGTGACCAGATTGAGGATCGCATTGTAGAGATCATTGACTTCATAAGCCGCCTTGGCGGCATCCAGGACCTGGAAGAATACCACGCCATCGGTGGAGATCATCGCATTGTCCTTGGTGATGATTTCCTGGCCAGGAATATCAAGCACCTGCTCCATCATGTTGACCTTCCGGCCTACGCGATAGAGAAATGCAGGATAGAAATTGAATCCTGGGTGGGCGGTGGTGGTGAAGCGGCCAAAATATTCAATCGTGTAATGATAGCCTTGCCGGACGATCTTGATACTCGCAAACAGGTAGATGATGATGACCAACAGCACCAGCAGTAGTAGCGAAACGCCCATTTCCATTCTCCCTTGCGACCGGTCTCATTATCATTGATTATTTGCAGTATAATGCCAAGGGAAAAGCGATTTTATTGCCTCCTTGCAAGGGTATTATCCGCAATGCGTTTCCTGGCATTTTTGCTTTTCCCGGGTCTGATCCTTTCCGAAGACGCGCGCTCGGAGCCGATAGTGGAGGCAGATCTGCTTCGACACATCGAGATATTGGCGAGCGATGCCTTCGAGGGCCGGGAGCCCGGCACGGTCGGGGAAAACAAGACGGTCAATTATATCGCCACGCAATGGGTACGCGCCGGACTTCGGCCAGCGGCCGAAAATCGTACATGGTACGCGCCGGTGACGCTGGTCGAACGAACACCGGAAAGCTACCGGATTGAACTGGCGAACCCGGCTGGGCGCAAGACCTTGCCGCCGCAGGACGAGATTGTCTTGCGAAGCGCCGCGCCGTCGTTCAGCGAAAGCCGGCTACCGGTTGTCTTTGCCGGATTTGCTGCTTCAACATCCCATTCATTGCCGGTCGCTGGGAAATTGGTGCTGCTGCCCCTTGCGCCCTTGGCCGGGAGCGATGGCATTATCGATTATCGAACGCGCAAGCGCCAGTTGGTCCAGGATGGCGCGATCGGAGTGATTACGATCATCGGAAAGCAGGATGAGTGGCCCAGATACCGGCGATCCTTTCTGCGCAGAGCCACCAGCCTGTCCGACTTCGAGGATCACGCCGCGCTTGAGGGCATGATCGGTTTTGACCAGTTTCGCGCATTGGTTCGGCAATCCGGACGGGACGCTTGGCAATTATTGGCTGACAGAGACGCGATATCCCTTGTCGACTTGGCGGTGGTCGCCGACGCAAGCGCCGAAACAAGGGTACGGACCTATCTTTCCCACAACGTGATCGGCAGGATTCCTGGTACCAGTCCAGAGAATGGCGCTGTCCTGTTCATGGGTCATTGGGACCATTTCGGCATATGCAGGATCGAGGACCCCCAGGATCCTGGCAAGGACCGGATCTGCAATGGTGCGGTGGACAATGCCAGCGGCATATCATTGCTGATCGAAACGGCCAAACGCCTGTCGGCCATGGATCATGACCGGGACATCTATTTTCTCGCGACGACGGCGGAGGAAAAAGGGTTGCTCGGTGCACGGGCCTTTGTTGAAAGTCCGGCGACCGAGCTCGATAATTTTGTCGCCGTGTTCAACGCCGATACAATTGCACTATCTGACGATAGCAGGAGAATTGCGGTCGTCGGTATCGGACGCGGCGGTCTGGACGCCGAAATCTCGGCGGTCGCGGTTCAGGAAGGGCGTGACATCGACCGCAGCGGGCGGGCAGATGCCTATGTCAAGCGTCAGGACGGTTATGTATTTCTCGAACGGGGCATTCCGGCCTATATGATCACCAGCGCGTTTGCCGACGAGGAACGGCTCAACGCCTTTATCAATGATCCCTATCATGACGTCGGCGATGAGGTAAATGATCGATTGCTGCTGACCGGTGCGGCCGCTGATGCCAATTTCCATGTCGCGCTGGGCCGCTATTTTGCCTCCACCGCAACATATCCGGGAAAAGCCACTAGCGGCGAACCGGATAACTGATTACATGGGCCGCCACAGAATCACATTCACGACATCGGAAAGTGGCGATCATGAGCAGGCCAGGCAAGCATAACGACATTCGATTGGGACTGACGTTTGACGATGTCCTGTTGCGACCTGCGGCATCCGAGATAGTACCGAGCCAAGCCAGCACCAAGACCAGTATCTCCAAGCTTATCGGTCTGAATATTCCGATCCTTTCTTCTGCCATGGACACGGTGACTGAGTCGGACATGGCGATCGTGATGGCGCAAATGGGCGGGATCGGTGTCCTGCACCGGAATCTTACCATTGCCCAGCAGACCGCTGCCGTACGGCAGGTGAAACGCTTTGAATCCGGGATGGTGGTCAATCCGATCACCATCGCGCCAGACGCGACCCTGGCCGAAGCGCAGGCAACGATGGGGCAGAACCGGATTTCCGGCATTCCCGTCGTGGAGAAATCGGGGAAGCTGGTTGGCATATTGACCAATCGTGATGTCCGCTTCGCGGAAAATCCAAAGCAACTGATTTCCGAATTGATGACCAGAGACAATCTCGCGACGGTCCCGGCCGGGGTGAGCCAGGAGGAAGCACGGCGCACGCTGCACCAGCGGCGGATCGAAAAATTGCTGGTCGTGGACGATGATTATCATTGCGTCGGTCTGATCACGGTCAAGGATATTGAAAAGGCTGTCACCTATCCCAATGCTACCAAGGATGCCTCTGGCCGTCTGCGGGTCGCTGCGGCATCGACGGTCGGCGAAAGCGGGCTTGAGCGGACCCAGGCGCTGATCGACGCGGAATGCGATCTGATCGTTATCGATACCGCCCACGGCCACAGCGCGATGGTGGCGCGGGCCGTTGAAGAGGTCAAGAAGCGTTCGAACGCGGTGCAGGTCATCGCCGGAAATGTCGCGACAGCTGCCGCGACCCGGGCACTGATTGACGCTGGCGCGGACGGTATCAAAGTCGGAATCGGACCCGGTTCGATCTGCACTACGCGGGTGGTTGCCGGTGTGGGTGTGCCGCAGCTTACCGCGATTATCGATTGCGCGGAAGAGGCTGAAAAGTCCGGCATACCGGTCATCGCTGATGGCGGCCTGCGGACATCGGGAGATGTCGCCAAGGCGTTGGCGGCCGGTGCGTCCGCGGTGATGATCGGATCGTTGCTCGCCGGTACCGAGGAAGCGCCTGGCGAGACATTTCTCTACCAGGGGCGCGCCTACAAGAGCTATCGCGGCATGGGATCGGTCGGTGCCATGGCGCGCGGATCGGCGGACCGCTATTTCCAGCAGGATATTACCGACCAGATGAAGCTGGTGCCGGAAGGGATTGAAGGACAGGTCCCTTTCAAGGGCCCGGCGCGCGACGTTATTCACCAGCTGGTCGGCGGCGTGAAAGCGGCGATGGGCTATACCGGTTCGGCGACGCTGGAAGATTTGCGTGAACGCGCCGAGTTCATCCGCATCACCAATGCCGGATTGCAGGAAAGCCATGTGCATGATGTTGCGATCACCAGGGAAGCGCCCAATTATCCGACGCGATAGAAACATTGGAGGCATCAGGTGAGGGAAGCCCGGAAATCGTTGCACAATTATTTCCCTGCCAATGATCGCTTGGACAAGTGACTCCTTCAGCCAGACTGCAGGCGGCAATCGAGATGCTGGACTGGATCATCGCCGCTGCGCGGGATAATGGTGCGTCCGCGGACAATATCGCCAAGAAATTCTTCAAGGAAAGGCGCTATGCAGGGTCGGGGGACCGGCGCGCTATTCGCGAGCTTGTGTATGCCGCAATCCGGCGCTGGGGAGACCGGCCGGAAAGCGGCAGGCAGGCTCTGCTCGGACTCGTCGCCGAACAGCCGGAACTGCGAGATATGTTCTGTGGTTCTCATTACGGACCCGCAGCAATTGATCCCGATGAACCGGTCGCGACCGGGGCGCAAGTTCCGGGCTGGTTGACCGAAAGATTTGCCGATCCGATCGATGACACGGAACGGAAGGCCCTGTTCGATCGTGCACCCTTGCATATCAGGATCAATGGTCAGCGTTCGACGGATCTGGAAGTCAAGTCGGCATGGCCAGAGGCCGTGGCGCTGCCGCTTTCGCATGCCTACGAACTTCCGACCGGGACGCAGCTGGAAGACAAGGCGCTCTTTCGGGAGGGCGCCGTTGAAATCCAGGATATGGGTAGCCAGGCCATTGCGCTGGCTGGCGCTGCGGGCCAGCCGAAGCTGACCCTTGATCTGTGCGCCGGCGCGGGTGGCAAATCTCTCGCCCTCGCTGCGATGCTTCCCTCCGACAGCAAGATTATCGCGGCGGACACGGACCGCGGTCGGCTGAGCCGGATCGATCCGCGCAAGCGCAGGGCCAGTGCCAGGAATATCGAGACGATCCTGCTCGCGCC
>Ga0209346_1000356_pt1 | contig 45212 bp, 48 predicted proteins | sample AutmiccommunBRH9_FD_187381 | JGI IMG/M metagenome (GOLD analysis project Ga0209346, IMG submission 187381) | Deep subsurface microbial communities from Mt. Terri, Switzerland - Autotrophic microbial communities BRH/9 (SPAdes) (version 2) | ecosystem: Environmental > Aquatic > Deep subsurface >...
CACGGCGGCCGCACCATCGGCGGTGTTTGCGCCCGAGTCGCCCAACGCGTCCTCGCGCTCACCGCCGCGATCTGGCACAACGACAACCTCGGCCTGTCCATCCGACGCTCACTGACCGCCTACGACCACTGACCCCTTGGAATCATTCATCTAGAAGCCCCTAGCCCGGCCGCCCCCTACGGCCGACATCGTCCCCATGAAAGGCCACCGCCATGCCCCTCTCCTCCGTTGTCAATGATCCGGAAGCCCTCACCCTGACTGTGGTCGCGGACTTCCCCGTGCCCGTCGAGCGGCTGTGGAACGCGTACGCAGACCCGCGCCAACTCGAGAAGTTCTGGGGTCCGCCCGAGTATCCGGCGAAGTTCACGCGCCACGACCTGTTCCCCGGCGGTCGCTCTCACTACGTGATGACCGGGCCCGAGGGCGACAAGGCGCCGGGGTTCTGGGAGTTCCTTGCGGTGGATCCCGGCAAGAGCTTCGAGGTGCGCGACGGGTTCGCCGACGAGTCCGGCAACGAGGACACGGCGATGCCGTCAATGCGGATGGTCTTCGCGTTCGAAGCGACTGAGGGGGGCTCGCGCGTCACGACGGCGACGCACTTCGACTCCGCCGAGCAGTTAGAGCAATTGCTCGCCATGGGCATGGACGAGGGCATGCGTTCCGCCATGGGCCAGATCGACGGCGTGCTGGCCGACCTCGCGTCGTTCGCCGCCGGGCGGGTGGCGGAGGCGGACATCCTGTCCGACACCCAGGTGCGCGTCTCTCGCGTGATCCGCGGCACGGTGGATCAGGTGTGGCGGGCCCACCACGACCCTGACCTGATGAAAAAATGGTTGCTCGGCCCCGACGGATGGAGGATGCCCGTGTGCGAGATCGCCACGAAGGTGGGCGAGACGTACCGGTACTTCTGGGAGCCGGAGGGCGAGGGTGACGGGTTCGGGTTCGACGGCGAACTTCTTGAATCCCACCCACCTCACCGCGCCGTCACCACCGAGCACATGACTGGCACCGACTATCCGAGCACCACCAACGAGTTGACTCTCACCCCGGTTGCCGGCGGAACCCTGCTCAGCATCGTCATCACGTACCCGAGCGCCGAGGTGCGCGACATGGTGCTCGCCACCGGCATGACCGACGGCATGGAGACGTCGTACGTGCGGCTTGAGAGCGAGTTGGCGAGCGTATGAGCGCCCCGCAAGGAGCGAAGGGTCCGGCCTCCTACTTCCCGTCCATCGAGAAGAAGTACGGGCAACCGATGCAGTATTGGTTCGATGCCGTGGCCGAACGCCCGGCAGACGAGAAGCACATGGAGACCGTTGCCTGGCTCAAGACCGAGCACGGGATGGGGCACGGTCACGCCAACGCCAACGCCATCGTGGCGCACCTCAAGTCACGGAGAGATTGACATTGGCGGTTGGCGGATCCCGCCGACGAGGTTCCTGTCGCGTGCGACCGTCGCAACTGGGCGGGCGGCTGGGCGCCACCGCCCCGGTCCTAGCCGAGACTCCCGGGCCTACGCCTCGCGACCCAAGAACGGCGTCGGCTGCGTCTGCTCGCCCTCGGGGCCGAAGAACTCAATGCGACACATCGCGCGCACGGCCGCCACGAACCACTCCCCGATCATCTCGTCGTACTCGCCCTGCACCCCCGAGAAGCCCACGTACAGACCGTCGCGAATGATGCCGCCGGGCCACTTGATGTCGCCCGGCTGGTAGAGGTGCGACATGTCGGTGCGCAGTCGCGTGGTGTCTACGCCGGTGCGGTGCGCGAGTCGCGCCTTGGCTTCCGCGAACTCGCTCCACTCGCCCGGGGCCTCGTCCAGGCTCGCTTTGAACAGCGGCTCGCCGTCGGGGTTGGCGGGGTTGAGCAGCACGATGGTGCCCGTGTAGCCGCGCAAAATGCCCTGCTCGTATGCGTAACTGATGGAAGGCCCGAGGGCGTCCCATGCGCGGGCACAGATTTCGGGGGTCAGTCCTGCGAACATCGTTGTTCCTACTTTCCTCTTGGCGTGGTCTCTCCACTATTGTGGTGCCTTCCCGGCCCCCGGTGGCCCGCTACCGCCTGGCAGACTCTCAGCATGAGCGACTTCCAGAGAATCGACATCGGCGGCCTCGACGATTGGCGCGCCTTCTACGGCGGCTTTGTCCCGGAGCGTTCGCGGGACGGACGCCGTGTTCTCGACCACGAGTTGCCGATGCAGTTCATCGGCGTCACCGCCAACAGCCTGGAGCCGGGCGAGGAGGCGGGGTACTGGCACACGCACTCCTCCGACGAGGAGCTCTACATCTTCCTCGCCGGCACGGGTCACATGGGCCTGGACGACGAGGTGCACGACGTGGGACCGGGCACGGCCATCCGCGTGGGCCAGGGCGTGATGCGCACGTGGCGCGCCGCCCCCGACAGTGACGGCAACCTGCGGTGGCTGTGCATTCGCGGAGACGGCGGGGACCTGCCCCACCTTCCGGACGATGCCACCCGGGTCGATGACCGACCGATGCCCTGGTAATGGCTCCCTGGGACCTAGCCACGTGATACCCCAACGGGTACGCTCTGGCGGCAAGACCTGAGGAGGCCAACGATGACCGCCTGGCGCATCCGCGATATCCACACCGACGACCTTGACGGCGTGCTGCACCTGTACGAGCAGCAGCGCTCTCACGGTGTGGAGCCCGTCTACGCGCTCGCGGAGGTCCTCACCTCCGCCCGTGAAGACGTCGCCGTCGTGGCGACGACACAGGACGGCCAGGTCATCGGCGCCTGCGTGGGACGCGTGGCGCACAACCAGGCGTGGATTGTCTTTCACGCCGTGGTCTCGGAGCGGCGCTCGCAGGGAGTCGGCAATCAGATGCTGCGCGCGGTCGAGAAGCGCCTCGCGGCGCTGGGCCCCAACGTGCTGTCCGCGCTGGTCCCTGCCGAGGAGATCCCTACCAAGGCCTTCGAGAACGCCGGCTACACCGAGAAGAAGCAACTGCGGTATTTCGAGCGCCGCGTGCCCGTACAGCGCGCCGAGGCCACCCACCTTGCGGAGCTTGGCGGGCGCATTCTGCCCAGAGACCTGTGGGACGCGGTGGGCGGAATGCGCCGTGAGAAGGAGATGCTGGAGAAGCGGCTCGTCATGCCGCTCGCCCAGCCCGAACTCGCGGAGCAGTACGGCGTTGCCCCGCCGCGCGCGGTCGTCCTGTTTGGCCCTCCCGGCACGGGCAAGACGACGTTCGCCAAGGCCATTGCGTCGCGGCTCGAGTGGGCCTTCGTCGAGGTGTTCCCGTCGCGGCTTGCCGCCGACCCCAAGGGCCTCGCGGGCGCACTCCGCGCAACCTTCCAGGAGATAGACAAACTCGAACACGCCGTGGTGCTGATCGACGAGGTCGAGGAGATCGCGTCCCACCGGAGGGGTGATCCGCCCTCCCCACTGCAGGGCGTCACGAACGAATTGCTGAAGATCATCCCCGCGTTCCGGGATCGCCCGGACCGGTTGCTGGTGTGCGCCACCAACTTCATCCGCTCGCTCGACACCGCCTTCCTGCGCCACGGCCGCTTCGACTACGTGATTCCCATCGGCCTGCCCGATGCCGAGGCCAGGGCGGCGATCTGGGAGCGGTTCGTTCCGGCGGCGTCGGCCGGGCAGGTAGACGTGGCCGCGCTGGTTGAAGCGTCCGAGGGCTTCACCCCGGCCGACATCGAGTTCGCCGCGCGCCGCGCCTCGCAGGCCGCGCTTGAGGCCGCCGTGGAACGCGGGTCCGAACCGGGCGCCGACGCTCCAGGCGGGCCCACCACGGGCCACTACCTGGAGGCGATCAGCAGCACTCGAGCGACCGTCTCCGCCGAGGTCGTGACGGAGTTCCTCGAGGACATCGAGACGATCGCGCGCCTCTAGTAGCCAAGGTCAGCCCGCGTTGCTAAGCGAAAGACCCTGACAAACGAGTCAACTCATTATGTACTCAAGTTGGGGCACCGCCACGACGGCACGACACCGTGGTACTACTCGCCGCTGCGGCGGATCCACCGCTCCAGGTGGGCGGCCTCGCGCTCCAACGGCTCCGGGTCATCGAGAGCATTGCTCAGAGCCGCGGCGCCCTGTATGACCGCGATCAGGTGAGTGGCGCGCGCCCGCGCCGCACCGTCCGAGAAGCCCAGTTCGACGAACTCGCCGGCGGCCCAGTCAATCAACGCGGCCAACACCTGGCCGGCGGCGGCGCCCAGGTCAGGTGAGTGCTTGCGCAACTGCGCGGTCACGGATCCGAGCGGGCATCCGAACGCGCGCACGTTGTCGGCGTCGTCAAGGTAGAGGCCCAAGAACGCCACCAAGCGGTCTTCGGGCCGGGGAAGGTCTCGCCACGTCTTCGTTGCCGACAGGTAGCGATCGGAAAGCCGTTCCACCACTGCCAGGCCGACGTCGTCCTTGGTTTTGAAGTAGTAGTAGACCGAGCCTGAGGCCACCCCCGCGTGCTCCGCGATGTCGGCAATCGAGGTCCGTTCGAAGCCGCGTCGATATGCAAGGTCAAGGGCGGCATCGGCGAGGCGTTCGCGCTTGTTGGTTGCGGGTCGCGGCATGGGTCCTCCTGCGTAGAGAGTCGATCTACTCAGTATCCACCCTGGGCGAACACACCGCTCAGTACCACCCCTCCCGGGGCACGCAGGAAGGATGCGTGCGACACTGAGAGAGGGATGTCTTGTCTATACGCACCCCCACGGGAGGTCCGTACACATGGTCAACGTGGTGCTCACTCACTCGGCCTTGGGCCTGGACTCCAACCTCGAGTCGTGGGCAGAGTGGTTGCGGGGCGAGGGTCACGAAGTCATTGCGCCCGACCTCTACGGTGGCGAGACCTTCGACAACTTCGATGCAGGCCTGCAACGCTCCGAGTCGCTGGAGATCAACAAGGCGGTGCAGGCCATCCAAGGGATCGTGCGGGAGATTGATGCGCCGGTGGTGCTCATGGGCTTCGCCCTGGGCGCAGGTGTCTCCGAGATCGCGGCCCTGACCGAGAAGGGCATCGCCGGGCTCATTCTGGTGGGCGCCGCGGCCTCCCCCGAATGGTTTGGCAACCCGCCGTGGCCCAAGGGTTTGAAGGCTCAGGTCCACTACGCGGCGGAAGACCGCTCGATCGAGCCCTCCGAGGTCGCCGCGCTCGCCGCGTCCGCACCTCCAGGCGCGCTCGAGGTGTTCGAGTACCCCGGCGCCGCGCACCTCTTCGCCTTCCCCAACTTCGTGGACTACGAGCCGCTGGCCGCTGATCGCCTGCGCACCGCGGTGCGCGCCTTCCTCAAGAATGTCGGCGAGTCGGCCTAGTGGGCCGGGCGCACCGCGCGCCTCCGCGCGCACTCTGCGCGAAATCGGAGCATCGGGTGCTTGACTGAGTCCCATGAACCAGCGACGCATCCTCGTGGTGGACGACGAAGACAATCTCCGCACCATGCTCGTGGCCGCCCTCAAATTCGAGGGTTACCAGGTAGGTCAGGCCACCGACGGGAGGGCAGGCCTGCGTGCCGCGAAGGAGCTGCGCCCCGACCTCATCGTGCTGGACGTGATGATGCCGGAGCTGGACGGCTTTGGCATGCTCAAGCGGCTCCGCGAATCGGGCGACCGTACGCCCGTCATCTTCCTCACCGCCAAGGACACCTCCGCCGACGCCGTCGAGGGCCTGGTCCTTGGCGCCGACGACTACCTGGCCAAGCCGTTCTCGCTCGAGGAGTTGGTGGCGCGGGTCGAGTCCGTGATGCGTCGCGTGGACGCCTCGCCCAGCGCATCGTCCGTGATGAAGCTCGCCGACCTGACGTTGGATGACGTGGCCCACGAGGTCACGCGCAACGGCGAAGAGATCCACCTGTCGCCGACCGAATACAAGTTGGTGGCGTACCTCATGGCCAACGCCGGGCGCGTGATGTCGCGCGGTCAGCTCCTCAGCAACGTGTGGGGCTACTCGCCCGACGACGACCCCTCGGTGGTGGAGACGTACATCGGTTACGTGCGCAAGAAGGTCGACGCGTACGAGCCCAAGCTGATCCACACGGTGCGTGGCGTCGGCTACACGATGAAAGTGCCGCAATGACCGTTGGCGACGCCGGGACGCGGAGCCGTGCGCTCTCGCTGCGCGCCCGCGTGCTGGTGGGCCTGGCCGCGATCGCGCTGTTTGCGATCATGGCAGCTGCCGCCGTGACCCTCACCACGCAGAGCTACCTGGTGAGCCAGGTGGACGACCGGCTGTTGGCCTTCTCGGGCCCGTCGCACGGGATTGGGCTGGGCGACGCGGACGACTATCCGGTGCCGAGTGCCGCCGAAGAGGACGGTGAGGGTAGCGTCGCGACGCCGTCGACCGCCACCACTGACTGGTGGAACGAGCGACCCTCCGACGCGGTCCGCGGCGTGCTCACCGACACGGGAACGCTCGTGGTGCAGTTCCAGCCCAACATCTACGGTGACGAGACATTCGACGCCCCGCTCATCAATCCGGCGGATCTGAGCCGCAGCTCCCTGACCTACATCACAGCGAAGTCCGCGGGGGGCCGTGAGTACCGCGTGCTGGCCAAGCCGCTGTCGAGCGGCTGGGAGATCACGGCGGTGTCACTCGATGGCGTCGAGTCGACCACCCAGCAGCTCGTGATGATCGAGTCCCTCGGCATCGGGGCGCTGCTCATGGGCCTTGGCTTGGTCGGGTGGTGGGTGATTCGACTGGGCATCACCCCGATGGGCCGCATGGTCGACGCGTCCACGCGGATTGCCAACGGCGACTTTGACGTGCGCCTGGAGGGTGCGAGGAGTGGGACCGAGTCCGCCGCACTCGCGACGTCGCTGAACACCATGATCGGTCGCCTCACCGACGCGCTGTCCGAGCGGGAGCGCTCGGAGGCCAGGCTGCGCGTGTTTGTCGCCGATGCCTCCCATGAGTTGCGTACGCCGCTCACCACCGTGCTGGGATACGCGCAGCTGTTCCGCAAGGGTGCGCTGGCGAGCAAGGCGGACCAGGCCGATGCATGGGGCCGCACCGAGGCCGAGGCGAACCGCATGAAGCGCCTGGTGGAGGACATGCTGGAGTTGGCCCGCTACGACGCCGAGCCGGAGATGCACACGGCCCCCACCGACCTGACGCGCGTGGTGTCCGAGGTGTTGACCGATGCCGCCCGCGCGCACCCCGAGGTGACATTCACGGCGGGAGGCACAGGACCCCTGGTTCCGGACGTTACTGGCGCCGTCACCGCCGAGGTTGACGGCGACCGTTTGCGCCAGGCCATCATCAACGTCGTCACCAACGCCGCACAGCACGGCGCGTCTCACGTCGTGGTGTCGGTGACCCCGGAGTCGCGAGGCGAACAGGACGACGTGCGCGTCGAGGTCGCCGACGACGGGCCCGGCATGACGCCGGAAGTCGCCGCGCGTGCCACCGAGAGGTTTGTGCGCGGCGAGGGATCCCGGTCGCGATCTACCGGGGGCGCGGGCTTGGGCCTTGCCATTACGGCGGCGATCGTGGAGGCACACCATGGCCACCTCGAGATCGCGAGCGTCGAGGGCGAAGGCACGCGCATCGGCATGGTGTTGCCCGAGGTGCAGCCGCAGCAGTAGTTGTCGAAAACGCCACCGAGGTTGGTGGCGGTGCGCGGCGTGTGGGAGAATCCAATGCAATCGAAACGTTTCGAGCACGCAGCACGCCCGGCAAGGACCCTCATGACATTCGACGCGCACGACGCCTCCACGGACGCCGCCGTGGAGGGCTCTCGCGACGAGACTGTGGTGTACGCGTCGCCGGTGTCCGGTGAACCACTTCTGCTTCCTGGCGACTCCGGGACTTCCTTGCCTCCCTCGGGCCCGCCCGTTTCGCCGGGGCGCGCCAACGTGGTGCTCGTGGCGCTCGCCGTCGCGGCGTTCCTCTTTGTCACCAACGAGATCGCACCGATGGGTCTGCTCCCATCGATGGCGGTAGACCTGGGCAGGTCCGAGGCCGAACTTGGCATGGCGGTCACCGTGTTCGCCATTGCGGTCATGCTGGCGACCCTGCCGCTCGCGCTGCTGACCACAAGGATGGTGCGTCGCTGGGTGCTGGTGGGGGCGCTCATCATCTTCACCGCGGGCACGTTCCTCGCGGCGATCGCTGACACGTATGCGGCGCTGTTGTTCTCACGCGCGCTCACCGGCGTCGGCCACGCGGTGTTCTGGGCCGTCGTCGTGCCCGCCGCGGCCGGCATGTTCCCGCTCGCCCGGCGTGGCCGGTCGGTGGCGCGACTCTTGCTGGGCCCCGCATCGGCCGGCGTGGTGGGCCTGCCCGCGGCGACGTACCTGGCGCAGCAGACCCACTGGCACATGCCCTTCTGGATCCTGACCGGCGGCGGCGCACTGCTCGCCGTGCTGGTCGCGGTGCTGATGCCGAGCTTCCGCACCGAGCAAGGCTCGATGGTGCGCGGCGAGTTTCCGTCGATGCGCAAGTTCATTCGCGTCTTGGCCGTCACTGGCCTCATGACGGCCGCCATGCAACTCACGTGGACCTTCTTTGCGCCGTACTACACCGAGGTGACGGGCTTCGCGGACGGCACCGTGTCGATCCTGCTGTTTGTGGGAGGTCTCACCGGCGTCGTGACCACGTGGATGGTGGCCCGGTTCCTGGACCGCTGGCCCGTCAAGGCCGTGGTGCTGGGTCTCGCGCTCCTGCTGGTGATGTGGACGGGCCTCTCGCTAGGCGGTCAATTCAAGCCGGTGGCCGTGGCCATGATCGCGTTGCAGGGAATCTCGTGGTCGATTCTGGTGATCTCCGTGATGAACTGGGCGCTGCGCCACTCGCCGTGGACCGTTGACATCGGCAATGCGACCTACGCCACGCTCTTCAACGCGGGCAACGTGGTCGGCTCGCGCGTGGGGGCCGTGATGCTGGGGGCGTGGGGCGCGCGGTGGTTGCCGGTCGCGTCCTGGCTGCTGATTGCCGTGGCGCTCGTGCTCGTGCTGACGATGCCGCGCGGGCGCAAGCCTCACGGGCCGACGTAAAGCGCCCTCGGGTCGAACAGCGACCGGAGGCTAGTTCGTGTTCGGACTCGGCGTGGCCACGGCGTCGTCCCCCGACGCGGAGAATGCTGGCGGCTCGATCAGGAGAATGGGGAGGTCGGTGCGCTGTACCTGGGGGAGCGTCACTGTGGTGCTGACGACGTTGATGTTCAACAAGCCGTCCACTTGGGACGCATACCAGTCGGAGAACTTCTGCGCGCCGCCCGTGAGCCAACCGCTGCTCAGGGCGACTACCAGGGCAATCGCGACCACAGCCGCGAGCCCCACCTCGACGGCTCGCAACACCACGTCGTCCCTTGCTTGCACTGCTACTTGCCCTCCCAGACCATGACCGTCGTCTTCGCAGTTCGCACGCGCGCCGCACTGCGAGGGCCACAGCCCCCCAATGTCCATGCTCGTTGACCCATGCGGGTTGTGCAACTCGAATGCGCCTGCACGCGCCACCGCGCGCTACATATCTAGTAACGCACACCGCGCCGAAAAGGTTGGGGTCAGGACGTTGCGAAGTGGTGAACTTGGCAATAGCGAGGGGGCCAAGAGTTGTCTCACAGTCGCCTGAGTCTCGGCCTAGGGGCCTCGAGCGGCACAGTTGCGTCCAATAGGGTGGATGCTCCTATTGGTGTCAAGTCTCCCCGGATCTGATGCGGCAGATGCTGACCACGTTCATCAACGCGTTGATGAACGCCGAAGCGGAAGCCGTCTGTGGCGCCGAATACGGCCAGATCTCCGCCGACCGGGTCAACTCCCGCAACGGTTGCCGGCACCGGGATTTCGATACCGGCACCGGCACCATCGACGTCGCGATCCCGAAGCTGCGTACCGGCACCTACTTCCCCGACTGGCTCCTCGAGCGGCGCCGCCGGGCCGAGGCCGCCCTGACCAGCGTCGAGCAGTTCCGCACCCGGCCCCTGGACGCCGGCCCCGCTGCACTCCGTTTATGACCAGCCCGACGCGGACGCCGTCCACGCCCAGTTCGAGAGGGTCCTCAACGCCCTCGAGGACAAACTCCCCGCGGTCGCCACCCACCTCGAGGCGGCCCGCGCTGACGTGCTCGCGTTCACCGGCTTCCCGAAGGAGATCTGGCGTCAACTGTGGTCCAACAACCCCCAGGAACGCCTCAACCGCGAAATCCGCAGCCGCACCGACGTCGTCGGCATCTTCCCCGACCGCGGCTCCCTGATCCGACTCGTCGGCGCGACCGTGAACACTCCAGCGGACGCCGCGGTTTCTGGCAGCGCAGTTTCCGACGCGCACGTTGCCGACGCTCCTGTCAAGGAGACGGACGCCCGAGCGCCCAAGGTGAAGCCCAAGCGCGCGCTGCGCAAGAAGCGGACTGACACCACCGAGTAGAGCCCTCGCCCCCTGTCCCCGGCCCCCAGCCATGGCCGTGCAATCATGGTTGGGGGTTTTCCCATTCTCGGGGGTAGTTGTGACGCACGGTTTCAGGCCATGCCAACGCACGATGCGTGCGGTCGCTGTGGTGGGTGTCGCGGCCGCGGCACTTGCGTTGTCGGGTTGCTCGGCCGACGGCGGGGATGCCCCGACGCCCACCGGGTCCTTCCAGGTGCGTGAGGTGGCTGTGGTGGTCCCGATGGCGCAATGGACCCAGCAGGCGGGCGATGCCGACTCCGCCGCAAAGGTCTTGGCCAGCACGTGGCTAGCCGGGTCTCTGACCGTTGACGAGTACGTCGCACTGGTGGATGCGGGCTGCCCCACCGACCCGCTCCCAGCGGAGCAGGCCGGTTGGCTGTGCTGGCAGGACGAGTCGGCGGCCTACCTGGTGGTGCCCGCCGCGTTGACCGCCGATGACGTGGCCAACGACGAGGCCGCTTCGGGGCCCGGTAGCGACTGGGAGATCCACGTCACCCTCACGGACTCCGGGTCGCAGAAGTTGGGGAGGCTCACCTCCGAGGCCTCGTCGCGCGACCCGCAGGGAGCCGTTGCCCTCGTCATCGACGGCCGGGTGCAGTCGGCGACGGTGGCGATGCAGGCATTCACCGGAGGCACATTGATCCTGACGGGCCGCTGGACCGAAGGCGACGCGAAGGGGTTGGTCGCCAGCCTGGTGCGCTAGCCCTGCGCTGCGTCGTCCGGTGCTGCGTCGTCCGGTGCTGCGTCGTCCTGCTCGGTGCTGTCCTGCGACAGCAGGCGGTGGAGTTCGCTCAGCGGCGGTTGGAGCATCGATCGCACGATGAGCGGGTTGGTGCCCGAGCCCGCTAAGAGTTCCAAGGTGGCTTCGCACAGGGCGTCCAACTCCGCGTCGGTGTCGCCCAACGCCCGGTGAGCGTTCGCCAGGCCGGTGAGGATCGTGCCGCGCAACGCGAGCACGGTGTTGGGGTCGGTAGCGTCGGCCGCGAGCCGCTGGTATTGGTGCTCAGCCTTGGCCAGCACGTCGAGCGCCTGCTCGGGCCGGCCGGCCTCCACCATGCAGCGGGCGGTGCCCGCGCCGATGCGGATCAGTTCGGTGCGTTCAAACTGCGAGGGGTCGGGGTCGGTGAGTACGTGTTCCGCGATCCTCAGGGCCTCCACCCAGGTGGCTTCGGACTCGGCGTGCTTCTTGTCCAGGGCGAGTTGCATCGAATACCAGGACAGCCGCTGGGCCAAGTGAATGGCGCTCTCGCGGGGCTGGCGATCGAAGTCGGCGCGCAGTCGCTCGATGTCTTTGCGAGTGCTTTCGACGCCCATCTTCGTGAGTGTATGTGAAGGATGTCACACCGTATAGGGGTGTTCTCGATTGCCCTGTGAGGGATGGGCGCGTTGTCCGGGTATGGGGTTTTTGGAACTGGGGTGGCGTGCCGAGAGCCCGGTCTCGTTGACGCATTCTTCCTACTTTCCGTACACTGTCCGTACGCCCGGGAAGGGAAGGGAACGCACATGGCCGCGTCAATTGCGAAGAAGGATCAGCGCGTTGAGTTCCGCACGTCCTCGGAGAACCGGGAGCTGTTCGGCCGCGCGGCCGAGGCATCGGGCACTGACCTCAGCGGCTTCGCCAATGAGCAGTTGCGCGTCGCGGCTCTTCGCGTGCTCGCCGACCGCACCGCCTTTGTGCTCTCCCCGGTGGAGGCCGCGCTGTGGGACGAACTCATGGAGCGGCCGGCGCGGGACCTGCCCGATGTTCGGGCGTTGCTCGCAGAGCCCAGCATCTTCGTCGACGAGTAGGCCGCTCGGATGACCGCGCCGAGCGCCGGCGCCGAGGGAGCTCCAGCGTATGTGGCCCCGACCCTGCTCCGGCCGGACCACGTGATTGATGGGTTTCGATCTCGCTCGACTGAGCAGGCTGAGTGGTTGGCCAGGCACGCGCGCGGATCACATGGTGGAGGATTCACGCGCACCTTTGTGGTGACGGAGAGCGGCAGTCCAGATGTGGTGGCGTACTACGCGTGGACGATGGCGGGGCTGGGTTTCGGGGAGGCCCCGGCCAGGGTGTCGGCCGGAGGTGGCCGCCATCCCGTGCCGATGGCGCTGCTCGCGAGACTCGCCGTTGACGTGCGGCACGAGGGCCGCGGATGGGGCAGGGCGCTGCTGCGCGACGTGGTGAGCCGCACGCTGGAGGTGGGCACGCGCATCGGCTGCCGGGGTCTCCTGGTGCATTGCGAGACCGCCGACGCGCGGGCGTTCTACCTGCGCCACCTGCCCTCGCTTGAGGCGAGCCCGATCGACCCGATGCACCTGGTGCTGCTCATGAAGGATCTGAGGCGGTCGGTCGGATAGGCGGTCGATCGGATATGCGCTGGGCCTCTCCCCCCTCACGTACTGGAGTCGAGGCCGACTACGACGAGACGGTCGCGCGCCGACGCACCTCCGCCGCCACTTCGATCCGCACCACCGACCGGTTCCAGGCCAAGCCCGCGGCCACGGCCGCACCGGTGATGACCGCCTCCAGCAGGCCCCACGCCGCATACCGCGGAATCAGATCGACGATCGTCGCCTCGGGAGTGCCGTTCACGGTGGCGATCGTGGTCGCGCCGCCGATCGCCACGAGCGAGGCCAGCGTCAGCGCGGATGCCATGACGCTCAGCCAGGCCCCCACGGCCGCGGCGGACGCCTTGGTCCACAGCGACGGCCCCGAGGAGCCTCGACGCAGCCTCGCGCCGAGCGTCAAGATCGCTCGATACGCGCCGTAGCCGAACAGCACCCCGGCCACCCCCATGACCAGCACGTTCGCACCCAGCGCGGCGGTGCCGCCGTCGTTCAACAGGAAGGCCTCCAGGGTCAGCACCGATGCCATGGTCGCTAGCGCCAGCCACGGCCCGATGCCGATGGCCAGCAGCGTTCCGCCGATCAGGTGGGCGGTGTACGGGCCGTAGAGGGGGACGTCGGCGAGGTGAGCGACCAGCAGTCCGCCGGCTCCGCCGAGCGCCAGACCCATGCGGGGTCGGCCCTGCCGCAACTCGTGCACCGACCAGGTCAGCGCGCCCGCGGAGGCCGCTCCTGCCGCCACCATCGTCGTCGGGTCCAAAACTCCGTTGGGTATGTGCATGATCCCTCTCCTCTCAAGCAAGCACCGTTGCGGGTGCAGAGTACGCGCAGGCGCCCACGGCGCCGAGCTCGATTGCGGTGGAACGTCGCAGGTAGGCGAGCTCGGACGGCCCGAGCCGGTCGCACACCCAATCCCAGTGCAGGGACACCCAGTCGCCGGGCTGCACGGCGCGCGCCAGGGCGTGGCCGTCGCGGCGCAGTCGCGCCGTCTCGGCGGCGGCTGCCCTCAGCGCCAGCCGCCGTCCGTCCCAGGCAAGGCTTCTGCTCACGACCACCGCAGTGTCACCGTGGATCTCCGCCACGCGGCCCCAGCGGATGCGGCAGCGGTCCAACACCTGCAGCGGCACGTCCCCCAAGCCGCCGCGCATCAGCCCCACCCACGGATAGACGCCAAAGACATGGAAGTTGTGGTGCGGGGTGGCTCCCATGATCACGGCGGCGCTGAGCCGCTCGAACTCGAGCCGCGACAGGCGCGGCCGGAACCGCGTCTCGAGCGAGTCCACGAAGGGCCGTCCCCCGCAGCGGGCCAACTCGGGCCCGCCCAGCCAGTAGGTGCGCACCACGATCGCGTCGAGTGGGTCGCGGCCCAGGCATTCGCCGATGAGCTCGAGGTACGGCCACGCGCCCTCGAATCCGCGCGCGACCTCGGCGAGCGCCGGGCCGGACGCTCCGTTGGCGACGCGTTCGAGGAGTTCGTCCGCGCGGTCGGGCCCGCAGTAGCCGAGCTCGTTGGGAGGGAACGCGTAGCGGCCGAACATCACGGCGCCGTCGGCCTCGCCCGGCGCGGTATTGGGAACAGCCGCGTGGGGAACAGCCGCGTGGGGAACAGCCGCGTGGGGAACAGCCGCGTGGGGAACAGCCGCGTGAGGAACAGCCGCGTGAGGAACAGCCGCGTGAGGAATGGAAGCAGGATGATCAACCGCAGCGGTACCCGCGGCGGCAGGGCTGTCGGTCGGGCCTCGCGCCCGACGCGCGGTGGCTGTCACGTGACGGCTCGCCTTCCGATCGGGACGGGTCGCGGCGCCAGCCACACGAGCGCACCGCCCGCGGCGAGCAGCACGAGCCACGGCGCCTTGGCGGCCATCGGCGCACCATCGAACACCCCGGCGAGTAGCGCTGTCACGACGGCGCCGAGCACGAGCACGGCGGTGACGTCCACGGCAGGAGCGCGCCAGAGTGCCTGGTGCCACGTGAGCACGTAGCCGGCGAGCAGCAGGCCGGTGAGCAGGACCCATCCCCACTGCGCGGAGGTGTGGGGCATCACGCCGCCGAGCGCGCCGGTCGCGGCGGCCCACGCAAGGAGCGCGAGGGAGCCTCCGCCCATGCGGGCTAGGGACACGGTCCAGGGCGTGATGCCGACGAGTAGTCGCTTGGTCGCGATGACCTCGACGGCCCACATGAGAGTGGCACCGCCGATCATCACGATGCCGAGGTCCGGGGCAAGAGCGACCGTGCCGGTGAGCCCCAGTTGGCCGAGCAGGAGCAGGACGATCGCCGCGGCGTGCCACAGCGTGAACTTCTCCTTGAGCAGCGGAATGGCGAGCAACGCGACCCACACGATCAGGGTCTTGTGCAGGAACGCCGCCTGCGTGGAAGCCGTCGAGGCGAGCCCGCCGAAGAACAGCAGGAACGGCACCGCGCCACCCAGGATGGCCACATACGCCAGTCCCCACCACTGCCGTGGCCGCGCGGGGCGGGTGAGCGAGACGGCGTCCGCGCCGCGGGCGCGGCGTGCGGCCAGGAAGATGGCGGCAATCACCACGGCGGCCGCGACGTTCTTGGCCGTGGTGTAGGCGGTCGCGTTGCCGTACGCGGCCACACCACTGGAGTTGACCCAGATGGCCACGCCGGAGATCAGTGCGGTTCCGAGAGCGAGCAAGAGGCCGCGGCTGCGGGTAGAGGTCATGGCGCCATCTCCTTGTGCTGAGGGGCAGCCATTGCCCCGGGGGCTGTGTGGGAATGCGTGACGTGGGAGCCCGTGGTGCGGGGGTCTGCGGGGTGGGGGTCTGCGGGGTGGGGAGGCGTCGAGCGGATCGCCAGCGCGTCGAGTGCCCGCGCCTCAGAGATCCGCTCGAGCACGAATCCGGAGTGGATCACCACCCAGTCCCCGGGCCTGATGTCGTCGCCGATGGTCATCGTGAGTACGTCCTCGCGACGGCCTGGCTGATGAGTGCCGCCGTGTTCCACGACGGCGCGTCCCTCGTCGATCACCTCGACGACCTTCGCCACTGTTCCTAGGCACATATCCCCTCCTCACCTTCCTTGGTGGCAACACCGGCGCTGGCCAGTTCGGCGCACACGGCGGACACGGCGTCGTCGATGCTGGCCGCGACCTGCTGCGACATCGGCCCGTGGGTCAAGGTGCCGGCTTCGATGCCCACGATGGCGACATGCTCCGGCAGTGTCCCAAGGGTGCGCGACAACTCGACCGCCCCCGCCACCCCAAAGGCGTGGCTTCCCCCGCGGCCCGCAGCGGCAAAGGCGTGCGTCGGTAGCGGAGCGTCACGCGTGCCCGCGCGGCGCACGGTCACGGTGCCGGGGGCAACGCCCGAGATCATGGCGTCGATGAGCACCACGGCGCGGCGCCCCTGCCACGCGTGCACCAGAGCGGTCGGGTCCTCCCGGGTGAGCACCTCGACGTCGTCCCCGACTATCCCTCGCACCCGTTCGGCGACGACGGCGCCGACGGCGTCGTCGCCTCTGTCGGGCGAGCCCAGGCCGATGACCATCGCCCGGGCGGTCATGATCGTTTGACCCGAAGGTCCAGGAAGTGGGTGGAGCAGGAGATGCAGGGGTCGTAGTTGCGGATCGCGGCCTCGCAGCGGTGCGTCAACGTGTGGTCGTCGAGGTCCACCCACTGCTGCGCGGCGAGCCGGAGGTCCGCCTCGATGCTCGCCTGGTTTTGCGAGGTGGGGGGCACGATCTGCGCGTCGAGGATCACGCCGTCGGCGTCGATCTTGTAGCGGTGCCAGATGGTCCCGCGGGGCGCCTCGGAGGCGCCAATGCCCTCCCCGGCCCGGGGCGCGACCGGCACGGAGGGCGCGTGGCCATCCTGCCACAGGTCGATGATGCGCAGCGCCTCCTCGAAGGCGTAGGCCAGTTCCACGGTGCGGACGATGATCGACTTGAAGGGGTTGCGGCACGTCTCGCCCAGCCCGGCCTTGAGCGCGGCCTCCTGGCAGCGCGGGCTGAGCTGGTCGAAGTTGAGGCTGTAGCGCGCGAGCGGGCCCACAAAGAACGTCTCGCCGTCGAAGCGGGCGTGCAGGGCGGTGGAGTGTTCCACATGGAATTCCTCAACATGTTGAGGAATCTCGGCAACGGGGAACCGCGCGCCGGAGGTCGCGACGATTTCGGTGCCGCGCTCGAGCGGGTACCAGTCGGGGTGGCGCAGCGAGACGTAGTTGTACTCCTGCTCCATCTCGGGGAAGTCGAACGTGGACACGAGCTGGACCGCTGCGAGCGCGTCCTCGAGCCCGCGCTCCAGGTCAGGGCGCAGCCCCTCCAGCTGGGTGAGGGTGGGCATGCGGTAGAAGCCGCCGACCTTCACGTTGACCGGGTGGATCGCGCGCCCGCCCACGAGCTCCATGACGTCGTTGCCGGCCTTCTTGAGGCGCAGCGCCATGTTGACCACGTCGGCGTGGTCCTTCGCCATCTCCAGCACCGACTCGTATCCCAGGAAGTCGGGCGCGTGCAGCATGAAGATGTGGAGGGCGTGCGACTCGATCCACTCGCCGCAATACAGCAGGCGGCGCATCAACTGGATCTCGTCCGTGGTGGTCACGCCGCAGATGTTCTCCATCGCCTCGGTGGACGCGCTCTGGTACGCGACGGGGCAGATCCCGCAGATGCGGGCGGTGATGTCAGGCGGCTCGGTGTACTTGCGGCCGCGCAGGAACCCCTCGTAGAAGCGCGGCGGCTCGAAGATGTTGAGTTTCACCGAGACGACCTGACGGTCCTTGATCTCGATGTGCATGCCGCCTTCGCCCTCGACGCGGGCGAGCATGCCCACGTTCAGCACTTGTCCTCCGTCCTTCAGCTGGTGGGTCATGACACACCTCCCGCGGCGACCTTGTTGCTGGCGGCCTCAAACTCGGGGGCGCCCGCGTTGAACGTGCGATAGACGCGCACGATGTCGTCCTTCCCCATGCCGAGTTCGACCAGTTGACGGGTGAGCGAGTCCGTGTTGGCGCTGTCTTGCGGGCCAAAGCAGCCGTAGCAGCCGCGTCCGTAGGACGGGCACAGCGCGCCACAGCCGGCTTGAGTCACGGGGCCAAGACAGGGTTGCCCGCTCGCGATCGGCACGCACACGTTGCCCTTGAGTTTGCATTCGACGCACACCGAGTAGGTGGGGATGCGCGGCTTCCGGCCGTTGAGGAACGCTGAGAGGACCTCCACCAGTTGCCCCTTGTCCACGGGGCAGCCGCGCAGTTCGTAGTCGACGTCCACGTGGCTCGCGATCGGCGTGGACGTGTCGAGCGTGGACAGGTACTCGGGGTGCGCGTAGACGATCGAGCGGTACTCGTCGACGTCGGCCCAGTTCCGCAGCGCCTGGATGCCGCCGGCGGTCGCGCACGCGCCGATCGTGACGAGGGTGCCGGACTCGGCGCGGATCTCGTGGATGCGCTTGACGTCCTCGGGTGTGGTGATGCTGCCCTCCACGAGCGACAGTTCGTACGGCCCCTCGACGACGGCGCGGGTGGCCTCCGGGAAGTACGCGATGTGGACGGCCTCGGCGATGCTGAGCAACTCGTCCTCGCAGTTGAGCAGGCTGAGCTGGCAGCCGTCGCAGCTGGCGAACTTCCAGACGGCGAGTTTCGGGCGGGCCGGCGCGGCGGACGCATCGGCGTGGGTATGGGCGGTGGCGGTCATTACAACTCCCTCACCTTCATGAGCGGCTCGAGACGCGCATAACTGAGCACCGGCCCGTCGACACAAATAAATAGCTCGCGCAGCTGGCAGTGTCCGCACAGTCCGATGCCGCACTTCATGGACCGCTCCATGGACAGGCGGATGCGAGTCGGGGTCACGCCGCGGCTGGTCAGCGCCGTCGCGGCGGCGCTCATCATGGGGCCCGGACCGCACACGAACGCGTACGCCTGGCGGGGGTCGAAGCCAGCGCGACCGATCAGTTCGGTGACGAACCCGACCTTGCCCTTGTAGCCGTACGGGGCGTTGTCCACCGTCATCTGCACGTTGACGTCGTTGAGGTCCGCCCACCGGCGCATCTCCGAGCCGTAGAGGATGTCTTCCGGGGTGCGTGAGCCGTACAGCAGTAGCACCTTGCCGTAGCGCTCGCGTTCGGCGAGCACGTCCAGGATCGCCGGCCGCAGCGGGGCAAGCCCGATGCCGCCCGTGACGAAGACGACGTCGTTGCCCACGGCATCGGCCGCGTCCCAGGTGGTGCCAAAGGGGCCACGAACGCCCACCTCGGTGCCAGGCTCGGCGTTGACGAGCGCGCGGGTGACGGCGCCCACGTTGCGGATGGTGTGCTCGAGTGGGGCCGGGTTGCCGTCGCTGTCCACGCCACGCGGGTCGCCCGAGATGGAGATGGGCACCTCGCCCACGCCGAACGCGTGGAGCATCGTGAACTGGCCGGCGCGGAACGTGAGGGGTTCGCCGTCGACGGGCTCGAGCAGTAGCGTGAAGGTGTCGCGGGTGTCCTCGCGGACGCGCGTGATGGCATACCGGCGCGGAACCATGGGGTCTGCGCTGTGTGCAAACCCTGCGTCGTTCGAAACCGCTGCGTCGGCCGCTGCCGTGGTCATTGCCGTCCGCCTCACGTCTTTGCCGTGCTTGGTGCTGAGCCGAGGCCGCTCATGCGGCTCAGGGCCGCCGCCTCCTCGGTGATGTCGATGCCCGCCGGGCACCAGGTGATGCAACGGCCGCAACCCACGCAGCCGAGCATGCCGAACTGGTCCTCCCACGAGGACAGCTTGTGGGTGATCCACTGGCGGTAGCGGGCCTTGGTCGACTCGCGCATGGGGCCGCCGTGGATGTAGCTGAAGTCTGCGGAGAAGCACGAGTCCCACACGCGGTGGCGCTCGGCGCTTTCGCCGGCCAGGTCGGACACGTCGGACACCGTGGTGCAGAAGCAGGTGGGGCACACCAGCGTGCAGTTGGTGCAGGCGAGACAGCGGTCGGCGACGTCTTCCCATCGCGGGGATTCGGCCGATGCGCGCAGCACGTCGTGGACGGAATCGCGGTCGATGGCGCGGGTCTGGCGGCTGGCCGCAGCGTCGGTGATCTTGATCGCCTGGGCCTGGTCGGCTTCGGTGCCCTTGGCGGCCTCGATGGCGTCGGCAATCTCGCGGCCGGCGTCGGTGCCGACCTCGACCACAAAGCGGTGGCTTGTCTTGTCGATGACCTCGGTGAGCAGCAGGTCGTAGGACGGCTGCTTGGTCTGGGGGTCGGCCGCGGCGGGGCGCGGTCCGGTGCCCATCGAGGCGCAGAAGCAGGTGGCGGCCGGGTCGCCGCAGGCGACGGCGATCACCAAGGTGCCGTTGCGTCGGGCCGTGTAGTGGGCGTCCTGGTGCTGGCGGTGCGTCAGCACCTGGTCATGAATCTGCACCGCGCGCAGGTCGCAGCTGCGCACGCCCAGCAAGGCGACGGGGGCGGCGTCAACCTTGTCGCGCTCCACGGAGAAGTGGCCGCCGCGCTCGTGGTCGCGTTGGCCGCGCCACACCACCTCTTCGGCGGGGAAGAAGACGGGTTTGGTGGACTGGGCGGGCGCGGCAAAGCCGAAGAAGGCGTCGTCGTCGCGCTCGGTCAGGCGATAGGCGGCAGGTTCCTGGGTGTCGCCGACCCCTCGTGGCAGGTCCGCGAGCGAGCGAATCTCCGCGGTAACGATCGCGTCGCCTTGGCGGGTTGGCCCCACCACTGTGAACCCCCGGGTCTGCAGCTCCTCGATGAGGGCGCCGATGTCCGAGGGGTCAAGGATCCGGATGTCTTCCATGACACGCCTCCGGTTTTCACGCTAGACCCGCGGCTGTGACCAGGAAGGGACATAGGTCCCCAGGGCCGGAGGGGCGCGCCAGGGAAACGCGGCACACCGGCGGCTGCGCCCCTGCGCGGTACCGTCGTACCTGATGACCGCCACTCCTGGGGAGACAGCCACGTGACCAGCACCTCGCAGCCCGACCCTTCCGGGCAGCCGGCTGGGCGTGGCGGCTACGCCAAGGGCCGGGCCAAGCGCGCCGAGGTGATCCAGGCGACCATCGTGTCCATTGCGGAGTCCGGTTTTCACGGGGCGTCGCTGCGGGACATCGCCGCGCGCGCGGGCATCTCTCACGCGGGCCTGCTGCACCACTTTCCCACCAAGGCCCACCTGCTCATGGCGGTGCTGGAGCACCGTGACGACGTGGACGGCGTGGACCTGGACGAGGACGTGGCGCAGGGTGTTTCCTTCATCGAGGCGATGATCGGGCTGGCCGAGCGCAACGCGCGCCGACGCCCCGTGGTGGAGGCGTTCACGGTGCTCGCCGCGGAGGCGACCACGCCAGACCATCCCGCTCACGCCTATTTTAAGATTCACTACAACGAGGCGATCGCGTCTGCCACCCAGAGTTTTCGCGAACTCAAGGCGGCCGGTCGACTCCGCCCCGAGGTGGACCCCGAACGCGAGGGCGCCCAGTGGATCGCGCTCATGGACGGCCTGCAGATTCAGTGGCTGCAGTCGCTCGCCGAGCCTGACGGCAGACCCCTCGACATGGCGGCCGAGCTGCGCTACCGCCTTGACGCGATGCTGACTACGCCTTCAAACTGACTACGCCTTCGACTTCTTGATCAGCTGGGCAATCTCGTCGCGGCCGAATCCGGGGATCATCCCAAAGTCGGACAGCACCACCAGCGGGAAGTCGTCGACCATCGACAGCATCGTGGAGTCGAGCCCCACGCAGAGCCGCTCGGCGTCCGCGCTGGTCGCGGGATTGGCGCGTAGCTCGCCCATGGTGGACAGCTCGGACAGGGGGTTCGAGACGTCCTCGCCCGCGACCTCGATCGAGACGATGGCGACGATGTCGCGTGACGACGTGCCCACCTCGACGGTGAAGGTTCCGCCCTCGACGGTCCAGCGGCCCAGCGTGGGGTGCCAGTAGGCGAGCGCCCGCGAGTCGAGCTCGAGGGTCACGGTGCGGGACTCGCCTGGTTCGAGCGCGACGCGTGCGAAGCCCTTGAGCTCGCGCACGGGGCGGGCCACCATGGACTCGGGATCGCCGATATACACCTGCACCACCTCGGCGCCCTTGCGGTGGCCGGTGTTGGTGACGGTCGCGGTGACGGTGACCTGGGCATCGGCGCCCGATCCCTTGGCCACGGCCTCGACGTCGTCGATGGTGAAGGTCGTGTACGTGAGGCCAAACCCGAACGGGTAGGCGACGGGCGCGTCGCGGAGGTCGTAGTGGCGGTAGCCCACAAAGATGCCCTCGCCGTAGCGGACGGTGCTCAGCTCGCCGGGGAACGCGCCGAACGCGGGCACGTCCTCGAGGCGCACTGGCAGGGTCTCGGCGAGGCGGCCCGACGGCGAGGTGACGCCCGTCAGGAGGTCCACGATTCCCGCGCCCCCGGCCTGGCCGGACAGCCACGCCTCGATCACGGCGGGGGCGTGGTGCTGCCATTCGCTCAGCGTCACGGCGGAGCCGTTGGACAGCACCACCACGATGCGGTCGTTGACCTTGGCGAGGGCGTCGAGCAGTGCGAGCTGGTCCGCAGGCAGCGACAGGTGGTCGCGGTCGTAGCCCTCGGACTCGGCTGCGGCGGGGAGGCCAAGGAACACGACCACGGTGTGGGCGGCGGCGGCGATGGCGACTGCCTCGTCGCGCAGGGCGTCGGGCGTCGCGTCGGTCGCGGGGCTCTCGGCGAGGGCGAAGCCGGGGGCGAAGGGAACAGCGGAACCCCACACATCGGTGAAGGCGTCCAGCGCGCTGGTGAGCTCGGTGGGGTTGACCTGCGAGGATCCGGCGCCCTGGTAGCGCGGGGTGCGCGCGAATTCGCCGATGACCGCGACGCCGTCGCGGTCCGGTAGCGGTAGCAGCGGGGTGGCGTCGGGTCCGACGGGCTCGTTGCGGAGCAGCACGGCGCCCGCGGCGGCGGCCTCACGGGCCAAGAGGTGATGGGCGGCGTGGTCGACCGGGGCCGTGGAGGGGGCCCCTGCGGTGCTGGCCCCGGCGTCGGCCGTGTCCTTGGCCGCGTCTTGTGCTGCGCCCGACTTGCTGACGAGCGTGAGGACGTGGCGCACGGCGATGTCGACCAGGGCCTCGTCCAGCGTTCCGTCGCGCACGGCGTCGATCACCAGGGCGGTGGTGCGGCCGCCGGTGGACGGCATCTCGAGGTCGAGGCCCGCAACGACGCCGGCGACGCGGTCACGGGTTGCGCCCCAGTCGGAGACCACCAAGCCGTCCCAGCCCCAGTCGTCGCGCAACACCTCGGTGAGCAGCCAGCGGTTCTGGGAGGAGTAGGTGCCGTTGATCTTGTTGTAGGAGCACATGACGGTCCAGGGGTTGCTGCCCTTGACGGCGCGCTCGAAGCTCGCGAGGTAGATCTCGCGGAGCGTCCGCTCGTCCACCTCGGCGCTCACTCGCATCCGGTCGGACTCCTGGTTGTTGGCCGCGAAGTGCTTGAGCGAGGCGCCCACGCCTTGGGATTGGATGCCGTTGATGAGGGCCGCCGCGAGGTCTCCGGACAACACCGGGTCCTCGGAGAGGTACTCAAAGTTGCGCCCACAGCGGGGGTCGCGCTTGATGTTGGCGCCCGGGCCCAGCAGCACGGTCAGGCCGAGGGCCCTGGACTCGCGGCCCAGCGCCTCGCCGACGCGCGTGACGAGGTCCGTGTCCCACGTCGACCCGAGCGAGACGGCGGTGGGGAAGCAGGTGGCGGGCCACGATTCGATCAGGCCGGCCTCCTCGCCAGTGCCCTTCTGCTTGCGCACGCCGTGCGGGCCGTCGGCCAGCATGACCGAAGGCACCTGCACGGCGCCGCGGTCGATCGCGGGGATGTGCCAGAAGTCTGATCCCGACATCAGGCTGGCCTTCTCTTCAAGCGTGAGCTGGGCGAGCGTGTGCTCGACGTCGAATGCGGGTAGGGCGCTGGGAGCCATGGCTCGTTCCTCCGTGCGTGGGTGCGGTGGGTGCAGCGTGTGCTGCATGCTGCGGCCAGTTTACTACCAAGTGGTAGGTATTTGTCTAGGTGTGGTGGCGGCCCTAGGTGTGGTGGCGTTCCGGCGTGAGTGGGACTGCGTCGCTGTGGCTGGGGGCGCTGTGGTTGGTGTCGGCGTGGTTGGTGTCGGCGTGGTTGGTGTCGGCGTGGTTGGTGTCGGCGTGGTTGGCATCCGCATCGGCGTCGGCCTCGTCGGCGTCGTTGGTATCTACAGCCCGGCCGTGTCGGAAGCTCTTCTCCGCCTTGCCTGAGTCAAGTTGCCAGGTAAACCAGAAGAGGAAGGGGATCGCGACGACGAGGTTGACGATGCCCCACCAGTGGAGCACGTCGACGTTGAACCACCGCGAAGCGTCCATGACCGCGGGGAAGAAGTCGGCGGTCGCGCGCAGCAGCAGGTGCGTGGCGAGCGTGTAGATACGGGCGATGACGTAGAGCTCGGGGCGCCGCTTGATGAGCGGGTAGATCTCGGCGGCGAGCAGGATGGTGACGCTGGCGGCGAAGTACTTTGGCGTCTCGGCGTACACGAAGGCCGCGTTCCACATCGTGTAGAGCAGGTTCCAGCCGACGGTCGTGTAGGCGATCAGGTCCGAGCCGCCGGTGGTCGTGATCTTCCAATACTTGGGGACGTACGGGATGGTCACGCACAGCACCACGCCGGCGAGCGCGTTGGCGTAGTTGCCCAGCTGGAGGTCCTTGACCACGGCCTCGGTGATGTTGAGGAAGAGGATGCCGTAGAAGAACCACACGAACCCGGGCTTCTTCAGCACGCTCCACAGACGGCCCGTCTTGTTGTAGTGGACCGCGATCCGTGCGAGCCCGACGACGATGGTCGGCAGGATGACCGACAGGATCTTGAACCAGCGGAACCACCCCTCGACACCGCCGGTGAGGATCCACAGCGGGAAGGTGGCCAGGCTCGCGATCCAGAAGTACGCCGAGGCCTTGGGGTGCTTGCGGAAGTAGTCGACCACCCAGAGCAGGAAGACGAAGTACAGCGACATCGAGATGACGTACGACCACCAGGGCAGGTCCATCGGGCAATCCCTTTCGTTCCGCGGGTACGCACTCCGGCGTTCCCGACGCTAAACGGACACTGGTGTCCGGTATGCTGATAGCGTTCCACACCTCGTGTTTCGATGGTTGGGACCTTGGCCCCGACCTTGGCCCCGACCTTGGCCCCGACCTAGAATGGAGCGCCATGAACCAACGCAGCGACGCGCGCCGCAACCGCGCGGGAATCCTGCGGGCGGCCGAGGAGGTCTTCGCGGCCGACTCGGTAAACGTCCCGCTGCAACGCGTCGCCGAGCGCGCCGGGGTGGGGCGCGGCACTCTCTACCGGCACTTCCCCGACCGCTACGCGCTCGCCGCGGCCCTGTACGAGGAGCGGCTGGAGCGGTACGAGGAGCTGGTCGAGCGCGAGCGCGACGACCCGGCCATCGTCCTCACCCTGATGGCGGCCATCAGTGCGGAGCAGGGGCGCATTCCCGGACTCTTCCGCCTGATCTGGGCGGAGGGCCCCGGCCGGTCCTACCTCGACCCGCTGTGGCAACGGTCCATCGCGCTTCTTGAGGAGCCGTTGCGCATCAGTCAACGGGCCGGGGTCGTGCGCCCGGATCTCACGGTCGACGACCTCCTCACGGTGGTCGGCATGATCTTCGGCGTGGTCAACAGCCCGGCGGGGCAGGCCGGCCAGGCGTCGGTCGACCGCGCGCTGGATCTGGTGTTGATCGGGCTGCGACCGCGGGGCTGACGGAGCCCGACCGACGCGGCGATCCGTGCGAGCGCCAACGGCTCGGCGAATGCCACGGACGTGAACTGATCGGATTCAACCGGTGGTTGCAACATCGGCTTGTTGGGCGAGCAGTAGTTGCTCGTCGAAAGCTTCGGCGTCTATTCTCCAGCCGAGGGTCGTGCGTGGCCTGGTGTTGAGTACGTGGGTGACGGCCTCGAGGTCCTCGGCGCTCCGGCGGGACAAGTCGGTTCCCTCGGCGAAGTACCGGCGCAGTAGGGCGTTGGTGTTCTCGTGGGTGCGCCGCCCCGCAGCCCGGGCGTCGACGCAATCAGAACGGCACGCCGCAGTGCAGGACGGCGTTGGCGTAAGGCGTCGCCTCACCGGTCCTGACCAGGAGCACCGCACGCGCCGACAGTTCTTTGAGGCCCTCGTGGGAGACGAGCTCGGGTACGCCGAAGTGGTCCACGATCACGGCGTGGGCCTCGGGGTTGGCCGACGCCATCTCGCGGGCGATCGTCACGCGTTCGACGACGATCTCCTCAGCCAGTGCGTCGACCACCTGGGCGAAGGTGGGGACGCCGAAGACGAGGGCCAGGTCGACGACGGGGACACCCGGGGGGCGGGGCAGACCGCAGTCGGCCACGACCACCATGTCGGTGTGTCCGAGCCGGGCGAGCGATCCGGACAGTGCGTCGTGGAGGATGCCGCGGCGCTTCATGCTACGACCTCGGCCGCCGTCGGGTAGGAGTCCTGCGCGCCGCGTCGGGTCACCGCGTGGGCGGCAACCAACGTCGATCTCTGGATCGCCGACTCCAGGTCCAGCCCATCGGCCAGCGCCACGGCGAGCGCCCCGACGAACGCGTCGCCTGCCCCGGTGGTGTCCACCGCGGCGACCCGTGGAGCCGGGACATGTACGCTGCGCGGGGCCGCATCGTCGCCGTTCTGCGCTACGACCGCACCCCGTGCGCCGAGGGTCACCACCACCGAACGGGGACCGCGCCCCAGGAGCGCGGTCGCCGTCGCGAGGTCTTGCGAGATCGTGGGTTCCGGCACCGGGTCGACGCCGAGCAGGAAGGCGGCCTCCGCCTCGTTGACCACCAAGGGGTCGGCGGCGGCGAGGGTCTGCGCGGTGAGAGGCGCCGCAGGAGCGGCGTTGAGCACAACCCGTACCCCCGCGCCGGACGCGTCCGCCACGACGCGATCGACCGTCTCGAGCGGGATCTCCAGCTGCACGACGAGGACGGCCGTCTCGGACCACTCGACGGCGAGCTCGTCGGCCACATCGGCGTTCAGCAGGCGGTTGGCGCCAGGCGAGACGACGATCGAGTTCTCGCCGTCGGGGGTGAGGAAGATCAGGGCCGTGCCGGTCGGTGCGTCGACCTCGCGCAGTTGCGTGACGTCGACGCCGGCGCGCGCCAGGGAGCGGCGCAGCAGCCGACCGCTGTCGTCGCGGCCGACGCAGCCGACGAAGCTCACGTCGCCCCCGAGGAGGCCTGCGGCGACGGCCTGATTGGCGCCCTTGCCTCCCGGTGAGGTCACGAGGTCCGAGCCCAGGAGGGTCTCACCACCGGTGGGGCGGTGCTCCACGTCGATGACCAGATCCGCGTTGGCCGAACCGACCACGACTATCTTGCGACGACTCACGTCATGCTTCCTCTCGGTCCGCCGCTGTGCCGGGACACCGCGGCAGACCGGTGTAAAGGGGCGGGGGCGACCCGTTGATCGGCTCGCCCCCGCCCGGTTGCTAGTCGGCGGTCAGGACGCCGATTTGGCGGTCAGGACGACGACGGGGACACCGACGATGGCCTCGACCGGCTCACCGGCGAGCAGGGCGAGCGCGGCCTCGACGGCGGCCCGTCCGAGCTCTTCGGGCTGCTGGGCGATTGAGGCGTACATGGTGCCGGCGTCGATTGCCGCCACGCCGTCGTCCGTGCCGTCGAAGCCCACCACGAACACGTCCGTGCCGGCGCGGGAACCGAGGGCTTGGATCGCACCCAGTGCCATCTCGTCGTTCTCCGCGAAGATGCCGACGACGTCGGGGTTCGCCTGGAGCAGGTTGGTCGCAACATCGAGCCCCTTGGCGCGGTCGAAGTCGGCCGGCTGCATGGCGACGACCTCGATGTTCGGGAATGCCGCGATGCCTTCGGAGAAGCCCTGTCCGCGCTCACGGGACGCGGACGTTCCCGCCACGCCCTGCAGCACGATGACCTTGCCGGTTTCGCCGATGGCCGCGGCGAGCGCCTCGGCGGCAAGCTTGCCGCCGGCGACGTTGTCCGAGGCGATGAACGAGTTCACCTCGGCGCCGGTGACAGCCCGGTCCACGGCGACGATCGGGGTGCCGGCCTGGATCAGCGGTGCGAGCATTGCGCCCGCGGCGTCGGAGTCGACCGGATTGATCAGGACCGCGTCCAGCTGCTGGGCGCTGAAGTTCTGCACCTGATCGGCCTGCTGGGTCGCATCGTCACGGGCGTCGGTGACGACGAGTTCGACGCCCGCCTCGTCGGCGGCCGCCTGGGCTCCGTCGCGCAGGGAGACGAAGAATGGGTTGTTCAGGGTGGACAGTGCCAGGCCGAGCCTGACCTGGCTAGTGCCGGCGTCCGTGCCGCTGTCGGGGGTTGCATCCGTGGCCGTGTCGGACGAGCAGGCCACGAGGGCCAGCGTGCCGATAAGGGTGACTGCGGCGAGCCGCAGGAATGGCTTATTCATGAGAAATCACTTCCTTGTGTGTCGGTCCCTGGAGAGTTTCCCCGGGGGTTGTGCGGTTGGTGTGGGTCGTGCGGTTGGTGTGGGTCGTGCGGTCTAGTTGCGGCGCTTGCGGAGGGTATCCGAGAGCACCGCGAGAGCGATGACGGCTCCGATCACCACCTGCTGCCAGAAGGAGGACACGTTGAGCAAATTGAGGCCGTTGCGGATGACGGCCAGGACGAGGGCGCCGACGAGGGTGCCGAACGCGCGCCCCTGGCCGCCCGCGAGTGAGGCGCCGCCGATGACGACGGCCGCGATGGCGTCGAGCTCGTAGCCGGCGGCCGCCTGCGGCTGGCCGGACGCCAGGCGGCCCGCCAGCACCAGACCGGCGACCGCAGAGAACGTTCCGGCGAGTCCGTAGATGATCAGCTTCTGCCGGCCCACGTTGATCCCGGACAGGCGGGCGGCCTCCTCGTTGCCGCCGATCGCGTAGATCGCCCGTCCGGTGTAGGTCCGGTTGAGGATGAAGGCCGCGAGCAGACCGAGCGCCACCATCACCAGCACCGGGACCGGTAGCCAGTCCCACAGCGAGCTGCCGAACCACGTGACGGCGGCGGGCTGGGCGACGGGCACGCCGCCCGACAGCACCAGGGTCAGGCCGCGGGCGATAGACAGCATCGCCAGGGTGGCGATGAATGCTGGCAGTCGACCGTAGGCGATGAGCACGCCGCTGACGAGGCCGGAGGCGAGGCCCGCCGCCAGGCCGAGGAGGATCGCCACCAGCGGAGGGAGACCGAAGCTACCGACCATGAGCCCGGTGACGATGGCGGTGAGAGCGGCCACCGAGCCGACCGACAGATCGATGCCCGCGGAGATGATGACGAAAGTCTGACCCAACGCCAGGATGGCGATGACGGCCGCCTGCACGCCGACGTTCAGCAAGTTCTGCGTGCTGAGGAACACGGGGCTCAGCAGGGCCATCGCCGCACCCAGCAGCAGCAGCGCGCCGAGCGCACCGTTGCGGCCGATCGCAGACCGCAAGTGTTCGGTGAGTCGTTGGGCGTTCGTCTGCTCGCCGGGGCGGGGGGCGGTTCGGATCGGGGGCGCGTCAGATGGCACGGCTCGACTCCACTTCCTTGACGGCCAGGGCCATGACGGCGTCCTGGGTGGCTTCTTCGTGGGTGAGCTCGCCGACGAGTCGGCCGTGCGCCATGACGAGGATCCGGTCTGACATCCCCAGGACCTCTGGGAGGTCGGATGAGACCAACAGGACGCCACGCCCGGCCGCGGTGAGCTCATTGATGAGCTGGTAGATCTCGACCTTGGCGCCGACATCGACGCCGCGGGTAGGTTCGTCGAGTAGCAGGACCGCGGGGTCGGACGATAGCCACTTCCCCATGACGACCTTTTGCTGGTTGCCGCCGGACAGGTTCCTCACGGTGGTGCGGATGCTCGGGGTCCGGATGCCCAGGTCGGAGACGGCGCGGTGCGCGCCCCGTTCGAGCTTGGCCTGGTCGACGATCCCGAAACGGGTCGCCGCACGCAGAGCGACAAGGCTGAGGTTCTCCGCTACGCTGGCGCCCAGCACGAGCCCTTGAGCCTTGCGGTCTTCCGGCACCAGGCCGAGCCCGGCGTGGATCGAGGCCCGGACGTCGTGCCGGGGGACGGGCTTTCCCCGCAGGGAGACGGACCCGGCGGTGTACCGGTCGGCTCCGAGAACGGCTCGCAGCAGCTCGGTGCGGCCGGCGCCCACGAGGCCGGCGAGTCCGACGACCTCTCCTGCACGAACCGTCAGACTGATGTCCTCAAACGATCCAGGCGACGACAGGCCATTGATCCGGAGCAGGTCCTCGCCCGGTGCCGTGCGGACCCTCGGGTACTGGGACGCGATCGCGCGGCCCACCATCAACCGCACGAGCTCGTCGGTCGGCGTCGCGGCGCTCACCGTCCCGATGCCAGCGCCGTCCCGCAGGATGGTGATGCGGTCGCCGATCCGCCTGATCTCCTCGAGGTGGTGGGAGATGAACACCAGACCGACGCCCGAGCTGCGGAGCTCGGCCATCAGGTTCAGGAGGCGGTCGACCTCGTCGTCGGTCAGCGTCGCCGTCGGCTCATCGAGGATGAGGATCCGTGCGTCGAGGCTCAGGGCCTTGGCGATCTCCACGAGCTGCTGTCGGGCGACGCCGAGCGTGCGTACCGGGGTGCGGGGGTCGATCGTCAGGCCGACCCTCGCCAGGGCGGCGCCCGCCTGGGCGTACATGGCTTGCCGGTCGACGACCCCGAAACGGCGCGGAGGACGGCCGAGCAGGACGTTCTCCGCGACGCTGAGCTCCGGGACCAAGTTGAACTCCTGGTGGATCGTGGCGATCCCGAGCGCCTCCGCGTCCCTGGTCGTGTTCAGGGTCACCGGGTGGCCATCTACGACGACCTGGCCCTCGTCCGGTTGATAGACACCCGCGAGGCACTTGATGAGAGTGGACTTGCCGGCTCCGTTCTCGCCGAGCAGCACATGCACCTCGCCGGCGTGCAGGTCGAACGAGACGCCGCCAAGGGCAGTCACGCCGGGAAAGCGCTTGACCAGGCCCTCGACCCGGAGCAACTCGACTCCGGTGCGGGGGGCCGTCCTCTCGCGTGCAGACTCGTTCACCGGGATGCTCCTTCCGGTCCTTGGGTCGACTCGCGGAGGTGAAGCACGCACCCGAGCCGCTCGTCTGAGACCTGCCGGCCGGCGATCCGGTCGAGAAGCATCTCGACGGCGCGGCGTCCAAGCGCAGCGGTGGGTTGCTCGATCGCCGTGAGCGTCGGGCTGAGCAGGGAGAACCAGGGCAAGTCGTCGAAGACCGCGACCGCAAGCGACTCGGGCACCCGCGGGGCGCTATCGCGATGCTTGGCGAGGTATTCGATGGCGCCCAGCGCCATCGAGCCGTTGGCCACAAAGACGGCGTCGGGGACTGAGCTCCCAGCCAACAGGGCGGCGAGCTCGATGCGACCTGAATCGCGGCGAAAGTCCCCGTGGCGCACGCGCGACGACGGCAACGGGCGGGAGTGCCGCGCCAAGGCGTCACGGAAGGCCGCTAGCCTCTGCCGCGAGCTGCCCGCCTGGTCGGGTCCGGTGATGATCGCCAAGTCCCGACGCCCGGTGTGCACCAGGTGGTCAACGAGTTCGGTGATCGCGTCGGTGCCGTCGGCCAGGACGGAGGGCGCATCGACGTCGGCCGCGGGCCGGTCCACGAGGACGAGGTGGTCGCCGCGCGCCGCAGCCTCGTGTAACAGGGGCGACGTCTCGGCGGTCGGCACCACGATCAGTCCATCGACCTGGCGTTCGAGCAGGATCCGCACGTAGTGGTCCTGCTGGCCGGGGTTTTCGTCGGCGTTGCCGACGATCACGGAGAACCCGGCCTGCCGGGCGGCGTCCTCGACCGCGCGGGCCAGCTCGGTGAAGAAGGGGTTGAGGAGGTCCGACACGACCAGGCCAATGGTCCGGGTGCCGGTGCTCCGCAGTGATCGCGCGACGGCGTTCGGTCGGTAGTTCAGGCGCAGGGCGGCTGCCTGGACGCGGGCCCGGAGCTCCGGCGAAACGTTCGGATGGCCGGTCAACGCGCGCGAAGCCGAGGACGGCGCCACGCCGGCCGCGAGAGCGACATCCTTGATCCTCGTCATCGGCGTCCGTTCGTCGGTGAACAGCTGGAATCGATTCCACGGAATCGATTCCACGATCACACCACGAGCCCCCCGTCCTGTCAACCCGTCGCGTTGATTCATAGGAAAGCTCCGCTTAGGTCGATACGTCGCCTCGGTTGATTTCCTCCGCGTAGTGGTGCGGGAGCCGGGCTCAGGTCACGTCCCTGGAGGTGATGATGCAGCAATTCGCAACTTCACCCGTCGGCTGATCGCAAGGTAGCGGGAGTTTGCGGGTGGTCGGCGTTTCAAGGCCGCTAAGCCCGCTGCTGGCGCGGAACGGGTCGCCTAGTTTCGGATCGCGTCGATGTGGCACAGGACCGTGACGTGGTCCGGGGCGTCAGGGTTCACGCGCTCGGCGGCGGGCGATTTCGGTTCCGTTTGTGCCGCTGAATCCCTCCGTTGGCTCCATCACTACGATCATCACCGACCCCACACCGGCATAGGCGGCCTCGTTCCCTCAGACCGCGTCCACAACCTCGCAGGAAACTACAGCGAGGCCGCGTCGTCGTCGCGCTTGCGAGTCAGGCGCGACCGCACGATGGCGGCTTTGGTTGCGCCGCTCCGAATCACACCGACCCCGCCGACCGCCGCACCCTTGATGGCAGATCGGGCGCCGCTCGTCCTGTCCCAGGCGGCCTCGCCAAAGCCGGTCGCGCCGTCCCCGGCTGCCAGCAACGCCTTCATCGCGCGCGGGGGTTCCCCCACCCCCGGCTCCGGCTTGTGGAAGTCCACGAGTGCATCGGGAAAGGCCGTGGGGGTCGTCGGGAAGGCAAGGTGGGCGGCCTTCACCACGTCGCGGCCAAACGTGAAGCCGCCGACGCCGCCGATGACCGCGCCGATGCCGAACGGCAGCACCTTGCCGAGCGTCCTGGCAGTGATCTTGCCGCTGGCACGTAGCGCCTGACGCGCGAGGACGGTCGCCAGGGGCGCGAGCGCCGAGTCGGGAAGTTGCTGAGTGAGGACCTCACCCCAGCCCTTGGGGAGCGCCTTGCCGACGCTGCGGGTGGCGACGGTGCGCGCCGTGTTGATGCTCCCCGCGCCTGCGGCCTGCATCACGAGCTTGGACACCTTGCTTTGCGACTTCTCGCCCAGCAGCATCCCGAACACGAGCGGCCTGGCCCTCTCCGCGTCGCGCACCTCGATCCCATGGAGCTCGGTGGCGGCGAGCACGTACAGGGCGCTCGTCTCGTAGAAGAACAGGAGGTCGGCGAGGCCGAGGGTGAGCGCGATGCCCGTGCCCACGGCGGGAATGGCGGCCGATGCGCCGACGCCGGTGCTCGTGATGGTCACGGTGGCGATGTAGCGCTTCTCGAGTTCCTTGAGAATCTCCGCGGGGGTGGCGTCCGGCTTGTCTCGGCGCAGCGACTTGACGTACTCCAGCACCACCGGCCGTTGGATGGAAATGGCCTGGTAGATCTTGGCTTGGACGCCGTCGGACTTGGCGGTGTCGCGCGCGTTCTTGATGACGAAGTCGGGCAGGTTGTCGTCGTCCGGGGTGGCGGGTGTGGGCTCGATGGAGGTCATAGGTCCCCAGCGTACGCACGGCGGTTCGCCGCTGCTCTCGCCCGCCGCCCTGCGCCGCGCGTCTGCGCGCTATCCGCACGTGGCACCCGGTTCGGCGTCCTCAACCAGGTGTGGTGTGCGGACAGGGCGCGGGTGGGCGACGGCCGCGACGGTCCCCCTCCAGCGCTCGCACGTGGCGGCGAGTCGGCGCATCTGTCACTGTGGCTCTATGTCATCCGAAGAGTTCGTCTGGGAAGACCTCGATGAGTCCCAGTTCACGCAGGCCCGCGCCACCGTCGTCCACGCGCTGGAGGTTGCCAACCTGGCAGCGTACTACCGCACGCGCGGCAACTACGCGGGGGCGACGTTCTCGGACATCCTGCCCAACGACCCCTACGACATCACGGCGAGCGACCTGCACGCGGTGTCGATGCTGTCCGTCACCGTGGGGCCCGCCGCCACGCGACGTCTGCTCGAGCCGAGCATGGTGCGCGAGGTGGTGCTGCATGCGCTGTCACACACACCGGTTGACGTGAAGCTTGAGGACGCGGACGAGTCGCACATGCAGCGCGCCTGGAATCTTCATGCGGCGCTCAAGGAGGCCCTCGCTCCCTACGGGGCTGACAAGAGCAATTGCTGGGTGACGGCTGCAAAGATCTCGGCGCGCAAGCGTCCCCTGCTCATCCCCGTACGCGACCACGTGGTGGGCAAGGCGCTTGGCCCGGCCGCGCACAAGAACGCCGCGGTGTACTGGCGCCTCATCGCCGATGCGTTGCGGGATCGCGCCGTCCAGGACGCGCTCGGGGCGGCCCAGATGAGGGTTGAGTCCAGCGTGATCACGGGCCATTGGGGAAGCGAGGCGGGCACGGAGCTGGGCCCGGTCGACCTCGAAACCAACCCGATGCGTCTCATCGACGTGGCGCTGTGGATGACCCACGTCAGGGGCAAGGTGCAACTGCTTGAGCCCGAGGAGACGGTGACCGAGTAGGTTTCGGTGGGCGCGCGCGAGTTCCTGCGTGCGGCTATGCAGACAACAGCGCTTTCGAAGCGGGGTGGTCGTCATCGACTGAGCTGCGCGGTGGGTTGTCGGGAGGCGGGCTTTCGGGCGGCGGCTGGTCGGCCGGTGGGTTGCCGGGCGGCGGCTGGTCGGCCGGTGGGTTGCCGGGCGGCGAGTAGTCAGACGGCGGCTGGTCATCCCGGGCAGAGTTGTCCCAGGCAGAGTCCTCCCACGGGTGGCGGGATGGGGGATCGAGTTCGCGGATGTCGAGCGCGGCGCGTCCCCCGGGTATCGGTTGCCGTGAAGGGTCGATCGTTTGCGGCGGGATGAAGTCGACGCGATTCGCGCGGACCAGGATTCCCCAGCCTTGGCGGTGAATGTCGTGGTGGCATCGAGTGCAAAGCATCACGCCGTTGGCAAGGTCTGTGCGACCGCCCTTGTCCCACCAGCGGATGTGGTGGGCCTCGCAGTGTTCGGGTGGCGCGTGGCATTTGGCGCAACCGCCATCGCGTTCGATCAGCGCGAGCCGTTGCGCACGCGTGAACATGCGCTTGCTGCGTCCCAGGTCGAGGACTTCGCTGTCTCCGCCGAGTACGGCGGGAATGATGCCCGCGTCCCCGGCGAGGCGGCGTAGTTGACCTACGGAGACGGTTTGGTGGGTGCCGTCGATGCTTCCCAGGCCCCGTCCCGCATCAAGGTCGCGCTTGTTCATGCGGACGACGATGGTGGTGCGGATCCCCGACTGCTCCGTTTCCTTGCACCCGAGCGCGTGGCGGCAGACCTGGAACAGCGCATCGGCACGCATTTGGCCGACGGTTCTCACATCTGCGGTGTGCTGATCCGGTGAGGCTGGATCCTGATCGCGCCTGGCCCTGAAGTCATGGGTCACGACCTGTTCGATCACGGTGCGGATGGGTGCCGCGGTCACCGCGTCGAGTTTGCCCGTGAACGTCACCATCCCCGTGTGGTCTTCCTTCCAAGCGATGTAGCGCTCTGCGTGTTGGCGCTTCTCGCGTTCCTCGTGACCGCGCAGGTCCGCACGAGCGACTGCGGTGGCGACCAGGCTCCGCACCTCGTGAGCGGCAAGGTTCAAGGACTTGTCCACCAGGCGGCGCTCCAGATCATGCAGCCGGTCGCTCGGCACGCGGTTCGCAATGGTCTCCAGGCCGGACGTGATGAGCCCCGCCGCATCCACCGACAGGTCACCCGCCAACGCAGCCTCTGCCACGGCCGGATACCGAGGCGTCGGCGGCACGGAAGCCTGCGTGGCGTCGACCTGGGACGCGTCGGAACCGACGGAAGGTGCCGCCTCGGGCATGAGCGCCAGTCCCGCCTCGATGGCGCGGATCGCCCCGGCTGTCGTCCCGCCAGTCACCCGTGACACCATCAAGCCCGCGCTGCCGAACCCCTGCCGGCGCGCGAGGCCTCCGCCGGGAAGGTCGGGCGTGGAGCGTCGGGCGATCTCCCCCGCGAAGCGCGCCTGCAACGTGCCGGCGAGCCTGCCCAGCCGCGCCACCGCGTCGTGCGCGTCCATGAGGTCGCCATGAGACAAGCCCGAGACGTCACGGCGCGCAAGGTCCCCCACCAGGGCACTGACCCTGGAAATCTCCGCCGCGTCGATCGCCATAGGAACAGTCAACCAGAAGGGTCAGACATCCACGTAGCAGGGACGATGCCCTGTGGATAGGCCGACAACGTGCCGCCTGGGGACGACGCTCAGAAGGGAGAAGCGCCCACTCAAGACGGGTACACATCAAGCCATTGGCGCGGCAGTCACCGCGAAGACCGGTACAGATCACGCCGCCGCGGAGGCCTCACCTCCCGAGTGGCCCCTGGCCCCACCGCGGTGCCGTCACCAGCCCAGCGGGCCTTCCTCTGGCTCGACGCCCGCAACCAGAAGCGACGCCGTCTTGAGCGCGGCATCGGCGCTCGAGACCATGCGCGCGTAGTCGAGCTCCGTGCCCAGGAGGTTGATGGCGAGGGCCTCCACCGCGTCGTCGAGTGCGCGCTCCTTCTCGCCCAGCGTGGCGAGCGCGCGGGCGCGGGCGCACAGCAGTTGCCAGTAGACAAAGGACCAGTCGGCGGCCAGCTGGAAGCCGCGGTCGGGCCTTGCGAATGCGCCTGGCGGCGTCTCGAACGGGACCGGCGGATGGTCGTCGGTGTAGGGGCTTGGCGGCCTCAGCAGGTGTTGAACGGACCGCCGTTTCTCTGCGAACCGGGCCTCCTCGACCGGGTCCAGCGCGGGAGGAGGCGACCCGAACGTCGGCTGCACGATGGTGTCGCCGGCCAGGTGTGCCAGGCACGCATGAGCGTCGACGGCGCGGTCGAGCAGGGGCAGGGCGAGGTCGGCTCGATTGTCGATGAGCAGACCGGAAGCGACGCCCGCCACGATGCCCGCGTACCTGAACTCTTCGCCGGGCGTCAGCGCCAGCGGGTCGAGGTGGGCGGTGAGCACCTCGGCAGCCTCGAGGGTGCAGGCCGAAGCGAACTCGTAGTCCCCGCCCATCGCGAGCTCGGTGCTCAGCCAGTTGAGGCGGTCGGCCAAGGCGAGCGCGTGCGCGCCCGGGTCGCGGCCGAAGCGCGCGCGGACGCGCTCCACCTCGTCCCTGGTCTGCTCGATGGTCATGGCCCTCCCGTCACGGGGCGAACGTATCGCCGGGGTGTGACGGGACTGACGGTTGTTCCCTAGTGGGGCCCGTGTCACTCCTCGCTCGTGGAGTCCCCATCCTTCAACTCGTCGAACTTGGCCGCCATCGTTGCGTTGCCGCGCGTGAGTTTCTTGATGGTCACGTCTTGGGCCTTGTCGTTTGCGAGGCGGAGGTTGCGCTCGGATCCCAGTAGCGCCTCCTTGGTCTTCTGCAGGTGGTCGATCGACTTGTCGATCTCGTCGATCGCCAACTGGAAGCGTCGGGAGGCGAGGTCGTAGTTCTTCCCAAAGGCGGCCTTGAACGAGTCGAGCTCGTTCTCAAAGTCGGTGACGTCGACGCTTTGGGAGCGCACCAGCGCCAGCTCCTGCTTCACCGCGAGCGAGTTCTGGGCCGCGTTGCGCAGCAGCGTGATGATGGGGATGAAGAACTGCGGCCGCACCACATACATCTTGGGGAAGCGGTGGGAGACGTCCACGATGCCACCGTTGTAGAGCTCGCTCTCGGGTTCCAGGAGCGACACCAACACCGCGTACTCGCAGTTCTTCTCGGTGCGGTCCTTGTCGAGCTCCTTGAGAAAGTCCTCGTTCTTGTGCTTGGTGGCGGTGGTGTCGGACTCGTTCTTCATCTCGAACATGATGGAGACGACCTCGGTGCCGGCGTCGTCCGTCTCCTTGAAGATGTAGTCGCCCTTGCTGCCGCTGCGGGCGTCGTTGTCCTTCTCGAAGTGCGCCTTCTGAAACGCGGTGGCGCGCAGGCGGTTGAACTCGGTCTCGCAGTGCTGTTCAAGGGTTTCGCCGACCATCTTGGTAGACAGCCGCGCCTTGAGGTCCTTGAGGCGCTCGATGGCGTCGTCACGGTCCTTGATCTGCGTCTCGTACTTGTCCTTCAGCGAGGTCTCCGCGAGCTTCATCTCGAGTTGCGCTCGCTCGAGCCCGCTCTTGAACTCGTCGCGTTGCTTCTCGACGACGGCGACCGCATCCCTCACGGCGAGTTGCTTGGCCACGTCGTCGGCCTCCAGCTTGGCCTTGAGCGCCTGGATCTCGGAGTCCTTGGCGGCGGAGGCTTTCTGAAGCTCGCTCTCGATCTGGGCCTTGGCCAGCTCGACCGCGTTCTGCTTATCTTTCTCGGCCAGTTCGAGTCGCTCGTGGAGTGCGGCGTCGAACTCCTTGGTGCGCACTTGACTGACGATGTCGGCGTATCCAGCCTCGTCGATGGTGAAGGCTTTGCCGCAATGTGGGCAGACGATCTCATGCATGGTGTGGGTCCCCTCTTTGGTCGCAGTTTATGGGGTGCGGCCGACGCTGAAGCAGACCCGGATGCGGCCGGCGGCGCGCTCGACGGGACGTGCGCGCGCCCGCACCCCCTGCGGGGGACGTCGTCCGCCACCAGGACGCCCCGCTCGAGAACGCCTACGCGGCGAGATCCAGCCGGGTGTGCAGTGGGACGAGGCGTGGCCCGGCATCAACGGACGCCATGAGGTCCGTCGCGCGCGTGGCCGACGCTACCGCGACCATTGCGACGTCGTCCAACACCTTCCGGGGCCGGTCCAGCCAGGTGACATGGGCAGCGGCGGCGGTCAGCTCGCTGGAAGTCTGGTGGGGCAGGCACGCGACGGTGGTGGGGACGCCGGCATCGGCCAGGGCGCGGACTGACCTGCGGAAGAGGTGAGATCCGCTGGCGATCACCACCTCGCTGTAGCGACTCGCGATGAAGCTCGTGTCCTCGAGCGCGTTGCACAGCGCCAGGTCCGCACCGTGACGGCCTCCCCGCACCATCAGGCGCGCGAAGGGCGCGAGTGCCTTGACGGTGAACGCCCAGTCGGGCGCGACCGCGATCACCAGATGGTCCGTGTCTTCGCGGAAGCCCACGGCACTGAGCGACTCGGCGATCGCGAACTCCCAACACGCCGCACTGGCGTTGGCCGGGTGACAGCCGAGGAGGTTCTGAGCATCCACGGCGATGAGGCGGCGACGTATGGGGGACATAATGGGCACCCTTCGTTGGGCTTGACCCGGGCCGGCCGCCTCGGGCTTCGTGTAACGAAACGATAACAAAAGAATAACGGAAGTACAACGACGACGCGGTGGTGGGGTGAATTTTCGCGCCATTGGCGGCGGGTGGCGGTGAACACCGGTCCGGGATTGAACCGCTCGTGGTGGCTCATATCCGCGTGTAGAAAGCGCGAAACCCGGCTCGCCCACCGTCCGGAGGGCTACCGGGTCCACTTCTCAGGGCTATTGCCCATCGCCGTTCCAGTTTCCGCTGGGCGGGCTCACTCGTCAAGTGCCGGGGCCCGATCTGTGGACACGCCCCGGCCCCGCGCTACCGTCGGACCACCGAGTGAGGCCACGTCGATGTCGGGCTGCGCAGTCAGCCCAAGAAGACAAAAAAGGACCCGGTGCGAGCCCGGGTCCTAGTCGTCGTGGTATTTCGGTTGCATTCGGACGAGTCCTACTAACCGAACCATCGACATGTCCATGCTAGTTGACTCGCGTACCTGAGACAACGGCGCGCACGCGTGCCGCGCGCCGGGGTGTCCGCCTAGTTTCGGATCGCCTCGACGCGACCGCTCTGCCTTTGAGCGTCGCCACTATTCGAACCGAGTTCGAGCGTCCGCGCGTATCTTTGCCGCCGGCCTGTGGAAATCGGCCACGCGAACCGCGCCGATGCCACACTGGCAAAGCAAAACCCCGGCCGTGTGATCGGCTCTCCGAGGAGAACTACAGGGACGGTTCCGGGGTGTTGGCTTCCAGAATAGGCGCCCCCGTGACTCTCCACATGTTCTCCGACGAATCGAAGGCCCGCGGCTATATCACCGCGGCGGTCGTTGTGCCTGCGGGATCAGTAGCGCGCGTCCGCTCCGCGTGTTCCACGTGGGCCATGCCTGGATCGCGCAGGTTCCATGCCCAGAAGGAGAGCACGGCGCGAAGGCGGGTGGCGCTGGCCTCGCTTGTCTCTGCAGCGGGCGCAGTTCAAGTCGTCATCGTTGAATCCGATCGGGGTCAGCATGACCTCAGTGCGCGTGGCGCGCATGTGCTCGCCCTAGCGGACTGGGCTGGCAAAGCCGGGGTGTCGCGGTGGGTCATCGAACGCGACGAGTCGGTCCTGGGGGCCGACCGGCACCTCCTGAGTGCGGCACGCGCGGCCGACGGGGCAGGCAGTTTCGAATACGTGCACCTACGTGCAGCTCAAGACCCAGTCCTCTGGGCCGCCGACCTCGCGGCGTGGGCGTGGGCGCGCGGCGGAGAGTTCCGAGCCGGGATTGAGCCGCTCCTGGCGGCCCACATCCGAGTGTAGAAAGCGCGAAACCCGGCTCGCCCACCGTCCGGAGGGCTACCGGGTTCACTTCTCAGGGCTATTGCCCATCGCCCTTCTAGTTTCCGCCGCGTGGGCTCGCTCGTCAAGCGACCGACGTGCCTCACGAGAAATGCTCGCGAACGGTGCCGGGGCCCGATCTGTGGACACGCCCCGGCCCCGCGCTACCCTCGGAAGCACTGAGGGAGGGGACCCACATGGCCGGCTTCGCAGTCATCGACCTGGAGACCACCGGGTTTGCCTGCAACCACACGGACCGGGTGTGTGAGATCGGCCGGGGCGGCCCACGGCACGCGCCACGCGAGTAATCTGCGGCGGTCAGGGCACGAGTGCGCCGATCGCCACCACGTTGACGCCGTCGGCTCGTCGGTACGACGGGCCCGTGCCGGTGACGACGGTCAGCACGGGGGCGTCTGCGTCTCCGTCGGCATCAACGTTCGCGGCGAAGCGGAGCATCCCTGCCGCCGCCGCGTCGACCGTGTCTGCGCTCCCGCCTAGCTTCACCTCGAATCCAGCCCACTGCCCGGAGGGGAACTGGATGATCGCGTCGATCTCGCGGCCCGCGGAGTCGCGCGCGTGGAACACGTCTCCGCCCAGCGGCTGCGCGAGCACCCGCAGATCGTGCACCACCAGCGACTCGAAAAGCTGGCCGGCGAAGCCAAGGTCGCGCCGGAGTGCCGCGGCGTCGCCTCCGACCAGGGCGAGCGCCAGTGAAGGGTCGGCGAGGTGTCGCTTGGGCTCCTTGCGCAGCGTCGCGGACGATCGCAGGTGGGCGGACCAGGCAGGCTGGTCCTCGATCACAAAGATGCGCGCCAGGGCGTCGATGTAATCGCGCACAGCGTCCCTGGACAGCGACGCTTCGTCGCGTGCGAGCGTGCTGATGGTGACCTCTGTTGCGGTGGACCGTGCCAGGGCGCGCATGAGCCGCATGACACGCGCGGGGTCGCGAGTTCTGCCGACGGCATCGATGTCGACGGTCGCCACGGTCTGTGCGTAGTCGCGAATCGACGCGATTTTTGCGGAGGCTGAGAGACCCCATAGACCAGGCCACCCGCCTGACGCGATGCGCGACAGCAGGCGGTCCAAGTCGAGTTGTGCCGCGACGGCGCGGGGAGGTCGCCCCTCGAGGATGTCGGATAGAGAGACTGAGCCGTCTGAATCACCGGACTCGTACAGCGACAAGGTGCGCATCCTCAGCCGCGCGAATCGGCCAGCCCCCGAATGCCGCACCGCGTCCGCCCCGGGCGCCGTCGATCCGGTCAGCATGAACTGACCACCCGCACCTGCGGCGTCGACTGCCCGTCGCACCGTGTTCCAGAGAACCGGGTAGAACTGCCACTCGTCGAGCAGGCGCGGGCGCTTGCCCTCAAGCACAAGAGACGGATCCACGGCGATCTGTGCTGGGACGCTCGGGTCTGCGTCAAGATGCACGATGCTGGCTGCACGGCGAGTTGCCGTCTCGGTCTTTCCACACGCCTTGGGGCCTTCAATGAGGACAGCGCCAGCGCGCTCCAGCGCCTGGTCAAGCTCGCCATCCGCAATGCGCGGCAGGTACTCCATCCTTGAACCCCAGTCGTCAATCTGAAAGCACGCGAGTCGTCAATTGGAGAGCATATCAGTCGTCAAATTGAGAGACAAGGAGTCGTCGGTTTGAGTCGAGCGTGGCGCCTCGGACGCACACCTCGGCGACGGCGTGCGCGTGGTGGGGCGTTCCGTGCCGGGCTAGAGCCGCTTGTGGTTGCGCGAGCCCGGGTGTCGAGCGCGCGAAACCCGGCTCACCAACCGTCCGGATGGCTGCCGGGTCCACTTCTCAGGGCTACTGCCCATCGCCCCACCAGTGTGCCCCGCGCCAGCGCGGCCGTCAACGCGCCTGCCGTTCCTCCCAGTCGTTCACGACATTGAAGAGCCGGTCGAGCCCGTGGTGGGGTTCTCCCACGGACAGGGTGATGGTGTCGGTCAAGTGGAAGGCGGCATCGAGCCAGTCTTGCTCGGTCTGCGGGTTCCAGTAGTCGACTTCGAAGATGCGGCGGTTGAGGATCCCCACCATGGTGCGATCGGCGGTCTTCAGCACCGCGCCCCGGCCAGCGATGCGATCCACATGGGCGTGGATGAACTCGTGGGAAATGAGAAGACCGTCCAGTTGGGCGGCAATGTAGGCGGGCAGGCGGTCAAAGAAGGTGGCGGCGGGGGCCAGGGGGACGATGACGGTCATCAGCGTCGTCGGGTTCATCACCATTACCTGGGGTTTGCGACGCCGCACCAGGTGCGCGTACCAGGTGTCGAGCGACATGGGCTCGGATGCGGGGCCAGGGTCGGCGTCGAATCCGCCCAGTTTCGAGGCGAGCGCGGCGGTGGCGCGGAAGAGTAGCGCCGACGGTGGGGCCTGGTTCATGTCGAGGCCTCCCACAGCACCGATATGGGCAGAGCCCACAGGCTCTCGTCGTGCCGGTAGCCGGTGGTGCCGTCGTACAGCACTACGCCGGCCTTGAAGGAGTCTCCCGCGATCTCGCGAAGCTTGCGAAGGCCCCGAAAATCCTTGCCCGTCACGGAAGCTGCGGTCTTGACCTCGATGCCCACGATGCGATGGGGGCCTCGTTCGAGCACGATGTCCACCTCGTAGTCGTCGCGATCGCGGAAGTGCGAGAACGACGTGCGTTCTTCGGCTCCCGATGCCAGGCGGCGCAGTTCCTGGAGAACGAACGTCTCAGCGAAGCGTCCGTACAGCGGGCGATCGTCGGCAAGTGCCGTTGCGTCAAGGCCGAGCAACCCCGCCGCGAGTCCCGTGTCGCCGATGTGAAGCTTGGGGGCCTTCACCATGCGACTGGTGGCGTTCCGTGACCATGGGCGCAGGGTGTTGAGCACGAAGACGTGCTCGAGCAGAGTGACGTAGTCCTGCGCAGTGGGCCGTGACAGGCCGAGCACTTCGGCGACGCTGGTGAAGTTGACCAGTCCAGACGTGTGGGCGGATGCATACTCGAGGAGTCGCGGCAAGGAGTCGAGCGCACGGATGCGCGCGAGGTCCTTCACGTCACGCTCCGCAATGGTGCGGGCATGGTTGGCGTACCAGCGCCGTTGGGCGGCGGACTTCATGGTGTGGGGCACGGGGTATCCCCCCGCGACGATCCGCTTGGCCAGGCTCAGGGTCGGCTCCGCTCCGCGGAGGGGAACGAGCGTTGCCGCGAAGGCGTCGTCGATCAGCGTGGGCTGCGTCCCGACGAGTTCGGCCTGCGAGAGGGGCTGCAGTTGAAGGATCTCAATGCGCCCTGCGAGGGAGTCGGCAAGCCTGGGCACAAGCATCACGTTGGCCGAGCCGGTCATGAGGAATCGCCCTGGTTGCCGGTCTTCATCAATCACAAGTTTGAGCGAGGTGAACAGGCCGGGCACGCGCTGGACTTCGTCGAGAATGGTGCGCGGTGGCAAGGTACGGACAAAGCCGAGCGGGTCCGACTCCGCAAATTCGACATTGCTTGGGTCGTCGAACGAGACGTATCGATAGCCCAACGACGCGCCGATGTGCTTGGCGAGCGTGGTCTTGCCGCTTTGCCGTGCGCCGTGAATCAGCACCGCAGGAGTGTCCATGAGTGCCTCGCGCACGCGTGGCTCGAGGTGCCTAAGGAGCGCCGCGTCGGGTGAGGTCACGGCTCATCGTAACGTCGGGACACGGCTGATCGCAAGGTTAGGCATCGGCTGATCGCAAGGTTAGGTGTCGGCTGACCGTCAACGATGCCGATGACGACGAGGACGGTCCGTTGCCTCGCGCGACGGGGCACTGCGGCGAATCGGCGAAATCACTGCGGCGAATCGGCGAACGATGGGGCGAAAAACGGCGAGAGAGCCACCGAAAACTGGCGAAAACGGCTGCGGTATCCGGATGGAACGCGTCGATACCCTGCATGCCGCGGTCGCAGCGGAAAGGTCGCTCAAGGCCGAGACTCCCGCGTGGTCACGCTCGACGACAAGGACCAGCGCGCGACGGAATTCTCACTCGCAGGCAGGGCGGAGGACGTGGAACTTCAAGGCTTCTCGCAGGGAGAGCTTGCCAATTCGCGTGAGCGGTTCATTGATCGTCTGCTCGCGGGCGTCACGGCCGGGCCGGGCGCCAGCGCCGGGGAGCCGATGTCGTTGCTCGCTCTATCGCGCAGCGAGGGTGTCGCTCACGAGCCGGTTCATCGAGACTCCCGATTGGGCGGCCTTGATCGCGAGAGCCCGGTGGCGGGCGGGTGTGAGGCGCACGACGAACTTCCCGGAGTAGTCGCGGTCCGCGAGTGAGTCGGGCGGGGGTGAGCCTTCGGCGACCATCTGCGCTGCTACATCGTCCACGAGGCGCCGGATGCCCGCGAAGGCGGCTTGCTCGTCGGCGTCGAGCCACGACAGTGAGGGAAACTCCGCGACGGTCCCGACGTACTCGCCATCCTCGGGAGACCAGGAGACCTGGTAGGTGTAATGGTTCGTGCTCACTGCGGGTCTCCTCTCTCCCGTTCAAGCCGCTCGAGTGCGGCCAAAACCTGACGGACCTGATAGGGCTTGGCCTGCCCGTTCCTGTTCTGGATGTTCACCCTTGGGTCGCCCGCCCAGGGGGTGCGGTACACCTCGTGTGAGCCGGAGCCTCCGACCGGATCGCCAAAGAAGTGCCGACACACAGATGCGAGATCGTCGAACGACACGGATGCGGGCGCTCGCCGCATCTGCTCCAGTCTCTTCTCAATCTTGCTCATAGCGATAGTACTACTACTGGTACCGGATTGGAAGAAGATCGGGGATGCCCGACCTCGGTGTTCGCCACGGTGCTCCCCCTCTCCGGGCCTGTCGGCTCGTGTGCCTACCTTCTCGCCGCCCACTGACATCGCGTCGACCGCAGGGGCCTGATCTGTGGACACGGCCCCACCCCGCGCTAACCTCAGAAGCACCGAGGGAGGGGACTGGGCTGCTGCGTGAATTTCGGACAGCGGAGTTGGTGGTTTCTCTTACGCTGCCAGGGCTGGCTGTTGGTAACTGTAGTGGACTTCGTTGGGTCGGCGGTAGCCGAGTGCGGAGTGT
>Ga0209346_1000361_pt1 | contig 44873 bp, 37 predicted proteins | sample AutmiccommunBRH9_FD_187381 | JGI IMG/M metagenome (GOLD analysis project Ga0209346, IMG submission 187381) | Deep subsurface microbial communities from Mt. Terri, Switzerland - Autotrophic microbial communities BRH/9 (SPAdes) (version 2) | ecosystem: Environmental > Aquatic > Deep subsurface >...
GTGCCCTGCATCGAGCGCAATGCGGTCGGCGCGGTCAAGGCGATCGAGGCGGCGCGGCTGGCGATTCTGGGTGACGGGACGCACCGGGTCAGCCTCGACGAGGTGATCGAGACGATGCGCAAGACCGGGCTGGACATGAGCGAGCGCTATAAGGAAACATCGCAGGGCGGTCTGGCAGTCAATCTGGTGGAATGCTGAGCGCAACGGGGGGATTGGCTGATGAAGAAGCTGGGAATAGGTCTGCTGCTACTGGGGCTGCTCGCCGTCGGAGCTGGCATGTTGTTCCAGGAACAGATCGGCGAACGCATATTCGCACGTGCGGTGGAGACGGCCGTCTCCCGCGATGTCATAGGCGACCTGCCTGACGGCATCCATGTCGCCCTGTGCGGGTCCGGCTCGCCGCTGCCCGATCCGACGCGGGCCGGGCCCTGTTCGGCGGTCATCATCGACGGCAGGATGTTCATCGTCGACATTGGCGGTGGGGCGGTCCGCAATCTCGGCCTGATGGGTCTCAACCCGGGTGCGACGGAAGCGCTGCTGCTGACCCATTTCCACAGCGATCATATCGACGGCATGGGAGAATTGATGATGCAGCGCTGGGCCGGTGGTGGCCGGGATGCGCCGCTGCCGGTGATTGCGCCGGAAGGCGTGCAGCCGATCGTCGAAGGCCTCAACGCCGCCTATGCGGCCGATGCCCAATATCGCATCGCCCATCACGGCGAAGCGACGATCTTGCCGACCGGTGCCGGCGGCGCGGCCAGGCCATTTCCCCTTCCCCAGGGGCAAGCGCAGCTGGTGGTCTATGATCAGGACGGGGTCAGGATTACCGCCTTTGCCGTGGATCACAAGCCGATTGCCCCGGCGGTGGGCTATCGTTTCGACTACAAGGGCCGGTCGGTCGTGTTCAGCGGCGACACCGTCAAATTACCGGCGGTTGCGGAAGCCTGCAATGGCTGCGACCTGCTGGTGCACGAGGCGCTGAATGCGGCGATGGTCGGCACCGTGGAACAGGCTTTCGCCAAGGCCGGGCGCAAGCGGCTGGAAAAGATCATGGCGGATATCCAGAATTATCACACGAATCCGGTCGAGGCTGCCGAGACGGCGAAGGCCGGGCGGGCAAAGATGCTGGTGCTGTCGCATATCGTTCCGGCGCTGCCGTTCGCCTATCTGGAAAGCTATTATCTCAAGGGGGTCGCCGCCGTCTTTGACGGGCCGGTGATGCTGGGCAGGGACGGGATGCTGTTCAGCCTTCCCGCCAATAAGGATAGTATCGAACGTGGGGATTTGCTTTAATTTGATTGCAATCCCTGTGCTCCTGCGCAGGCAGGAGCCCATCTCCTGAAATGGCGTCTGAACGAGCAAGCGGGTGATGGGCCCCCGCATTCGCGGGGGCACGAGCATGACCATGAACCGTTTCTGGCAATTGAACAGGCGTCCCGAAGGCAGTGATGTGGCGAGCGCGCTTTCGCTGGAAAGCGAGCCGCTGCCGGAACTGGCCGAGGGCGAAGTGCTGGTCCGGGCGGCCTATCTGTCGATGGATGCCGGCACGCGGATGTGGATGACCGAGCGCGAGGACAGCTATCAGCCGCCGCTCGAGCTGGGCACCAAGATGGTCGGGCTGGTGCTGGGCCATGTTGCCGCTTCGCGCCACGCGGACTTTGCCGAAGGCGATCTGGTGCGCGGCTTCGGGCAATGGGCCGAATATAGCGTGATGCAGCCCGAGCTGGCCGGGCTGGTCAAGGTCGATGACAATGTCGACGATATCAAGCAGCATTTCGGCGTGCTCGGCTTCAACGGCTGGACCGCGCTGTGGGGGATCAAGGAAACCGCGGGCGTGCAGGCGGGCGACAATGTGCTGGTCTCTGCCGCGGCCGGGGCGACCGGGGTGCTGGCTTGCCAGGTAGCGAAGATCCTGGGGGCCAATGTCTATGGCCTGGCTGGCGGGCCGGACAAATGCCGCTGGCTGGAAGAGGAGCTCGGCATCACCAGGGCCATCGATTACAAGAAGGACGACATTGCCGCGGAACTGGCGAAAGTGGAAGGCGGGATCAACGCCTATTTCGACAATGTCGGCGGGCCGATTCTTGACGCAGTATTGCCCAGTATGGCGCTATATGGCCGGATCGCGCTGTGCGGCCTGCTGGCGCAATATGAAGGCGACGGGCGCGGACGGGGGCCGGAACAGTTCGACCAGATTTTGATGAAACGGCTGCGCATCGAAGGTTTTTTCTCGCCCGATTTTGCCGATCAGGGCGAACGGCTGACGGTGGAGCTGAAACAATGGCTCGACGAGGGACTGATCGACACGCCGTTCGATGTCACCGACGGGATTGAAAACGTCCTGACCGCCTATGAGAAACTGTTTTCCGGCGGCAATATCGGCAAGGTCCTGGTCAGGATTTCCTGAAGCGCGCGCCATAGACGGACAGTGCCATGATCGTGCTGGCGAAGAATATCGAAAGCAGCGCCAGTCCGTTCCAGCCGGCACCGGTATAGACGGCGGTGCCGAGCCAGCTCGAAAAGCCGCCACCGGTGAACATGATGACAATATAGATGGTCATAAGCCGGGTCCGGATTTCCGGAGCGCGGCCAAACAGGATCGTGCGGTTGGCGACATCCATCGAGGCACCGCCAAAATTGCTGAACAGGATCGGCAGGATCATGATCCAGACATTGTCGCCGGCGATCAGCAGCAGCAGGGCACCGATCAGCTGCGCCAGGGCGAACAGCATTCGCGCCCGTTCCGGGCCGATCCGATCGGCAAGCCGGCCGGACCAGGGCGCGATGAAAATATTGCTGACCGCCAGCAAGGCGAGATAGCCGACGACATCGACGCCGTAGCCCATGGCCGGACTGGTCAGATGCAGGCCGATGCCCAGCCACAAGGCGAGGAAGAAGCCGAAGGACAGCGCCTGCAACAGTCCGGCGAGCAGGACATCGGGCATATTCCTGATGATCGGCCAGAGCGATCCGAGCAAGGCACCATAGCTTTGGCTCGGACTGCTGTCGTCGCGCAGTTTCTCGTCTTTTTCCATGATGAACGGGACGATTATCAGGAGCAGGAACGTCAGGCCCGCGCCAACCCAATAGGCCGCCCGCCATCCGAAATAATGACCCAGCACGCCGCCGCCGGCGCGGCTGCCAAGCAGGCCGACGGTGATCCCGGCGGACATGATGCCGGTGACGTGACCGATGCGATCGGGCCGCACTCGCTTGGTGACATAGGCGGGCAGCAGATAGGGTGTGATGGTTACGAAACCGAGCAGCGAGGAGGCGGCGGCAAACAGCAGGAAATTCTGCGACAGCCCCATCGCCAGCATGGCCAGAAACTGGCCGGCCACGAACAATGTCACCAGCTTGCGGTTGTTGATCCGGTCGCCCAGTGGCAGCAGCAGCAGGATGCCGAGAGCCAGCGCGATCTGGTTGAACGCGGGCACCAGCCCGAGCAGCGTGCCGTGGACGTCGAATTCATCGCCGACCGGCGCGATCAGCGGGTGGATATAATAGCCATTGGCAACCGCGACGGCGCAGGCAGCCGAGAACAGGAACAGCTTGATCTCGCTGATCCGGCGCGGTGCGGTGATGGTCGAAGGGATTGGGGGAGCGGTCAATGGCTGGCTTTCGATGAGACGGTGACTTAGTCATGGGCCGGGACAAACGGCAAGTCCTCTGTCTGTTTCGCTAGCCGATAATCTGCTCGAGGTCCCTGACTGCCTTTCGGTAAACCCGCTGTTGCAGCAAAGCGAGCAATGCCGGGTCGGCGATATCGGGATGACCGCTGTTGAACGGCGGCTGCGGGTCATATTCCAGACTGAGCTGGATCGATTCCGCAAGCTGCCGCCCGCCGATTTCGGCGACCAGGGTCAGGGCAAAGTCAATGCCGGAGGTCACCCCGCCTGCGGTGATCAGATTGCCGTCCTGAACCACGCGCGCCTTTTCATGGGTCGCGCCGAATTTCCCGAGAAGACCGGTATAGGCCCAGTGGCTGGTGGCTCGCTTGCCGTGCAGCAATCCGGCGGCGCCAAGGGCCAACGAACCCGTGCAAACGGATGTTACATAGCGAGCGGCCGCGGCCTGATCGCGCAGGAATTGTAGCGTGGTCTCGTCCCCGAGGACATCCCGGATTCCAAAACCGCCAGGAACACACAGCAGATCGGCTTGCGGGCAATCGGCGAAACCGGTCGAGGGCAGTATCGCAAAGCCGCTGTCGGTCTGGATCGGTTTTATCTCTTTGGCCACCGTGTGCACGACGGCACCGGGGATGCGGGAAAGCACCTGCGCCGGGCCGGTAAAGTCGAGCTGGGTGATGCCGTCGAAAAGCAGGAAAACTATGGGGAAGGGGGTCGGGTCATCGGTCATCGGGCTGCTCCGAGATTAGAGAAATGCCCAGGCGATCGGCTTCAAAAATCCGTTCGCTCCCCGATGGGTTTCCATCCTGATCTCGCCAGTCACGAACCCTATCTGTCTACCATTTTCGAGACAGGCAGACAATCCGTTTCGGTTGCGTCGGCCGGCCAGCCCCCATTAATCGGTTGGATGCTATGGGGGCGGCATGGCTTATGGCAATTATAGCAGCGGGCAGGATCGCGCCCGATCGCTGGCGGCGGTGATCGCCATCCATGCCGCGATCGGCTATTTGCTGGTGACCGGCATGGGCATGGATATTGCCCAGCGCGTCGAGAGCGGATTGAACGTCATCCGGATCAGCCCGCCGCAGCCCCCAGACCCGGCCCCGGCCAAGCAGTCGGCCCAGGCCGACGAAGGCGCTGCCTCCCCTGAAAATCTGCGGGCCAAGCCAAGCCAGATTGTGCTGCCGCCGCCGGAAGTGAAGCTCCCGATCGAAACGCCGGTGGTGGTCGCGCCGGTCGCCGGACCCGGCAATGACGCCAGCGCCGGGGCTTCCGACCAGCCCGGCCCGGGCTCGGGCAGCGGTGGTCAGGGCGAGGGATCGGGAAGCGGAAGCGGCGGCGACGGCACCGGTGCCGGCGGTATCGTCTCCGGCCCGCGCCACCTGTCCGGCGCGCTCACCCGCAAGGACATTCCCCGTTCTGTCTGGCAAGCCGATACACGGGGCAGGGTCGTGGTCCGTTTCACGGTCGGCGCGGACGGTCGGGCACGCGATTGCCATATCCGGCAAACCAGCGGCCATCCGGCGCTGGATGCCATAACCTGCCGACTCATCGAACGGCGTTTTCGCTTCGAGCCGGCCCGCGATGCGGCTGGCCGGGCGGTCGCCAGCCCCTACGGCTGGGTGCAGGAATGGTGGCGCGATGGCCGCGGCCCGCAGGTCGCAAGCTGACTAAGCCTGCATCCCCATATAGTCGCGCTTGCCGATAGCGACGCCCTGCATGCGCAGCAGATTGTAGGCGGTGGTGATGTGGAAATACAGATTGGGGAGGAAGAAACTGAGCACATAGGTCTGGCCGTCGAGCTCCATCGTCTGCCCGGGGCCGACGGGCATGGAGATTTTCATGCCGGCATTGCCGTCGATCGTCGCATCGTCAGCCGCCGCCACTTTGTCGGCGCATTCCGAGACCCGCTCGATCAGGGCGTCAAAACTTTCCCCCTCCATCGGCAGGTTGGGCAGCTGGTCGGGCGCAGTGCCGGTCATCCGCGCGGCACCGCGCACGGCAAATTCGGTGATCATCTGCACCTGCCACTTCAGGTCGTTCATGTCCGGGAACAGGCGCGCGCCGAGATAGGCTTCTTCGGCGGTGCCAGTTGCTTCGGCGGTTGCCTTGGCCTTGGCAAGAACCGTGGCCAGACCGCGGAAGGCCTGTGCAGTCGAACCTTTCAGGATTTGGGAGAGAGCGATGGTCATATTGGTTTCTTTCCATTTCGGGGTGGGCGGTGGATCTAGAATATTCCGGCAAGAAGAAAGAGGCCCAGCGCCAGCAGGCAGCCGAAGGTGCTGAATGCCCCGATAGCCCGGAAGGCCGGGAAAATCCTGCTGGTGGCGGAACCATGCGAACCGGCAACCGTCGACAGGGCGACGGCGTGAAAGATGCGCCCCAGAATGAAGATGACGGCGATGATCCGGACGACATCGTTCGGCACCACGGTCATTTCCGCCAGCGCCAGCACGACAATGAACAAGGCAGCATTTTCAGCCAGATTGCCGTGGCGCCGAATCTTGCGCTCCAGCGCCGGGTCGTCGCCCGTGCCCAGATTTATCCGGTTGCGGATCCGGTGCATGCCAACGGAAATCATCAATATGGCCTGCAGGATGACGAGTATGGCTCCGGCGACGGCGGCAATAATCGGTATCGTCACTGGACTTTTCCCTGATCAGTCATTTCCATGCCTTCGGGGCATTTTGCCAAATTGGCAATCCGGCAGAGCGTTCATTGCCCGAAGGGCATCAAGCGGACGGTAAACAGGCCATTTGATACCACGGAATTAACCATGCATCTGCACGGCTGTTCAATGTTTCTCGACTATCGCGATAGTTCATGAAATCTTCCCTGTCCAGCTTGTCTCCCGTGCGCCAGACCGCTATCATTTCGGCGATAGCAGCGCTGTTGTCGGTCACGTTTACGGGGACCGTATATCTGCTGTTTTTCGGGTTCGACAACCGGTTCTGGCCGGCGATCAACATGGCGCTGCTGATCCCATGGGCGATTACTATTCCGCTTGGCTTTCATATGTCGAAACAAAGGTTCAAGCTCGTTGGATTGACCAATCGGCTCACGGAAGCACAAAGCAAATTGCGCGATGCGAACAAGGCGCTTGAACGGCGAGCGAATTTCGACGGGATGACTGGTCTGCTGAGCCGCGACAGTTTTTTCCACCAGCTCGAGCGGTTGCGCATGGCTGAACAGCCCAATGTGTTGATGATTGTCGACGTGGACCATTTCAAGAAGATCAACGACAATTTCGGTCATCCGGTCGGGGATCAGGCGCTGATTCTGCTCGGCAGGGTGTTCCGCAAGACCTTGCGCCAGCAGGATCTGGTGGGACGCATCGGCGGTGAGGAATTCGGCATATTCCTGCCCGATACCAGCGCACCGGAGGGCCAGATTATCGGCGAGATTATCCGCCACGAAATCGAGAACACGGTTTTTCAACCGTTTGAAAACATGCGCCACGTGATTACGGTCAGTATCGGGGTGACCGATGTCGCACCGCATCATCAACGCGCGTCGATGCTGGGGAATGCCGACACTGCCCTGTTCACTGCCAAACGACGCGGACGCAACCAGGTGATATTATTTGAACCGGGCATGCGGGCCAAGCCGCGCCCGACCCAGGAAAAAGCACAGCATTTCAAAATGGCCCTGATGCGTTCAAATTTCCGGTGACGCGCAATTTGAAATGACGAAGTCTGCTGGCGCTGCTAGGGCTGGCGACCATGATGGACTCACCAGACAGCAAACCCAATCATCTCTACCTCGTTGACGGCTCTGCCTATATTTTCCGGGCCTATCACCGCCTGCCGCCGCTGACCAATGTCCGGGGTGAACCGGTCGGCGCGGTCTATGGCTATACCACCATGCTGTGGAAGCTGGCCGACGAGCTCAACAAGGCCGATGGCCCGACCCATATGGCGGTGGTGCTGGACAAGGCGGGCACCAGTTTCCGCAACGACCTCTATGACCAGTATAAGGCCAACCGGCCGGAGGCACCGGAAGATCTGAAGCCGCAATTTCCAATGATCCGGGATGCGACGCGGGCCTTTTCGCTGCCGCTGATCGAGGAAGAAAATGTCGAGGCGGACGACATGATCGCGTCCTATACCAAGGCGGCGCTGGAGGCGGGCTGGAAGGTCACCATCGTCTCGTCCGACAAGGATCTGATGCAGCTGATCGAGCCGCATGGGGAGAGCCGTGTCGACATGCTCGACACGATGAAGAATGCGCGGATGAACCGGACGACGGTCGAGGAGAAATTCGGCGTTGGGCCAGAAAGACTGGGCGACGTGCTGGGGTTGATGGGCGACAGTTCCGACAATATCCCCGGTGTCCCCGGCATCGGGCCGAAAACCGCGTCGAAGCTGATCAACGAATTTGGCGATATCGAAAGCGTGCTGGCAGCCGCGCCGGAGATGAAGAAATCCAAGATGCGCGACAATCTGATCGAATATGCCGAGCAGGCGCGGTTATCGCGAATCCTGGTGACGTTGCGGGACGATTGCCCGCTTCCGGATACGCTGGAGAGTTTCCTGATCCAGGATATTCCCGATGCGCCGCTGCGCGAATTTCTGTCGCATCATGGTTTCAACAGCCTGCTCCGCAAGCTGGGCGGTGACGGCCATGCCGAGCCGCAGAATCCCGATGTCGTCGACAGTGCTCCGGCCGATGCGGTCGCCAAATTGCCCGATGCCCCGGCGATCGACCGGTCGCATTATGAATGCGTGCAGACGATCGCGGCGCTCGACACCTGGATCGCGCGCGCCTCCGAACAGGGCGTCTGCGCGGTGGATCTGGAGACCGACAGCCTGGAAAGCGTGACCGCCCGGATCGTCGGGGTCTGCCTCGCCACCGGCCCCAATCAGGCCTGCTATATCCCGCTCGGTCATGCCAGCGGGGACATGTTCGGCGAGACACCGGACCAGATCGGTCTGGAGCAAGCGCTGGCCAAGCTGAAGCCGCTGTTCGAGGATGATGCGGTACTCAAGGTCGGGCAGAATCTGAAATATGACATGGGCGTGCTCGCCCAGCATGATATCCGGATCGCCCCGTTCGACGATACGCTGGTGATGAGCTTCAACCTCGACGCGGGTCTCCATGGCCATGGCATGGATGAACTGGCCAAGCTGCATCTCGGGCATGAATGCATCAGCTTCAAATCGCTGACCGGCACCGGCAAGAAGGCGATCGGCTTTGCCGAGGTGCCGCTCGACAAGGCGACCGAATATGGCGCGGAGGATGCCGACGTGACGCTCCGCCTGTGGGAGATATTGCGCGCGCGGATGGTGCCGGAACGGGCGACGCGCGTCTACCAGATGGTTGACCGGCCGCTGGTGCCGGTGATTGCTGGCATGGAAGCGACCGGGGTGCTGGTCGACCGCGAGCAATTGTCGCGGCTATCCACCGCATTTGCCGAGGAAATGGCCAAGCTGGAACTGCAGATCCACGAACTGGCCGGGGAGAGTTTCTCCATTGGCAGTCCGAAACAGCTGGGCGACATCCTGTTCGGCAAGCTGGGTCTGCGGGGGGGCAAGAAGGGCAAGTCGGGCCAATATTCGACCGATGTTACGGTGCTCGAGCGGCTGGCCGGTGACGGCGAGCCGATTGCCCAGAAGATCGTCGACTGGCGCCAGCTGTCGAAGCTGAAATCGACCTATACCGACGCGCTGCAGGAGCAGATTAATGGCAGGACTGGGCGGGTCCACACCTCCTATTCGCTGAGTGGCGCGCAGACCGGGCGGCTGTCCTCGACCGAACCGAATCTGCAGAATATCCCGATCCGCACCGCGATCGGGCGACAGATCCGCCAGGCCTTTGTCGCCGCGCCCGGCAATCTGATCCTGGCTGCCGACTATAGCCAGATCGAGCTCCGGCTGGCGGCGCATATTGCCGATGTCGCGACGCTGAAAGAGGCCTTTGCGGCTGGCGAGGACATCCACAATCGCACCGCGCGCGAGCTGTTCGGCAGCGCGGAGCGCGATGCCCGGGCGCGGGCCAAGACGATCAATTTCGCGATCCTTTACGGCATCTCGCGCTGGGGCCTGGCGAAGCGGCTGGAGGTCGATGCGGATGAAGCGCAGGCGATGATCGACACCTATTTCGAGCGCTTTCCGGGCATCAACCATTATATCTCGACAACGCTGCAGTCGGTCCGGGAAACCGGCTATACCGAGACTTTGTTCGGCCGGAAGACCTGGTTCGAGCGGATCCGATCAAGCAACCAGGCCGAACGGCAGGGCAGTGAACGGGCGGCGATCAATGCGCCGATCCAGGGCACCAGCGCCGATATCATCAAGCGGGCAATGGCGCGTATGGGTCCGGCGCTGATCGAAGCCGGGCTGGGCAATGTCAGGATGCTGATGCAGGTGCACGATGAACTGGTCTTCGAGCTGCCCGAAGGCGACGCGGATGCAGCCAGTGCGGTTATCCGCAGCGTCATGTCCGGTGCGGCGGAACCGGGGGTCAAACTGTCGGTGCCGCTGGATGTGGATATCGGGACCGGCAAGAGCTGGGACGAAGCGCATTGACCCGGCGGCAGCGTGCTTCGGAGTCGCGTCAGCTCTTGATCCAGAAGCGGATGAAAAGGCCGACCGCGCCGATGGCCAGCACGCCCATCGCCCAATAGGCGAGCAGCCAGAGCAGGCGTTTGGGCAGAGGCGCATTGTCCGCGGATTTTCCGCCGGAGGAAAGCGGATCAAAAGCCATCAGTGATAGCCGTCCGATCCGACCTTGCCGCGAAACACCCAGTAGGACCAAGCGGTATAGGCGAGAATGATCGGCACCATGATCGCCGCGCCCACCAGCATGAACATCTGGCTTTCATAGGGGGCGGCGGCCTGCCAGATCGTGATGCGCCCGGGGATCACGTCCGGCCACATCGAGACGGCAAGGCCGACGAAACTCAGTCCGAACAGGCCGAGCGCATAGAAAAAGGGTGCGGCCTCCTGATGCCTCGACAGGCTGCGGAAGAACAATACCGAGAGGATCAGGGTCGCGAGCGGGATCTGGGCGGTGGCCAGCACCCCGGGATAGGCGAGCCAGCGGGTATAATATTCGGCTTCCAGAAACGGCGTCGCTGCGCTGACTGCGGCGATTGCGAGCAGCAGCAAAATGCCGAGACGGCCGGCATAGCTGTAGCACTGTTTCTGCAAGGGACCCTCGGTCTTCCAGATCAGCCAGCAGCAGCCGAGCAGGGCATAGCCGACCAGCAGGGCAAAGCCGGTGAGCAGGCTGAACGGGGTCAGCCATTCCCACCAGCCGCCGGCATAGGCGCGGCCTTCGACGCTTATGCCCTGCAGCAGGGCCCCCAGGGTGATGCCCTGGGCGAAGGTTGCGATCACCGAGCCGGCGGTGAAGGCAAAATCCCAGCGGGCGCGGTGGGCCGGATCGCGCCAGCGAAACTCGAAGGCGACGCCGCGCAGCACCAGCCCCAGCAGCATCGCGATCAATGGCGCGTAGAGGGCCGGCAGGATGATCGCATAGGCGAGCGGGAACGCGGCCAATAGCCCGCCTCCGCCCAGCACCAGCCAGGTCTCGTTGCCATCCCATACCGGGGCGATGCTGTTCATCGCGGTGTCGCGATCCGGTCCGACCCGGAAATTGGGGAACAATATGCCGATGCCGAGATCGAAGCCGTCCATGATCACATAGACGACCACGGCAAAGGCGATGATGCCGGCCCAGATGACGGTGAGGTCGATGCCGTTCATGGCGCTGCTCCTTCCTCGTGATCCCCTTCGAGCACCGCCGCTGCCGGGGTAATCCCGGCCGAGCGGATGGGTGCATCGTCGGGCGTCGGTTCGTGGGCTTCGGGCGGTTTGGCGGCGAGCTTGAACAGATAGACGATGCCGGCACCGAAGACGACGAAATAGACCAGCACGAAGGCCAGCAGCGAAGCCGCAACCGCTGGCGCGTCGAGCGGTGCCGCGCTCTCGCTGGTGCGCAGCAGGCCATAGACAGTGAACGGCTGGCGCCCGACTTCGGTGGTGACCCAGCCGGCCAGCACGGCGATGAATCCGGAAGGCCCCATCACCAAGGCCGCGCGGTGCAGCCAGGGCCAGTCATAGAGTTTCTTGCGCGCCCGCGCGAACAAGCTCCACAGGCCGATGCCGAGCATCGCGAAGCCAAGGCCGACCATGATCCGGAACGACCAGAAGACGATCCCGACCGGGGGCTCGTTCTCGTCGGGAATAGTATCCAGCCCGGCGAGCGGCGCATTGAGATCATGCTTGAGGATCAGCGATGACGCCTTGGGTATCTGAATGGCATAATCGATGCGCTTTTCCTCGCTGTTGGGGATACCGAACAGGATCAGCGGCGCACCGTCGGGATGGCTCTGATAATGGCCTTCCATCGCCATCACCTTTGCGGGCTGATATTCGAGCGTGTTGAGGCCGTGCAGGTCGCCCATGAATATCTGGGCCGGAGCGACCAGCGCGGCCATCCACATCGCCATCGCGAACATCTTGCGTGCGCCGGGATTGGTCTTGTCTTTCAGCAGATGCCAGGCACCGACCGCGCCGACCGCGAAGGCGGTGGTCAGATAGGCGGCGAGCAATGTGTGGACCAGGCGATAGGGGAAGCTGGGATTCCAGACGATGTCCCACCAGCCCGCGGCGGGCACGAATTGACCAACATCGTTGATCGCAAAGCCGACCGGGGTCTGCATCCAGCTGTTGACCGACAGGATCCAGAAGGCGGAGATGAAGGTGCCCACGGCCACCGCCAGGGTGGCGACGAAATGCAGTTTGCGGCCGACCTTGTTGATGCCGAACAGCATCACGCCGAGGAACCCGGCTTCGAGGAAAAAGGCCGTCAGCACTTCATAGGCCATCAGCGGGCCGATCACGGGTCCGGCCTTGTCGGAGAATACCGACCAGTTGGTCCCGAACTGGTAGGACATGACGATGCCGGAGACGACGCCCATGGCGAACACGATGGCAAATATCTTCAGCCAGTAGCGATAAAGGTTGGCATAGACGCCATTGTCGGTTTTCAGCCAGAGCCCTTCCAGAACCGCGAGATAGCTGGCGATGCCGATGGTGAAGGCGGGAAACAGGAAATGGAAGCTGACGGTAAAGGCGAACTGGATCCGTGCCAGATTGATTGCGAGATCATTTTCCATCATGGCCCTTACCCGTTGAATGGAACCTTGTTGTCGAGGGCATATTTCCCCGGCCCGCGACAGTAGATTAGAAACAGTGAGCCAAGAATAGCGATATTCTTGAACAGCGGGCCGACATGGCCGGGCGCAATATGGACGGTGACGGTAATCGGAACCAGCGTGACGAATATCAGAAGGGCCGAAAGCCGGGTCATCCAGCCCAGGGCAAGCATCAACCCGAAAATGATGAAGACACCGCCCGACAACCATAATAGCCAGGACGGGTTGCCCGCCATGTTGATGATATCCCGCCAGGGTGAATCCGTCATCCGGTCCAGCATGTACTGATGTTCTCCGAAATGTCCGAGGCCACCGATAATGAATATCAGGCTGGTCAGGACACGAAAAACGGGATCGGCCCAGTCCGTCACTTCTTGCGACGGCGTAATATAAGCCTCTATTGTCCGCATCATATCAGGCCTCTCGCCATCCAAGTGTCGGTGCTGTTGTCGGCCTTGTCCTCGCGATCCGCAATTGCAATTAGTGCAGAATAAGCGCCGTTTTGCGAAAGAAACACTTTGCCTGACAATTGGTCGAGAAAATGGGAGCGCTTCAATCGGTCCATCACCGGACCCTTCACCTCCGACAGATGGAGCGAAATGCCGCCATCTTCGAGACGGTGATTGATCGCCTCGATACTTTCCAGCGCCGAGGCATCGATCGCATTGACCGCCGAGCACATCAATATTACGTGGCGCACGCTCTTCTGTTCGGCGACCTGTTCGAGAATGAACTCCTCGAGCCAGCGGGCATTGAGATAGGTCAGGCTTTCATCGATGCGGATGGTCAATATCCGGGGATCGGTGAACACCTTGTGCCGGTTGACGTTGCGGAAATGCTCGGTCTCGGGGACCCGCCCGACGATCGCGGCATGGGGACGCGAACTGCGCCACAGGAACAAGGCGAGACTGAGGGCGACGCCCGCGATCACGCCGGGTTCGACGCCGGCGAGCAGGGTGACGCCGATGGTCGCCGCCATCGCGGCAAAATCCGCTTTCGAATAGCGCCAGATGGTTTGCGGGGTCTTGAAGTCGACGAGACTAAGCACGGCAACGATGATCGTCGCGGCCAGTGTGGCGATCGGCAGCGAAGCGAGAAGCGGGGTCAGAAACAGCGCCGCCAGCGCGATGCCGATCGCGGTGAAGGCGCCTGCGGCCGGTGTTTCCGCGCCGGCATCGAAATTCACCACCGAGCGGGCAAATCCGCCGGTAACCGGATAGCCGCCGGAAAAGGCCGCCGAGATATTGGCCGCGCCCAGGCCGATCAGTTCCTGGTCGGGATCGATCCGCTGACGCCGCTTGGCCGCCAATGTCTGGCCGACCGATACCGATTCGACAAATCCGATGATGCTCAGCAGCAATGCCGGAATGGCCAGTGTTTTCCACAGTTCCAGATCGATCAGCGGCACGGAAAAGGGCGGCAGGCTTTGCGGGATATCGCCGACCACCCTGACCCCCTGGGCCTCGAGCCCGAACAGGATGGTGGCGATGGTGGATACGGCAACGGCGGCGATCGGTCCGGCCTTGGCCAGCAGTTCCGCCGGCCGTGCGGGAATCCCAAGGCCCATCAGCAGGGGTTTCAGGCCCTTGCGGACCCAGAAGAGAAAGGCGGTCGCAGAGACGCCGATGATCAGCGTCGGCATGTTGGTGGTGCCGATCGTTGCAGCAATGCTGGAGACCAGCTCCGGCATGGCCGCTCCGCTTGCCTGAATCCCCAGAATCGATTTTAGCTGGCTGGTGGCGATGATGATGCCGCTGGCGGTGATGAAGCCCGACACGACCGGATGGGAGAGCAGATTGGCCAGAAAGCCCAGCTTGAATATGCCCAGAAGCAGCAGGAACAGGCCGGAGAGCAGGGCCAGTACCAGCGCGGCGGCGATAAACTCCGCGCTGCCGGGTGCGGCAATGGCGCTCGCAGCCGTCAGGGTCATCAGCGACACGACGGCAACCGGCCCGACCGCCAGGGTCCGGCTGGTGCCGAAGATCGCATAGGCGATCAGCGGCAGGATCGAGGCGTAGAGACCGATTTCCGGCGGCAGACCGGCGAGCATGGCATAGGCCAGGCTCTGCGGGATCAGCATGATCGTAACGATGATCGCTGCGACACCATCATTGGTCAGCGTGGTGCTGTTATAACGGCTACCCCAATCCAGAATCGGCAAATAGCGGGCAATTTTCATGCGCTATCCTATTCCGCGCCGATGCGGTGCGGCTTGACCATCCATTCGCGTCCCTTGAGCATGCCATGCCAGTAGACTGGCGGCAGGATCGTATCCTTGAGCAGCCAGGACAATCTTGATGGCCTGGTGCCGTCGATCAGCCAGTTGGGGAAGCTTGGCAGCAATTTTCCGCCATAGCCGAATTCCGCCAGCACCACCTTGCCGCGTTCGACGGTCAGCGGGCAACTGCCATAGCCGTCATAATCGGCCACCGGCGGCTTGCCGTCGAGGGCGGCAAGGGCATTGACGGCAACCACCGGCGCCTGTTTGCGAACGGCCGCCATCGTCTTGGCATTGGGGGCGCTGCAGGCATCTCCCAGAGAGAATATATTGGCATATTGTGTGTGGCGCAGGGTGGCCTGGTCGACATCGACGAAGCCGTTTTCCGCCGCCAGCGGACTGGAGCGGATGAAATCGGGTGCCGTTTGCGGCGGGACCACGTGAATCATGTCGAACGCGACTTGGACCCTTTTGGTTGCCTCGCCCTGTTTCTGTTCAAAGGTGGCGATCCTGGACGGACCATCGACGGCAACCAGCCGGGATTCAAGCTTCAGCTGTACGTCGTAGCGCTCAACATATTCCATCAGGGCCGGCACATATTCCTTGACCCCGAACAGCGCCGCGCCCGTATTGTGAAACTGGACGTCAATATTGTTCAGGATGCCCGCCCGTTCCCATCTGCTGCAGGACAGATACATCGCCTTTTGCGGTGCGCCGGCGCATTTGATCGGCATCGGCGGCTGGGTGAACAGGGCCGTCCCGCCGGTCATGTCCTTGACCAGGCGATAGGTATAGGGAGCGAGGTCGAAGCGGTAGTTGGACGTGACGCCGTTCTTGCCCAATGTTTCCGGCAGGCCACCGATCGCTGCCCAGTCGAGCTTTATTCCGGGACAGACGATCAGCACGTCATAACGGATGGCCTGCCCGTCGGCGGTTGTGACGGTGTTGTTTTCCGGATCAAAGGAAGCGGCCGCAGATTTTATCCATTGTGCCCGGGCCGGGATCAGGTCCTTTTCCTTGCGGTGCGTGAACTCGGCGGAAAAAGTACCACCGCCGACCATCGTCCAGCCGGGCTGGTAATAGTGATCGTCGGCCGGGTCGATAATCGCCAGTGAAATTGTCCCGTGGCGCTTCAGCATGCTGGCCGCGGTTGCGATGCCGGCAGAACCGCCGCCGACAATGACCACGTCGAACCGGTTGGCGCTGGCTGATGGGGAAGAAGTTTTCCGCGCCGCTGCCTGCGCCATTTCCGTCAATTTGGTCGAGCGCGCACCCGAGCGACAGTAGGCGAGCGCGGGGGCAGGAAGGTCGGCGAGCGCGGCTGCCATTTTTTCACCGTCCTGATCGGTGATCGCGCCGGGGACCGCCGGCACATAGGCGAATCGCAGACCCGATTTTTTTGCGGCCTCCGCGAGAGCAGTCGAACGCGGATGATCCCCTTCTTCCTCGTCGGGCCGGTTGCAGATGATCGATTGGAAGCCGGCCTTCGCCAAGGCCGGAACATCTTCAAGCTCCAGTTGCGGCGAGATGCTGACGGCGTCATTGAGCTTGGTAATCTTCGGCTTGCTTGTCATCGGACATCCTCCTCGAACCTGTCTTTTTTAACTCGTCTAACTCGTCACGCGATGCGCAATCATCCCCGCCAATAATGCGAGCACAAAGGCCAGTGCGGGCAGGGGGTTGAGTGCCAGATCAGCCAGTCCCGGGCCCGGACAGAGACCGCTTATACCCCAACCGGTGCCAAACAGCACCGCCCCGATCACGAGCTTGCGATCGATCAGCGATGTACCGGGAAGCGAGAAATGGGCATCGGCAAAGGGCTTGTCGAGCCGCCGCTGGATGACCCATGCCACGGCCATCGGAATCATCGCTCCGCCCATGACGAAGGCGAGTGTCGGGTCCCAGTGGCCGAACAGATCGAGAAAGCCCTGTACCCGGGCGGGATCGGCCATGCCCGAAAAAGCGAGGCCGGCACCGAATAGCGCGCCTGCGAGCAACGCGATCAAAATCTGTCTCACAACAAGCCTCCCGCGCGCATCAGCGCCACCGTGACAAATCCGCTGGCCATGAATATCGCCGTGGCAATCAGCGAACGCGGGGACAGGCGCGACATGCCGCATACGCCGTGGCCGCTGGTACAGCCCGAGCCCAGCCGTGTTCCGTAGCCGACCAGCAACCCGCCGATCAGCAAGGGGATGACCGAAGGAGGAAAGCGGGTTTCAATGCCGCCCGCGATCCAGGACAGAAGAAAGGCTCCGACGGGCAAGCCAATGACGAACGCCGTCGCTATGCCGCGTGGCGCGCCGCTATCGGCGATCCCGGTCGCGCGGGCCGCCAGTCCGCTAACGCCAGCAATGCGACCGAGGCCGAGCAGCATCAACGCCGCAGCGACACCGATCATCAGTCCGCCTATCAGGCCTTCCAGCGGCATGGCATGGGGAAATGCAGCGAGCATCAGACGCCGTTCAACGGAACTTTGAGGTAGCGCACGCCATTGTCTTCTGCCGGCGGCAAATGGCCGGCGCGCATATTGACCTGGACAGACGGCAGGATCAGCCGCGGCATATCCAGCGTCTTGTCCCGTTCGGTCCGCATTTGGACAAACTCGTCTTCACTCACCCCGTCATGCGCATGAATATTGCCCTTCCGCTGCTCGGCAACGGTGGTTTCCCAGACATATTCGGTCCGGCCGACGGGCAGATAATCATGACACATGAACAGGCGGGTGGTCGGTGGAAGTTCCAATATGCGGCGCAGCGACCGGTAGAGCTGTCGCGCATCGCCGCCCGGAAAATCGGCGCGGGCGGATCCATAATCGGGCATGAACATGGTATCGCCGACAAAGACCGCATCGCCGATGACATAGGCGATATCGGCCGGCGTATGGCCAGGCACATGCATCACGGTCACGTCGATCGTGCCGATCTTGAACGTATCGCCGTCCGCGAACAGGCGATCGAAATCGGATCCGTCGCGCTGGAACTCGGTGCCGGCGTTGAACAATTTGCCGAACACATTTTGTACGGTCACGATATGCTCGCCGATGGCAATCTTGCCGCCCAGCTTTTCCTGCAGATAGGGAGCGGCCGACAAATGGTCGGCGTGGGCATGGGTTTCGAGCAGCCATTCGACCTTGAGGTCCTGTTCTTTGACATAGGCAATCACTTCATCGGCGGAATCGAAGGAGGTCCGGCCAGAAGCGGGGTCAAAGTCGAACACGCTGTCAATGATTGCGGCACATTTCGTGTCTGCATCGTGCACCACATAGGTCACGGTATAGGTTGCCTGGTCGAAAAATGACTGGATCACCGGGATGCTTTGCTGCGCCCGGCGGATTTGTTCCGTTGCATGAATCAGAGCCGAATCGGTCATGGAAAATTCCTTATATTCATATTTACATAAATCATGTAATACATTATATCCGTTGCGTCAATATGCGAACACTGGCAATTCTCAGGAGAGGTTAAACTAATGACAGACGCGTTGCAGGGAAAGTCCGGTTCATTGCGTATTGGCGACGTTGCCCCGGATTTCGAGGCGCGCACCACCCATGGCCCGGTCAGGCTGTCCGACTATCGCGGACGGTGGCTGATCTTCTTTTCCCATCCCGCCGATTTCACGCCGGTCTGCACCACCGAATTTGTCGCCCTGGCGCGCCGTCAGGACCGGTTCGAAGCCCTGGACTGTGCGTTGCTCGGCCTGTCCGTCGACAGCCTCTATGCCCATCTCGCCTGGGTGCGCGCGATCGAGGACCGGTTCGATGTGAAAATACCCTACCCTATCGTCGAGGATCCAAGCATGGCGGTCGGTCACGCCTTTGGCATGGTCGATGAAAATGCCGCCGATTCTGCGGCGATGCGGACCAGCTATTTCATCGATCCCCGGGGCATCATCCGTGCGACAACCTGCTATCCGCACAATGTCGGGCGTTCGGTCGACGAGATGATCCGCCTCCTGGCCGCGCTGCAGTTGACGGACGAGAAAGAGGTGCTGACGCCGGAGGGCTGGCAGCCCGGCGACGATGTTCTTGCGATACCACCGCTGTCGGACCAGCATGTAAGCCGGGAAGACGACTGGTTCTGCCATTTGGTGGAAAGCCCGTGACGGCATTTTTTGAAAGCCGCGACCGCGCCACCGCCGCGACCGAGAAGCTGAAGGTCTATGCGCAGCCGCAACGGCTGATGATCCTGTCCTATCTCTTGCGCGGCGATAGCAGCGTCAGCGATATCGATCGGTCGACCGGTATCGGCCAGCCGGCGCTTAGCCAGCAACTGGCGGCCCTGAGACAGGCAGAAGTGGTAAAGACGCGGCGGGAAGGAAAGCAGATCTGCTATGATCTTGCCGATGAGTCCGTTCGGCTCTGCGTCCGAACGATGGAGGCGCTGCTGACCGATCAGCCCGATCCGCAGCAGGTGCTGAAGGCAGCGACTGCGCCGGACATGCCGGCTGACAAGCCAGTGACCGGTACCGGAACGGCGGGTTTCGCAAAGATTCTATAGGACAGGAAAATGAACCATGAACAATGACAAAGTCGATCAGGCCCTCACGCCCGAAGAGCTGAAACCGGAAGACTGGGCCGGCGACATGGGGTTGAAATGGCTCGCCAGCCTGTCCCTGTTCGAAGAAATGATCGCCCCGATCGGCGACGCATTGCTCGACCGGGCCGATTATCGGGACGGAGAGACGGTGATTGATCTGGGGTGCGGGGGCGGCGCCACCACGCTGGCAATCGCGCAGAAGGTCGCGCCGACCGGCAAGGTCATGGGGGTCGATATTTCGCCCGATCTCGTTGCGGCCGCGCGCGAGCGAGCGGTCCAGAGCGGCGCGACGAATATCGCGTTCACTTGTGCCGATGGCTCGACCGTCACATTGGCCGATGCGCCTTATGACCGGCTTTTCTCGCGCTTCGGCAGCATGTTCTTTGACGATCCGGTCCGCGCTTTTTCCCATCTGCACGAACTTCTCCGGAAGGGCGGCCGTATTGATCTCGCCGTATGGGGACCGCCGCGCGACAATCTGTGGATGATGGCCATGATGGGTGTGGTCAGAAACCATATAGAAGTGCCGCCCGCGGTGCCGCGCGCGCCGGGCCCGTTCGCCTTCGAGGATCTGGAATATCTGGCGGAGATCATGGACGGCAGCGGTTTCACCGACCTGGACGTTGTCGCCTATGACGGTCTGCAGCCCGTCGGCGGCGTCGGCGCCACGCCGGAAAAGGCAGTGGAATTTGCTTTCAACTCGCTGGCCGTCGGTCGTTTGCTGAGCGACAAGGGCGATGCCATAGCGGAAGCCGCCCGCAAGGAATTGACGGATGTTTTCGCGCGGCACCATGTGCCCGGCAAGGGCGTGATGATGCAGGGCAAAGTCTGGCTGGTCTCTGCCATCGCCTGATTGCCGCGCTGATCGACGCCCCGATCATGTTGGATTGAGAGGTCCCTGACGGGCGGCTTTCCCGGTCTGCTGAAGACATTGAATCCTACAGATCGGGCAGCCGCTGCTCCTTTTGGCACCAGTTGCGCAAATCCGGATCGTTCGCCCGTTTGAGTAATAGGGACGCGTCGCTGATGGAAAAATGACCGGCATGGTCATAATCGTCCAGTTCATTCCAGCTGATCGGCACCGCGACGGGCGCACCGGTTCTTGCGCGCGCGGAATAGGGGACCACCGATGTGGCGCCGCGCTGGTTGCGGAGCCAGTCGATGAATATCTTGCCCTTTCGCTTCTCCTTGGACATCGTGGCGGTATAGCGATCGGGCTGCGACTGCGCGAGGGCGGTGGAGAAGCGGCGGGCGAAATCCTTGACCTCGGGCCACTCCGCATTCGGCTCGAGCGGAACGACAACATGAACGCCCTTGCCGCCCGAAAGCATCGCGAAACTCGCGAGCCCGAGATCGGCCAGGGTCTGGTGAATATCCTTTGCCGCCTTTTTGACATGGCCGAAATCCAGCCCTTCGTCCGGATCGAGATCGAACACCATCCGGTCGGGCTGTTCGAGCGATTCAATCCGCGATCCCCAGCCGTGGAATTCGATTGTCCCCATCTGAACACAGGCCAGCAATCCGGAGATACTCTCGATATAGAGATAGTCCTCGACCCCGCCGTCCTTTTCGGTGATCGGAACCGCCTTCACATGCTCGCCAAAGCTGCCCGGGTCATGTTTCTGGAAGAAGCATTTCTTCGCTCGGCCTTGCGGGCAGCGCACCAGGCTGATCGGACGATGGGCAGCCCAGGGCAGCATCAGGGCGCCGATATGCTCGTAATAATCGGCCAGATCGCCCTTGGTGGCCTTGGCATCGGGGAAAATGATGCGGTCCCGGCTCGAAATCCTGACCATCGGTTTTGCCTTCCCTGAAGTGGACGATTCGGGACTTTCCGGAGTGACCTTGCTGGCATCCTTGTCCTGGCGCAATCCCAGAAAACTGCCGTGTCGCACCCGCCCGTCGCCGGTAAATTCGGCAAAGGCTATTTCCGCGACCAGTTTCGGCGTAATCCAGTGCGCATCCCGGCCTTCCGCTTTCGGCACCTCCGCCGGCGGGGTCTTGCGTGCCAGCCGGCTCATCTTGCTTGCCAGCTGTTCCATCATCTCTTCGCTGAACCCGGTCCCGACGCGGCCCTTGTAGACCAGCTCATCGCCCTCGTTCTGGGCAAGCAGCAGCGACGCAAACGGACGTGCTTTCTTGTCCGACATGCGCCAGCCAATGACGACAAATTCCTGTCGCCGGGTGCATTTTATCTTCAGCCAGTTCCGGGTGCGCCGACCGCGATAGGGCGCGTCGGCGCGCTTGGAGATAATGCCCTCCTGTCCCGCCTTGCACATCGCATCCAGCAGTTTTTCGCCTGCACCGATCAGGTGATCGGCAAAGCGGATGCTGTCATTTCCCTCCCCCAGAACAGCGTTCAACCTCTCCTTGCGCTCGACGTTGGCTAGCCGGGTCAAATCCTCCCCATTCCGTTCGAGCAGATCAAAGGCAAATAGCGTCAGTTTGCCCGTTTCTTCCTTCAGCGCCTTCTGCAGATGGGAAAAGTCGGGATTGCCCTTGCCGTCGAGCGCGACAATCTCTCCGTCGATCAGCGCCGATCCCGAAACCAGCTTGGCGGCCGTTTCGGCAATCCCCCGGAACTTGTCGGTCCAGTCCTTGCCGGATCGGGTATAAATCCGCGCCTTGTCTTCCGTCACCGCCAGCAGACAGCGATAGCCGTCATATTTTATCTCATGAAGCCAGTCATGTCCCGCCGGCACCTGATCGACCAGGGTTGCCAGCTGCGGCTTGCGGAATTTCGGCAGGCTGTGCCCGGTTGGATTTCTTTTCTGGCTACCCGGTACAGCGTGACGCTTCTTGTTTTCCGCCGCTTCCTGCATGGCCTTTTCAAAGGGCTTGCCCTGTTTGCCTTGCAGGGAAACCTCGCCTCCCTCCTGCGCGGCTATTTCGGCCATGCTGCGTCCGGTCTCGATACTGGTCAATGCGCGGGAGACCAGATCATCGCTGCCCCCGGCATAACCATCGTCAATCTTGCGCAACAGCCAGTTTTCCCGCTTCTCTCCCGATTTCTTGCGCATCCGGACCAGCAGCCATTCGCCTTTCATGCGTTCGCCATCGAGGGTGAAATGGAGATGGCCCTTTTCGAGATCCCCGGCGCTTTTTCCTTTCACGGGGGCCCAGCTTCCCTTGTCCCACAGCATGACCGTGCCGCCCCCATATTCCTCCCTGGGGATGCTGCCCTCAAATCCGGCATAGGACAAAGGATGATCTTCGGTCCGCACTGCCAGCCTCTTGTCCTCGGGATTGAGGCTCGGGCCCCTCGTCACGGCCCAGCTCTTGAGAACGCCGTCCAGTTCCAGACGGAAGTCATAGTGCAGCCGAGTGGCAGCATGCTTCTGGACAATGAACCGGTTGCCCGACCCCTTTCCGACCTTGCCGGCAGGCTCGCGGGTTTTCTGAAAGTCGCGCTTGAGATTATAGTCGGCGAGCGGATCGGATTTTCGTGCCATGGCTACCCCGTTTTGCGCGACTTGCCTTTGGACGATTTTTTGTCTGAACCGCCGCCGCCTTCCACGGACTGTTTCAGCGCTGCCATCAAATCAATAACATTGCCGCCCGGCGAAGCCCCATTATCGACATCCTCCAGGATCTTCTTGCCGCCAGACTTGCGTTTGCTGGCAATCAATTGTTTCAGGGCATCGACATAGCGGTCATGATATTCATCCGGTTCAAATGGTGCCGCCTTGTCTCTGATCAGCTTTTCGGCCAGATTCATCAAGTCCTTGTCCGGCTTGATATCATCAATATCTTCGAAATATCCCTGCGCTTTCCTGACTTCGTCGGCATAGCGCAGCGTCTCCAGTACCATTCCGTTTCCGCATGGTTTCAGACTGACGACATGTTCCTGTCCGCGCACCGCGAGCTGGCCGACGCCGACTTTCTTCGTTTTCCTCAGCGCATCGCGCAACACGACATAGGCTTCCTCGGCAAGATCGTCCGCGGGGACGACATAATAGGGCTTTTCGTAATAGAGCACGTCGATGTCGGAAAAATCGACAAATTGGGTCAGGACGAGCGTCTTCTTGCTCTCCAGCTTGACCGCATCGATTTCGTCCTGATCAAGCAGGACGTAGCTGTCCTTCTCATATTCAAAGCCCTTGATGATGTCGTCCCGGTCCACGGGTCCGATTCCGGGCACAATCTTTTCATATTTGATCCGTTTGCCGGATGGCTCGTGAATCTGCCGAAAGGATATTTGCGCACCGCTCTTGGTGGCCGGATAGATTTCGACGGGGATCGAGACGAGGGCAATTCTGATCTGCCCTTTCCAGTAAGCACGCGCTGCCATCAGGGACGTTCCGGAAGAAAGTATGTCATGCCCGTCGCAACAGATGTGCAATGACATTGGCAAGGAAAAGCACCACGAACAGGTAAAAAATAATCTTTGCAATACCAGCTGATGCTCCCGCGATACCGCCAAAACCGAGGATCGCGGCGACGAGGGCAATCACCAGAAAGAATATGGCGGAACGCAACATGAGCACAGTCCTTTCACCGATTCGTCGATTGCCAGTTTCAACGCACGATATTGCAATTGGTTGCGGAAGCGCCTTCTGCGATTCGTGCCCGATCAATCAACGGAGCGCTGCCTTCGACCGGTTCGGGCGACCAACCTGTCTGGTCTGGCAGACCCATCTGAAGCAAAGACGGTTTGCTTTCAGCCAGAAGTCCCGGGTTTGTCATTCAGACTGTCCAAGGCTTGGCTGACCAGTTGTTCCTGTTCGGCGAGGCGGGCTTCCTCCTGCGCACTGATCGGTTGGGATTTGCTCATCCCTTCGGATTCGGCATAAAGTCGACTGTCGAGGTCCATCTTCCAGCCTTCGAGCAATTTTCTCTTTTCGGTGTCGGACAGGCTATTGTCGTTGATGATATCGGTCGGACTGTCGTAAGCGAAATGCTCGCCCTTGCCACCACCTGCAGAGGTTCGGTCATGGTTCTCGGTCATCACATCTTCCTTCGATCATGTTCAAGAATAACACGCAGCCGCAAGCTGGGTTCCGATCGCGAAATGATTTAATTTTATGGCAACCGTCCGTTCCTGTCGGCGTTTTACCAGAAGGATCAGGAAAGGAAGCCTCGCGATGAGTCTGGAACAGCAAGAATGGCAGGGAGATGCATGGCGGATGCCGGATGCGGACTCGCTATGGCAAGCCGGATGGCTGTCCAGCGAGCTTTTGCTTTGCTTTTCGTTCCTCGCCTGCGCCGATTCATGCGAGACGTCGGAACAGCCGTTTTCCTCAGTTGGAGGCAGCGGTGATGGCCGCTAGTTCTGGCCCGGCGCCGCTGACCGCCGAAATCCGGTTCTGGTGGCCGGACCGGCAGACCGGCGTGCTGAGCGCCTGGCTCAACGAACAGGGCGTCAGGCTTTCCGAAGCCTGCAAGCGGACCGATGTCTATATTCCGACAGGGAGCATGGCGATCAATCTGAAGAAACGTGCCGGCGAGCAACTGGAACTCAAAGCGCTGGTCCGGTATCTGCCGCTCGCGGCTCCTTTCGGTGGCCAGCACCAATGCGAAATCTGGGTGAAGCACCAACTCTCCGGTTCGCCGATATCAGCCGGCCGACAGGTCAGAATAAGCAAGACGCGCTGGCTCGCTTGTCTCGATGACCAGGGGGCGTTGGCGACCGACGAACATCTCTCGAGAGGTTGTCAGCTTGAGTTGAGCGAGGTGCAGCCGGAAGGCGGGCAGCGCATCTGGACCAGTTTCTGCCTGGAAGCCTTTGGGGATGCGGATTCACTCCCGGAAAGCCTGCAGAGCGTGATCGGAAAACTGGGGGATCTGCCCTGCGCGCACGAACAGCCGCTGGTGGCGTGCTATGCCGAGTGGCTTTGCCGAGAAGACTATTTTGATCGCGAATAGCATCGCAGGCAGTTCCGGAGCCGGCAGTCGCGGAAGGCGGGTCAGATCACTGGTCGTTCTCCCGGCCGCGCACGACCCGCTTGCCCTTGTTCCGACCCGATGTTTCCGTCACCACGGTACATTGTCCCTCCGGCTGGCGATCGGTACTGAAAAATATGATTACCCAATCGGTGGTCCGGCCAAGTTGATGCGCCCGAGCCGTATTGGAGTAGAGGGCAGTAAAATGCCAAGGCCCTCTTTCCGTGTGCAGAATCGGGAGCCAGGACTTTCCTTGAGGATTGAAGCGCCTTGGGGCAATGGTTCGCAGCTCTCCGGCTTCCGCTCGCGTACGATATTCACGGTCGACATCCAGCAGAATGTCTATCGGCGGGAGAGGATGAACCGGCCGGACAGATCTGCCGCCGCCGCGGATTGACAATAATCCGGCAAGCCCATTGCGGATAATCGAAAGCCGCCGCTCCCCGATACCCGGAACCTTCGCCAGTCGCCCGTCATAGGCCGCAACCTCCAGGGCTTCCAGCGTATCGATATGGAGATGCTCGTAAATCAGGCGCGCCAGCGTTGGCCCGATACCGGGGATAGTAAGAAAAGTCGCTTCGGGGTCCAGGCTACCGCGCAACCGGTCGAGCAGTGACCATCGTCCGGTCGATGTCAGTTCGAGAATGGCAGTCCCAATGGCCGTCCCGATATTCGGTATCGCCTCAAGCGCCTCAATCCCCCGTCCGGCGATCACCGTGATATCCTCGGGGAGAGATTCGATGGTTGCGGCTGCCTTCAAATAGGCAAGACTGCGAAACGGGCTGGCGTTCTGGATTTTCAACAATTCTGCCGCTTCGCGCAAAGCCGAAGCAACCCTCCAATTGGCACGGTGCAAGTAGGTTTGCGATCGGTTTGACTGAACGGCGATCATTCTCTCCAATTCCTGATCGTGCACTGCCGGCAAGATGATTTGAATTTATCAAAAATATTGCCGCTTGCCCCACTTGCGTATCTAATTCTCATTGCGCGCCAAGAGACGGCGCAACCACAGCTGGCAATCTCCCGATGCGGATGGCTGTCTATTCGCTCGTTACGCCATCCTTTCCTTCAGGGACGTTCGATCGTCGGTTCAAGCTGGTTGATGACTTGTCGCGCATCAAAGGCCCGCTGGTTGTTGGGCGGAACCGGACCATTGAACATCTTGATATCCGCATGGGCCTCGAATTTCTCGACCGTGCGCATGTCGATTCTGTCCGCCCAGAACGGGTTGCCCCACTCGGGATGCCACCAGTACCAACCCCCGCGGGGACGATAGTAACGCCAATGCGGTCGCCAATAGCCATAGATGCTGCCATAATAGGGCTCGTAGAACGGATCGGGGGCCACGTAGGTCCGCACATCGCGTTCGGTCAGTCGGTCGTTGATTTCAAACCAGTCATAGCCCTTCTCGAGCGTCAGTTCGGCCGCCCGGTAGAGCAGATAGCCCTCGACCCGGTCCCGCGATGTCAGGCTGTTGCCAGCGAAGTTCACCTGATAGCGATTTTCCGCAATCCGGGCTTCCGAATAACCGCCCGAGATTTTCTGCCCCGCAATATCGGGCTGATAGGGCGTTGCGGTCATGCAACTGGCAACGAGCGCCGTGCAACAGAGGATAATGAAGGTGCGCCAGAAAGATTGCGCGCTTCCCGCCGACACAGATTTTTGGTGGGGATCGGGTTTTGGCGAAAATATTCTCGCTGAACCGTCTGCAAACATGTTCATGACCTCGCGACCAGTCTGGGCTATCGATGTCCGGCGAAAATAAGGCGCAACTCGGGGAGAAGGTAATACGTAATCTTACCGATGACCCCGACAGCAGTTGTCGAGCATAATGTGAAAAGCAGCGAACGCCCGTCAGGAGGCTTAGAAATGTCCGATCCGTTGAAAATTATCTGCCCGTCGTGCGATACCGCAAACCGCGTCCCTCAAAACAAGCTGAACGATCAGGGCAAATGCGGCAAATGCGGCAGCTTGCTGTTCCCCGGGAAGCCGGTGACCCTGACTGCTGCAAATTTTGACAAGCATGCCGTGACCAGTGATATTCCGCTGCTGGTTGATTTCTGGGCCAGCTGGTGCGGCCCGTGCCGCCAGATGGCACCAGCCTTTGCGGCTGCGGCGGCGCAGCTGGAACCGCATGTCCGCCTTGGCAAGCTGGATACGGAAGCCGAGCAGGCCATTGCCGCCCGTTATCAGATCCGGTCGATTCCCTCGCTTATCCTGTTATCTGGTGGACGCGAACTGGTCCGCACGGCCGGTGCCATGCCGACCGGTTCGATCGTGCAATGGGCAAGAGCGGCCGTTCCCGCCTAGGATGCGATGATTGACAAGAGCCGATCGCCGGCAACCGCTTTCCGTTCTTCGACATTTTGCCGGTATAGGTGCAGGACGTCCTCGCGGTGGCATAATTCGGTGCCGGGGGTCATCACTGCGGCCGAACCAGCGGCAATGGCAAAGTGAAAGGCCTCGTCAATTTCTGTTCCTGATGCCACAGCAAATGTTATCGCGCCGACGAAGCTGTCGCCTGCGCCTACGGTGGAACGAACTGGCGGCCGGGGAGCGGAGACATCGAGGACGGATTTCGCGTTGGCCAGCAGGGCTCCTTCTTCGCCCATGGAGACGACAATATTCTCCACCTTTCCCGCGCGCACAAGCTGCAATGCTTCCTCACCGGCACTGTGCCGATCGAGCGAACGGCCCACCAGCTGCTCGAGCTCGGTGAGATTGGGTTTGGCCAGATAGATCCCGCCAGCATCGAGCGCCTCTTTCAGCGCAACCCCGGAACTGTCCAGGATGATACGTGCGCCCTTGCCGGCAGCGACACGGGCAAGCCTGGCATAAATATCGTCGGGCGCACCTTTTGGCAGACTGCCGGTGGCGACCATATAATCAAACGGCAGACGCTCGACGATGTCCAGAACCGTTTCCAGTTCCTCCAGGGTCACGGCAGCGCTTTCGGGAACGAAGCGATATTCCAGCCCTTGCGCCAATTCATGCACCGTATAGGAAAGCCGGGTTGCCGCGGAGGCCGCCACTCGATGCTGGGCTATCGGCAAGCTGTCGAGGCTGTCCGAGAGCAGCGCGCCGGTCGCGCCGCCGGCAAGATAGACAAGATCGGGCCTTCCGCCCAGGGTCGCGATCACGCGGGCGACATTGACGCCGCAGCCACCCGGATGATGGATCTGGTTGAAAGTTCTGAGCTTGACGGTTGGCTTGACATGCTCGGCATCACAGGAAACATCAATCGCCGGATTGAGAGAAATGCACAGAACCGTCTGCATGCTTTCCTCCCTTCAGTCTGATCCAAGAACGAGCGGCAATATATATCCATTTGGATCACTACCGCAAATACGGCGTGTCACCTAGGTAATATACCCTAGGATTCCGCTTGGCCTTCACTGGGTGATCAGATTCATCCGCACCGTTCCCGACAATAAAGAGCTGCCCCGATTCCATTCGACCGGTTTCATGCTCCGCCACGCCGGCTTTCAGGTCACCGAATTTGAATCCGGTCCGGCTTTCCTCAATATCGCGGACAAGGCCGACCCCGGCTGCGTCCTGCTTGATATGCGCATGGCCGAGATGGATGGCATGAAGGTGCAGCGGGAGATGATTGCCAGAGGTATCGATATGCCGGTGATCATTGTTACGGGTCAGGGCGATATCGAAACAGCCATGCAATCGATTCGATTGGGGGCGGCCAACTTCCTGCAAAAGCCCTATGCGAAAGAGCTCCTGCTGGAGGCCCTGGAAGAGGCATTTGCCTGTTTTGGAAACAAGGATCTGCGCTTCACGGCCGCGTCGCAGGCACGGGCTCGCCTCGGATGCCTGTCTGGTCCGGAACAGGATGCCCTGGAGGAATTGATGAACGGTAGCAGCAATGAACTTATTGCTCCCAATTCCGGCATTTCGCACCATTCGGTCGAGATTCTCCGCGCCAGTTTGATGGCGAAGCTGCGGGTTCACAATATTGCGCAGGCCCTTCGCATCGGTTTTGCAGCATCAGCAGATTCCGCGCCCATGTTTCCGGTCGAACGCTGAGGGCAGTTCCCGCGTTTGCGGGGTATCAGGCGATCCTCACCAGAATATTCCTGTGGCCGCCATCCGAAGGGAAGGCGACTTCCAGACCGCTGTGATCCTCGCCATCGACGACCAGTTGAACGGGCAAATCCGGCCGGTCGGTTCGACGCTCAACCGTTATCTTCAGCGAACCTTTCGGCTGGCGATAAACCGCAGAAAAGCCGCTCCACTGGCTAGGTATCGCGGGGTCGATTAGAAGCTTTCCATTGCGCAGTTCCAGTCCCAATATCTCCTCAACCCCCAACCGCCATGTCCATGCCGCCGCACCGGTATACCAGGTCCATCCGCCGCGACCGCCGTGGACTGTACCACCGGCAATGTCGGCGGCAACGGCATAAGGTTCAACCCGGTATTTCTCCGCCTGTTCGGGATTTCCGACCCGTTTGACCGGATTGAGCATATTGAAAATCTGCATCGCGCGATCCGGCTGACCCGTGCGAGCGAAGGCGATGCCCAGCCAGGTCGCCGCATGGGAATATTGGCCGCCATTTTCCCTGATGCCGGGCGGGTAGGCCCTGATATAGCCGGGATCGCGCGGTGTTTTTTCGAACGGGGGCCATAACAGGCGGGCAATCTGGTCTTCCTCGTTCACCAGTTCCTGCCACGCCGCCTCCAATGCAATTTCGGTCCGCGCGGCATCCCCGCCGGCAAATTGAGCCCATGACTGGGAGATGGAATCGATCCGGCATTCCAGATTGTCCGAGGAACCCCAGGGATGGCCCTCGTCATCATAGGCCCGGCGATACCAGCCACCATCCCATCCGGCCGCTTCAACATGGCCGAGCAGTTCAGGGACGCGCTGGGACCATGTATCGGCAATCCGGGCCTGGCCGGTCCGATCGGCAAGAGCGGCAAAGGCGCTGGCCGTCACGATCGCGAACCAGGCCAGCCAGACACTCTCGCCCTGTCCGTTTCGCCCCACCCGGTCCATGCCGTCATTCCAGTCTCCGGTACCGATCAGGGGAAGATTGTGGCGTCCGCGAGTCAGGCCTTTCTCCAGCGCCCGCTGACAATGATTGAACAAAGTCTGGCCAACAACACTGGTTTCGAAACCGGCATAGCGGTCTTCCTCTTCGGGCGCGAGCGGCGGCGCGTGCAGAAACGGGACTTCTTCCTGGAGGATTGATTCATCCCCCGTTGCCTCCACATAGCGACAAACGGCATAAGGCAGCCAAAGCAGATCGTCGGAACAGCGTGTCCGCACGCCCTTGTCGGACGGCGGATGCCACCAGTGCAGAACATCGCCTTCCTCAAACTGGTGCGCAGCACAGTCAAGAATATGCGCGCGCACCCGGTCCGGATCATTGTGCAGAAAGGCCATCATATCCTGCAACTGGTCACGATATCCAATCGCTCCGCTCGCCTGGTAAAATCCCGCCCGTGCCAGGATTCGTGACGCCATGGACTGGTAAAGCAGCCAGCGATTGATCATGATGTCGAATGCCGGATCGGGCGTGTGTACCTCGACCGCTCCGAGCAGATCATCCCAATATCGGGTCAGTTTCTCGAATGCAGGACCGATAGCGTTCGCGTCCTTCCACCTTGCGATAATCGCTCTTGCATCGGATTCGTCCTGTCCCTGGCCGAGCAGGAAACAGACTTCCGCGGTTCCGCCCGGTTCCAGATCCAGATGGACCTGATAGACCCCGCAGGGATCACAGCCCGCTTCCGCCAGCCCCTCCAGCCCCCAGCGGCGCAGGCCCGCCGGACTTTCAAGATTGCCTTCCCGCCCCAGAAATTCCTGGCGGCTGGTAGTGAAGGCGTGCAGTGGCCGGTCTGCGGTCAGGAATGCCGTTCGCTCGGCAAAATCGGGATTCCAGAAGTTCCGGGCGAAAATTGCCTGCTGATTTCTCTCGTAGGAACAGAATACTGTCGGCCTCGATACGCTGCGCAGCGATCCAAGCAGCCAGTCTGCATAATAGGTAGCCGTGACGCGGCGATGCCGCTGGGTATGATTGGTCAGGCGAAGCCGGATGACCTTTACCGGATCGTCAACCGGCACAAATATCCGAAGATCCTGCTCCAAGCCGTGCGATATTTTCCGCCAGTCGGAGTAGCCGGCACCATGCCTGATTTCGCAGGCGGACTCGCGTCCGGCAGGGCCGGGTGTTGGCGTCCATATCTCGGCTGTCTCTTCATCGCGCAGGTAGAGCGCCTCGCCGGGTTCGTCCATCACCGCGTCATTCGTCCATGGCGTTATCCGATTCTCGCCACTATTCTGCGCCCAGCTAAACCCTCCGCCCGCTTCCGTCACCACGGAACCAAAACCATCATTGGCCAATATGTTGACCCAGGGGGCGGGTGTTGTCTGGTCCGGTTGGAGATAGATCACATATTCCCGACCCCCCGGTTCAAAACCGCCAAGACCATTATCGCACAGGAGATTGTCGGGACGGACCAGTTCCAGGACGCCGACTTCTTCCACCGCTGCGCTCGCGGGTTCGAAATGCGGCAGCACCGGCCGAAGCCCGAACGCCCGTGCCAGCTGTTCGTCGAGGCGACCCTGGCCATCCTCTATGACAATCCGGGAAACCGCTTCGAGCAGCCGCACCTGGTCCGGCCCGATCTGGTCGGCAAACAGCAGATGGATACCGCCGTTCCGGCCCAGCATCCACTGCGCGTTCACTTCCTGCAACAGGTCCATCAAATCATCCCGGACCGGTTCGATATAGCCCGATGCAGCAGACTGCAGGATCACCAGATCGACCTCCAGCCCCTGCCTGCGCCACAGTTGATGGGCGCGAATCAAATCCGCCAGCATCGAGTTCGGCAATTGCCGTGTCCGCAGGGTGAGAATGGGATAGTCACCGGAAAGCGCCATGCCCCAGAGGCTGGGTTGGCCGAGACGATTGGTCTCCCTTGCGCGTGGTTCTGCCCGCAAATTTCCATGCGGATATAGTATGAGCGAGCCCAGCGCCTGAAAGTTCTGGTGTTGGTCCGGCTTCAATCCCAGTTTATCGTTTGCGTGCGCCGCCGCCGAGGAAGCATCGTTGATGGCCCAGTCGACGGACGGCAGGCTTGTGTGGCGTTCTGCCATTTCAAGCGCCGCTTCGCGTGATATCGCTGCCACCGTGACGAAGCACAGCTCCTTGTGCTCAAAGGGTTTCAGCTCCACCGCCGCCTGCAGAGCCATTATCGGGTCGAGCGTCCAGCCCGTGGTTTTCGACAAACTATGCTCGGCTCCATATGGTCGCCGCATGGTTCCGTTGCGCCCGATGAAGCGCCGACGGTCCGACTCGTGTCCTGCCAGCACAAATTGGCAATCTCCGTTGACCAGGAAGTGAAGCAGAACCGGCGGCGTATCGTTGCGGTTTCGGGGCCGGCGGGTAAATAATTGCCCGCCGATTGACGGAATGAATTCGCTGCCGACAAACAGCTTGCTGAAGGCAGGATGTCGCTCATCCTCAAGCGGGGGGGCCAGCACGACTTCGCCGTAGCTGGTGATCCTCAAATTTCGCGTGCGGTCGCCCAGATTATCAATGGTCACCCGGCGAATCTCAATGTCATCACCGGCGGCAACCACGGCTTCCATCCGCACGCTGATATCATGATCGCGACGATGAAATTCTGCCATGTGGCTATGAAAGGTGACATCATATTGATCCGGGACCTGCCCGGTGGGCTGGCGGGTCGCCGACCAAAGATGACCGTCTTCTTCATCGTACAGATATATCCACAAGCCGCTGGCATCGCGCACCGGATCGGGGACGAAACGGGTTAGCGCCTTGTGCCGCCAATGCAGCCCGCCGCCACCTCCCGTCGAGATGGAGGAAGACAGGCTGCCATTGCCGAGCAGTTGCGTTTGCGGGCTGCGGGACTGCAGGGGCGGTTGCCATTTTTGCGAGACTGGCGTCGTACTCGGCCGACGACTGGCCAGGTCCACGCTTTCCAGCCGTTCGACCTCGGACGGCAGCTCTTGCGGCACCCGCTCGTTCAACAGCAAGGAAACGGCATGAACCCGCGCATCCTTAGCGAAACGGCTGACCAGTATGTCGTTGAACAAGCTGTTGCCGATGGCGCACATGATCATGCCCTGATGATGCGCCATATAGGCGTTGACCGGAATGACGCTGGTGCCGGCTTCCTGGCGTTCCGGCGTGTAGTCGACGGCTTCCAGCAGACCATAGAGACCGGAATAACCGAGTTTGACGAGTGTTTTCAGATTGTCGGCTGCCTCCGACGGCAAGACCTGAAGGGCAAGCGCCGATGCATAAGGCGCGATGACCACGTCTTTTGCCAGTCCGCGACGCAGTCCGAGACCGGGAACACCAAAAGCCTGATATTGATAGCGGTGGTCAGGGTCTCTTGCCGCATAGGCGGATTCGGATACTCCCCACGGAATGCCTTCTTGCCGACCATGTTTCCGCTGCATTTCCACGGCAATCTTCTCGCTCTCGTTGAGCAGCGTCTGCGGACCGCTCAGCATCAGGAGGCGTGGCATCAGATATTCGAACATCGAGCCATTCCAGGAAATCAGCGCGAGACCGTTGTCGGAGCGCATCACCGGGCGGCCGAGATGATACCAGTGTTCCATCGGCACATCCTGGTGGGCAATGGCGAGATAGCTGGCCAGCCGTGCTTCGCTGGCGAGCAGGTCGTAATGATGAGGATCCAGCCGGTCGGCGCTGACATTATAGCCGATGTGAAACAGACGACGCTCCCGGTCATAATAGTTAGAAAATTCCATCCGCTCCACATATTGTTCGGTCTTCACTGCCAGTTCGCGGAGGTTTCGTGTCAATTTTCCGTGATTTTGCCGACCGACTTCAACGGCATTGGCAAGCGACTGGAGCCAGCGGTTCTGATCCGGATGTTCGTCTGCTGTCTTTTGGATCGCGAGCAGCGCCTGATCCACGTTCCGGTCGCTCTCCGGGCGCTGCAGCTGTCCGGCAAGATCGGCAAGCCATTCCTGAAACTCCGGCGGACTTTCATCCAGCGCCAGCCAGGGAGCCAGCGCTTCGATATCATGCACCATGGTCTGTAGCTGATGCCGGAGACGATCAAACCAGTTGTGCAGTTCCCGCAGATCAGCGGTGGAAATTGCATCCGGCTGTGCCGCCACCCGGGCGATTTCCTGCTGGAAAACGGGAATCCGGTTTTCCACTATCATGTTCAGCGTGTCATGCCATCGCAGCGGATGTTCAGATAGACCATCGAGACTTTCTTGCAACAAGCCGACCTGCGATTGCAGATCATCGGAATTGCCGGGAATGCGGTCCAGGGTTTCGATCAGCAGCCGACAGAGATCCTCCAGCCCCCGCCATCGCTGTGGTTCGATCGCCGGCGCTTCGGAGACTTCTTCGAGTAATGCCGTATAAGCAATCAGAGATCCTGCCAGATTACCGCTGTCTACCACCGAAACATATTGCGGTTCGAGTGGCTGCAAGCTGAGTGTATCGTACCAGTTCAGAAAATGGCCTTGATGCATTTTCAACCGGTCGAGGGTCGCATATGTGTTGCCGGTGCGGGCAGCCAGCTCCTCCGCTCCCAGATAGCCGAAATCCCATGCGCTGGCGGTTGAAAGCATCATCATCCCGATATTGGTGGGTGACGTTCGATGGGCGGTTTCGGGATAGGGCTCGCCCTGATAATTGTCAGGCGGCAGCCAATTGTCCTGCGGACCGGCAAAGCTCTCGAAATACAGCCATGTCCTGCGCGCCAGGCCACGCAGGAAAAGCCTGTCCTGCTGGTTCAAGGGTCTGACCGGCTTGTGGCGCGGCCGGTCAAGCAAAAGTGTGATTTCAGGCGCCACCAACCATAGCATCAAAAGCGGGATCGCGGCGGGCAGGGCCGCGGGATTGAAAAACTGCAGGGCGATTGCAAGCGCAAGTGCCGTTGCCGGCCCGGTCCACATTGCCAACCAGATTGCGATGCGGGAGTGGCGATTTCGCTGCTGCGCCGATACCTGGGCGGCCGTTGTCCACTGCAGCATTTTCCGTTTCGAGATCAGCGTACGCCAGAGCGTTGCGGCAATGGCATGAACCGTGATCGCCGCTTCAAACGGAAGATAGGCAATCGCCAGAAACCAGCGACCGGCCTGATCAACCAGCTGAGCGAAAAGGCCGCGCACCGCGCCGCGCCTGCGTCCCTGGGCAAGACCCGTGACGAGATCCGTGAAAATCTGTCCACCATGGGCGAATATCGCAAGCAGCGTCCAGAACCAGGGGTTGCCCGGCAGAAACAGCCACCCGACAACAAGCATCAACACCAGCGATGGTGCGACCAGACTGCGCCGCAGGTTGTCGACAATCATCCATTTGCTGAGCGTCGCGAGTTTGTTTGGTCGCCTTTCCCCATCGGCTTCGCGTATGCGCCCGGCTAGCCAAGGCAATAATTGCCAGTCACCGCGAACCCACCGGTGCCAGCGTTTTACATATTCGAGATAAGTACCGGGGAAACCCTCGTAGAGGACAATATCGGAAACCAGTGCCGCCCGGCCCAGCGCGCCTTCCAGCAAATCATGACTCAATATCGTATTCTCGGCGACCCGTCCGTCGATGCAGCGATGGAATGCGGCCACATCATAAATGCCCTTGCCGATAAAAATGCCGACGCCGAACAGGTCCTGATACACGTTGGAAACCGCGCGGCTGTAAATATCTATCGCCGTATCGCCAGCAAAAAAGCGGGTAAAAAATGTCCGGCTGACGCCCTGGGGCGCCATTTCTACCCTTGGCTGCAGAATTGAATAGCCGGAGACAATATCACCGCTGACGGGGTCAAATCGGGCAACATTCTCGGGATGGGCCAGGGTCCCAGCCAGCTTCCGCACCGATCCGGCCGGCAAGATGGTGTCGGCATCGACGGTGATGACAAATCTTGTTCCCGCAAGCGCCTGACGGCTACCTTCATGGACGGTGAAGGCCTGATCATTTCCTTCAACCAGCAAGCGATTGAATTGCTCGAGCTTGCCCCTCTTCCTTTCCCAGGCCATCCAGCAGCTCTCCGCCTCGTTGTAGCAGCGTGAGCGGAGCAACAGGTGAAAAGGACCGACGCCGTCTTTTCCGTGCCGCTTGTTCAGCGTACGCAATTGCTGGACAAGCCGTGCAGCAATTTCAGCATCAGCTGGTATGTGTTCCGCTGGCGCGTCCGCCAGATCAGCGAGCAGGGCTACCTGAAGATGTGGATCGGCATTGGACAGCCAGTGGGCCTCGCACTGCTGGACCAGATCCGGTATCTCTTTCGGATCCCCTACAAGGGCAGGTATGACGACGATCGTTTTGCAATGGGATGGCAGACCGTCCGAAAAATCCATTTTTGGCAGTGTTCTGGGCGGAACAATCCTTGTTGCCAGGCGCTGGACAAACGAGATTGAAAGGGTCGATGCCGGTATCAGCATGATCAGAAATGAGCCAATCCAGTCAATCGGCGCAGCTGCTATAAACCATAAGTAGAGCGCAGGCATGGCGAATGCGCCAATCCAGCAGAATATCTGGGTGAATGAATATAGGCTTCCGGCATGGTCAAATCCGAGCCGCCTGAGCCGAAGCCCGAGCGGGGCGGTCAATCCCTCTTCCTTTTCAAAAATACGTCTGCCCGCGCCAATCAGCCAATAGCCGACATGGTCTTGACCTTGACCGCCGGGCGCGGCAGCTGCTCGCTGCACAAGCTTTGTGGCAAGATCCACCTCACTCATGCCGGAATAGGTCGATAGAATTTCAATGGCGCGTCGATATTGGTCGCGCGTCTCAAAATCCATCTGGGCATAATAGCGGGAAGGGTCTTGCCGCAGGATTTCTTCAACCCGGCTCGTCTCGTCGAAAAAATCTTCCCACGAAATCGCGGCGATTAGCGAAAGATTGGCTATCGACCGGGCAACGCGTTCGGTATTGTCCAGCGAACGGGCCGCCCTGGCCTCGGTCGTAGGGATGAACGGCTGCTTGATCTGGTCGTGCAAAATGGCACCAAGAGACGAAACCAGAATTTCCAGGCAGGCTATCCGCAACATCGTCGGAAAAGCCCAGAGCTCCGCGATGGTGAGCGGGCTGCCTCGCTGATAGGCACAGATATACTGGATCGCGGCAGGCAGGGTTATCTGTAAATGTGTCGCTTTCAGCAAGGCATGAGCAAGCGCAAATACCCGCGGGAACCCCGATTGCGGTTCACCCTCCAGTGCGGGTAATTTGTCATAGAAACTGGAGGGCAGGTCCTCCTTGATCTGGCGAATGGCACGATAGACCTGATAGTCATTGTCCAGCAACCATTCGGCGGCTTTCCCGGCATCTGCCGGCGCCTCAGTGCAGGATTTGCGCGCCTGGTTCAGCCAGTCGACGGCTTCGTCAATATGGCGCCAGGCAGGAACGGGCTCTGGAGCCAGATCAGACAGTTTGTGGTGATGATACAGATCAGCCGCAGCCCGCTCCAGGACACTGGTTTCATCCCTGTTGGGATGGTTCGAGCCAGCGCCATCGGGATCGATGATGTTCTGACCTTTCCTATCGGCTTCAGATTGGGTGTTACGCGCAGAAACCTTGGCCACAGCTTAATGCGCCGACTCCCAGAACAATCGCGGACCACAGCGCGGCTCGGTCATTGCCGAACGATCTGCCGGCCGCGACATTTGCTGGCGAATGAGCAGTAATGGCCATTTCGTGTGGCCAGCCATATGTCTGGCAACATTGCCGCAGGTCATATTATGAATCCCGCCTTTTCCTCTTGCCGACATGACGATCAGATCCGCCTCATGATGTTCGGCAAGCCCCAGCAAGCGCTCACGGATGTCGCCTTTCTTCTCCAGAATCGAGCGTACGACGATACCGCCGTTGGTCAAACGGGACTGCAGCCGGTCAAGATAGGCTCTTGCATTTTTCTCGTTGAATTGATTGAGTTTCCTGACAAAATCGCTGGCCTCGATATCATCCAGTCCGGCTGTCACGATTTCAGGCTTTGGTATTACATGCGCAAGAAGCAGTTCCGCTCCATGCTTGCGAGCAATCCGCATCGCAAAGGGCAGCACACTCTCTGCTCGCCATGATCCATCGAGCGGCACCAGCAGCCGCCGATAGGCAATTTCCCCATCCTCGCTCCCGTCTGGCGGAATCAGGAGCAGCGAGGCGTCGGTGCGATCCAGCACCATCTGGGCCGTTCTGCCCAGCGCCTGACCATTGCCCGAAATTCTTGATCCGTTGTTTTCCAGCCCGCACCGTGTTGTCATGGCGATCAGATTGTCGGCATTTTCTTCGGTCCAGCGAGAAATTTCTTCGCCAGCAACACCGTTGAGCAAGAGCTGTTCCTGGAGAACAAAGGAGCTGTTGGCGGGTTTCACGATTCGGGACAGATAATCCTGTGCCTCGCGCATTTTGATCTGCCATTCAATCGGATCGCTGGGATTGACGTTGGCGGCCCAACCCTGCAAAACATAAGCGGGCTTCAACGGAATGTCGAGACCGCTGGCTATAGCCGCGGCATGACGAAAGACACAGGACGCATTGGGAGAATTGTCCAGACATGCAACCGTGCTTCTGAAGGCCGCCGCACGGGTTTTGCTTTCCCTGGGACCGGCAGCAGAATAAGCAGGTTTTGGCTTGAGCTTCGGCGCGGGTCTTGCAAAAGGCGGCTGAATAGTCGGCGACTTGGGCTGCATTTTTTCGGTCCTTCCAGATCTGTAACGATCCCCCGTATTTTCTATATCGATTCGGCTTTCTGGCCGCATTGACCATAATCAACTGGTGCGATATTTCGTCTCGGGAAATCTGATATTTGTGCGAATGTCATGGGCATCAGGGACTTCCGGCAATTGCAAAATCACTCAGTCGCTTCCGATCAAGAATTTTGAGTAACTGCCCGTCGCCGCTCCGATCCCTTGCGGCTATTATTCCATCGTCCCGCAATTTTTTCATCGTCCGGCTGCAGGTCTCTGGCGCGATTTGAAGATAGTTGGCGATATCCCTTTGGGTCATCGGCAGATCTACGGTTGAACTTTCGCTTCCGGTGCCCTTCTTCTGCTGTGAAATTTGCCTGAGCAAGAATGTCGCCAGTTTCGACAATGGGCTTTGCAAAGCGAGCATGGCGATATGATCATGCGTCATTTCTTCCTGAGCATCGATCCAGCGAAGGAGCTTTTCGCGGGCCGGGCGTTCCTGCAATAATTGCCTGTAAAACACCGTCCAGCGGAGCAGCCGCAGTCGGGTCGGCGTGACGGTTTCCACTGCATAGCGATATTCCTTGCCGCCCGTCAGGCCGACAAGTTGTCCCGCCGTGGGGAAACCGAGAATGATTTGCCGTCCGTCTTCTGTTACCTGGGACAGTTTCAGCATGCCATTGATGATCTCAAACAGACATTCTGGCTTGCCGCCTTGGCGAAAAATGACCTGACGGGCTCCGACATCGCGAACGGTCCAACTGCGAGCATCACGGGGCCATGGAAGGCGGCCGGAGGAACCTTCGGTCCATTTTTCGAAGAGCATCATCTGTTCACAACCCGCAGCGCCTGATTTAGTTTCCTTGGCCATATCGTTCATCCGGCCACCCAACGTCAGGACGCACTGATTGCCAACCGACGACTCGGCCGGCTCTTGGCAGATTTCTGGTTCGTGGCCAGCCGCTGCATCACCCCGAGCACGCTGTCGGGACTGAGGCTGATGCTGTCGATCTGCCTGGCCACCAGCCAGTTCGCAAAACCCGGACGATCGGACGGCGCCTGACCGCAAATGCCGCATTTCAAGCCATGGCGATGGGCACCGGCTATGGCTTGCTCGATCATGGCCAGAACCGCCGGATCCTCTTCTTCAAATTCGGCTGCCAGTATTTCGGAATCCCGGTCCACGCCCAGAACCAGCTGAGTCAGATCATTGGATCCGATCGAAAAGCCGTCAAACAGCTTGGCGAATTCATCGATCAGCACGACATTGCTGGGAATCTCACACATGATGTATGTCTCAAGACCGTTGCCGCCGCGCTCCAGGCCGTTTTGTGCCATTACATCCAATACCCGCCTTGCTTCCTCGATCCTCCGGCAAAATGGAATCATGACAATGACGTTCGACAATCCCATGTCGTCGCGTACCCGCTGCAACGCCTGGCATTCGAGGGCAAAGGCAGCCTGATAGGCGGGATGGACGTACCGGGAGGCACCCCGGAATCCGATCATCGGGTTATTCTCGGCCTGCTCAAAATCCCGCCCGCCGAGCAACGAGGCATATTCGTTCGACTTGAAATCGGATGTCCGTACTATGACGGGACGAGGATAAAAGGCTGCTGCAATGGTGGCGATCCCTTCGGCCAGACGCGTTACAAAATAGTCGGCCCCGCTTTCATAGCCCGAAGTCAGCGCCTCGATTTTCTTGCGAATCCGGCGGTCGCTTATCTGGTCCGGGGTCAACAAGGCCATCGGATGTGCCTTGATTTCATTGGTGATGATAAATTCGATGCGCGCCAGTCCGACACCGGCAACCGGCAAGGCGGCGACGCGGAAAGCCGCATTGGGATTGGCGATGTTGACCATGAGGTCGGTTTCGGCCTTCTCCAGCTTGCCGATATCGACGGTATGTACGGAATAAGGGATGATCCCGCTCAAGACCCTGCCGGTCATGCCCTGCGAGCAGTCGACCGTGACTTCCTGGCCGGTCTTCAGGCGCTGCGTTGCATCTGCCGCACCCACGATCACCGGAATGCCCAGTTCGCGGGCGACAATAGCGGCATGGCAGGTCCGTCCGCCATGCTCGGTAATGATTGCCGACGATCTTTTCATCGCCGGTTCCCAGTCGGGCGTGGTCGCGGTCGCCACGAGTATGTCTCCCGACCCGACCCTGTCCAGTTCGCTGCTATCCTTTACCAACCGGACCAGACCGCTGCCGATGCGATCGCCGACAGCCGGCCCTTCGAGAATCACCTGGCCATCACCGTCCAGATGATATTGCGTCAAGAGACCGGTATCGAGAGTAGCATGAATCGTTTCTGGACGGGCTTGCACGATATATAGCTGCCCGCCGGGGCCGTCTTTGGCCCATTCGATGTCCATCGGGGTTGGCCGGCCATTCCGTTCGCTGTAATGCGTCTCGATAGCTATAGCCTGCTTTGCGAGCCGGATAATTTCATCATCGGACAGACACGGTTGCACCCGGTCAGACCGGCGTACCTTCCGCCAGACGGTCGGTTCGTCCGCGCTGGCCGCAGCATAGACCAGCTTGACCTCCTTGCTGCCAATATGGTGCCGCAGAACATATTCGTGGCCCAGCTTCAGGGTCGGCTTGTGCACCAGAAACTCGTCGGGGTCCGCGATGCCCTGAACGATTGCTTCGCCCAGTCCCCAGACCCCGGTGATCATCACGATGTCGCGATTTCCGCTTTCCGTATCCAGGGTAAATATAACCCCGGATGATGCCCGGTCCGCCCGGATCATGCGCTGCACACCGACCGACAAGGCAACGTCCTTGTGGTCAAAGCCCTTGTTAATACGGTAGGAAATCGCCCGCTGGGTGAATAGCGAGGCAAAACACTTGCGGACAGCTTCAATCAGATTCTGGGCGCCGTGAACATTCAGGAATGTCTCGTGCTGGCCGGCAAAGGATGCACCGGGCAAATCCTCGGCAGTGGCGCTGCTGCGTACCGCGACGGCAACATTGCGACCGTGATCCTGACTGAGCTTTCGGTATGCCTGCCGGATTTCTGTATCGAGTTGTGGGGGGAGGATTGCCGTCGCGATCCTTTCGCGAAGCCGCTCAGACATCCGGGCAGCCGCTTCCATGTCGGACCAGTCCGTATTCGACAGAATCTGCTCCATCCCGGGCCAGAGCGCGTTGCTCTCCAGCAGATCCCGATAAGCCGCCGCGGTAACGGCAAAACCCTCAGCGACCCTGATATCGGCGGGAAGTGATCCCGCCAGTTCGCCGAGCGAGGCATTCTTGCCGCCCACAAGAGCAATGTCGTCAAGCGTCAGGCTATCCAGCCACCGTATGTAATTTTTTTCAACCATGTGGTTTTCCAGAGCCAGCCTCGGACATCCCCGATTTCAAGAATCATTTCTGCATTGATCGGGATCAACGCTGACACAATTGGCATCAACCGCTGGCCATTGTCTGTACGTAATGTTTCGGAGCGTCGCGGCCGCCAACACCGACCCGCCGATGATCAGGACCATTACGGATTTTCGGGCGGCAGGATCCGAAGCAGCATGACGGCAAGATGCAAGAGAGACGGGAAAAATATCGGGCGATGCAGCTGGATGGCCCTGGCCGGCCACTTCGCGCGGTCGAGCGACCGATGCCCGTGCCGGGTACCAACGAAATATTGATCAAGATTCTCGCCTGCGGCGTGTGCCGCACCGACCTCCATATCGCCGACGGTGAAATCCCAGCCGCCCGCTATCCCGTCGTCCCGGGTCATGAGATCGTCGGCCGGGTTGTGCAAATGGGCAATAACGTGTCGGGCTTCGCGGTAGGTGACCGGGTTGGGGTTCCCTGGCTCGGTTCCAGCTGCGGCAGGTGCAGCCACTGTCTGGCCAGCCGCGAAAATCTCTGCGACGATCCCGAATTTACCGGGTGCACCCGGGATGGCGGATATGCCAGTCATGTCGTGGCGAGTGCTCAATATTGTTTCGCGATCCCGGAACGATTTATCCATGCCGAAGCCGCACCATTGCTTTGTGCAGGTCTGATAGGCTGGCGCTCCCTGAGATTGACCGGTTCAGCCAAGACGCTGGGATTTTACGGTTTCGGTGCCGCCGCCCACATTCTTGCGCAAATAGCGAAATGGCAGGGACGGGACATCTACGCATTCACCAAAGCAGGTGACCTGACCGGCCAGGCGTTTGCGCGAGAACTCGGCTGCCTGTGGGCGGGCGGTTCGGATGAACCGGCACCCGTCGCGCTCGATGCCGCCATCATTTTCGCACCGGTCGGGCCGCTCGTTCCAGTGGCGCTCCGCTCGGTTCGCAAGGGCGGGCGGGTGGTTTGCGCGGGCATCCACATGAGCGACATCCCGCAATTCCCCTATGCCGACCTCTGGGGGGAACGGGCGATCATGTCCGTCGCCAATCTGACCCGGGCGGATGGCACGGAGTTTCTTGCTGCCGCCGATAGCTCGGGCATCAGCCCTCGGGTGGAGAGATTCCCGCTGGACGAGGCCAATGCCGTGCTCGAGAAACTTCGCAGCGGTGACTTGCAGGGGGCGGCGGTGCTGGTACCGGATTACAGGATTGTTAGGTCTGGATCGAGCTGATGTAGAGGATATAGACGTTTATCAGGTAGACGGTGAACAAGGCGAACCTGCGATCAATCACCAAAGCCGGCAGCCAGAATCAGCAGGGCATAGGCGCCAAATAACATCCATTGAAAGATCAGTGCCATCACAAGCTCGCCATCCGGGATGAGCCAGTCCCCTGCAAGATGTGATTGACCAGCGGCTTCAACAATTGCAGCACGACGAGCAATATGAAGCCGTAGCCGAGGACCGCGGCGATCTGGACGGTCGACAATCGTGCAAAACCGAGCACGGAGCGGGCCGGTTCGAACAGATAGACGACCAACATCACGACGATCACGCCACTGAATATTACCACCAGAGCCGTATTCCGATAGTCCAACAGCGACCGAAGTGAAACGCTGCTGCTGCGATTGGCGAGAATCAGAGCCAGAAGACTGGCGACCAGGGCCGAAAAAGCCATCGCCCGGAGTTCCGGCACCGGCAGGTTTTGCTGAACGCCAATGACAATGCCCAGTGCCAGTGCGGCCATGGCCAGACCCCCCTGGAATATGCTCCATATGACCATCGGCAAGGAGAAAAGCCGTTCCTCGGGATCGCGCGGCGGACATTGCATGATGCCCTCATCCTCTTCCTCGGCTTCAAAAACAAGAGCGCAGGCGGGATCGATCAGCATCTCGAGCAAGGCGATATGGATCGGGCCCAGAAGCATGGGCAATCCGAACATCAGCGGCAGGAGCGCCAGTCCCGCAATCGGAACGTGGGCTGCAAAAATAAACTCCATGGCCTTGCGGATATTGGCATAGATGCGGCGCCCAAGCCTGATTGCGCTGACGATCGCGCTGAACTCGTCATCGAGAAGCACCAGCGCGGATGCTTCCCTGGCAACATCCGTTCCCCGCCGGCCCATCGCAATCCCGACATGGGCGGCCTTCAGCGAAGGGGCGTCATTCACTCCGTCTCCCGTCATCGCCACCACTTCGCCGCCGGCCTTCAACGCCTGCACCAGGTGCAGCTTCTGTTCCGGCATGATCCGGGCAAAAATATTGGTCGTGCGGAGCCTCTTGACCAGCTCGGCATCGTCCAGTCCGGCAAGATCCTGCCCGGTGATCACGCTCGCGCTCTCGATGCCGGCATCTGCCGCGATCGAGCGGGCGGTTGCGGCATGATCGCCGGTGATCATCACGACGCGGATACCGGCGTCAAGGCATAAGCGGATGGATTCG